>Ga0070734_10000056_pt1 | contig 329696 bp, 293 predicted proteins | sample Coa_R1_8_FD_66444 | JGI IMG/M metagenome (GOLD analysis project Ga0070734, IMG submission 66444) | Surface soil microbial communities from Centralia Pennsylvania, which are recovering from an underground coalmine fire - Coalmine... | ecosystem: Environmental > Terrestrial > Soil >...
AAGAAGCGATTTTCCGGGTTGAACCGAACCAGTTGTATGACTTCCTGGTTCCGCGGCTCGATGAGAAGAAGGGCAAAGTGGAGGTGCTCGCTACCGGATTGCCCGCTTCCCCGGGAGCGGCGGTCGGTCAGATTGTATTTACGGCTGATGAGGCGGTGGAGAAAGCTGGTCACGGGCCGAAGAAAAACTCCGTCATCCTGGTGCGTGCTGAAACCACGCCCGAAGACATTCAGGGCATGGAGGTGGCGGCCGGCATTCTCACGTCGCGTGGCGGAATGACCAGCCACGCCGCCGTGGTAACGCGCGGCATGGGGAAGTGCTGCGTTGCGGGAGCGGGTGATATCGCGGTCGACGAGAAGAAACGCGAGATGCGCGTGAAAGGTCAGACGTTCAAAGAGGGCGACTGGATTTCACTCGACGGCACCACCGGCCGGGTGATCAAGGGCAGGCTCGACACGATTCCGCCTCGAGCTGACGATCCCGAATTGCTGAAGCTGCTGGGATGGGCCGAGCCCTTCCGCAAGATGAAGGTTCGCGCCAATGCCGACATCCCGCGCGATGCGATTCAGGCGCGGGCGTTTGGAGCCGAAGGCATTGGGCTATGCCGTACTGAGCACATGTTTTTTGGCGAGAAAAAGATTCCGCACATGCGGGCAATGATTCTTGCCGACAACGAGAAGGATCGCCGGGCGGCGCTGAAGAAGCTGCTTCCGATGCAGCGCGAAGACTTTGCCGGCGTATTCAAGGCCATGGACGGGCTGCCGGTGACGATCCGCACGCTTGATCCGCCGTTACACGAGTTCCTGCCGCGCCGCGAAGAGTTGATGGTCGACATCGCTCTGTTGCCCGCGTCTGACGCGAAGCACAAGAAGGAACTCGTCGAGAAGTACAAGGACTATGGCGTGAAGGCAGCCGGCGATCTGAAGAAAGTGCTGCCGGGACTGCTCAGCCGTGTGGAGCAGTTGCACGAATTCAACCCGATGCTCGGGCATCGCGGCTGCCGCTTGGGCATCACCTATCCCGAGATCACCGAAATGCAGGCGCGCGCCATCTTTGAAGCCGCTTGCGATGAGACAAAGAAGGGCGTGAAGGTCCTGCCGGAAGTCATGATTCCGCTGGTTGCAACGCTGAAGGAGATGGCGAACCAGGGCGCGATCGTGCGTCGTGTCGCTGACGAAGTGTTCAAAGAGAAGGGAATGAAGATTGAATACATGGTCGGCACAATGATCGAATTACCGCGCGCCGCTCTGGTGGCCGATGAGATCGCGAAGGAAGCCGAGTTTTTCTCTTTCGGCACCAACGATCTCACGCAGACCACGTTCGGCTTCTCGCGCGATGACGTCAACAAGGTCCTGCCCACTTATCTTGCGGAAGGCATCCTGAAACAGGATCCCTTTGCGGTACTGGATCAGGAGGGCGTGGGCCAGCTGGTGAAACTCGCCACAGAGCGCGGGCGCAAGACGCGTTCAAATCTGAAAGTTGGCATCTGTGGCGAGCACGGCGGCGAGCCGGCATCGGTGGAATTCTGCTACCGAACCGGATTGAACTATGTCTCCTGCTCACCGTTCCGTGTTTTGACCGCACGCCTCGCAGCAGCGCAGGCCGCAGCCAGTGACGCGCTGAAGGTGGAAGGCGGCAGAACGAAATAGACCACCACAGAGAGCACCGGGTTACACAGATTGTCTCTGTTTTCCCGGTGCCCTCTATGGTTTGATTTACTGTACTTTCTGCAATCGTGCGATCAGTTTCTGCGCGAGATTTTCCTCGGATTCCGACCACAGCAATCTTCCCGTAGCTCGCGTATTCTTCTCCGCCTTCATTGTGAACTCGACTAGTTTGCCCACGTTCTCTCGGACTTTGTCCTGGGTCTCTTCGGAAAGTTCGATATTTTCCTGAAGAAAAGGCGAGTCGAGTCCGAAGTCGACCTGAATGTGGCCGGTCTGCTCGTGCACCGCATCATCGAACTCTTCCCCCTGAACGATGAACTTCACCAGGATCGGAACGCGTATCCACTGCTTGCCGCCCACTTCGGCGGTCCACAGGTCCCAATAGGCTTCGAAGATGTAAGCGTAATCGTCATGGATGAGGTCGGCGGCGAGAGTAAGCGCCTCTTCCGGGGCGATGCCAGGAGAGAACCGCCGCTCCAGGATTGTGGGCTCGTTCCATGACACGGGCTGGACCGCGGCATAAGTGATTCCCGGTCGCTGTGCCGAAAAAGGAAACTGCGCGAGCACGGCCATCGCGTGCGGAAGCATGGCAGGACCGGAGAAATCCGGAAACCAGAGACTGAGATAAAGGGAATCGGGCATAAAGGTCTGCTTTGATTGTAATGGTTTGAATGTGACCGATGCTGGTCGACAATCAGCGCGTGGTGCGCAGGCGACGGCTAAGCCAGATTCCTCTCCGGCTTTTGCAGCAGGGCCCGATTTTGGTGACTTAAGAATCGGGCGATGACGGCCCGGGGTGTTTTAGAATGAAGAGCCCATGCGCAGGACGCTGCAACTCGATCCCCGCGACAATGTTCTGATTGCCCTCAGCGATCTCAAGAAAGGGGAAACGGTCGAAGATTCGCCCCATCCTTGGGCGCTCGTTTCGGACGTTTCAGCCAAGCACAAGTTCGCCACCGAGGATTTAACGGCTGGCGCAGACGTCATCATGTATGGCGTTCTGGTAGGCAAGACATCGCAACCGGTGAAGCGCGGAGAGTTGCTCACCACGGGGAATCTCCATCATGAGGCTGCCCCGTACCACGAGAAAGCGATCGACTTTGAATGGAACGCTCCGGACGTGTTCCGCTGGAAAGACCGCCAGTTCCTGGGCTACGCCCGTGCCGATGGTCAAGTGGGAACGAGAAATTACTGGATCGTTGTTCCCCTGGTGTTCTGCGAAAACCGGAATGTCCTCAATTTGAAGCAGGCCTTTGAAGAAGAACTCGGTTTCGCGCCGCCGCAGCTTTATCGCCAGCAGGTTGCGGAGTTGGTGCGGCTTCATCGCGAAGGGAAGCCTGCGCAACTGAGTGCAAATTTGACAAGCGCGGGTGATCGACCGGGCCTGTCCAGCCGCCTGCTCCCGAATCTCGACGGCATCAGGTTTCTTCTCCATGAAGGAGGCTGCGGTGGAACGCGGGAGGACTCCAATAATCTCTGCGGATTGATTGCCGGTTACCTGCACCATCCCAACGTCGCGGGAGCGACCGTTCTGAGCCTGGGATGCCAGCACGCGCAGATTGAGATTCTGCGCAAACAGCTGGAGCGCCGCAATCCTGCGTTTTCCAAGCCACTCATCATTCTCGAGCAGCAAAAGACCGGCTCCGAGTTTGCCATGCTTTCGGATGCCATCGAGCGCACGTTTGCCGGGTTGGTGGAAGCGGATAAGGCGCGCCGCGCGCCCGCGGATCTGGCGCACCTATGTGTGGGTCTTAAATGCGGAGGGTCGGACGGTTTCTCGGGCCTGTCTGCCAATCCTGCGATTGGGCACACCTCGGATTTGTTAGTCGCGCTGGGTGCTCGAACCATTCTTTCCGAGTTCCCGGAGCTGTGCGGGGTCGAGCAGAATCTGATCGATCGAGCACTCTCGGGCGAAGTGGCCAATCGCTTTGTGGAATTGATGCGTGACTACGAAAAGCGCGCCCGGGCCGTGCGGGCGAGTTTCGCCTTCAATCCCAGCCCGGGGAATATCCGCGACGGATTGCTCACCGACGCGATGAAATCCGCGGGTGCCGCGAAAAAAGGCGGCACCTCGCCGGTGACTGCGGTGATTGATTATCCCGAATATTCCCTCAAGCCCGGATTGCATCTCCAGTGCACACCGGGAAACGATGTGGAGTGTGTGACAGCACAGGTTGGCGCGGGAGCCAACGTGATTTTATTTACCACCGGACTGGGAACGCCCACGGGCAATCCGATTGCGCCAGTTGTGAAACTGTCGACCAATACCGTTTTGGCGGAGCGCATGCCTGACATCATTGACATTGATACCGGCGCGATCATCTCGGGAGAGGCAACGATCAGGGAAATGGGCGAGCGGATTCTCGATCTCGTGATCCAGGTGGCGAGCGGCGAGGTTCGCACCAAAGCGGAACGCAATGGGCAGGAAGATTTTATTCCGTGGAAGCGAGGTGTCTCTCTCTGAACGCGGCAAACCAGTTCCGCCTCGACGGCAAATCCGCGTTGATCACCGGCGGGGCGAGCGGCATTGGATGCGCGATCGCGATGCGATTCGCGGCCAACGGCGCCAAGGTCCACATTCTCGACCTCAACCTGACTGAGGCCAGCGCGGTTGTGAAAAAGATAACCGAGTCAGGAGGGCAAGCTTCGGCGTCAGCTTGCGATGTCACGAACCAGATTGAAGTCATCTCCGGCTTCAACCAGCTTTTCGCGTCGCAGCGAGTCCATATTCTCGTGAATAATGCCGGTATCTCGCAGATCGGCAACATCGAGAATACTTCCGAAACCGATTTTGACCGCATTCTGCGCGTCAACGTGAAGGGCTACTACAACTGCATCCACGCCTGCGTCGGCCACATGAAAAGCAATGGCGGCGGCGTGATTCTCAACATCGCTTCGGTTGCCGGATTGGCTGGGCTGGCGGATCGCTTCGGATACTCTACCAGCAAGGGAGCGGTAATCGCGATGACCTACTCGGTTGCTCGCGATTACGTGGGCCATAAGATCCGCTGTAATTGCATTTCGCCTGCCCGGGTACACACGCCTTTCGTGGATGACTATCTGCGGAAGAATTATCCCGGACGCGAAAAGGAGATGTACGACAAACTCGCGGCCACGCAGCCCATCGGACGTATGGGCGAACCGGAGGAAGTGGCATCGTTGGCGTTGTTTCTGTGTTCGGACGCGGCAGCTTTTATTACCGGCAGCAACTATCCGTTGGATGGTGGTTTTCTGAGTCTGCACGGATGAGGTGCTTGGCTCGCGAGGATCATGGACCTTCAACTCAAGGACAAGGTTGTTCTGGTCACGGGCGGCGCAAAAGGAATCGGCGCGGCGATTGTGCGGGAGCTTTCAGCGGAGGGAGCTGTCCCGGTCATCGTAGATCGTGATTCCGAAGCTGCCGAGCGGCTCCGGAAGCAGACGCCGGCCAGCGTCGCTATCGTCCTTGAACTTTCGTCCGCGGAAAACTGCAAGGTTGCTGTGGAGGAGTCGGTGAAGCAACTCGGCCGCCTCGATGCGCTTGTCAACAACGCCGGAATCAACGACAAAGTTGGGCTTGAGCACGGCACGCCTCAGCAATACGTCGAATCTCTGCAACGCAATCTCCTGCATTACTTCAACATGGCTCACTACGCTCTTCCGCACCTGAAGGCAACGCGCGGGGCAATGGTCAATATCGGTTCGAAAACGGCGGTGACCGGCCAAGGCAGCACATCCGGTTATGCTTCGGCCAAGGGAGCGATTCTGGCTCTTACGCGCGAATGGGCTGCGGAGTTGCTTGGGTACGGCATCCGGGTGAATGCGGTACTTCCCGCAGAGGTGATGACGCCGTTGTACCAGCAATGGCTGAACACATTCCCGAATCCCGAGCGAAAACTGGAATCGATTCTTTCCAGGATTCCACTTGAAAAACGAATGACCACAACGGAAGAAATCGCCTCGATGGTCGCCTTCTTGCTTTCTGGTCGAGCCTCGCACATCACCGGACAACATCTCTTTGTAGACGGCGGGTATGTGCATCTGGACCGGGCCTTGACGTGACCGCCGAATCCTTAGTTGTTGGGAGTTGAAGCCGCATGATGACTCGCCGCTACTGCCTTGCGCTCGACCTCAAGAGCGATCCGAAATTAATTGCCGAGTACTGCAAATATCACGAGAAGATCTGGCCGGAGATTGCCGACAGCATCCGCCACGCAGGAATCGAAAATATGGAGATCTACCGGTTCGGGACCCGCCTGTTCATGATCATGGAAGTGGACGAAAGCTTCTCATTCGAGGCGAAAGCGAAGGTGGATCGTGAGAATCCGAAAGTTCAAGAATGGGAGCAACTGATGTGGAGGTTTCAGCAAGTGCTCCCCGGCGCAAAACCGGGCGAGAAATGGATGCAGATGGAACGGATTTTCAAGCTCGAGTAGGAAACGGAATCTGGCAATCTCAACTCTGCCGAGCGCGGTTTCTTAATCCCCGGACCTGTTACGGAGTCCCACAGCGGCGATAGGGTCGTGGATCGCGGAGAGGATGCGCGGCAAACCGAGAATCCGTTGCCGGTGAACTTGCCAAGGGCCTATTGCCCTACAATTACTGGCTTTTAAAGATGGCGTCCCCGACGGGATCTGAACCCGCGGACTTCAAACTGGCCCGCTGATTCCAAGGTACTCGGGTAATGCCAATCCCTAATTTCAGACCTTAGAACGGGTAGTTTTGCGGCGTTTTGCGGCGATTCTGAGTTACCTGAGCGCGGGCATAGGCAGCCGCATGTACCTGGTCGCAGGATACTGAGCTGGTCGATCTCCACCGATCTGTCATCATGACGGCCACTCAGGGTTTCAGCGGCCACGGCCCCATTGTCATAGCTCGTACATTGAGCTGTGTTCCCATAGAGCGAACAAGAAGTTGTCACCTGAGCCGAGCAAGGAATTGCTGCAACGAGAGTAACCAGAATACTGACGCAGATTATGCGCGTCATTTGCATGACTTCCCAGCGGGTGTCAGGCAACAAAAGTGATCGAGCGCGCGGGATACCCGCTGCGCGGTAGCTAATACCTATGCTGCCGATGGGTCAGTGATCACCCTCACGCTTCAAGTTCGGTTCTCCCTTGGATGGGGGCAGTTCGGCATAAGCGCTAACTTAAGGACGTAGATGAAGAAGTGCTTTACTGCGGTTAGGGAGTCTGACTTTCTCGCGTGGACCGCCGTTTAGAGCTTTGTTTGAGTTGTCTAACGGTGTGCGGGTTAAGTATAGCGACAGCCAGTTGCCGGTGCGATCTTCTAGCGAACTAACTGACTACTCGGCATCCTCGCGTGCTGAGGCAAGAATCTGAGCCGGTTCCGGATCGCTGAGAATAGCAATCCGCTTCATCGTCGTCCTATTTTTGCGGAGGCTTTTAGTTAAGTGGTCGATGTTTTCCGGCGACGAGCGAAGATGCCAATAATCAAACCGAGCACTGTACCCACAACCGCACCACCAATTCCCGCCCTCCAAAAGACGCCTTTAGCAACCATCGTGATGATGGGATTATCGAAGGCATCGGCAGACGAATGAAAACTACGGATCATCCAGCCGTCTGTGTCTTTTGGTCCGTCTGGGGACTTGAAAACGGTCACCGTGAACCGACTATTGAGAGCAAAACTTCTGCCGTCATTGAGAACGTATCGATCGTTCATATAGCCGTAGGAAAGACCGACATCATTGTGCACGGTCCGGGATTCGACTTGGGGATCAGCAGAATAGCTCACTACGCGGTGGTTCGGAGCAGTCATCATTTGTTGATAGTAGTTGCGAAAAGCCTGAGGGCCTTTCAAGATGCTGCCATCCGGAAAAACAACGACCACGTCGGGGTGAAGGTAATGCATCATGGCGTCGATGTCGCCTTTCGCGTATGCGTCCTTTAGCGCAGCGCGCAAATGGTCCAACCCAGCGCTAGACTCAGCGACGGTCTGGGGAGTGGAGGGGTCATCAACCGCCGCCGCAGGAATGACAGCGACTGCCAGAGCAAGCAGCGTGATCACAACGACTGCAGATCTCGAGATCATGTCGGCTCCTTCGCATTAGAACGTTGGTTGGAAACAGCCGCCAGCCAGCAAAGATAGTCGATCATTTGCCGGTCAGCACGGATCAAGTGGTCTGGGTTGTATTGGGCGCGGGCCAGCAGGAGTGTATCAGGCTTCAGGAAAGCATGAATGAAATATCGCTTGATTCGCACGTCGAGCCAGTCAAGCATGGCTAACCCGGGCCGCCTTTTGCGGAAGATAGTTACTCGCACGTGCGATTTCTGTTCGCCAGGTGATGGGATGGCGCGGATCTCGGTCATGCCATAACTGCTGGCTTGTGTGGAGCGGTGATCCCAGATCGCCGAATCGTGAAAGTGCGCCATGACAAATGCCAGTGTCCCAGACCAAATAGTCACATCCATGGTCACTCGGGAACCTGCAAACCTTCGTGTGAGTCGATCGTGCCAATTACTTCCGCAAATCTCAAAGGTCGTCACGATTCGTCGCGCAGCGGGATGTGGGCATTCGATCGTGGGCAAGCCAACCAAACGACGATGATGTAGACCGGTGAAATGCTGAAGATCGAAGCCGTTCGTTCCTATCAACCACCAGGGGCAGTCGATGAAGAACTCAAACGGCGGGGCAGCAATGAGTTCGGCCCGGTCGATACTTGAGAAAAAGGGTGGCAGATAGTCGCAGACCCCGCGTGGAAAGACAAACACGAATCCGGCATGCTCTTCGGTGTGATACGTCCGCTGCCGCGCGCCCATGGGGATTTCGACCTGACTTGGTATGAACTCGCAATTCCCCGATGCTCCATATCGCCAAGCATGAAACGGGCAAACGATCTGGTCACCAGTAACTGCGCCTTGGGAAAGGTCTGCTCCTAGATGCCAACAGCGGGCATCCATTGTTACCGGTCTTCCTGACGGCAGACGGAAGCAAACGAGACGCTGGCCGAACAGCTCTAAAGCTTTCGGACGACTCGTTATTTCGTGCGATTGACCAAGCACGTACCAACCCAGGGCTGAGTCTGGGAACGCTTCGGCCCGTGGAGTCGCAAAGTCAACCCCCTGGGCTTCGTAAATCATGCAGCCTCTCCGTTCAGCAAAGCTTGCATATCCGGGGTACGCGAGTTCCGGCTGACAAAAAGCCGTTGCGCAAGCAAGCCCAGGAACATACCGGCGGGCAAGTCGATCGCGAAATGTTGACGAGTAGCTACGGTTGAATACAAGATCAGGCCAACCCACAGCCATGCCAGAGAAAGCAGCGAAATTCTCAGATGGGGACGTGATGTATCGCACGATGCGTAGGCCGCGAAGAGAACCGCATAAACTGCACACGCGGCATGCAAGGAGGGAAAGGAATTGTAGGGGCGATCAACGAGAATGAGCCTCTGATACAGCCAAAAATCGTCCGCACGAGGCGGCCGCGGTCCCGGGACTGGAAAGAAGACAAAGCACACGAATCCACAAACGAAAAAGAACAGAATGCCGCGGGCATACCGGAATAAATCCTCGCGGGACCGCGTGAACAGAGGCCCAATAGGATTGAGTAAATACATCGAGAGATAGACCCAGACCCAACGCGGCTGAAAAGGAATAACGTGGTCGAACCACGTCAAAGGAACTCTACCGTCTGGAAAAACAACGGCGCGCTGGATCGCAAGATAGCCAACTGTCACGGCAACGGGCAAGGTGAGCAACATAACAATTTTCAATCCCACGTTCGACCGAAGTCGGCTCAGTAGCGCGGAATGTAAAGGTCGGCTCAAGCCGAATCCCCCTCGTATCGGCTTTGGGCCAACTCGTTATCTTGCCAGATGGAAAACGGTCGAACGTATTTGCCGGCTGGCAGAGAAACTCCGGCCGGAACGGTGGAGCCGGCGGTAATCAGACTGTAACCGCCGATCAGGGCGTCATCGCCCAAGGTCACGGGAGCGAGCCACAGTTGAGCTTCTCGCTTCTTACCTGGAACAATCACATGAGGATTGAGTCGCACACCCGCGCCAAACACCACGCGGCTGCCGATGCATATGAAGGCTCGATCCAGCACGGCAACGCCGGGGCTCCAATAAACCAGAGAGCCGATCTTTGCCCCCCACAGACGAAGCCAGGCTGAGTAGAGTCCGGGAACGATTCGAAGCAGTTCCTCGAACATTGGCAAGCGATTAAAAATCACTTGCCATTGCGCAGACAACCACCAATGCAGGAAATCGGCGGATGCGACCGAATGCCGTCCCGGCCGGGGTTTGAATAAAAGGGACGCCACGCGAAAAGCAAGCGGCGGAAAAACATAAAAAACAATCACGCCGCATCCCAGTCCTTTGACTAGGCCCCACCGTCGCGCGGCAAGTACGATACAAGATACGAGAAGGCCTGACAAAAACATTGGAATATAGCCGAGCAGGACCATGATCAGTCGACGGTGGGCCGGCCAGTCAATCGCAACCGCGTTACTGTTGTACAACGTATCCGTCATACCGATTCTGCACACGTTCGCTGGTCAACAGTGGACCTCGCCACATTTTCAGATAAGCGCTGCCCAGTGATTCCACGCGAGGTTCATCCTCGCCCGCGACTCGGCGCAAATGCAGCCATGACACCGTGGGATGAAGATGGTGAGTCAAGTGCCAGCCATGATTGAGCCACAGCACATCAAGCGGCCACCCGTAACGCAAATTCTTCGCGCCTCGCAGCACGTCCCGGCAAGTCCCATAATGATGAACATACTGCAGCGTTGACCAGCTCATACCGAAGACAAGGTACATCAGACCGTACCTGATTGCTGGCGGCCCTAGCAGCCAGCAAACTGTCGAATGAAAAAGAAGGACCATCCAGGCCTCTGCCCGGATCCACCACTGATTTCGCCGGTTGACATAGCGGATCACTGCCGCGGAAGGACGGTCGATCTCCATGGCCTTCGAGAGCCATCGCATGGGTATCATCGCGAGCGCGATGTTGCCGGCAACCAGGCTCAGCCAAAAGCCTCCAGTGAGAATGCCGAAAAACTGCAGTTTCTTCCACCAGGCAGGATCTTCTTCGAAGTACAGATCAAAGACTTCGTCGTCCGAACGATTATGCACATGGTGTGCGAGATGCACGTTGCGAATGAAAGTGTAAGGGGCGGGAAGCAGGACAGAGAGAATCGTCCCCGCTACTTCGTTACATCTGCGGTTGGAGAACAAGAGGCCATGCTCCGCCTCATGAATTGCAAAATAAACAGAATTCAAGGTCAAAACGAAGACGGCGCCAATGACAAGGAATCCCCAGTGGTTGGCTGTTCTGCACTCCGCGATGCATAAGCCTACAATCGAAAGTTGCATGGCCAGGATAACCGCATTGGCTGCGTTAGGGATTTCGTGGACTCTGGTCATGCAACGAGGCTCTGAAGTTCCGGAAACAAAGCCAAAAGATGGAAAACAATCGGAGACGACCGGGCGGACAACATCATGTTTCGGAATTCCCGGTCCTGGCCGACCACGCGCAGCTGTCTGCGAATTTGCGGGAGCAATGGACGAAGCCGCGGCCTTTCTCGGGCCAGTTCTTCCACAACCGACATCGCAGCATGTTCTGTCTTAAACAACAGGCGTGCGATTACCAGCCGGAAGAGCTCGATGTTCATGCGCCGACGCCATCCCCGCAGAGACGGCCACAGCGAATCCAGCAAATGCCAGTCGATCTGAACATGGCGGATCTCATCGCGGACGTGCGCTAGATAGGCCGCTGCGAAGTGGGGTTCGATCTCGTCGGGTCGTCTTGCTGCGCAACGGCGGGCAATCTCGTTGCCATGTTCTTCCAGAACAAGCATGACCCAAATGACGACGGGATAATCGAGCGGCCGGCTCGCCAGCCAACTCATCAAAGCGCGCCCCGCAGGAGCGATCTTAGCGATCGAAGCAATATTGCGTGAATATCGCACAGGGTCTGCACGACGATTGAGAGTCCACCAAATCTCCTGATGCCGACACTCGTCCTCGAGAAAACCTGGCAGGACCGATTTCAACTCCTCCGGCAACCGATCACTTCGTATGAGCGCCCGTAACGTTGAGCTAAAGCCGCTTTCAAACCATGCGATCAATTCATTGAACGACAGGGCGGATAGTTGCGTGTACCGTAACTGATCCATGGCCTCCAATTTGCTCCAAAACGGGGTGTAATAGAGGGCTGTCAAACTCGGACAGACGAAGGGCTTTGTGAAATCGATGGGAATGTCAGCCTCGAGAGGAAAGCGGTCCGTACGGCAGTGATGGGCGTGCTCTGCGATTTGCGCGATCGACAGACGTGGAGGCGGATTCGGCATGGCCATCTTCCTACGTGTCGTCCCGTTCAATCTTGTTTTTCGACTGTCTGACGCAGCATTACTTGACAAAGTGGAGGATAACTATAATATCTCCGCCAAGGATTTCAAGCAGTTTGTCCGGGGGCTGATCGGTTGGCGGGAGGTGGTGTCGCGTGTTGCCTCGTGATGCACGACCCTTGCGACTGGCTCTCATTTCTCCGAAAGGGCCGCTTTACCGCCATCGTGGAGGAATCTTCCGTAAGTCTCTGCGTTACCAACCGTTGACGCTCACTACTCTTGCCGCCCTGATCCCTCCTCAAATGAACGCTGAGGTCACGCTCATCGATGAGGGCATCCAGGAAGTTCCAGAATCCCTTGATGCCGACCTTGTCGGATTGACTGTAATTACAGGCACTGCCCCGCGCGCGTATGAGCTGGCAAGACATTTCAGATCACGCGGGATTGCTACAGTTCTAGGTGGACCTCACGTCACCCTCGTTCCCGATGACGCGCAGCTACACGCAGATTCGATCGTCGTTGGCTATGCCGAAGATACCTGGCCACAATTGCTTAGCGACTTTGCGGCTGGCCGGATGCAGCGGAGGTACGACCAGGCTCCCGATCTCGACCTTGCGAGGCGGCCGTTTGCGCGTCGCGATCTCCTCCCCTCAAGGCGTTTTCTGACGAATAGTGTTTTCGAGGCTACTCGCGGGTGCGTTCACAACTGTGATTTCTGCGTAGTACCGGCGGCCTGGGGACGCAAGCCATTACAAAAACCTGTCGAAGACGTAATCGAGGACATCCGGCAGCATGGCGCGCGAAAACTTATTTTTGTAGACCTCAATCTGATCGCGGATCGCGGCTACGCAATTCGCTTATTCAAGGCGCTGATCCCCATGCGTGTGCAGTGGTATGGGTTGGCAACCGTACTGCTCGCGGAAGATCCGCAGTTGTTGGACATGGCCGCTAGAAGCGGCTGTCGCGGATTGCTCATGGGGCTGGAGTCCGTTTCAGCTGAGAACTTGCGTGCCAGCCAAAAAGCGTTCAATTCTCCTGAGCACTTTGTTCGCATAGTTGAAAATCTTCACGAACATGGCATCGCGTTGCAGGGATGCTTCGTTTTCGGTTTGGACGGCGATGATGCCGACGTCTTCATGAAAACTGCGAAGTTTGCCGTGGCCGCGAAAATCGATCTTCCTCGGTTCGCAATTGTGACGCCGTTTCCTGGAACGGCTCTTTACAGCCGACTCGAGAGTGAAGGCCGAATCCTAACCCGCAACTGGGAACTCTACGATGGCCAACACGTCGTCTTTCAGCCCAAGCGGATGAGCATTCGAGAGCTGGAACGAGGCACTGAAATTGCCTGGAAACACGCTTACAGCGTTTCCTCGATTCTGGCCCGCTTGCCGCATTCCCCGGCCCCTTGGGGCGTACGGTTAGCCACAAACCTCGGCTATCGGTTCTACTCGAACCATCTGAGCAAGTTCTATAACTGCGATTGGATCATCGGCCGCTCCGATCAAATGACGAGCGCCGAAGCGGTTCCTCGCTCCCTCTCTTTGAACCTTCCCGAAGCGTAATGAGACTGACGATTATCCATCCTTGCATAGGCCGCCGGAGTGGCGACAACAGTTATGTCCGGACCTGGCAAATGGAGTCGCTGCCGGCTGCCACCGTCGCCGGCCTTACGCCCAAGATCGTCGAGGTGCGATTTTACGACGACCGCATGGAGCGCATTCCATTTGATGAGCCGACCGATCTTGTGGCGATCAGCGTCGAAACCTACACCGCGAAGCGTGCCTATCAGATCGCCAGTGAATACCGTCGCCGAAAGATACCGGTGGTGATGGGAGGCTTTCATGCCTCGCTTGTGCCCGATGAGGTCGCAAAATACGCAGAGTCTGTTGTTGTGGGTGAGGCGGAGAATCTATGGGAGCAAGTGATTGACGACGCTCGGTCAGGACGATTGCGAGAACGATACACGGCCGAAGGTCGTCCATTATTGGCGAAAGTCAAACCCGATCGCTCGATCTTTCGCGGAAAGCGATATCTACCGATCGGCCTTGTTGAAGCAGGCCGGGGCTGTCACTTTCGATGCGAGTTCTGCGCGGTGCAGACGGTTTTCGGCGCTACTCAAACCCGCCGGCCGTTGGACGACATTCTTGCGGAAGTCAACGCCGTGAAGAAACACAGAAAGCTCTTCTTTTTCGTAGATGACAACATCACATCAAATCTCGCTCAGGCGAAGGAATTCTTTCGCGAGTTGATTCCGGCGAAAGTCCGCTGGGTAAGCCAGGCGAGCATAAATGCGGCTCACGACGAGGAATTCTTAGACTTGATGGTCCGCAGCGGATGCATGGGTGTGTTAATTGGCTTTGAAAGTCTCGATTCCGAAAACCTGAAGGACATGAATAAATCCTTCAACTTAATGCGCGGTGGCTTTGCGAAAGCGCTCGAAAACCTGCGAAAGTATTGCATTCGTCTCTATGGAACGTTCATTTTTGGGTATGATCGCGACACTCCGGAAAGTTTTCAACAAACCGTGAAGTTCGCTCAGTCGAATTCGATGTACATTGCTGCTTTCAACCACCTCACGCCATTTCCTGGCACGCCGTTATACAAGCGCCTCCAGGCTGGCGGGCGACTGATTTATGATGCCTGGTGGCTCAATGATCGTTATCGATACAATGACATTCCTTTTCATCCGGCGGGAATGACTCCGGTGGACCTGCAACGTTGTTGTCTGGAGGCGCGGCGAAAGTTTTACTCGTGGCGCAGCATCGTTCGCAGAGGTTTCGATCCCATCAATCGCGCCGACGGCTTCATGTGGCGCAATTTTTTTCTCATCAATGCAATGCACCGAGGCGATGTAGGCTTGCGTGATGGATATCCATTAGGGGACGAATCGTGGACGGGTCCGTTGCTTCAGGCCAATTGATCGTCGGCAATGATAAACGCCTTAATAATGGCCTGCATTTTGAGCTGGCTACCGCGGACCACGATGCGGCGCTCCGGCGGCTACTCCGCGAGAATCCCATACCGGGTTCTATCAGCGTATCCCTGGAGCGCGAGCCCGAGTTCTTCGCTGCCGCCAATATCGAAGGTCCGGAACACCAAACCATTGTTGCCATTGAAAACGGACGCGTCGTGGCCACTGGCAGCATCTCAGCTCGTCGAAGATTTATTAATGGCGAGCCGATGCGGGTTGGTTATCTCAGCGGGCTGCGATTGGATCGGTCGTGCAAAGGCCGCGCTGAAATCCTTCGCCGCGGGTATGACCTCTTTAGGAATATCCATAACCAGGGCGGGCCTCCGATCTACCTGAGCAGCATCGTTACTGGCAATCAGGCAGCGCTCAGATTCCTGGAGAGAGGACTTACGGGAATGCCGACCTACAGGTTTCTCGGCGAATTGGTGACACTGATCATCCGCCGGAGTCATTTCTGGAGGTTCAAGCATCCTGCATCCCGTACCCGGCGGTTGCTGCGAAGGGGAAATCTTCGAGCGTTGCCCGGTTCGCACGGCAGCAGTCTCGATATCCTGGAAATCGTGAACCGCAACAATCGTGAATACCAATTTGCGCCGGTTTGGTCGGCAAGCGAAATTTGTGCCGATGATTTCTGGTCTTTGTATTCGAGTTTTGAGACACCGGTGGGATGTGCTGCCATCTGGGACCAGAGAGCAATGAAGCAGAGCGTGGTACGCGGATATTCAGGGGTCTTGAAATGGGCGAGGCCATTCTGCAATGTTGCGGCTACGTTCCTCGGTACGCCTCGCTTGCCGGAGATTGGCAGCGCGCTTTCGCACGTTTATGTTTCCCATTTAGCAGCACGGTCTGATCAGCCGGAACTCACGGAATGTCTGATCAATCTCGTGCGGACCTCCCGTAGCGCCCGGTCCGCCGACTACGTGGTGATTGGTTTTGATTCGCGCGACCCTCGTCTGGCGTATCTCCGGAGGGTATTTCGTGTGCGCGAATATGTGAGCCGTATTTACGCTGTGTATTGGGAGGACGGCGCCGCCTTGGCTCCCAAGCTCGATGAACGGTTGTTTTTCCCGGAGGTGGCAACCCTTTGAGCTCCGTAGCGGAAATTGAAGCGGCCTGTACTGGCCGTCTTGTTGCGCGCCAACTCCTTCAGGAGCATGATCTGAGTCAGATGTACGGCTTGCTGTCCCAACACTTTGAAGGTGTGACCCCGGCCCAATTCCAGCGCGATCTTTCGGAAAAGAATTGGGTCATCTTGCTGGAGAAGGGCGGTTGCTTCGTCGGGTTCTCAACCCTTCTCGTATACGAGACATCAGTCGATGGCGAAATTTGCAGCGTGGTCTACTCCGGGGACACAATCGTTGCTTCAGAAGGTTGGAACGCGTCGACCCTTCCCCGAACCTGGATAGCATCGGTAGCCCAGTTGCGCAAACGTTACCACCGTGGTCTTTTTCTGTGGCTTTTGATCACCTCCGGCTTTCGTACCTATCGTTTCCTACCGCTATTCTGGCGAGAATTCTTCCCACGCTTTGATTCGCAAACACCGCCATACTGGAAGCGTTTGACCGACCTGTTAGCCGCCGAAAGATTCGGCCATGCATATGATGCGAGGACCGGGGTGGTCCATTTCCAAAATCCACAAAGGTTGCGCGGTCCGCTTGCAGAGGTCCCCGCGGGCCGCCATAGAGACTCTCACGTCAAGTTCTTTCTGTCCCGTAATCCGGCTCACGAGCGAGGTGATGAGCTGGTGTGTCTCACCGAACTCTCGCCGCACAACCTGACGCCAGCTGGCCGCCGCATGGCGGCTGGGTTAGCACCATGGTGAAGGCCGCCCTCGCAAACTCGTTATGGTGGCTTGCCAGCAGCCGTTCCTATGCTGCCTTCGCCGCCGCTCTGCAGAATCCGGCTGCTGCCCAGGAGCAAGTGCTTCGCTCGTTCCTCAGAAAGAACGCACGCACTGCCTTCGGCCAAGAGCACGGATTGTCGGAGGAATGTACCCCTGCGGAATTTGCCAGTCGCGTTCCCATTCGTAACTACGATGATCTGCGGCCGTGGATTGAGAGAATCCGACAGGGGGAAACTCGAGTGCTGACCGACGATCCGGTAAGGCGATTGGTGCCTTCCAGTGGCTCAACGGCCGCGCGCAAACTCATTCCCTATACCGCTTCAATGCATTCGCAGCTCAATAAGGCCATCGGTCCCTGGATCTTCGACCTGTATCGTACGTATCCTCAGGCGATCCTGGGCGCCGCATATTGGTCTATTTCCCCCGCCATTGCTGACCCGTTCCAGTTCGTTGAGTGCTCGTCTATACCGGTTGGGTTCGATGATGACGCTGCATATCTCGGGAGGTGGCATAAACGGCTGATCGATGCGAGCATGGCCGTGCCATCTGAGGTTAAACACATTTCGTCCACGGAGGATTGGCGCTACATTACGGCATTGCTTTTGCTTCGACGAAGGGACCTGAGTCTGGTCTCAGTGTGGCATCCCTCCTTCTTTTCGCTGCTGATGCAAACGATCCTCGATCACTGGACTCAACTCCTATCAGAGATATCCAGTGGGAACTGTGCTATTGCGAAGCGCCTTCCCCCAGCAGCGCGTGGAGCAATCCGATTTCGTCCCGACCCTCGCCGTTCTGAAGAATTGCGGATAAGTGGTCCTCTGAAGATTGATCAGGTGTGGCCCAAACTCAGAATCCTGAGCTGTTGGACCGACGCGCACGCCGCTGGTGCGGCCGCCGAACTCGCGCAGTCGCTGGGCTCAGTGGTAGTCCAACCCAAAGGGCTCATCGCAACTGAGGGTATCGTTTCTATACCGTTTCAAGGCCAGCACCCGCTCGCCATTCGATCGCACTATTTGGAATTTGAAGATGCTACCGGCCTGGTACGGTGTTCATCAGAGCTTCAACAAGATCACGAGTACAACGTCGTTCTCACTACCGGCGGTGGATTGTGGCGTTATCGCCTGGATGATCGAGTGGTGGTTGACGGGATGCTCGGGCGAGCCCCGTCTATTCGTTTTGTCGGCAAGTCTCCGCAACTCTCGGACTATTTCGGAGAAAAATTATCCGACGGGTTTGTGGCGTCGGTGTTGATGAAACTATTTCACGAAGCGCAGACTCGGCCATCATTTGCCATGCTTGCGCCCGACGTGGATAAGAAAGAATCGCGTTACACGCTTTACATCGACGCTGACGCTACCCAGGAAATTTGTGCCAAATTGGATGGTCTCCTCTCGGCGAATCCCCACTATGCCTATTGCCGGCGGCTCGGCCAATTGTGCTCTCCGCGACTGTTCCGCGTCTCGGATGACGCTTATCAGCAATACTGTCAGCGCCTCCAGGATATGGGAAAGCGGCTGGGCGATATCAAGCCCGCGGGTCTCAATCCGCTCGATGGCTGGTCAAGTCAGCTGAACGGTCATTATATCGAATGACCGTTGAGAATTAATTAGGTGGTTGGCGTCCCCGACGGGATTTGAACCCGTGTTACCGCCGTGAAAGGGCGATGTCCTAGGCCGGGCTAGACGACGGGGACGCTGGTTTGGCGGGAAACAATACGGCCAGTTTTTGATGGTAGCAGTCGCCTGAGTTCAGTGTCAAAGTTCGTGGTGGCGTTTTCAAATGGACTGCCCAACCTCTGCCGAGTGTTCACCGAAACGGATACCACCCGATTCGGATACTCACTCGAATTTTTCTTTGTATTCCCCCTGCCACTCTTGACGCATCACAGCGCAGCTATTGCACTCGGGACTATGATGAATGTTTCGCCCAACTGCAATGGCCCTGCTTCGTATTGCCGAACCGATTCTTGACGCCGAAGAGCGTTTCGAAGGCTTCGAAAACCTGATGCCGTTTCGCGTCCAGAACATCCTTCTGGTCTCGAGCCTCTATGACTCATTCATCCTGCGTGAAGATGGCCGGCTGAATGAGCTACTCATTGACGAGTCGCTGGAGCTGAACCTCAGGCAGATTCCGGGGATCACGCACGTTTCCAGTTGTGCGGAGGCGCTCGATCTCGCCCGCAGCAATCCGCAATTCAATCTCATTGTCACCAACCTGGCTGTCGGCGACATGGACGCCGCACAACTGGCGCTCGAGGTTCGCCAGAGTGGCCTGGACGTGCCCGTGATTGTGCTCGGTTACGACTATCGCGAAATCAAGAATTTCGTCGCCCGGAATCCGGTCACCGACATCGAGCGCGTTTTTCTCTGGCAGGGGAACGCCCGCATTTTAATCGCGATCGTGAAGTACATCGAAGACAAGCGCAATTGCGTCCACGATACACGGGCGATGGGGGTCCCGGTCCTGCTCGTGGTCGAAGACAACATCCGTTATTACTCGTCGTTCCTGCCGGTGATTTACACGGAGCTGATCAAGCAGTCGCGACGCGTGATTCAGGAAGGCATCAACGTGGCGCACAAGCTGGTGCGGATGCAGGCCCGACCGAAGATACTGCTGGCTTCCAATTTTGAAGATGCGGCGCAACTGGTGCAGGAATACCGCGAATATATTTTCGGCCTGGTTTCTGACGTCGAGTTTCCCTGGGACGGAAAGCTGAGCCCGGAAGCCGGTTTCGAGTTGGCGCGCATAGTCAAAACGCTAACGCCTGACGTGCCGGTGGTGCTGCAGACCAGCCGGACTGAATTTCGTCCGCGGGCTCATGCAGAAGGATACTCGTTTCTCCGCAAGCGATCGCCAACGCTGCTGAAAGATCTGCGGCGCATTCTGACTGATTCTTTCGGATTCGGCGATTTCGTCTTTCGTATGCCCGACCAGCGCGAGGTCGGCCGCGCCAAGGATCTGAACGAACTGGAGCAGGCGCTGGAAACCATCCCCGCCGACAGCCTTATGTATCACGCGCAGCGCAATCACTTCTCGCATTGGCTGATGGCGCGTACGGAATTTGCCTTGGCGGCCAAACTTCGGCCCCGCAAGGTATCCGACTTCAATGGCCCGGAACACCTTCGCCGCGACCTGATCAATTCCATCAACGACTACCGGCGCGAGCAGAACGAGGTACTGATCGGCGATTTCAAGGCTGATACGTTCAAGCCTTCGGAATCGAGCTTCCTGAGGATCGGATCCGGCTCGCTGGGCGGCAAAGCCCGCGGATTGGCGTTCGTTCGCCATCTTCTACGCACGCGCCGCATCGGCCGCAGATTTCCCAGCGTGAACATTGGAGTGCCTCCCGCAGTTGTCCTTGCGACGGATATGTTCGACCAGTTCTTGAGCGAGAACAATCTCGGCGACTTCACTCTGCACTGCGATGACGACGCAGAAATCCAACGGCGATTCCTTGATTCTCCGTTACCGGTCTCCCTGCAGGAAAACTTAAAATCGTACCTCGAGGAAGTTCATTACCCGTTGGCAGTGCGCTCCTCCAGTCTGCTCGAAGACTCTCAATACCAGCCGTTCACCGGTGTGTACGAAACATTCATGCTCGGCAACCATCAGCCCGATCTCGAACGCCGCCTCAACGAGCTGAGTGAAGCGATCAAGCGTGTCTACGCCTCGACATTCAGTCAGCATGCGAAAGCGTATGTGCGGGCTACACCGTATCGACTGGAAGAAGAAAAGATGGCCGTGATCCTGCAGCAGGTTGTCGGCACGCTGCACGGGCATCGCTTCTATCCGGACTTTTCGGGAGTAGTGCGTTCGCACAATTTTTACCCCGTGTCGCCGATGACTTTCGCCGATGGCATCGCCGCCGTTGCGCTCGGGCTCGGGCGAACCGTAGTGGATGGCGGCAAGTGCCTGATGTTTTGCCCCAGGTATCCGAGGAATCTACTGCAGTTTTCTTCGGTCGAAGACATTCTGGCGAATACGCAAACGGAGTTCTGCGCCATGGAACTCAATGAATCCGCCAATGATCCGGCCAGCCTGCATCTGCGAGAGAGTCGGTTTGGTCTGGACGTCGCGGAAGCGGACGGAACTCTGGACGCGGTCGCTTCTACATACTCTGCCGATAACCAGGCTGTCTACGACGGCCTGAGCCGCCCAGGCGCGCGCGTTGTCACCTTCGCACCCATGCTCAAGCATGGTTTATTCCCGCTGGCGACGATTCTGGATGTATTGGTGAAAACGGGCGAAGACGCGCTGGGCAATCCGGTCGAAATTGAGTTTGCCGTGCGCCTGCCGCGCGCGGACGAACCGGCTGACTTTGGTTTTCTTCAAATTCGACCCCTGACGCTTGCTCGCGATCATCAGGATCTCACGGTCGGCGAGATCGACCCCGCCGATGTGGTTTGCCAAAGCAAGAAGGTCCTCGGCAATGGACGTATCGAGAACCTGCACGATATTGTCGTGGTGGACTCGCATCGCTTTGAGCGAAGCCGAAGCCCGGAAGTCGCCAAAGCCGTGGCTCATTTCAACGCCGTGCTCGGCAGCGAGAATCGGCCCTATCTCCTGATCGGAGTCGGGCGCTGGGGATCGAATGATCCCTGGCTCGGAATTCCGGTCGAGTGGGACGAGATTTCCGGAGCGCGCGTGATTGTGGAAGCAGGATTCCGCGACTTCCGCGTCACGCCCTCTCAAGGCAGCCACTTCTTTCAAAATCTGACTGCATTTCAGGTGGGGTACTTTACAGTTAACCCCGACGCCGGAGAAGGTTCCATCGATTGGCAGTGGCTCGCCGGGCAATCGGCGGTCGATGAACAAGAATGCGTTCGCCACTTACGCTTCGACCAGCCGCTGCGAGTCATCATGAATAGCCGCAGTGGGAGTGGGGTAATCTTCAAGCCGGAAGGAATTTGAGATCCTCTGTTCTTGTCCTCAGCGGATCAAATGGATCCGCAGACCTATCTTCAGGTTCTTCCACGATCTGTCCGCAGTATAAACAGGCGCCTCGAGAGAAAGAGCCAATGCCAGACAGGCGCGATCACCCAGTGACAGGCCCCAAGCCCGCGTTTGCGCGATCAGACTCCCCGCCGCCCTGGCGTGTTCCGCGGTAAAAGACACCACCTCGCGCACACAATTGCGACTGGCTCGCCATGCTGCATCTGGCGGGACCCCGCGCTCGACAAGCTTGCTTTGGACCTCTGCCAGATTCACCGCGCTGCTTACAGCGAGCTCTAACAGACCAGGGGGCAGTTTGTCGGCTCCGGCCTCCTGGGTAAGAACCGCCATAACGGCTGAGGCGTCCAGAACCACGTTATTCATCTTTGGCCCCGCGCCGTCGATCCGCAATCAACTCGTCCACGAGAGATACTCCAGGTTTAATGTACTTTCGAACCAATTTTTGGGCCCGCTCAATTCGCTTGTGTGTGGTAGTGATGCGCAATTCGTCCTCTTCCATCCGCAGGATGACCTCGTCGCCGGTCTTTATTCCGAGCGCCTTGCGAAATTGCGCAGGAATTACCACCCTGCCGTTCTCGTTCACTTTAAGTCTGGTTTCTTCATACATGACATATCGCCTCGAAATGACATTATCATGGAATATATCATAATGCGATAACTTGACCAGGAGTGCGAAACGAGAGTGGAAATCGCAGGCCGCACAGACCTGTGTGATGCAAATCACAGCCTGCTTCGCCAAACTCCGAACACAATGAATTTCGTAGGAATTCTCGTTGTGTCTGCGCGGAGAACCTGTGTTCAAGATCACTCATGCACAATTCTTAGCCCCGGGCATTAAACGCTTCGTTATTGAAGCCCCACGAATTGCCCGTAAGCAAAAGCCCGGCCAGTTCGTGATCCTGCGGATCTACGAAGAGGGCGAACGCATTCCCGTCACGATCGAAAACTCCGATCCGGAACGCGACACCATCAACATCGTGGTGCAATCGGCGGGTAAAACGACCAATATGCTGAATGCGCTGAATACCGGCGATCACATTCTCGACGTGGTCGGGCCGCTCGGAAAGCCGTCCGAGATCAAGACGTACGGCACCGTGGTTGTGGTCGGGGGCGGCGTCGGCACGGCGATGGCGTATCCAACGGCCGCCGCTCTCAAAGGGGCGGGGAACCGCGTGCTCTCGATTGTGGGCGCCCGCAACAAGGAATTGGTCATTCTTGAGAAGGAAATGCGGGCGGTCAGTGACGCCTTGATGATCACTACCGATGACGGCAGCTACGCCGACAAGGGTTTCGTCACAGATAAGCTCCGACAGCTAATCGAAAACGGGACGCGCATTGACCTCGTCGTTGCCGTTGGCCCGATCGTGATGATGAAGGCCGTCGCCAATCTCACTCGCAAGGAAAACATTCATACGGTGGTGAGCCTCAATCCCATCATGATCGACGGGACGGGGATGTGCGGCGGCTGCCGTGTGATGATCGATGGCAAAAGCGAATTTGCCTGTGTCGACGGTCCGGAGTTCGACGCGCACCAAGTCAACTTTGAAGTGCTAGTGCAGCGCAACGCGATGTACCGAGACGCCGAGCAGCGGTCGATGGCCGAATTCCAAAAAGCCAGGAGCGAAGGGAACCATTCAGAGCTTGACCACGCCTGCGGCGGCGTTTTATCCCAAGTCCTCGGAGAGCAACGATGAGCCCCGTGACGAAGAAGTCTCTGAACCCCGTGCCCATCAAAGAGCGTATCAAGGTTCCCCGCCAGTCCATGCCAGAGCAGGAACCTCGGGTGCGCTCGCTTAATTTCGAGGAGGTCAATCTCGGCTACAATCCCGAACTGGCCATGCGCGAGGCGCAGCGATGTCTGGAGTGCGCCAAGCCAACCTGCATCGAAAACTGCCCGGTAGGAGTGAAAGTTAAAGAATTTGTTGAACTGATTGTCGCGGGAGACTTTTTGGGGGCCGCGGCCAAGATACGCGAAGATAACGTTCTGCCCGCCATCACCGGGCGCGTTTGCCCACAGGAGGATCATTGCGAAGGCAAGTGCCTGTTGTCGAAAAAAGTGAAGCCGCTCGGCATCGGCTACCTGGAACGCTTTGTCGCCGATTACGAGCAGCGCATAGGAACCCATATTCTTCCGCCTGTACCTCCGACGGGGAAGAAAGTCGCTGTCGTGGGCAGCGGGCCTTCTGGCCTGACGGTCGCCGGCGATCTCATTCAGAAAGGCCACAAGGTTTGCGTCTTCGAAGCGCTGCATGAATTAGGGGGTGTGCTGGTTTACGGCATTCCCGAATTCCGCCTGCCTAAGCAGATCATCCGCGAGCAGCTCGATTACATGCGTGAAATGGGCGTTGAATTCGAAACCGATGTGGTCGTCGGACGAACCGTCACCATCGACGAACTTATGAATGAGGAGGGCTACGACGCCGTCTATATCGGGACCGGCGCGGGCCTGCCACAATTCATGGGCATCCCCGGCGAGCACCTGAACGGCGTTTATTCGGCCAATGAATTCCTGACGCGCATCAATCTGATGAAAGCCTACAAGTTCCCGGTTTACGACGAACCGATGCTCGATCTTCATGGAAAGCATGTCGCGGTGATTGGAGGAGGGAACACGGCGCTCGACGCAATTCGTTCCGCTCTGCGCTTAGGGGCAGAGAAGGCGTATGTCATCTATCGTCGAAGCGACACGGAAATGCCGGCCCGGGCCGAAGAAGTGCATCATGCGCGGCAGGAGGGAATTGATTTCCAGATGCTGACTGCGCCAGTCGAGTTCTTGTCGAACGGCAAAGGTTGGCTGACGGCGGCACGGTGTGTCCGCATGGAACTTGGCGAAGCGGATGCGTCCGGACGTCGGCGTCCCGTTCCGATCCACGGATCGGAGTTCGATCTTCCCCTCTCGGTTGCGGTGATTGCGATCGGCACCAGCGCGAATCCGATCGTGCAGAGCACCACGCCAGGCCTAGGAACGAATAAGCGCGGCTACATTCAGGCTGATGAGAAATCGCAGAAGACCACTCGCAAAGGCGTCTTTGCCGGTGGAGATATTGTGACCGGAAGCGCTACCGTCATTCTAGCGATGGGCGCGGGCCGCAGGGCCGCTAAGTCGATTCACGAGTACCTGACCACGGGACGATGGTAAGTCAAAAGCAAGGTTTCAAAGTCATACTATCGGGGCGCTCGGGCTATTTTTGAAACCTTGAACTTGAAACTTTCCCCTAATCCACGCTGATCTCGAAATACATATCCGTTCTCGCCCAGATCAGTGGCAGCCGCGCCATCCAATATTTACTGTTGATAGTTCTGCGCGCGTTGGCGTGTTCTTGTTTCGGAAGAATTCTCGCGGTCGCCGCGAATTCCGGTCCGATCACCTTTCCGCGAATCGTGCACGGCGCGACGATCGCCTTCGGATTGTTCCGGATTCGCTTGGACTTGCCCAAATCGCTGCGTGTCATGACGTAAAGCTTTCCATCGCCCTCGCCGAACCAGACCGGCGTCGGGACTCCCGCTCCATTCTTGCGAAACGTTGTCAGGGAAATGTATTTCTGGCCACGAATGGCGGTGGGAATCTGGCTCGGCATATTTCTATCCTTCGACGATTCGAATGTGGCGTTACAGACGGCGGCAAAAATGTCATCCCGAGAAGCTTGTTCGCGTCCTATGCCGCCGATCTTTGTGATCTTCGCGACAAAGGCCTTTTCCTCCCCGTGACGAGAACGGAAGCCCCGACTGGCATCGCTGGTTCCCGGGTCCGCAGACGGATTGCTCCGGTCTATCCATCTGTGTTACAAGCCTGAACATGCGTAAATGGATGCGCGAGCGTCTCCAACGCCGCAAGAAAAAAACCACCGAAGAGGCGAAACAGCCAGCCCCTCCCCCGTTGCAGCCCGCCTATTTTGATCAGGAATCTGAGTCCGCGCCGGAACCGGCGACCTCCGGCGCCGAACAAACCACTGAGGCGCAGGCTGAACCGGCTCCTGAACAGCAGAACGCTGGCGACGACATCGTCTCGAAAGAGCCTTCCGAGCCGCGTTCCCAGCCGCGCAGCGGCGGCCAGCCTTCGGCAGGCCGAAGCCGTCGCCGGCGTGGTGGGCGAGGCCGAGGTGGCCAGGGTCGCGAACGAGCTGTAGCGCAGGCTTTTGCCCCCTCGGCAATCAAGGGGCCGCCTGCTGCCGGCAGTGTCGAAACGCCGGAGGAAGGAACTGCGGAACCGCCGACCGAAGGCGAAAGTGCAGCTCCGGCTCCCCAAGCTCCTGACACCGTTCCCGCAGCGCCGCCGCGTCCGCCAAAAGGGATCGTCGTGCTCGCCATTGGCTTACCGGGATCGGGCAAAAGCACGTGGTTCAAACGCCATAACATCGCGCCGCTTTCCAGCGACATGATGCGCTCCCTCTTGTTTGACGACGTACGCGAGCAGCGCTATCAGGACCTGGTCTTCTCCAATCTTCGCTCCATGCTCAAGGCCCGATTGATCGCCAAACGCCCCACGAACTATGTCGACGCGACGAACCTGACACCCCAGGAACGCCAGCACTGGATCAAGCTGGCCAAAGACTACAACTATGAAGTGCATGCTGTCTTTTTTGACGTGCCGCTGGAGGTCTGTATCGAGCGCCATCAACGGCGCGACCGGGTTGTGCCCGAAGACATCATGCGGCGCATGGCCGCCAAGCTGAAGCCGCCCGCATTTGATGAGGGATTCGCGAAGATCACGGTCGTTCGGGTCAAGAAAAAAGCCTGATTACTGGGAATCCGCGATTTATCCAGGCAAGGTACGAACGCGAATCGGATGGTTTCGCTCGCCTCGGAGAAATTAGCTTCCGAGCAGGTGTTGACTCGCGTCGCGGCAGGACGCCTGAGCAACAATCACCCTTTCAGGTGTGGCAACAGCTCCTTGAACGCCGCCGAAGACGACGCCCGCATCAACTCGTAAATCACCATTTCAGTCGAAGAAATGACTGAGCCAGCATCGCGCATCCGCTCCAGCCCAATTTTCCAATTTAATTCTGTGCGTGAACCGACGGCATCGGCCGCCACATGCACCAGATATCCTTCGCGCAACGCCGCCAGCGCGGTTTGCGCCACGCAAATATGCGTCTCCATCCCGCACAGAAGAAGAGTGTTGCGATTTCCCGGGACCCGTTTCAGGGCAGCGCAAAAAACGTCGCTACCGAAGCAGGAGAATAGTGTTTTGTCGATCGCCTCGGTTCCCGGTAGAAGCGAAGCAATCTCCGGCACCGTAGTCCCCAAACCTTTTGCATATTGCGTGCTCATCAGGGCGGGGATATTCAGGATACCGGCAGCCCGGATCAGCAACTGCGCATTCCGAACCATCAGTTCGTTATTGAAGATCGGAGGCAAAAGTCTCTGCTGAATATCGATCACGAGCAGAGCGCACCGCTCGGACTCAAGCGGGCGCCGGACCATCTCAGCGTACGATCCGCTTTGATTCTCGAGAATGTGAGTTGCCATAATCATCGCCTCCAAAAATAGGTTTAGAGTGGGCTTCAAAAGACAATCTAAAGCTTGCTTCAGCAAAGCCTTAAACGGACGCGGTTTTCCGCCGCGCCGTTGCGACCCAGAAAACGAGGAGCTTTAGCCCCCAAGAGAATCAAAGGTCAAAGCGCCATTTTGAAAATAACTGAGCATGCGCCCGACCCCGAAAAAATCATACTCCGGCCCAAGAGCGGAAATCATGCAGATCCAGGTCCTTCGCATCTGCGGAAGCGCGGCTTCGCGGTTGACCGCTTAAGCGCAGCGCCATAGAATCAAAGTGCCGGAAGTCTGGCACTCAAGCGCACAAACTGCCCCCTCGTTCAACGGCAGGACAGCTGACTCTGGATCAGCATATCGGGGTTCGAATCCCTGGGGGGCAGCCACTCCAAAAGCAGGATCCAGCAAGGGTTTTCAGCCGAACAATCAAATTAGAGAGTTTCGATTTCTTCCCATGTCAGTGGTTTTCGCAGATGGGCACTAACACAGTCCCTACAAGTCGAGAGTCCAGCATTGGAATGGATTCGTTAGTAGGTTGATGTTCATTGAGCTAAAAGCTGCACTGTTCCGGGGGACCCCCACTTGCTGCAGTTTGCGATGTCGCTGTGAATGCCATCAACGGGTGCACCGTTCCCATGGTGACACGGTGACACCCTCCTTCAAGTCTGGTTGGTGTGCGTCAAATTGTTCGTCCCCAGATCGGATGGGGCGCGAGTGTGTTCGTGAGTAGGAGCAGTCCGCGTAGGCAGTCACTCACCAAAGTCTCTTGTCTGTATCTGGCTAGACTGCAACCTGCACGGGCACTAGCTCTGGCACACCGATTGAGTTCCGGATAGATTTGATGGCGTCCTCCGCCGTGAGTTTTCCCATCACCAGGGCCAACTTGCGGTTCGTAGTCATCTGGACGGGAGTCCGATCAGTCCGCTGCACAAAGGCGGGGGCGAGACCACCACGGTTTACTTTCACCACAAACTTGATATTTTTCATAACTTTCTCCTGTTGGAAAATCGTCCGAGGCTTTGCGGCGAGTCCAGCGCCCGGCCCCACACTTTCTACAATGATCATGCGCCTCGCAGACGATTGCGCGATGGTCACAATTGACCATCTTGCTGGCGAGGAACCGTGCATTGTGTTGGCATGAAAGTCACACAGAAGGAAGCACTGGCGGTGCGTTGTCCCACCTGTGGCGCGAAACCTGGCGAAAAGTGCGAACTCAGCACTGGCCTGCCACGCACAGACCCCCATCGCGACCGCCGCTTAGCCGCCTTGGAGAGTGAATCATGCGAGACTTTCAGACAACCGCTGGAGATGGAGTCGGATGGTCGAAGGCTACGTTTAAAAGTGCCGCGGCGGCTGCGATCTCTTCGGCCGTAGGAGTTGAAATTTGAAGCAGGCCCTGCCGACCGAGGTTCCGGGGAAGGACGAACGAGTTCTGGTGTTGCATCGCAAGTTCCAGAATTTGCGCGAAACCCTCGGATGCGTATCCATTTTCAAACCCAACGCCCGCGGTGTGAAACGCGTTCGCTGACATCCAATACTGACAGGCCAGAAGCCAATGACCTCGATTGAGGGATGACCAGACTTTGAGATAGTCCAGAGTTCCGCCTGCAGCAAAACCGTATTCAATGTGAATCACGCCAGTGGGAGTGCCACGAGTCAATTCAGCCCAAGAAATGACCACTGCTGATTCAAGGATTCTCTCTAGATTTCCATTCAAGTTCATAATGGCTTGCTTTCTGCCGGTGCCCGGTATGAGCCGCGGTCCAGCCTCGCTGGCAACTCAACCATTGGCCCATTCCGCAGCGTCCTGAGAGGTCTGGCGTATTTCAGCGCTGTCCAGATTGGAGCCGTGTTGGAGGTGCCGAGAATGCGCGGACACGGTCACATAGGGCATGCCAAGAAAACGTCGAGCAACGATCGCGGTAACCTCGAGGCCATTAAAGTGCTGGTGCTTCACCTTGGCCAGAATCCGCTGCAACGCGCTCTGTACCTTTTCCGCCCTTAGAGATCCGAAGAACATCGCCTTGACCTGCGCAGCCATGAAAAAGAAATTCCAGCCCACAGCATGGATGGTGCGATCAAGAGTGAATGCATCCGGCACCTTGACCATGCTCCACTCCCCTAAGCCGGGCTCAGTTTCGAACCCGACAAGCTCCGGCATACCGGGCCACTGTTTCATCAGAATCGTGCCGACTTGAACGGTTGACGGCATAGTTGTACTGGTCAGTCTGGTGCGATTGTGTTTTTTCTTCACGTCCATTCTGACGCGGCAGGCAAAGCAAAACTGCTCAAATGTGACCACTCTTGGGGAGCTTGCCGGCGAGTCAGACTCCTCGGACTGCGACCGTGTGAGCCCCAGGTGAATTGGCAGCCTCTCGGGGGGGACTATACTTGCTGGGAGATGAGGCCCTCGTTGGCAGCTAAGAAAAACGGCGGATTTGACCCCGACACCTTCCTTGCGACCATTGGGGAAGGCAGGAAGATTCTGTCGGTTCCGAAGAGGCAAACGATATTCGCGCAAGGGGACGCAGCCGATGCCGTTTTTTATGTCCAGAAAGGCAAGGTGAGACTCACCGTCGTCTCCAAGATCGGGAAGGAAGCGACGATCGCGATTGTGAGCGAAGGGAATTTTTTTGGCGAGGGGTCCTTGGCAGGCCAGCTCTTACGTATGGGTTCTGCGGTGGCGATGACCGATTGCGAGATTCTGCGTGTCGAGAAGAAGGCGATGATGGATGTACTCCACCGTGAACCCGCGTTCTCTGAAATGTTTGTGGCCTATTTGTTAGCGCGGAACATCCGCTATGAAGAGGACCTGGTCGACCAACTGTTCAACTCAAGCGAAAAGAGGCTGGCCCGGGTTCTTCTTCTACTCGCTCATTTTGGCAAGGACGGTATTCCCGAGATCGTCGTCCCTAAGATCAGTCAAGAAACCCTGGCCGAGATGGTTGGGACTACCCGTTCCCGAGTCAGCTTCTTCATGAACAGATTCAGGCGACTGGGTTTCATTGATTATGCAGGTGGTTCGGAGGGCGCGCTGCAGGTCCATAGCTCACTGCTCAATGTAGTATTGCACGACTAATTTGCTCAGAGCAGACTGTACCTGTAGCAGTCTTTAATAATACTTTCGGATCTGAACACTTTCGGATCTGAAATGCTGACCGCTCAAGACAGTTTCCTGTGAGGATGACCGAGAGCTTGCACGAGTTCTTGCCTGATCCTTCTCCGCTTAGCCTTCTTTCCGTCAATCTTTTTGTCAATCGGGCGCTCGACGGCGGGAGAACTCTCCGCACGGTTGAGAATTAGCAACTCCTTGATCAGAGCTGTCACCTGCTCCGAATGATCACTCATAGCAACACTCTGCCAGCGGGGCGGTGATGACGGTTTCTCTTTCGCTGCTGCGTGAGGGTCTCAAGCTCCGCCCGGAGCCAGGCTTGCTCGTCCTGGTCGGGTTCACGATTGCCGACAGCTGAGCTCACACGATCTGAAAGGGTAATAGTAAGTAACTGCTGAGTTTAAGCTGGCTTCTATGCAGTCTTTCTCAAGCTGAGTCTAGCACAGCGGCGGTGGGACACACTGGCTAAGAAGAGAGTAGGCGCAAGGTTCAAACGCCACCAAATTTGCCGATGCTGAGCGCGACTGCACGAAAGTGTGGATTGTCCCAATTCAGTTGTGCCAACGACGTATCAGTCTAGATAACCCACAAAGTTACTGTGGTCAAGATTGACCAGTAATCGAAAACGTAAGGCGTGATACTCGCATTAGTTCTCGCAAATGAACGGAATGTCGACCTCCAGCGCAGATCTTTTGCGAGCCGACTTGGAACCTGCACAGGACCAGCGCTTCGAAGAACTAGAGGAGAGATTATGAAATCGCTTATGACATGGGCGGGTGCAGTCTGCGTGGCCGTAGTCTGTGTGCTCGCGCCGGAGGCCTCTGCTTTGGCGGTGGCACCTCAACTCGCGAAGCACCTTAGTTCTCTGACGATACCGATCATGTTGGCGGCGGTCGCGCTGTGCCTCGTGATCGGCGTGCTGCTGCGGGCTTTTTCAAAACCACCGAGTGATCTGAGCCTTAACCAGCGGACTAAGTAAGTGGCGCGAAGCCGCGCCCCAATCATCCGCTGCTGGAAGCGTTTGCGTGAGGATGCACTTTTTTAGGCTGGTTTAAGAGCCTTGCCACACTCCAGGCAACGTGTTTCGTAGCGCGGCGTGATGAGTCCACAAAATGGACATACCCGCTGGGATGCGAAATCTCCATCGTGCGGTTCCATTCGAAGGATCTTTCTCAGCGAAGCAGCCATGAAAGCACGCAAGCTGCGAGCACGTACAAAGAGCGGCTGCAAGACAGTATCCATAGTCAACCCCGCGCTTCTTCTTGACCTGCCAACATCACGGTGACATAGAAATTCCGGTAATTCTGTGCAAAAGTGCTCGCTTTTGGGGGGCAGATGCATGAGCAGCGGTCCCTGGACTCACTCTCAGTGTGGGGAACACCAATGCAAAGTGAGCAATTCGGACCAGCTATTAGTGATGATCTGCGCGATCATCATCATCGTTGACAGCAATAGAAGGCTGGTTTCGGCCGCTGGAGAACCCCAGAAGTGACGAGATATACGTTCCCGGCGTGGTCAATGCCACGTGGAGGCATGAACATGCGCAGCTTTTGGCAGCAAACGGGTATTTTGGGTCCTATCTATCGATTAGTGGGTGAAGGCTTGAATGACGCCGATATTGCCTTGAAGCTAGATTTAACCCAAGCGAAAGTACGAGGCTGCGTAGCTTGGATAGTCCGTTTTTTGGAATTGAAGGATCGTCAAGAGCTGATGTTATATGCCTCGACGGCAGCATAATTCTTTGTCGCCTGAAAGGGACCGCAGATGAACATCAGCTTAGTGAAGCGTTTTGGCATGCAACTAGCCTGTCTCAGTCTTTGGCCAATATTGGCCTTTGCTCAATCCTCTGAACTGTCGCGAAATCTGGCGAATTGCAAGGCCGGTCGCGACACCTGTGATCATTCCAAGTTGAGCCATTCGGAGGCGACGGAGGTCGCTCTCGCTATCCACCGGCAAAATGTTGTGAATTGCCGGAACGGCTACGATTCCTGTGACCATTCAAAGCTCACGGAAGCGGAAACGATTGCGTTGGCTGTGGCAAATCACCAAAAGAATGTGTCCGATTGCAATGACGGAATGTTATCGTGCGACCGGTCCAAACTGACCCCGTTGGAAGCCCGGGATATGGCCGCAGCGCAGAAACAGCGCAATCTCGCCGCCTGCAAGGATGGATGGGACTCCTGCGATCGATCCAAACTGACTCTGTCGGAAACCGAGGATGTGAACATGGCCAAGCGACAACTCAATGCATCCGACTGTGCCGGCGGCTCCGGGCCGTGTGATCACGCCGAGTTGACTCCTTCGCAAACGAAGGAAACGACCGCTGCGGAACTCCAGCGCAACGCTCAGAATTGCGCCAATGGCTGGGATCAATGCGATCACTCCAAACTCACTCCGCCGCAAGCGAAACAAACGGCCTACTCCGAACACCAGCGTAATCTTTCGGCTTGCCGCAACAGTGAGGACACTTGTGACTATGCCAACCTGACTGCCACCGAAGCCAAGACACTGGCTGACGCCGAGCATAAGCGGAATTACGCGGCTTGCCTGAAAGGGTACGGCTATTGTGATCCCTCCCGGCTCACGGTTGACGAGGCTCGAACGATCCACCCTGCCAATTAATTATCCATCGCGGGCGAGAGAATGTTTCGTCAGCGGTCCTTCTGCCGCAGCGAGATTGTCCACACCTACAGCTGTGTACTGAGGAGAGCCGGGGGCACGGGTCGGCGACCAGGGACAGTAATCTTTAAGATTGCCGAGATTATGGTGACAAGTGGCGATGGTCGCCTAAGCATCGGGCGCCCTACGGCCTGCAAAACCTACGGCCTGTTCAATCAAAAGGACCCAGCCCGAACCTCTGGCTCTGGTCGACTACGCGCGCAGAACCTCAGGAGTGACGCTTGTAACCTGTGCCCACGGCTGCTTCTGGTATACTAGTTCTACGTACGAACTACGGTTTGCTCGTGACGCGGTAGTCACCTTTTCTGACTAGATTCATCTCCGCCTTTCCTGCCCACCGTTTACTTGCGTGAAAATCCAAATTAAGTGTGAGCGGCGGTGCAGCTCTTGACGTGTGTCAGAGTGTGCGTGACAACTGCCCTCAGAAAGAAAACAAATCGAATGACCACATTTTCAGAACTGCCCTTGTCCTCAGCGTTGCAGCGGAGGCTGGCGGCAGCTCAATTTACCAACCTTACCCCCATCCAGGAACGTACGATTCCTTCCGCTCTTGAAGGCCGAGATGTCATCGGCACTGCCCAGACGGGCACCGGCAAGACACTGGCGTTTCTAATCCCTCTCATCGAGACCCTTGACCGGGAACCGACAAATTCTACGATCGCTCTAGTATTGCTGCCCACGCGGGAACTTGCCATTCAGGTTCACGAGCAATACGAACAGTTGCGCACGAATAAAACGCACAGAGCCGCCCTCGTCATCGGAGGCGTATCGGAAAAAACCCAGATCCAAAGCCTGCGCGCCGGATCGAAACTGGTGATTGCCACTCCCGGACGCCTGCAGGATCTGATGAATCGCAAACTCGCCAATCTGCAGAACGTCAAAATACTCGTGCTGGATGAAGCCGACCGCATGCTGGACATGGGATTCCTGCCCGCGATCCGGCGCATCTTGTCAATCCTGCCCAAGCAACGCCAGACACTGTGTTTTTCGGCCACGATGGAGCAGTCCGTCGCCGGTCTGGTGAACGAGTACATGCGCAATCCGGTTCGAGTTGCTCTGGGCTCTGTACTCAAGCCCGCCGAAAGCGTCGAACTTAAGGCGTACGAAGTGCGCCCAGGAGAAAAACTCGACGTCCTGCGTCAATTGCTTTACGCAGAAAAGGGACAGACTCTCATCTTTAGCCGCACCAAGCGGGGTGCCGAGCGCCTGGCCAAGGAACTTGTACGCGACGGCTTCGCTGCTGCCATGATTCATGGCGATCGCTCACAATCTCAGCGTAACGGGGCTCTGAACGGGTTCCAGGAAGGGCGATTCCAGGTGCTGGTGGCGACCGATGTCGCATCACGCGGTCTACATGTCGATGATGTGGCCCACGTCATTAATTACGATGTGCCCAAGATGGCGGAAGATTTCATCCATCGCGTTGGTCGCACAGGCAGAGCAGGTCTACGGGGGCGCGCCTCGACCTTGGCGGCAGGGGCGGAGGTGCTGGAGTTACGTCAGATCGAGCGCACTCTCAAACTAAAGATGGAACGCAAGCAAACCGAGGTGGCAGCGGACGCTCCCCCGCGGCGGCTGATTCAAAACACGCTAGCCTCACGGACTCTGACCGCTCTGCCGGGAGAAGTGTTTGTATAGAACTCCAACATGGTTGCCGGTGCATCACGGTTAACGGACTATAGAACATCCAGAAAATTCGTTTCCGCGGAAGTTTCCCGTCGAAATTTAAAATTTCGCAGCGCGAGGCATGGAATTGCTGAGGACTAAGAGACGCGCCTGGAAATGAGAGTAGAGCGAACCACGCTAGTACTATTTTTTGCAAAGGTGGGAATCAGTTAGCCTTTCGATTTGGATCGAAGATCAACACGTCTGCAATGCGACGACGGCCCGACGACAGCAGCTGGAGGTGATCTTCTTCCATGAAGCCGGGACGAAGACTTTTGTGCAGCAATTCCCTGGACGATCTCAGTTCCTCTCGCGCCGTGGTCAATTCCCGTCGCAATTGTATGGTCTCCTCCCGTAGTCGGCGCATCTCTTCGCGAACCAGGCGCGTCTGCATCGTTTCTTGCGACAAGGCGCCAAGTATCGCTCCGTTCTCGATTCCATGGATGGACCGTCTGAATGATTCGCGAACTGGCCTCGCCTTTATCCACGCATCGATCTCCGCCTTGAAGGCAAGCACTGTTCCCCTGGTTTTCCCGGCAGGCCGACGGACTGGCAGCTTTAATTCTCGCTCATAGCGTTGCACAGTGCGAACGCCCTTTCCCATATAGGCGGCTATATCCTTCCAGCAGCTTAAAACTTCGATAGGCGGGGTTCCCTGCGATTCCATAAGGGCCCTCTCGATTGTTGAGATTTGACTCCTGGCTAGGTTCATTGGCACAAAAATTCCCATTTCATTCCTGATTTCTATATGAAGTTCCGAGTGGTTATAAGATTTGACCAAGGCTTTGAAGTTCGCTTTGCACCCGTCGCAGGTTAGTGTCCAGCTTATGGCGCTCGGCATCGCTTAACACGATACGCCACCTCAGTTGCGCAATCGTATCGTATGCTCTGCGGGCAACCCCGGCCGTGCGTCTCCTCGTTTCCGCATCGGTCGCCGCCAATGCCATGCCCGAAAAAGTGAGCGCGACTTCGGAGTCAATTCGCAGGAAATCTGCGGCAACGCTGTTCGTGGAATGAAGGAGTGGTGGAGCTATTCTCGCGGCGGCCATAATCGGTCTCCTGTGTCGAATATTCAATCGCACAAGAAACCGACGCCCGAGCCGGGCACGGCGGAGAAATGTGTAGTTGACAGTCTGAGGCTACGCCGGAATAGAGCAATTAGCAAATTGCTTCTACGTCAATTTGTGAAACGTATCCAGCGCACTCAAAATCCCACCGGGTTCGGTGGGGGATGCGTGGAGCCTGCCAGCCCTGTCCGCAAGTTCGAGTCAAACAGGCACACATCGGGCCGGCATTTTGCTTGTAAGATGCCTAAAAAATCACTTATTCTCCCGGCGGGAATCAGTTCCAAATGAGCCTTCTCTGCGAACCTTTTTTCGCGCGCGCTTTCGCGCCAAAGCGCTTTTCACCCGGCGTTTTTCGCCCGGTTTCAAATAGTACGAGTGACGTTTCACTTCCTTGATAATGTCTTCTGACTGAACCTTGCGCTTGAACCGACGGAGCGCATTCTCGAGAGACTCGCCCTCTTGCAATCGAATTTCCGCCACCTTACCCTCCTAGACTTAGATTATTGCGATCCGCATTATTGCGATCGGTATTAATTCGCTGCCGGGGCATCCGGCGGCAGAAGGTTTGCATTCAAAAATCACTCGCCGATTCGGCCGTCGGGCCCGGACTCTTCCGTGTCAGTTTCTTCGGCGCCAATGTTGAACAGCGCCGCCTGGGCTGCGGCATGTTCGCGGAGTTCGGCCATCTCATCCACGCTGCCGGGCGCCGGCTTGTCCTGCTTTCGCATATTCCTGCGTTCTGCCTTGTCCCTTTGTCTCTGTTGCCGTGTCTGTTCCTTCTGGCGTTTTGTAAACGTTGATCTGCCTCTTGGCATACGTACCCCCTCATCGTTGTATTCGTGGCCGGCGGGCACGTCCTGTAAACGTCACCGGCACGTTGTGCTCAAAAAAGACTACCAGCGCGGTTCGCGCGGCTGCCGTGGATGACCACGGTAGTCGTCTCGCCCACGACCGCCTCCGCCAAAACGGTGGCCTCCGCCTTTGGGGCGTTCGGTCTTAGGTTTTGCCTCGTTGATGGTCAATGTTCGTCCCCCCAGGTCGGTCCCGTTGAGCGCCGCGATCGCCTTCTCGGCTTCACTGGCATTGGTCATTTCGACAAAACCGAAACCACGGGAGCGGCCCGTCTCACGGTCGGTCACGAGACTTACTTTTTCCACCGCGCCTTGCGCCTCAAACAGGCTGCGCAGGTCGGCTTCGGTTGTGCTGTGGGGCAGGTTTCCAACATACAGGTTCTTCATCGCAATTCCTCTCTCAATAAATCATCCAGGCTAGCTGCTTTCGGAGTTTGTTTTGAAGAGCGTCCTTCAGAATCTCGTGGCAGGTCGGGCAGAGCGCGCATCGCCTGGGTGCGGGCGAGTGACTTGGAGCGAACTGCCGAAATTCGCCGGGAAGCCTCCAGAATGCCCCAACGCTGGCTCAGATCTCCGCGCTCGGCGGCGAGCACGAGTTTCAAGTCATCCATGATCTCGTCGTCCGCCTTCTGCAACGGCGTCTCTTCATCCGCATTGGGCGAATCCGCGAGATATTCTGGTTGGCCGACCAGGAACGCCAACCGCTGGCGCGGGATCGCTCTGCGAATGTCATCGCAAAATTTGTCCCGATAGCCCTGCGCTTTTTCCATGTTGATCAAGACGAGGTCATAAAAATCCGCTCTCCACCACGACCGAGCCTCTGCGATATCGGATGCGCAATCAACGTCCATGCCGAACTTCCTCATCACTTCAGCACGCAATTCGCGCTTCGCCTGCGAAGTGTCGACGAGCAGCACTCGTTTCTTCTTTACTTCGCCTGGGATCGGAGCAGAGAGCAGTGATGCCGGAGGCAGGGTGATGTTCATGCCGACACCGAGCGTGGCTGCACGCGGGCGGAGACGTCCTCTGATTTGTGTGGCTTGATTGGGCGCTCCAGCAGTTCGTGTGAACGCTTCCGTCGAGCGATGTTCTGCTTACGTTGCCGGTTGAATCTGGACTTGTCTCCATTTCGAACGGACATCATGATCTCCTATTTTTCAGCAGTTAGTACCGGACCATCACACCTTTCCTGCAAGGTGCTTGAGCATCAACGGATCAGCAGATTTTCCAAACATTATCGGTGAAGCCGCAACCAGTGCCGTAGTTCCCATGTCGAGTGCGCGTACACAGGAGAGGAACGGCGTAAATAAACCCAGAACGCTAGCGAAAAGAAGTGCCGAGACGAACTTTCCGGTGAGGACGGCGGGAACGGCAATTGCGGGCGCTGCCAGCAACACCATGATGCAAACAGGCATCCGATAGTCCCACGAATAGCGAACCATCACCCATGCTGCGAGGGTGACCGTCGCGAAGAGCGTGATGACGCGCGTCAGGATGCACGCTTTCGACTGCAGTTGCAGGCGGTGGAATAGACTAGCTGGACAACGCGTAAACACTGCGCGGACATGCGCCTCTCGATCTCTCAATCACGAAGGCGCAGGATGCTTTGTGCGGCGTATCTTCGAGGTTAAGTAATTTCAGTATACGCTGTTGGCCGCAATCATGCTGAAGAGTGGCACCCCTGCTTTAACAAATGCGAACCATTGGGCGTGCAACCTCTGGGTGTGCAATCCTCTGTACCGTTCATGAAGCGCACAAGCGCCTTGATATTACCAATGGCGAATCGCCTTGCTAATTGTGCCGTCGTCGCGTAGCATCACACTGTACGTTAGACCGAATCGGTCGTGAGCAGCTCTCGCCTGACAGCCAGTACCCTGCGCAAGTTTTCTTCCGAATCCCTCCAGCGTAACTATCACAAAGGAACAAGAGTACAAACACACATGGAACAAGGAACAGTAAAGTGGTTCAACGACGCCAAAGGCTACGGCTTCATTAGCCGTCAGACGGGCGAAGACGTTTTTGTGCATTTCTCCGCCATTCAAGCGGGCGGGTTCAAGAGCCTGCAGGAAGGCCAGACGGTGCAGTTCGATGTCACCAAGGGCCCCAAAGGCTGGCAAGCTGAGAACGTGCAGGCACTCTAGACTGAAGAATCCTGAGAAGAGGCGATATCAACGGAGATCGCCTCTTCGCTTTTTGCGGACGGGAAACAGTTGACTGAAAATTCTGCGGAAACATTGTGATCAACATCTTCGTTGGAAACCTGGATCCGACGACCACGGAAGCGCAGTTGAAAGATCTTTTCGGGGCGTACGGATCCGTTGAAACGGTCACCATCGTTACGGACCGTGACACGAGCGGACCCCGGGGTTTCGCTTTCGTTGAAATGACAGACCCGGCTCAAGCTAAGGCGGCCATCGAGTCCTTGAATGGATTCCGCTTGAATGACCGCGCGATCAGATTGAACGAAGCTCGCCCGAAACTGGACCACGATGCTACACGCGACTCATCGAGAGAACACCGACGTCATAAAATTTGAGAGTTCCTGTTTCTGTCGCGTCGGAACTCGTTGGACCTTGTTGCAAATGGATTCCTATTGACCATCAACGACAGTAGCGCCTCCTACGCCATTATCCGGCATAACGTCCGCACCTACCGCTCTGATGGGGTGATCGCCGTGATCAGGGGCAGACAGAATGCCGAATCAGAGTTGAAGAAGTTTGAGGATGCCCAGGACTCCTCGGATCGGCACGAAGGCTGGCGCTACTTCATCGAGAAAATCGATCTCAAGGCGGGAACAGACCCGGCTGAGGCCACCCAACACCGCCAAGCTCAATTGGAAGGTCGGGAATCGAAAGCGCTGGCGGAAACAAAGCCTCCAAACTTTCCTTCGCCAGACCGTGAGAGATGAGAGGGTTGCCTCTTCAGCGTCCTCGTCTTGCCCGACTCTGTTGGAGGCTTTGAATGTTATCGAGGCGATTACCCGGCGTGACCCCGCGACCGGGATTTTGAGTGCACTCGAGGCCGTAACGCTCAAAAACCTCTGAAGGAGCCACTGGCTCCAAGCCCGTCAGCCGCCGCTTAGCCAATTTGCTTCTATCCCGGCTCGCTCATTCGCCGACATCGCGAAAGAGTGCCTTCAGCTTGCCTGACCTCGAGGGATGGCGCAGCTTGCGAAGTGCCTTGGCTTCGATCTGGCGAATGCGCTCGCGGGTCACGCCGAACGACTGGCCAACTTCCTCGAGCGTTCGCTCCGAGCCGTCCTCTATACCAAAACGCATCCGGATAATCTTCTCTTCCCGCGCACTGAGCGTTCGCAACACGTGGGCAGTCCGCTCCTCACGGTTTATGTTGAGGAGCGCATCGGCGGGCGACACTTGGGCCCGGTCTTCGATAAGGTCGCCGAGGTGGGAATCTCCTTCCTCACCGATCGGTGTCTCGAGCGAGATCGGCGTACGCATGATCTTGCGCACCTTGCGAACTTTAGCCTCGGGAATGTCCATTTGCTGGGCAATCTCTGCCGAGGTAGGTTCGCGGCCCAACGTTTGGACCATTTGCCGCGAGACCCGAACCAGCTTGTTAACGATCTCGACCATGTGCACCGGGAGCCGGATGGTGCGTGATTGATCCGCAATCGCCCGGCTGATGGCCTGACGAATCCACCAGGTGGCATAAGTGGAGAACTTGTAGCCGCGGCGATAGTCGAACTTGTCTACCGCCTTCATCAACCCAACGTTCCCCTCCTGGATCAGGTCGAGGAACTGGAGCCCACGGTTGCTGTACTTTTTCGCGATGGAAACCACAAGGCGAAGGTTGGCTTCGATCAGCTCGTGTTTTGCCTGTTCCGAGTCCATCTCACCGTGGATGATTTGACGCTGCGTACGCTGCAACTCTGCAAACGTCATGCCTGCATCGCTTTCCAGCCTTTTCACCTCTGCACGATGCTTCCGCTGCATGCCGCGGTAGGTCTTCTTGACTGCCAAGCTGCGCGTGTTCGCAATCTTCTCTTCCAGGTTAACTACCTGGCGCTCTTGCGAACGCATCAGGTTGGCGGTGTGATTCACGCGTTCGGCCAAGCGCTTACGCTCCGAGGGGACAATGTCGAGGCCGCGGATGATCAGAGAAATCCTGATAATCTGGCGGCACAGCTGTGATCGGCAACGGCGGTAGCTGCGGGTCTTCTTGTCTGCTGAGAGAATCACCAGTTGTTCCGCCAGGCGGCGGGCTGTTCTGTAATTGTTGCGCATCTCATCGATGCTGCGCCTGATCTCCTGAGCACGCTGCTGCAGGATCTTTTCCGTGACTTCTTCCTCATCGAAGACAACCGTGTCTTCAATGGATCGCAAGCCCCGTTTCAAGTTCTCACCCATGTCGAGGATTTCGTGAATCACAATGGGCGAGCGTGAAAGCGCCCTCATGGCGGAGAGTTGTCCGCGCTCAATGCGCTTGGCTATCTCTACTTCGCCCTCACGCGTGAGCAGAGGCGAGGCGCCCATCTCGCGCAAGTAAACGCGCACGGGATCGCTGGCAGCATCGGGAACCACTGCGGCCGGGTTGACATCAATTTCGTCTGACTCGCGGACAAGCCCACGTTCCAGAGCCGAATACGGAAACTGAGGCTCCGCTTCCAGCACGTCCAGGCCTCGCGTATGAACGGCCGATAGCAAATCATCAACATCCTGCGCGGAAGGCACGCCGCGTGGAATCGGCTCATTCATCTCTCGGTCCGAGGAGAAGCGCTCTTCCGTCCCGACGCTGGGTACTTTTCTGTTGCCGTCCATAGCCATGCAGAACTCCTTCTTCAGGGCCATCCTGCATGGAGAGAGGAGGCTTTTATTGGATCTGGAGCGGTAGCTTCAGGAGGATGCGAAGATGCAACCCTGCAATGATGCTAGCACGGCATCGTAACACCGTCTGCAATTGCCCTGTTTTTCGACCCGCCGCGGCAGGCGCAGGATGGTCGTACCACTTTAAACGATTGAAAAAATTTAAAGCGGTAGATTCGAATCCCCCTCGGGCAGCCAATCTTTCGTTACTTTCTCATCTCGGCACTCCCGCTGCTCAGTTGCTTGCAAGCCCCTCAAAAATAAGGTAAGTTGAGGTACTTTTTCCTCCCCTGCGACCAGATGCCGTGGGCGTTTCTGGTGAGATTCGGAATTGGAGACATTGAAGAACCCACTCCAGCCTGAAGCGCGGGCAAACCGTCTTCGTGTGCATCTACTCGACTTTCTGCCTGGGGCAGCAAGTTGCGTGTGCGACGTCGGCTTGCGGAAGCGATGGACAACGGACCGAAGGAGACTACGATGAAGTATCTCTCTGCATTGCACAAAAAGATTGATCGGGGCGGCAGGTTTCGGAATTGCTGGTGGTTTGCCCCCCTCTTCTTCGCGTTGACCACTATTCCTCCACTCGCGGCTCAGAACGCGGTGCCCGCGGGGCCGACCAGCGTCGATCCGCAGACCCTGCAGGCTCTGGTGCGGAGAATTGACGAACTCGAGGCGCGGGTTCGTCAACTGGAAGCGGAACGGCAACGGGACCCAGGCCCATCTTCGCAGTCGGCCGAGCCCGCTGCTCCACACGCCACCGCCGCGATGGCATCGTCCGGATCGCATACTCCATCGCCCGCTTCTCTTGCCGGTTCTCAGGCCGATCCGCCGCAGTCTGCTGCTGCACAAACCAATTCCGCTCAAGTGACCGCAACCCCGTCCACCCCGGCGCAAGGAAACACGACACAGGCAACTACCCCACAGGAGTCGACAGAGCCCAACGAACACGCCGAGACAGAACGGATGGACCTGAGCAAAACCTTATTGCGCATTCGCGGCTACGGGGACATGACCTTACACGGGGACAACTACCATCCGCCAGCTCCCCAGCCGGCCGACAAGACTGCTTTTACTCTGGGACAGTTGAACTTGTTTGTGACCTCCGACATTTCCGACCGAGTCCGGTTCCTGAGTGAAATCGTCTTTGAGGGCGGCCCGGATAATATCTACGGACAAGTTCGGGGGACTGCCAACACATTCAGCGTCGATGTGGAGCGCTATTTGCTCCAGTATTCCTACAATGAATATTTCAATCTTTCGGCCGGCCGGTATCATACGGCGATTGGCTACTACAACACGGCATATCACCACAGCACCTGGCTGCAGACCACGACCGGCCGTCCTCTCATGTTTGCTTTCGAAGATCAGGGTGGGATTCTGCCCATCCACAACGTTGGCGTGGAGGTCAGCGGTCTGGTCCCATCAGGACCTCTCGGTCTGCACTATGTAGCTGAGGTCGGCAACGGCCGGGAGTCGCGTAACCCGATTGTCGACGAGCCCGTGCAGAACATCATCTCGGACAAGAACCACAAGGCCGTCAATTTCGAACTTTTCGCGCGGCCTATTAAGGTGCCCGGGTTGCAAGTCGGATTTTCTGCCTATCGCGATCTTCTGGTACCGGTCGGAGAGCCCGCCGTGGGCGAGACAATCCTCGCGGCCCACGCAATCTATACGAAAACCAATTTCGAGTGGCTGAACGAAGCCATGGAACTCCGTCACACGCCGGATGACGGCCACACGTTTGTCACTCCTGCGTTTTACACGCAGATTTCCCAGCGCTTTGGGTCGTACCGTCCGTATTTCCGTTATCAATACATCAACGCCTCCAGCGAGAACCCGATATTCCCCGACATTCAATTGCGAGCCGGCCCGCAGGCAGGTTTGCGCTATGACGTGAATGAATCGGTGGCACTGAAACTGCAGTATGACTACACCGCGATGCGTAACCAGCATGCGGTGCAAGGATTGGAAGCGCAGGTTGGGTTCACCTTCTAGGCGGGATCGCTCCGAATGATAGTTCGTACGGCGAGTTTCGCGCTTTTGTTGGCGACGGCTGTGTTGTTTCAGCGTGCTCCATCCGGCTCGCCCTCGAAACCCTCACGAGGGCAAGACAGCCTGGCGATCGTGGTCAACCAGTCGAACCCCACGAATGATCTATCCCTGGCCGAACTCCGTACCGTTTTCCTCGGGGACCGAACACACTGGCAGAACGGGCGACGCATCACACTCGTGATGATGGAACCTGGACAGCCGGAGCGGGAAGCGGTGCTGCGCGAAGTGTGTCGGATGAGCGAAGCCGATTTTCGCCGTCGCTTCCTGCAGGGTCTGCTCACCGGCGAAATCCTCGTTTCTCCGAAGACTCTAGCTAGCCCCGTCGGGGTCCGCAAATTCATCTTCAACGTACCCGGGGCCATCGGTTATCTCCGACCGGCGGATATTGATGAATCCGTCAAGGTAGTTCGGATTGACGGCCATCTGCCCGGCGAGGCCGATTACGCATTACATCTTCCCGAGCGTGCTGAACAATGAGTGTGCACGACCCAAATCTACGGAAGACAAGCGGAGAATCCAGTTCGTTCACCCCGCCTGTGGGCCGCACGCCGGGGTTTCTCTCTCGCTATAGTTCCGCCCTGCTGTTACTGCTGGTGGTTGGACTGGAAGCCGGAGTCGTGCAGTTCGTCATACGCGACTTCCATTCTGCGAATGCAGAAGTGCAAAGCATGTACGCCTGGTCAGTTCTAGGGTTGCGGCGAATTGGCGGACTGCAGTATGACGCCCAGGAAACGCGCCGGGCCACTCTTTATGCTTTGACCACCAACGACAGCAATCTTCAAGTGGAATACGCGGATCAGACGCGCGAAGCCGACCAGCGCGTCACCGACGGCATTGCGGATTACCTGCAGCAGGCGAAACTGCCGACGGAGATCGAAGCCGGCAAGCGCTTGCGCCGCGATTGGCTGGCCTATCTCAGCGTTCGCGACGAGGTTCTGGCTTCCATCCTGGAAGGCAGCACCAAAGAAGCGGTCGCTCTCGACCTTTCCCATGGCGTTCCTTCGTTCGACCGCGTTCGCCAGGATCTTGAGGAAATCAAGCGTTTATACGATGAACAGGCGTCTCAGCGCCTCACTAATGTTGCCGCGCTGGCGCGGCGTTCGGTGGCGCGGTTGATTGGAGTTCTGTTCTGTACTTTGTTTCTGGCCAGCATCTTCGTCTGGGTGCTACAGCGAAACAAAATTGCCAGCGCGCTGCAGCTTGCCCGGATGCAGATGGATTTTGTCGCCTCGGTGTCGCACGAGTTGCGCACGCCCTTGGCAGTGCTTTGTTCCGCAGCCGACAATCTCGCGGATGGCGTCGTTAAAGGCGAAACTCAACTGGCGAAATACAGTTCTGTCATTCGAAACCAGTCGCGCCAGATCAACGGTTTGGTCAATCAGGTCATCTTGTTTACTGCGACGCAGAACGGGAAGGGCCGCTACGTGTTACAACCACTGGAAGTATCAACGGTGGTGAATACCGCCGTCGACGACGCCATGGAACTCATTCAGAAGGCGAGATTCACAGTGGAAAAGAAGATCGACCCGAATCTTCCTCCAGTCATGGGAGATTTTTCCGCGCTTTCGCAGTGTTTGCAGAACCTCGTGACTAATGCCTTGAAATATGGTGACCGCGGCCGCTGGATCTCTATCCATGCGGAGCTGGCGTATTCCAAGGACCGCCGCGGTAATGAAGTCCGCATCAGTGTCGAAGATCACGGAAGCGGCATCGAGCGCACCGACCTGTTTCACATTTTTGAGCCTTTTTATCGTGGGCCGGCCGCTATCGCAGGACAGATTCATGGTGCCGGACTTGGACTTGCGATTGCGAAAAGTCTGGCAGAAGCTATGGGTGGTCGCCTTTCAGTAGCGACGGAACTAGGGAAAGGAAGTGTCTTCACGCTGCACCTGCCCGCTGCTACAGTCCAAACCGAGAAGGATCAAGTGCAGCGAGGATCGGCGGCTCGAGTATGAACGAAAATATTCTGTTGGTGGAAGACGAAGAAGCGCTCCGCATGACGCTGAGCGATCGCCTGAGCAGCGAAGGTTACGTCATCGATTTTGCCGCAGATGGCGATGAAGGGCTGAGCAAAGCGACCGGCCTGCCCTTTGACCTCATTATTCTGGATGTCATGTTGCCGGGACGCAGTGGCTTCGACGTTTGCCGCGAGATTCGCACGGCTGGTCTGGCGACCCCGATTCTGCTTCTAACTGCCCGTGATCAAACTGTAGATAAAGTGTTCGGGTTTAAACTCGGGGCCGACGACTACGTTACCAAGCCTTTCGATACCCTCGAACTGATCGCCCGTATCGCCGCCCTGTTACGCCGCGTTCCGGGACGCGCCAGCCAAAGTATTTATCAGGCGGGTCAGATTCGTCTGGATGTTCGCGGCACCGAAGTCACGCGCAATGGCAAACCTGTATATCTTTCCGCGCGCGAGTTCCAACTGCTTCGTCATTTGATGGAACATGCCGGCGCAACTCTTTCTAGAGGGGATCTGTTGCGCGAAGTTTGGGGATATGAAGACGGTACCTACACCCGCACCGTCGACGTACATATCGCCAGCCTGCGACAGAAACTCGAGCAGGATGCCAAGAAGCCGGAACTGATCCTGACGGTGCCGGGTATTGGCTACAAGTTCAAAGCTTGAAGGGGGAGAGGGCGTCGCTGCAGCAGTATCAGCCCGAATCGTCCTGTCGCGCTAAAGCTTTCCCGATAGCTGCAGGGCCGATTCCACCTTCTCATGGTGTTCCTGCGTGTACCAGGATGGTGCGTATTCTTCCAGGAGTTGATGCAAATCGGCGAGTGCGTCGGCCAGACGCTGGTGGTCGATGCGGTTTTCAGCTTCCACGTCTATCTGCGATGCAAATTGGCTTGAATGTTCGTGTGCCGTCCTTAGCACTAGATTTCCTTTCTGCCCCCCAGCAGAACGAATTTCCGTTCTCCCTTTGCAGTTGAAAATTCGTGATTCTCAACTCGTGCAAATCAATTAAAACCATATTTGCTTTCGCATGGCGGTAAAATTTTGTAACACTACAGTAAATTCCCTGTAAGTTAAGCGTTTGTAAAGGTATCGACATCCGTTGTTAGCTCCTTAACAGGAACAATGAACGATGCGTTTTGCTACAAAACACCTGGATAAGAGAACTGCGAAAGGTCGTTTCTCAACGAATACTCACTTTGGAGTAGCACAAACGGAGAATCGACTAAGATCGCCCGCGTCGCAGCGCGTCGCGTGTGTACTTTTCTTCTTGCTGCTGTCCGCATCTCCTCTGTTTGCAGTGGGCCGACTGCAGGTTGTTGTGGTTCCTGTCGCCAATATGTACTCCTCTCCCAACGAGAATGCGGATGTGGTTTCTCAGGCCATCTACGGTAACAATGTAATGCTGATCGCAAGCCGCGGGGAATGGTCGAAGATCCAAACCCCGGGAGATCACTATCCAGGATGGACTCGCAGCCGTTACCTGCGAATTGTTCAAAGCGGCAACGGATACGCCACCACCGGACGAATCGTTCAGGTGGAAAGTTTATTTGCCAATGTTTATCGAGAGACTGATGTCACACGGCACAAGCCGATTGTGACGATTCCATTCGAAGCAAATTTGGAAGTAATCGCCGATGGCCAGGGGAGCGACGATGGTTGGCTCAAGGTTCATCTTCCTGATAAGCAGGCGGCATGGATCCAAGCTGGCGATGTTGCGGATCCCAAACCGTTGTCGATTCCTGAATCGATCGAACTGGCGAAACGGTTCCTCGGCTTGCCTTACTTGTGGGGCGGCCGATCGAGCTTCGGATTCGATTGCTCCGGATTCACGCAAATGCTGGTGCGCGTTCGCGGCATCGATATGCCTCGCGACGCTGACAAACAGGCGGCGTGGAAGGGAGCGATTGCAGTCGACCGGAAGGACTTACAGCCGGGAGATCTGCTGTTTTTCGGCTCGGCTGCGGACAAGATCACGCATACGGCGATGTACATCGGGGATGGCCAGATCGTCCAGGCAACGACTAACGGACATCCAGTTGTCCAGATATCTCGCCTCGATGATCAGCCCTGGTCGCAGCTTCTGGTCGCTTGCCGTAGGGTGCGGGGAACGAAATAAACAAAACCCGCACCGCACAGTCGTTCCCGATCAGCCGTGGGGTTCATCGGTGCTGGAACATCCGTTCAATCGGTGGGTTCGCCGCTTGCGATCCCCGTCACGTCCCGGCGATTCCTGTGTAAAATAAGCTTCTTCAATTTTCGCGTCGGCAATCGCCGGCACGCGAAAACATCTCCTCCGCCCTGAGGTTTCTAGCAATGGCCGAGAAAGCCGTCGTTGATTCCCAAAGCACCAGCATCGATTCCATTCTCCAGGAACAGCGGAAGTTCGAACCGCCGGCGGAATTCAGCCAGCAGGCCCACATCAAGAGCCTTGCCGAATACGAGCGCCTTTACAAGGAATCGGTGGAGGAGCCGGACAAGTTCTGGTCGCGCATCGCCGGCGAACTGCACTGGTTCAAGAAGTGGGACAAGGTCCTCGAATGGAATTGCCCATGGGCGAAGTGGTTTGTCGGAGGGCAGATCAATCTTTCATATAACTGTCTCGATCGACATGTGGACACCTGGCGCAAGAACAAGGCCGCGATCATCTGGGAGAGTGAGCCGGGCGAGATTCGCGTGCTCACCTACCAGCAATTGCACCGTGAAGTGCAGAAGTTCGCCAATGTTCTGAAGTCACTCGGGGTTCGTAAGGGAGACCGTGTCGCCATCTACATGGGAATGACGCCCGAGTTGCCGATCGCGATGCTCGCCTGCGCCCGCATCGGCGCTCCGCACACGATTGTCTTCGGCGGATTCTCCTCCAACGCTCTGATCGATCGCATTCACGATTCACAAGCTTCGGCCGTGATCACGCAGGATGGTTCATTCCGGCGAGGCAGCGAAGTCAAACTGTTTCCAGCAGTTGAAGAGGCGCTGAAGTCCTGCCCCAGCGTGAAGCATGTGGTGGTCTACAAGCGCACCGGAACTCCCATCAACATGCAGTCGGGCCGAGATCACTGGTGGCACGAGTTGATGGAAAAGGCATCCGACGTCTGTCCAGCAGAGCCACTCGATGCCGAGCATCCGCTGTACATTCTCTATACCTCCGGAACAACCGGAAAGCCTAAAGGCGTGGTTCACACGACCGGAGGATATGCGGTCGGAACGTACATTACGACCAAGTGGGTGTTCGATCTGAAAGATGAAGACACGTACTGGTGTACCGCCGACATCGGTTGGGTGACGGGACACAGCTACATCGTCTACGGCCCGCTGCAAAACGGCGCTACCAGCCTCATGTATGAGGGCGCGCCGAATTTCCCCGAGCCTGACCGCTTCTGGTCGATCATCGCGCGCCACAAAGTGAACGTGTTCTACACCGCGCCCACGGCGATTCGTACCTTCATAAAATGGGGAGACGAGTGGCCGAGCAAGCACGACATGAAGAGTCTCCGCCTGCTTGGAACAGTGGGCGAGCCCATCAACCCCGAGGCATGGATGTGGTATCGCGAGACCATTGGTGGGAATCGCTGTCCCATCGTCGATACCTGGTGGCAAACCGAAACCGGGCACATGATGCTGACCCCGATTCCCGGCGCAATTGCGACAAAACCCGGATCGGCAACGCGGCCGTTTCCCGGCGTCGTTGCGGAGATTGTGACGATGGATGGCAAACCCGTGCCCGACGGATCCGGTGGATTCCTGGTAATCAAGCGCCCTTGGCCTGGCATGTTGCGCACAGTGTATGGGGATCCGGATCGCTACGTGAAGAATTACTGGTCCCAGATTCCCGGCTTGTATTTCACAGGGGACGGTGCCCGCAAAGACAAAGACGGCTACTTCTGGATCATGGGGCGGGTGGATGACGTGCTCAACGTCAGCGGCCATCGCCTGAGCACGATGGAAGTGGAGAGTGCTTTGGTCGCGCACGATGCGGTCGCGGAAGCGGCTGTGGTCGGGCGACCGGATGATCTTAAAGGCCAAGCTATCTCGGCCTTTGTCACTCTGCAGCAGGGAAGGCAGCCTTCAAACGAGTTGAAGGAAGAGTTGAGGAAATGGGTAGCAAAAGAAATTGGAGCCCTGGCGAAACCGGATGACATTCGCTTTACCGACACGCTTCCAAAGACGCGCAGCGGAAAAATCATGCGCCGGTTGTTGCGCGAACTTGCCACCAGCGGCGACGTGAAAGGCGATACCACTACGCTCGAAGACTTCAGCGTAATCGCCAAGCTGAAAGAGCACGACGAAGTGTAATTGCTCGTGTAGGGGCGGACGCATTCGTCCGCCCCGCGAGCGAAGCGAGCGTTGTGCCGGGGGATCGTTGCATCGCCTGAATCTTCAAACCTTGCTCCGTTGCGTTGCGCGCGACCCCGGACGAATGCGTCCGGGGCTACACAAGCTCAACGTGGCCAGAGCCAACCGAACGTGCCCGCCGTTAGCAATCCATAGACGAGGCCGTCGATCACTTCCTTGATGGTCATGCCCCAGGGCTGACCCTTCCAGATTCCGTTGCTGATAGAGCCGAGTCCATAAGCCATGAAAGCCGCCGTACCGGCCACGCGGAAGACGGCAAGATAATTCGCTCCCGGAGTTACCGTGTGCCAGGTCAAATACGCCGCGAAGAAGCTGATGATCAGGCAAAACACAAACCACATTCCCAGAAACTTCGGGATTGCAGGTGGTCCGCTGGGATAAACCGTGAGCATGGCTACGGGCCCCTCGCGATATTTTTCCTGCAAGGCCGGCGATTTCATGTCCTGATGAGTCGCGTACGGAATAGTGTAGAGTCCGCGCGATAGACCGCGCAGTGCGGCGCGAGCCTGATCCTCGTTCGGCAGCCGGCTGCAATCACTCCGGTGATACGGCAGCAGCATGTGCATGATCGAACTCGCGATGAAAACAATCACTGCCGATAGCAGGATCGGCAGCCACAACGCCCCAAGAAACCCCATAGTTCCTCCCCGCGGCGTTCTTGCGCCGCCAATTTTCTCCGCGAGATTACGCCGGAGTCGAAGCGAGGTCAACCATGTCCTGCGGTTGACAATCCGGCTTGACACCCGTGCTATTCTCTCGCGGTACCTCGCGGGCCCCGCGCGTCGGCATATGCCGACGCCATCGACAATGAGGAGGCCCTACTTGCGCATCACTCGCAAGGTGCGCCGACGGAGGCGTTGCGAACACACAACCTCAGTGTGCCGCGCCTCCGGTAAGAGATCGGCTCACGAAACAAATCCAATCAGAGGACAACAAACATGAAATTTCAGAAGCTCACGCCCAATCTTGTGGTCCGCGACGTCGCTGGCAGCATGGAGTTTTATCAGTCCGTACTGGGATTGCAGCCCGCGATTAGAGTTCCTGAGCAACCACCGTACGTGTTCGGTTCCGTCATCGGCGGAGCGGTGGAGATCTTCTTCAACGATCAGAAAATGGTTGCGGAGGATTATCCTCCACTGGGCACGAGGCCGGCTGGCGGAGCGCTCACGCTTTTCATCGAAGTCGAGGGCATCGAAGAAGTGCTGGCCGCGGTCGAAGCTAGCAAAGCGAAAGTCGTGATGCCGTTGAAGACGCAGTTTTACGGAATGCGGGAATTCGCGTTCGAGGATCCGGAAGGATGGATCATCACGATTGCTGAGCGAGTGAAACAATAGGGGAACAGATCTGGGGCGTGCGAATGAGTTTTGCAACAGGACGCGAGAGCCGACACTACTACGTAGAACCCACTGGAGGTATATGATTTTGGAAGAAGCTCGCCAATTTCTGCGATGACCAGTCGCCATGGAGTTCGGCCATGTCTGAAATGCGTCTTGCGATAAATGGGCGCACCTACCGTCTCGATGTTGATCCGCAAACCAGTCTTCTCACCGTCCTACGAGAGCACCTGGATTTAACAGGAAGCAAGTACGGCTGCGGGGAAGGCCAGTGCGGCGCCTGTACTGTTCTGATCGACGGGAAGGCGCAACGATCCTGCATTACCAGGGTTGGGGCAGTTGCGCAGAAACAAATCACAACCATTGAAGGACTTGCACAAGATGGACAACTTCATCCCGTGCAGCAGGCTTTCCTGGATTCGGAGGCGATGCAGTGCGCCTACTGTACCTCGGGAATGATCATGTCGGCGGTCGCCCTGCTGAAGCAAAATCCTGCTCCGAACCAAGGTCAGATCATCGACTTTATGGACGGCAACGTCTGCCGCTGCGGGACTTATCCCCGAATCGTGAGCGCGATTCAACAAGCGTCGAAAAACATGGCCGCTTCGACGAAGGCAGGCTGGCGATGAGACCGAAAGCAAGCAATCAATCTTCTCCAGTCATAATTGAGCCCGAACGCTACGAACTCACCGCCGCAGCGCCGTACCGCTTCGATCTGGATCGCCGCGATTTCTTCAAGTTCCTGGGGGCAGGCGTGCTGGTGGTTTCGGTTTTGAAACCGGCGGCCATGGCGCAGGAATCGGGAGGAGCGCGTCGCTGGCGGGGAGATGCGCTGCCGAAAGAGATCGATGCCTGGCTGCATCTCGGGGAGAGCGGTAAGGTCACCGTCTATACCGGGAAGGTCGAGGTTGGGCAAAACATTCGGACGTCGCTGACGCAGGCGGTTTCAGAAGAGCTGCGCGTTCCCATGGAAAAAATCGAATTGGTTATGGGTGATACGCAACTCACGCCCTTTGATATGGGGACGTTCGGAAGCCGTACGACTCCGACAATGAATCTGCAGCTTCGTCGCGTGGCGGCGGCAGCGCGCGACACTTTGATAAGTCTGGCAGGTACGCAGTGGAAGACCGAGGTGAAAGATCTGGTCGCCGAGAACGGGAAAGTGATTGACCCGAAAAATAGCCGCTCGGTCGAATATGCCGTCCTGACCAAAGGACAGCAGCTTGCGCAAACGCTACCGGCTGAAGATCCCTTGATTCCGGCCTCGGAGTGGAAAATCGCTGGAAGTTCGGCTCCGAAAGTTGATGCCCGTGATTTCGTCACGGGAGCGCATCGTTATCCTTCCGATCAGTCTTTGCCCGGGATGCAGTACGGCAAGGTGCTGCGGCCACCCTCTTTCGGCGCGACATTGGTTTCCCTCGACGCGCAAAAGGCCGAGAAGATGGGAGCGACGGTTGTCCACGATGGAAACTTTGTCGGAGTCGCCGCACCGAGCACCGCCCAGGCGACCGCGGCTATCGGCGCGATTCATGCCGATTGGAAGTCGGAGCCACAGCCGTCCAGCAAAGAGCTGTTCGAATATCTGAAGAAAAACACGACTGCGGGAGAGGATCCGACTGGCGACGGCGATCGATTTGAAACCGGCAACGTGGATCCAGCTCTGGCCTCTGCCGATCACAAACTGCAGCAGACATACACCGTTGCCTACATTGCACACGTTCCACTCGAGCCGCGCGCCGCCATGGCTAAGTGGGACGGTGATCATCTGACGGTTTGGACGGGGACGCAACGCCCCTTCGGCGTGCGGGGACAGCTCGCGGAAGCGTTCCGCATTCCTGAGGAGCAGGTGAGGGTGCTGATGCCTGATACAGGCTCGGCCTATGGAGGAAAGCATACCGGCGAGACAGCGATCGAAGCGGCTCGATTAGCGCGGGCGGCGAAAAAGCCAGTGAAAGTTGTCTGGACACGCGAGGAAGAGTTCACCTGGGCCTATTTCCGTCCTGCGGGCGTAATGGAAGTGAATGCGGGCGTGCGGGGAGATGGGACCATCACAGCCTGGGAATTTCACAACTACAACTCGGGCTCGGCGGGAATCCGTACCTACTACAACATTCCGAATCAGCGGATCATCTTTCATGCGACGAAGATGCCGCTGCGGCAGGGATCGTATCGCGCGCTGGCAGCGACGGCGAATCACTTTGCGCGAGAGTCCGCGATGGATGAGCTGGCGCATTCTTTGAAGATCGATCCCCTCGAGTTCCGGTTGAAGAACCTGAAAGACGAGCGGCTGCGCGCTGTGTTCGAGGCAGGAGCCAAGCAGTTCGGCTGGGGCAAGAACAAGAGTGCTCCGGGACAGGGATTCGGCATGGGCGGAGGATTCGAAAAGCTGGGATACATTGCTACCTTTGCCGAAGTGAATGTCGATCGAAAGTCCGGAGATGTGAAAATCGTGCGTGTCGTCTCAGCCTTCGATTGCGGAGCCATCGTGAATCCGAACGGGCTCCGGAATCAGATTGAAGGTTCCAACGTGCAGGGGCTTGGGGGAGCCTTGTTTGAAGCCATTCAATTCGAGAACGGCAAGATTCTCAACGATCGGTTGTCGCGGTATCGCGTGCCCCGCTTCAGTGATGTGCCGGTACTCGAGACGGTGCTCCTGGATCGAAAAGATCAGCGGTCGGTGGGTGCAGGGGAGGCTCCCCTGCTTGGGATGGCGCCGGCAATCGCAAATGCAATCTTCGATGCCGCTGGGGTGCGCCTGCGTGCCTTGCCGCTGGTTCCGGATGGGCTGAAGCAGGTGTAAAAATACTCTCGAGTGGTCCAACGCATTTCCCATGTCTCGCAACTGCGGTGAGGCGCCTCGGCTTCGCTCAGGACAGGCATGCGGCATCCCATTCATGCTGTTCTGGAGGACTTGAGCATGCCCACCCGAAGCATTGCCGCGCTGTTAGGGGCTGTACTCATTTTGTGGGGTCCTGCTTTTTCTTTTGCCCAGGCGCCATCTGCGGCATTGCTGGTTTTGGAAAAAGATGATCATGCGCTGGCGATCGTGGACCCTGTGAGTTTAAGAGTGGTGCGGCGCGTGGAGGCGGGTCCGGATCCGCACGAGGTTGTGGCATCCGACGATGGGCGGTTCGCCTATATCTCGAACTACGGGGCGTTTGGTGTCCCGCACCACACCATTTCCGTTGTGGATCTGGTCGCGCAGAAGGCGCTCCCCGCCATCGATCTGGGAGCATTGCTTGCACCGCACGGTCTCGACTGGGCCGAGGCGAAGCTTTATTTCACGGCTGAGGGAAGCAAGGCCATCGGTCGCTACGATCCTGGAACGCAGCGCATCGACTGGGTTCTTGGAATCGGCCAGAACCGAACTCACATGGTGGTGGTGCGCAATGATGTGAGCCGGATATTCACTTCGGACGTCAACTCGGACACAATCACGATTCTCGAGCAGGACAAGAAGGCCGATGTCTCGGGATGGACAGAAACGCACATTCCCGTGGGCAAGGGGCCCGAAGGTTTCGACGTTGCCCCTGATGGAAAGGTCCTATGGGCGGCGAACTCACACGACGGGACCGTGTCGGTCATCGATGTCGCTACAAAGAAGGTGGTTCAGACGATCAACGTGCATACCAAGGCGTCCAATCGCCTGAAGTTCACGCCCGATGGGAGCCTGGTGTTGATCTCTGACCTACGAGGAGAAAACCTGATCGTGCTCGATACAAAAAGTCGAGGCGTCATCAAAGAGATCAATATCGGTGGTGGATCGGCCGGGATTTTGATGGAACCGGGGGGTGCGCGCGCATTTGTTGCCGTAAGCGGGGGAAACTATGTTTCCGTGATTGACTTAAAAGCCCTACGCGTCGCGGGTCGTATTCAGACTGGAAAAGGGCCCGATGGAATGGCTTGGGCGGTACGACGATAGTTTGCCGCTCTGGCTGCGACAGCGGAGAACACAAGGACCCTCGATTTCGCAGAATTGCCCAAACACCGCAATTCGGTTCCGTTCGGGATGACAACTAGATCTCCGGATGACAGGTAAGCCTTCAGGTCTGAACGGGAATCTTTCTTCATACTTACGCGAATTCGGATTCTTGGCGTAAATGGAATGAGTTTCATTCGCCAAATTCCAATTCAGGAAGGATTGCGTGCACCCAATCTTCTGCCTGCGCTGCCGGCGCGAGATCGAAATCGGACATAAATCCGTGGCTGTTTACATGTTTGCTCAGACGGTGGGTGTGAAGCCGCGGCAGAAATCGACGGCACAGCGAATCTGCTTCTGCCCACAGTGCGCAGTTTCCCTCGCCATGGGACTGCCCCCGGAAGGCGCGCTGAATATGGCAGCTTGGGAGATGATTCGGGACCTGGTGAGCGCAGAACCTTCCCTGAACCAGGCTGCATGGGAGAACCTGCGCGGAGTCGTGGCGCTCCTAGGGTCGGGTGACAACGAAACCGCCGAACCGCGAACCAAATTTCGAAGAGCCGTTTAGATTACTGCGTCGGTTTCGTTTCCGCAGTCTCGGGCTTCTTCTTCGCCAGCGAACGGACGTAGTTCACAAGATCCCAACCTTCCTCTGTCTTGATCCGGTCGCCCTCGGGCGGCATATCCTGATGGCCGTTCTTGATAATGTAAAACAGTTCGCCATCGGTGCGGTCCTTGAGCGAGTCGGGATTGGTGAAGTCGGCCAGCGTGAGCTTCATGTCGCGGGCGGTTTCACCCTTGCCGTCGCCGTCTTTTCCGTGGCACATCGCACAGTCCAGCGTCCACCATTTCTTGGCGCGAGCGATCGATTCAGGCGTGGCTTTAACCGGATTTGGCTGTTTTGCGGCATCTGCTGGAACCGCGGCGAACGACGGAATCTTTTGCGGGCTTGTGGGGCTTTGCTGCTGAGCTGCGACTGGGAACACGAAAATTAGAATTGCGGGAAGAACTAGTGCTCGATACACAGGAACCTCCTCTCTGGAACGTTTCAAGTGAATTCTAGCACCGCGTGGGATAGGTGAATAGGCGCGGGTAGTAGATAGCTCGATTCTCGAAAACACCTGTATTTCGATGCCTTCGGCTGTCTTTATCCCACAATTGAGTTAGTGCGCTCGCAAGGGTACGCTGTCGGACAGTCGAAGCAGGGGTCGCGTATGATATTCGTTTGTTTGGGAGCTAGTGGGACTCCGTTGCAAAACTGATTCATTTTAGACAGTCTTCCTGAGAATCCATGGACAAGAAATTTCGCGTATTTGCCACCAGCGATATTGGGGAAGCGATCGATTTGTTGCGTCGGCGCGGATATGAAGTCGAGGTATATTCGAATCCGGAAGCGCCGCCGAAGAGCTTAATCTTGGAAAAGGTAAAGGCGGGTATCGATGGCCTGATCACGACGCTGCGCGATCCGATCGACGCGGAAGTGTTCGAAGCAGGGAAGGGAAGGCTTAAAGTAGTCGCGCAGATTGCGGTCGGGTTCGACAACATCAATCGTGCCGACGCGAACCGCTACAAAATTCCTTTCACGCATACAGCCGATGTGTTGACCGAAGCGACTGCAGAATTCGCGTTCCTGATGTTGGGCATGCTGGCACGCAAGATGTGGACCGCCGAGCATCTGACCCGTGAGAATCGTTGGGGATTCTGGCATCCGTACCTGCCGTTTCTCGGAGACGAGGTCACCGGCAAGACGGTTGCCGTGATTGGCACGGGCCGGATCGGGCTGGCCTTCATCAAAAAGTGTCTCGGGTTCGACATGAACATCCTGTGTTATGACCCGGCGTATCAGAATCTTTCGTTCGTGAAAACCGTTCGCGAGCTTCAGGAACTGCGCTTTGCCCGAGGGCTTACCAGGGAAAAGCCCTGGATCAAATACACCAGCTTTGAGGATGCGATTCAGCAGGCGGACTTTGTGAGCATTCATGTGCCGCTGTTGCGGAAAGGCGAGAGCGAGACTCCTACGTACCATCTCTTCAACGAAAAAAGCTTTCGTCAGATGAAGCCGACATCGTATCTGGTAAACACCTCTCGCGGCCCGGTGGTCGATGAAGCAGCCTTGGCGCGGGCCCTGCAAGAGAATTGGATTGCCGGTGCTGCGCTCGATGTCTACGAACGCGAACCTTTGCCCGCGGATTCTCCCCTTCGCGATCCCGCACTTGCCGATCGTTGCCGGCTGATGCCACACTTTGCCAGCGCCGCTCGGATCACCCGGCTGTCAACCGATCCGGAAAAGGGCATGGCGGGGCGCTGTGTTCAGGGGCTAATTGACGTGCTTGAAGGAAACTACGGCGGCGACATCACCAAAATGCCGTATGTCGTGAATAAAGAAGCATTTGCCAAGTGACAGGGAGCACCTCAGTAGGCCCAGCGGCATTTCGTGGCATATCAGGCAGGGGCGGGATACAATGTCGGAAGCTTGTCGAGGGCCAGGGGTATTCATGTATCAGCGAATTGTGTCGGTCGTGTTAACGATGTTGTTGTGTAGTTGCGCATTGGTGTCACTCAGTGTGGGTGCCTCAACCTCCAATGATTCCGAAGCGCTCAGCCTTATTCCAAGACCTAAGGAAGTGACGTTGCGTGAAGGCGGCTTCCATGTCGGCCAGCGCACAAAAATCGTGGTCCAGCTTGGGCATCAGGCCGAGGACCGTATTGCCGCTGAAACCCTGGCGGAAGAGGTGCAGGATCAGTCTGGGTTGCGGCTGAATATTATCGGAGCGAAACCAAGCATTCGGGCGGAAGATGGCGTGATCATGCTGGTGCGGCTGCAGGATTCCCATGTGCGGCATTTTCTGGCACGCCAGGGATTGCGAGCCGACGCATTGGTTGGACAGGACGGGTATCTGTTGTTCTCCGACAACTCGCACTTGATCGTCGCCGCGAACTCCGGGGAGGGTCTGTTTTCTGGTGTGCAAACGTTGCGCCAATTGATTCGCCCCGACGGCAATACGGTGATTTTCCCGGCGGTCGCAATCCGCGACTGGCCGAACTTGCAGGATCGATCTGTACAAGAGGGAATCAGCCGCGATACGCCACCCATGCTCTCGCAGCAATTCCGGCGTGGGCCCCGAAGCTAGCTTGGGGCCATCCGCAATCTGCAAGCCTCACAGTGCCGCCTGGTGAAGTCAGCCCAGAGCTGTAGAATCCATGCATGTTTTCGGAGCGCACGAGCTGGAAGCTGGGACCAAACCGTCTGTTTCAGGCCCTGGAAGAAGTGCGTGTCGGCGGCGCCAGGATTTTTGACCTGACGGCTTCCAACCCCACGCGCGTGGGATTGGATTACCCCGCGGGTGCGATTCTAGATTCGCTCGCTTCCCCTGGATCACTCGATTACGATCCGCAGGCCAAGGGGCTCCTGGAAGCCCGTCGCGCGGTGGCCGGCTACTATGCCCAGCAGCACGGCATCTCCGTCGATCCGGAGCACATAATCCTGACCACCGGTACCAGTGAAGGCTATTCCTACATCTTCCGGTTGTTGTGCAACGCGGGGGACGAACTGCTGGTGCCCAAACCCAGTTATCCGCTATTTGAGTTTTTGGCGGATCTGCAGGATGTAAAGCTGGTGCCGTATCCATTGCTCTACGATCATGGCTGGCAGATCGATTTCCCGTCATTCGAAGACGCGGTCACAGACAAGACGCGGGGCGTGGTCCTCGTTCATCCGAATAATCCGACAGGCTCGTTCGCGAAGGAGCAGGAGCGAGAGCAGTTGAATGAGTTCTGCAGTGCGCATCAACTGGCTCTTGCCGTGGATGAAGTATTTCTGGATTACTCGCTCGGTACGACAGTCAGGTCTTTCGCGGGAAACGATAAAGCTCTCTCATTTACGTTGAGCGGCCTTTCGAAGATCTCGGCATTGCCACAGATGAAGGTGGCTTGGGTAATCACGAGCGGTCCGGACCTTCAGAAAACCGAAGCGCTCGCACGGCTGGAAGTGATTGCCGATACATACCTTTCCATGAACGCCCCCATCCAATGGGCGATCCCGGCACTGTTGGGGGAGCGCACTCATATTCAGCGGCAACTTTTATCCCACTTACAGAAGAACCTCGCCGAACTCGACCGCCAATTGGCTTTACAGAGCAGTTGTCAACGGCTCATTGTTGAGGGAGGATGGTATGCGGTTCTCCGCGTGCCGGTTACTCGTTCTGATGAGGATCTGACGATTGAACTGCTGCGCCAACAATCCGTGTTGGTGCACCCGGGTCACTTCTATGATTTCCCGCAAGAGGGATTCATGATACTCAGCCTGATTTCGGCACCAGACGAGTTCGCTGAGGGAATCCGTAGAATGCTGCATTTCTTGCGGTGAGAGCCGGAAGTCGCTGCGCTCCAACCGCCGCTTCGGTGACGGCATCCATTCTCAAGCCGCTTCTGGAGGATAACTATGCATCGTGCAGACAAGTACTTGGCCTCAGTATTTCTCTCAGCTGCTCTCATTGCCCCGCTTGGCATCAGCGCAACAGTCCTGGCTCAAGAAGACCGAGACCATGAACATCATGACCAGGAACAGCGAAACCAGCGTGTTTATGACCCCGTGTATCGTGATTACCACACGTGGGATCAGAACGAAGATCAGGCATACAAGGGTTGGCTGGACGAACGCCATGAGCACTATCGGTCTTACGATCAACTGAATGCGGACCAGCAGAAGGAGTTCTGGAAATGGCGTCACGAGCACGAAAAGCACAATGATCGTGACCATCACTAAACAGCAGGAAGAAGCGAATCCTCGACCCACCTCTCAAAGTCCGTGCTGGGCAAGGGATTGCGCGGTACGCTCGGAATGGCAGCAGACCGGCGGCTTTCAGGCCGCCGGTTTTGCGTTGAGCTTAGGCACTATCGACGAATGAGGAATGGATTGGTCTCGCGCTCCTCGCCGATTGTGGTAATGGGGCCATGACCGGGAACGACGATTGTTTCGTCGGGTAAGGCAAGCACGGTGTTGTGCAGAGATTGCATGATTTTCTGCGTCGATCCACCAGGCAGGTCGGTGCGGCCGATCGATCCGGCGAACAAGGTGTCGCCCGCGATCAGCTTGTGTTCCACTGGAAAATAAAGGCAGATACTTCCTTCGGTGTGTCCGGGCGTGTGGAGAACGTTCGCCGTGTGCGAACCTGCGCTGACGGTTTGTCCCGTTGTGATGCTGTTGTCAATTTCAACTTTGCCCGGCGAGGGCATCCCGATCCACGCAGCCTGCACGTCGAGCATCTTCAGCAGAGCGTAGTCATTCTGGTTAAGAAGGATAGGCGCGCCGGTCGCGGCCCGCAGCTTCATGGCTCCGCCGACATGATCAATGTGGGCGTGGGTGACGACAATCTGTTTGACCTGCAGGTTATGTTTGCGAATGATGGTGGCGACATCTTCAATGTCATCGCCGGGGTCGATCACCATGGCTTCCCGAGTGCTCTCATCGCCGATGACCGAGCAATTGCATTGCAGCGGTCCTACAGGGAGGATTTCGTGGATCATATTCTCATTGTAGCGAGTCGCATTATTCAAAATGACGGTATTGCCTATCCATGGGAAACGGCGAGACAATGTCCGGTGCTTGGGGAGGGTTTGTGGCTAAGTATCGACAACACGGATACCAGGATCGCGACTGGGAATCGAAGGGCAAGGGCAAAGAATCAGCGAGAGAGGAAAAGCCGAAGGTTCCGCAGGAACGCAAAAGCGGTCCGCCAAGATGGGACCACGCGCTGGGCCCGAGGCCGGTAAATTTGCCTGGCACGCGCGAGGTCTCGCGCTGTGCGCAATGCGGGACGGTGCTGCAGGGAACACCGAGCGGGCAATGCACAAAGTGCGGATTCGAGTTGCACTCGTGCAAGCAGTGCATGTATTTCGACCCGGGCAGCCGCTTCGAGTGCATGCAGCCGATCACGGAGCGCATCGCAAAGAAAGACGCCCGCAACGAGTGCCAGTTTTATGAAATGCGTGTGACGCGCGAAAAGGAAACGTCCACTCCCGCAAGCCAGCGTCCGAATGACGCGCGGCAGGCGTTCGAGAATCTGTTCAAGAAATGAGAGCGAAGCTGGCTCGAGTCGGTGCTCTCGCGCCTTGTAGGCAACCAGAAGCGCTGAGCTTGCAAGGACCGCACCCTCGCTCAATGGTTCGGATGCAGGACCCCTCGCTTCGCTAGGAATCAGAATGCCGATGGCAGTCTTCAGGGCTTCTGCGTCGGTCGAATTAGCACCTCGCTGGCAAACGATTGCGGGGCCTGGGTCACCAGCATGGCAACCACATGTGCCACATCGTCGGGTTGAAGCATTTTCTTCGGATCTTTCCCCGTGTGCGGGCTGAGTTCGGTATCGACCGATCCAGGACAAACCACCGAAACACGAATGTTATGGCTGCGGAGTTCTTCGGCGACGGAATACGTCAGCCCATTCAATCCCCATTTTGAAGCTGCATAAGCGGCTCCGTTGGGCAGCGCATTCTTCCCCGCCAGAGATGAGATATTCACGATATGCCCAGAGCCACCGCGGATCATGAGCGGCGCGAAGGCGCGAATGGCATAGTAGACACCCCGCAAATTTGTATTCAGGATGAGATCCCACTCATCGGGAGACAGCTTATGAAGGGGCTCCTTGAAGCCGCCAATACCCGCGTTGTTCACCAGGATGTCTGCGCGTTTCAAAGTGCTGTCCACGCGGGCGGCGGCGTATTCGAGTTGCCGGAGAACAGTGACGTCGCAGGGAATGACTTCCGCCTGTCCGCCTCCATCGACGATCGTTTCCGCGGTTTCATCGAGCGTCGACTGGGTTCTCCCACACAGAACGGTGGTTGCGCCAAGGACCGCCAGTTTCCGGGCGATCGCCGCCCCGATACCGCGTCCGGCCCCGGTGATCACGGCCACTTGCCCGTTCAGGGGCTTTCCGGTGTCCATTAGGATGGGACCTCCGCAAGGATTATCCGACGGAGAACATCCATGACCTCCGTCAGCCGCATCTTAGCAGTAAATTGGAGCGCGAATGGGAAGGTGCTTGCCTTCGGCGAATCAGGTACTTATAATCCCGCCAACCGGGAAAAAGTTGAACGACGACAGGCGTGCGAGTCCTGTTCTTCCCCGGCGCACCTGCCAGGAAGCCGAGCATTCCAAAGCAGGATCCGAACGCAAGCGGTCCCGGCGGAATGCAGTCACGGTTGCGATTCAAGAATACGTTTCCCGGAAAAGTACTTTCTCAAGAGTCCAAGGAGCCATACTGATGAAAACAGTTCTGCTAACGGTTGTGCTTGGGGTTGCCGTACAAGCGATGGCACAAGGAGCCGCGCAGCCTGCACAGGGACAACCGGCGCAGGGGCAAGCCGCCCAGCCTGCACAGGGTCAGCAGTCACAGGCGCCAGTCATTAAAGATCCCGCTGAGTACAACGCGTATGTCAGTGCGGTGCAGCAGAAGGACAACGCGGGCAAGATTAGCGGACTGGAAGCTTTCCTCACCCAATATCCCAACAGTGTCATGAAGAACCAGGCGCTGGAGATTCTGATGGGAGCCTACCAGCAGCAAGCCAACAGCACAGCGGATCCAACCCAGCGGCGCGCTCTCATCCAGAAAACGATGGATACAGCGGCCAAGTTGGTGACTGCCGATGCCTGCAACGTACGCGCGCTGGCCTTGCTGGCCTACTTCGACCGGGTGTTGGCGCAGGGCGGAGATCCAAACGCGAAGCAACTTCTGGCGGATGGGAAGAAATATGGCCAGCAGGGGCTCGATTGTCTGCCCAAGGTGACCGACCAAGAGCTTCTGAAGAACAAAGCGCAGATGGAGGGAATTTTCAATTCTGCGATCGGGATTGACGACCTTCAGGAGAAGGATTATGCGGGAGCCATTCAGCACCTGAAACCTGCCGCCGATGCCAATCCAAATGACTTCAGCGTGGTTTACCCATTGGCCTTAGCGTATTGGCCTGATCCGAAGACGCCTACAACTCCCGATAACGCGATGAATGCGATATGGTATGCGGCTCGCGCTTCCGCAGTCGCGCCGCCGCAATCTCAAGCCGCGCTCGAAAAATATGCGCGTTCCATCTACGTCCGCTACCACGGCGGAGATGACGGGTGGCCGGATGTACTGGCGAAGGCCAAAGCGGGTACGGCCGCTCCTCCGGATTTGGCAACGCTGATCAAGCCTGCACCTACACCGGCTGAGCAGGCTCACAACATGATCATGGCCACAGCTCCCGACAAGATGGATTTTGCAACCTGGGAGTTCATTCTGACCAATGGCAGCCAGGCCGATCAGGATACGGTTTGGAACGCCATCAAGGGCAAGGCCGTGCAGATGAATGGGACGGTCATTAGTACCACGCCGACTCAGTTCATGATTGCGGGCAGCTCGGACGATATCGACGCGAAGAAGGCTGACATCACCCTTAATTTCGAAGAAAAGGTGCCCGTGCGACTCATTCCGAAAGATGGCGCTAGTTTTGATTTCCAGGGCGAACCGGCCTCCTACACCTCGAATCCCTTCATGATGGTGATGGATAAGGGGCAGTTGTTGCGTGTGAAATCAGAGGCTCCAGCCAAGAAGGCGCCCGTACATCACAAGGCGGTTCAGTAATCCACTGAAGGCGTTTGCAAAAACAGGCAGCCCGCAAGGGCTGCCTATGATTTTGTTAAAGAGAATTCTGGAGTTCGTCGCGTCTACCGGGCCACGGCCAAAATTACTGTCATTCCGACTGAAGCGAGGAATCTCCACTTCGAGCACGTTACGCGTAGGTAGCGAAGCTTCGACTACGCGGCAGAATCGCTCGGGCTTGCACTCCTGGCGCTTCGCTCAGCGTGACACAGGTTCAACGCAGGTGGGCGTCTATCTAACGAACGATCTTCTTATCCAGTACGAGCGGGCGGGCGCTCCGAGGCGGACGCTTTCCGCCATCGCGCAGCGGCCGGACATCGATCTTCAATTCGGTGATGGTGCGGCTCAGAGTGTTGCGGTGCATGCCTAATTCGCGGGCCGCGCGGCACTGGTTGCCTTTGTTTTCCTGCAGCACGGTCAGGATGAAGCGCTTCTTGAATTCCCGCACGCCTTCCGCATAAAGGATGTTGCTTTTGTACATCTGCAGGACGAGTGCTTCCAGTTGATCTTTCACGATGTCTCTCTCTCTCTTTGCTAAGAAATTACTCTCTGCACGTCTACTTCGTAGCGGCAGCGGGATTGCCCGTAATTTTCTGGGGAGCTTGATGGATCAGGTCCAGACCCTGATAGAAGCGCGCGCGCAGTTCGGAGGGCGCCAGCCAGATCGCCGCCCTTCCGACCACGAGGAAGTACGGCGCAAGCTGGGAATTCACCAGCAGCTTCGACGTGGGCGCAAACGCTGTCATACACATCAGAATCACGGCCACCATCAAACCGCCCTTCAGCAGCCCCAATAACGCGCCAAGGAAACGGTCCAGGCCGCTGAGTCCGGACTCCTTCATGACCCAGCGAGCGATCCTCGCGGCCAGTCCGAAAAGGATCACAATCGCAAAAAAGATGATCAGGAAGCCCAGTACCTCAGCAAACCATTGACTCTTCAGATATTGCTCAAGCCATCCTGCCACGCTGCGATATTGCCAGGCAGCGACGAGATAGCCGACCACCAAGCCAGCCATGGTCAGGGCTTCGGAAAAGAAGCCCTGCACGGCCGCAGACACTACATTCAGAACCACCAAACCGCAAATAAACCAATCCGCCGGTGTCATGCATAGTTCCTGCGGCTACTGACTGCATCCGAGTTCCGCTCAGGCATCCAGCTTGTGCCCGGTGAGCTGGAAGTACGCCTCGAGATACTTTTCACTGGTGTGCCGCGCCACGTCTGGGGGGAGGGCGGGAGCGGGAGGTTGCTTGTTCCAGTGAATTTGCTCGAGATAATCGCGAACGTACTGCTTGTCGTATGACTCCTGCGCCCGCCCCGGTGCATATTTATCGGCAGGCCAAAAGCGGGAAGAATCCGGTGTCAGGACCTCATCCGCCAGAGTGATGCCTTTGGCGGTGCGTCCGAATTCGAATTTCGTGTCGGCGATGATGATGCCGCGATTCCGCGCGTAGCTGGCTGCCTTGTTGTAAATCCGGAGTGTCAGATCGCGCAGATGGCTGGCGGTCTCGGTGCCGACAATCTTGCACATCTGCTCGAACGAGATGTTCTCGTCGTGGCCGGTCACGGCCTTCGTAGCGGGCGTGAAAATCGGCTGCGGAAGGGCATCGGATTCCTTGAGATTTGCGGGAAGCGTAATCCCACAAACCGTGCCCGTGGTCTTGTACTCCTTCCAGGCGGAACCGGAGATGTAGCCGCGCACGACGCATTCTACCGGAAACATTTCCGCCCGCTGCACCAGCATGGAGCGTCCGCGAAGCTGGTCGGCATACTTGCGAACGGAGGCAGGATAGCGATCGACGTCGGCTGTGATCAGGTGGTTAGGGACGATATCGGCCAGAAAATCGAACCAGAACAGCGAAATCTGGGTCAGCACCCGCCCTTTTTGGGGGATGCCGGTAGCCAGAACATAGTCAAAGGCCGAAATGCGGTCGGTAGCGACAAATAGGAGCTGCTCATCGCTGAGGGTGTAAACATCCCGCACTTTACCGCTGGCATGCAGTTGAAGTTCGGGGATGTCGGTTTGCAACAGGACGGGATCGAGAGTATGGGAGACCATAAGAAAATTTTACAGGTAAGGAGCGCGTCGTATTCTAGCTGCTCAAGAAATTTTGTCAACGATTCTCATCACGATGTGAAAACCCGGCGTGAACACCTCGGGAAGAAACAGATTGACAGTTATGGGCTAGTCCAAAGGGCTCATCCGGCAAGGATTCTGACCCCCGGGCTTTGTGGAAAAGCTGAGGATAAGCGTGGATATCTCGTACAGTGAAAACTGGACTTACCGTACAATGACTCCGGCGTAGCCAACAACCATGTCTCGGTCGCCGGAAACGTCCCCGGACGTGGCGTATTTCACCAGGTCCGCCGAATTCGCTCCGAGTTTCCGGGCCGCCGTCAGCATAGCGACGGTTGGTCCAAATCCGCACATGCTGATGTTCTGCTCCCGAACCGCGTCGTAGAGCCCGCGGGGGTCAAGGCTGAGAATTCTCTCGATCGCGCGATGGTCCTTCGTGCGAGTGACCGCGTCGGACTCATAGTGATTCATGTCGCTAGAGGCTACGATCAACACGGGCTGCTTCTGTGCCGCAATGACGTCGGCGAGAGCTTCGCCGAGTTCGTGTAAGGGTTCGAATTGGGCTGTCCCCAAAGCAATCGGCACGAATTTTAGCCGGGGTTGCCGCACCTGGAGGAAGGGCAACTCGACCTCGATGGCATGTTCGGCACGATGCGCGGAAGAGTCTTCGTTCAGAGCCGGGAAGCGCTGTTTTAATGCCCCGGCAAGGTCAGAATCGATGGCAACGTCACCCAGCGGCGTCTCCCAGACTCCTTCACTCATCAAGGCGAGGGCGCGGCCCATCCCGGTGTGGTTGGGACACAGAACAATGCTCTGCGGGGGAACTTCGAGCCGGGCGAAGACGGCCCCAGCAACGTGACCGGAGAACATATATCCCGCATGAGGGACGATACATCCCCGAGCCGGCACCGGATCCTGGTTTACGCTGCTCGACTGCGACAGGAATCCCGCGAGTTCGGTGCGGAGGTCTTCCGGATCACCCGGATAGAAGCGTCCCGCGACCGCCGCATGGCGAATGATTGCGGTGGCCATGACCCCTCCTTGCGCTGAGCCGTGGCGAGAGGAACGAACTTGGGGCAGGCACGACGTCCAATTCGTGCCTCTGGCGAAAGAGGAAAGGCATCAGCCGCTGTCCCTATGCTACGAGCCCTCGGATGTTCCTTTCAAGGCTCGGTAGATGGTTGCGCTTTTCTCCAGGCTAAGTGTCTCGGCGCGGGCCGTGGTTTTTACCCCGGCCTCGCCGAGTGCGCGCTTCAGTTCTGCTCCGTTGTAGGCCGACTTCAGATTGTTCCAGAGCGTCTTCCGCTTCTGTCCGAACGACAGCCGGAGAAAATCAATGAATCCGTCTCCCGCCACTCCCAGTTTCTCCTGCTGCGGTTCGATCATCAGACGCAACACAGTTGAATGCACTTTCGGAGGCGGCAAAAAGGCTGCCGGCGGAAGCGTGAACAGTTTTTCTACACGAGCATAAAGCTGAGCGGTCGCCGAGAGCATTCCATAGTCCCGCCCGCCGGGTTCGGCGGCGATGCGGTCGGCCACTTCGCGCTGCACCATGATCACGATGCTCTCGAAGTACTTGGAATATTCGAATAAGCGCAGTAGGACATCAGAGGTGATGTAGTAAGGAAGATTCCCCACTACTTTGGCGGGCTCCGGCTTGAGATCGATCCCCGGCCTGCCCAGTCCAGGTTTCGGCCCAAAGAGCGAATCGAAATCGATAGCTAAAATATCGGCCTCAATAATTTCCACGTTGCGCGACATGCCGAACTTCAGCCGAAGTTGGGCCGCGAGCACACGATCGAGTTCCACCGCGATTAACCGCCGCGCGTTTTTAGCCAGCAGTGAAGTCAGAATTCCGCGGCCCGGGCCAATTTCCAGCACCGTACCCATGGATACATCGCCAACCGCATCGACAATGCGAACAGCCGCATCTTCACTGGCGAGGAAATGCTGTCCCAATTTGGGCTTCGATCGCGGACGTTGCGCTGATACGACCCTTGGCACGTTGACCCTCTATGGCTCGGGAAGTAGACTGACGAGTCGGTCTTCGCATCCTACATGCGGGACTCAGGCCCCGAAGCACTCATATTTCATCATAGCGCAGAGAAATACTGCGCGCCGTGGGAGGTTCCGCAATCATGCACATCGCGTTCGTTGCTTCTGAAGGAGTTCCATTTTCCAAGACGGGCGGACTCGCGGATGTGGTCGGCGCGCTGCCGCGGGCATTGGCCGCCCTGGGGCACCAGGTCAGCGTGTATTTGCCTCGCTATCGCCAGACGAAGCTGACCGATCCGGTCACAGTCGTTCGCAGTGTTACAGTTCCCTTTGATGATAAGCATCGGTTTCCGTCGGTGTTGAGCGGGGGATCACAGGGTGGAGTGAAGTTCTATTTTGTGGAGTATCCCGAGTACTTCGACCGAGACGCTCTGTATGGAAGTCCAGCCGGAGACTATCCCGATAATGCGGAGCGGTTTGCCCTGTTCTCCCGGGCTGTGCTGGAAGCCTCGAAGATTCTGGGCGCGCCGAATATCTTTCACTGCCATGATTGGCAGTCGGCGCTGGTTCCTGTCCTGTTGCGGACGGTTTACGCCGAGGATCCCGCATTTCGCGATGCCGGAACGGTTTTCACCATTCACAACATGGGTTACCAGGGACTGTTTCCGCCCGATACGCTGCCGCTCCTCATGCTTCCCTGGGACTTGTTCACGATGACAAAGATGGAGTTCTTCGGGCAGGTAAATTTCCTTAAGGGCGCCCTGGCCTACGCCGATTACGTCACGACCGTCAGCCGCAAGTATAGCCAGGAAATTCAGACAGCCGAATATGGATTCGGCCTGGAAGGCGTGCTGCGCGACCGCGCATCCACCGTGACGGGCATCCTGAATGGCGTCGATTATGACGAATGGAGTCCGCAGGCCGACAAATTCATCGCGGCCAAGTTTTCCCCTCAGGACCTGTCGGGCAAAGCGAAGTGCAAGCAGGACCTGCTGGCGGCATTTGGGGTCACGAAGGCCGACCCGAAACTGCCGGTGATCGGTATTGTGTCGCGCTTTGCGGCCCAAAAAGGTTTCGACCTGATTTCGCAGATTATGGATCGCCTGGCACGCGAAGAGATGATCGTGGTCGCGTTAGGGGCGGGAGACAAGGCGTACGAAGAAATGTTCGTGCGGCTGAATAAACAGTTCCCGCAAAAGATCGCCGTGAAGGTCGCATACGACAACGCGCTAGCCCACAAGATCGAAGCGGGTGCGGATATGTTCCTGATGCCCTCGCGCTACGAACCCTGCGGCCTGAATCAGATCTACAGCTTGAAGTACGGGACGGTCCCGATCGTGCGGGCCACTGGCGGGCTCGACGACACAATCGAGCCGTGGAATGCACGCTCGGGTAAGGGAACTGGCTTCAAGTTCCTCGAGTACAACGGCGAGTCCCTGCTGCTTACCATCCGCGAAGCCCTGCAGGCCTTCCGTGACCAGACTTCCTGGCAGGTGCTCATGCGGAATGGCATGGGCAAGGATTTCTCATGGAACGCTTCCGCGCGCGAATATGGAAAAGTTTATGAGAAGATTCGGCAGATGCGGGGAGCCGCGAGTTCCGAAAGGGTCTTAGTCTAGAGAATGACTCGACCTGAATTCGGGAGTTCGGCAGGCGAGATTTTTGTTGAAGTCACCTCGTCTGCTCTTGCCGCCTCAGCCACCGTGATCAGGTAAACGCCGCCGTATGCTGGCTTCGGAGGCGTTTTATGATCTGCGGAGTTTTAGTGGCGCAAGCGCCAGGAAAACGATAGCGAGCAGACCTGTTCGTCTCATCAGGAGCTACGGTTTCGTCATCTTCTCCGGCTTCACCAGTTGATCGAACTCCTCACCGGTCAGATGCCCTAACTTCACCGCTGCCTCCCGCAAGCTGGAACGCTCGACATGCGCCGTGTGCGCGATCTGGGCAGCCTTGTCGTACCCCACCTTGGGTGCCAACGCCGTCACCAGCATCAGGGAATTCTTGACGTATGAGTCCACCTTCTCGCGGTTCACCTCAATACCTTTGATCATGTACTCGACATAACCGTGGCAGGCATCGGTGATAAGAGTGACGGAGTGCAGGAAGTTGTAAATGATCACCGGCTTATAAACATTGAGCTCGAAATTCCCTTGCGACCCGCCAAATCCCACCGCGGCCGTGGCGCCGTGGACCTGCACACAGACCATCGTCATCGCCTCTGCCTGAGTCGGATTGACCTTGCCCGGCATGATCGACGATCCAGGCTCATTTTCCGGAATTGTCAGCTCGCCCAGGCCGCACCGCGGGCCGGAAGCCAGCCAGCGAATGTCATTGGAAATCTTCATGAATGACGCGGCCAAAGTCTCCATCGCCCCTTGCGCGAACACAATCTCGTCGTGCGCTGACAGCGCAGCAAACTTGTTGGGATGCGAGCGGAAGGGAAGTCCTGTGAGTTCCGCAATCTTTTTCGCAGCCCGTTCGGCAAACTCGGGATGCGTATTCAAGCCCGTGCCAACAGCCGTGCCACCGATCGCCAGGTCGTAAAGTCCATCAAGCACCTGCTCCAGTCGCTTGATATCCCGCTCTAACAAACTCGCCCAGCCGCTGAACTCCTGGCCAATAGTGAGCGGTACGGCATCCTGCAGGTGCGTACGGCCGATCTTGACGATGCTGTCGAACTTTTTGGCCTTGGCTGCGATTGCGTCGCGAACGCTCTTTACCGCAGGAATTAGCGCATTCTTGACCCGATCGGCCGCAGCGATGTGCATTGCCGCCGGAAACGTGTCGTTCGATGACTGCGACATATTTACGTGATCGTTGGGATGAATCGGTTTCTTCGATCCCATCTCGCCGCCGGCGATCTCGATCGCACGATTCGAGATCACCTCGTTCACGTTCATGTTGGTCTGCGTGCCGCTGCCCGTCTGCCAGATGCGCAGCGGGAACTGGTCGTTCAGTTTGCCGGCGATAACTTCGTCGGCCGCCTGCACGATCAGATTGGCTTTATCCGGCGGAAGTTTTCCAAGATCCTGATTCACCAGCGCACAAGCTTTCTTGAGGATGCCGAAAGCGCGGATCAACTCCGGCGGCATGGTGTCGCGTCCGATATTGAAGTGCAGCAGTGAGCGCTGGGTTTGCGCGCCCCAATACACGTTCGAGGGCACCTCGATCTTGCCCATACTGTCAGATTCAATGCGCGTCCGGGTGGCTGGCTCGGTAAGAGTCGACATAAGAGCTCCTGATGCGGGCGGAGATATGAAGGCAACCGACGATTATATCTCCATGAGAACTCGACAAGGCATGCCGCTTCGCGCATGCTAGAATCATTGGTTTTCAGCGCTGGCGGAAAGCTTCGTACTCCTCCCATGCCTCAGTTCCTTACCGATGAAGAACTCGATGTGCTGCCAAAGACCCGGTCCATGCCGCGGGAGGAGTTGCGCACTGATGTTCTCGTGATCGGAGCGGGGCCGACCGGCCTGGCCTGCGCGATTGAAGCTCAGAAAATCGGCTTGAAGGTCATCACCGTCGACAAAGGCTGCCTGGTCAACTCGCTGTTCCACTATCCGGCGGGGATGGTGTTCTTCACCACGCCGGAGCTGTTGGAAATCGGCGACGTGCCATTCACGACAGCACAGCAGAAACCCACGCGCGAAGAGGCCCTCGAGTACTACCGCAAGGTGGCCGAGCATTATCACCTGGATCTGCGGCAGTATGAGTGGGTCAAAACCGTCGTAGGCGAAGACGGGGACTTCACGATCACGGCGACGGACCGTGCGGGCAGGCCTCACGACTACTGCGCCAAGAAAGTGATCGTCTCGACCGGTTATTACGATCTCGCCAATAAGCTTGGAATTCCCGGCGAGGATTTGCCCAAGGTTTCGCATTATTACGGTGAGCCGCATCCTTACTATGACACCGATGTAGTCGTCATCGGGGGCAAGAATTCCGCGGCGATTGCATCTCTGGATCTATGGCGACACGGTGCTCGCGTGACCTTGGTGCACCGCGACGCGCAGCTCCATCATCACGTAAAGTATTGGATTAAGCCTGACCTGGAAAATCGGATAAAGAATGGGGAAATCGAGGCTTACTTCAATGCTTGGGTGCAGGAGATCGGCATCGATCACGTCGTCGTGCGTACTCCGAGCGGGCCGATTCGCTTGAAGAATGATTTTGTGCTTGCGCTGATCGGCTACCATCCCGACTACGATTTCCTGCGCAGCATGGGGCTTGAGCTTTCCGAACAGCAGTGCCGGCCAGTGTGCGATCCGGTTTCTCTCGAGAGCAATGTCAGAGGAATTTATGTTGCCGGGGTGATTGTCGCCGGATCGCGCACCAACGAAATCTTCATCGAAAACGGCCGCTTTCACGGCAAGCAGATCGCCGCCGATCTGAAAATAAAGTTGCGCCCGTAACTCCGGCCGTTCGGAACTGCTATCTGGAGTGATCCTTCCCCCCCCAACTTGCCTGCCTCGTTCGTCCCGCTGTAGCTTAAGCACTCCATGGAACCGCAACCGGAGCGCGGTACAAGCCAGATTTCGCTCGCATCCTACGCGCGCCTGGTGCACGTCAATCGAAATTTCCGCCGGCTCTGGCTCGCGCAAATCGTCAGCGAGATCGGCGACTGGTTCTATACGCTCGCGATTTACACTCTTTTGCTGCAACTTACTGGGCACGCCAGTTCTGTGGCACTCGCGCTGGTTCTGCAGGTTTTGCCTCAGACATTCGTGGGCCCCACCAGCGGCGTGGTGAATGACCGGCTTCGACGCAAGCACGTCATGATTGCGGCTGACCTCATCCGCTGCTTCATCGTGCTCGCCATGTTGCTGGTGCGATCTCGTTCCATGGTTTGGTTGGTGTATCCGCTGCTGCTGGCGGAAACGTCTATGGCGGCCTTCTTCGAGCCGGCCCGCAGCGCTGTCATTCCCAATATCGCCAGCAAAGACGAAGTCCTGGTCGCCAACACTCTTTCTTCGGCGACCTGGTCAGTCAATCTGCTCATTGGCGCTTCCATCGGCGGCATTGTGGCTGCATTCTTCGGGCGTGACGCCGTATTCATCCTGAACGCCGTGTCGTTTCTGGGATCGGCCCTCCTGATCAGCGGAATGCAATTCACCGAACCTCACGCGGAACACGGCTTGGCGCTGCGGGCTCGCGATCTCGTCGATTTTTCCCCGGTGCTGGAGGGCATTCGCTACATCCGCAGCCATCCGACGCTGCTGCCGACGGTCTTCGCCAAAGCCGGAGAACTCATGGTCGGGCCAAGCTGGGTCATTTTCACCGTCATGGGTGCACGGGAATTTGTGGTACATCGTGTCGGCATCAATCCCGCGGGCGGCGCCATGCTCGGCATGAGCATTCTTCTCGGCGGACGCGGCTTGGGTGCCATGGTGGGACCGGTGGTCTCGGCGCGCTGGGCAGGGCGGAGTGACAACCGCTTGCGTCTCGGAATCCTTTTCGGTTATCTGGTGATTGCCGCGGGATATGGCGCTTTGGGCGTGAGCCGCAGTGTGTGGATGGCTTCGCTCTGCGCACTCATCGCCCACGCGGGAGGCTCAACTGTGTGGGTGTTCTCGACCACACTGCTGCAGCTCCACACCGAGGATCGCTATCGCGGCCGGGTTTTTTCAGCTGATCTCGGGCTTTGCAGTTTGTCGTTTGCGATCACAGCCTATCTGGCGGGGGTATTCCTGGACGCGGGTTTCACGGCTCGGACGGTAGCGGTTGGGACGGGACTTGTAATGCTTCTCCCGGCGGGGATGCTCGCAATCGCGTTGCGTGTGGGGCGATCCCGCGACCGCATTACTCCCCATGCAGCCGATCAATCTTCGCGGCCATGATGAAATCGCTTTCGGTCAGACCGTCGACTTTGTGCGTCCAGAGTGTAAATCCAGCCTTGCCCCAAGTCAGAGCAATATCCGGATGATGGCCCTGCTCCTCGGCTAGTGCGCCCACGCGATTGACGAAATCCAGGGCCTGTTTGAAATCTGGAAACTGGAACTCCCGGTGAATGTGGTGGTCTCTTTCGACTGTCCAGCGCGGCACCATTTGCCGCAGTGTCTCCAGTTCTGAGCCCTTTAGCGGCGGTACTCCTCCACGGCAAGGCACGCATTTCTTATCGGCAAGTTGTTCAGTCATGGTGGACTCCAGAGCTGCAACTCAAGGCTGCGTTTACGTGGCCTGTTCGGGTAATGCGATCGGTGGTCGTGATGTAATGGGAGTGTTGAAGTAACGCTTTAACCATATTAAATACCCAAAAAACAGGACTGCGGAGATCAAGCTCCACCATAAGATGACGTGGCCGCGCAAGAAAGGACTGGAATGCATCACCTGCATCTGTTGCTCGGAAAATCCCATCTTCGAATACGCCTGCATCAGATCAGCGCGAGCATACGTGAGAGCCAGAGAAAGCAAACGCACCGGAGATGTGACGATGGCGAGCCACCAGGCAGCGGTTTTCAGCTGGAAGAAGGCGATGGCCAGAAATATGTCGAGGGAAGCGAACATCATCAGGCCGGTGAATCCGGCGATCCCCGTCAGATAGCGTCCGAAGAAGGGAACCACGGGTGTGCTCAAGCCGGCATTGATCATGTAAAGCGCCTGCGCCGTGAAGACGACGGACGCGCCGAGCACCGGTAGCGGCACGCGATCAGTCCAGCGCGAAACAGGATCACGCCGGCGGCAGGTCTCGGCGACATCTTGCCGGCTGTAAAAGATCACGAAGGCAATTGGCACGGCGATGAGAAACATTGCCACGAACACGATCATAATTGTCAGAATGACCGCCATAACGCTGGCAGAAAGGCCTGCCGATTGTCCGGTCGCTCGATGTTGTGCTTCCAGCGCGCTGCGCATGGTAACGGGAAGAACGGCAGTAAGCAGGACAGTGATGAGAATGCCGGTAATCATCCAGTACCAGGAGATCACCACGGTGAGCGCGCGGGCCCAGCGCTTCATCTGCACCGATCCGATACCCAGCGCAAGAAGCAAAATGGCGAGAAATGTGTAAGTCGCAATGCCCGAAAGAAATTGCCTTGGACCCGTGGACGTGCCCGGACCCAGTCGCGTGAGAAATGCACCCAGCGCCACGAATGGAACCATCAGTCCCGCGAGCAATCCCAGAATGATCTGAACCACGCCGAAGAAAATCAAACCGGTGCTGCGGTCCGCATATTGCGGCGATGGAGAGGTTGAGGGGACCGCCGGCAACGTCGCGGATGCGTAAACGGGTGTGACTACTCCGGTCGCATCGGCTTCTCGTACTGAATCAGGCAGTGGAGAAAATTCGTTTTGCACAGCTATCTCCTGCGTTGAGGGGTATCTTAGCAGTTGCACAGGCCATATGCAGGAGCTCGTAAGCGCCTTAGTTCTCGACGATCACCGGCTTTAGCCCGATCTGAATGGTGCCTCCGCCAGTAATCGCTTTTACCGTGCCAGCGAGGTCGCGCATCTGTACCGCCCAGGGCGGCGCGGTCTGAGCGCTGGTTGTGCAGGTCCCGTTGTCGCAAGTCCGCGAATCATCCCAGAGAATCTCGGCCTGGTACCCTGATGCTCCTGTGAGTGGACACGTCCATACCGTTCCGCTTTGCATGCATGCTGCCGGGATTCGTGCGTAGAGCCAATGGAACACCTGGTTGTAAGCCTTGCCCGCAGTGTCTGGAGTCTGATTGGCAGTTTCGACGTTGCCCGGTACAGTTGGAACACCCCAAGTGAACCAGGAAACCGATTGCAATTGATCGGAAGTGTACAGCCCTGCCTGGAGCGCATAGAACTGCGCCAGCCATGCCGCGCGTTGATCGGGGTCGGTGATACTGCCTGATTCGAAGCTGCCCTCCGTATCCAGCAGGGGAGGAACACTTCCCGGAGCGAAATTCTGCTGCAGGATTGAAAAGTAGCTACTCGCGATCTCCTGAATCGTCCCGTTACAACCCGTACCGGAGCAGCCTTCGCCCGGCAGCGGATACGGACTCACCGAGTTCGCCGCGACAATGCCGTGGAACGACACGCCGTCGATCGGCACGCCGCTGGCGCAATTCGTGCCGCCGTAAGAAAAATAATTGGCGAGCTGCTGAGGCGCCTGATCGTTACGTGAGCGCGCCATTCCTACCGTGGATGGAGTGAGGACTTTTGAATAAGGATCTGCCGCATGAATGATGGCGCATGCTGTCGTCTGCAGCGCGACAAGGCTTGGGATTGGACCAATCCAGTATCCGTTAGCAGGATCGCTCACGTTCCATTCATTCCAGATCTCGTAATACTTGATATGTGGTGTCGATCCGCTTCCGTCGTAATGCCGCACCAGCGCGGTGATGAAATCCTTCCAGTCCTGAATATTGTCGGGGGGTGCCTGGCAGCCTGTCACGCCCTGACTTAGCGTCCGACACGTGCTCTGGTCGGCAACAGCCCAAGAGGGTGTCATCCCAAGGGTCAGGTCCATAATCGCGACCGTCCCCCCTGGACCCTCTCTCGGCGCGATGGCCGCGTACTGATCGTAGAGAGAGAAATCGTAAACGCCGCGTGCGGATTCAATGTAGGGCCATGCTAGTTTTTCCGGATGGCCCACCGCGCCATAGCTCATCCCGTCGACGTTCGGATCATCGGTGGGGTCGACATTGCTCAGGGCGAAGAAACTTGCGGGAAGTCCTCCACTCGGCGCACTTGCCAAAACTGTCAGACTGAGCTGAGCCGTCTCCGTGATGCTGCCGGATGTTCCCTTGATCGTCAAAATTGCTGTGCCGGGCGGAGCCGTCGCATCCGCATTAATACTCAGACTGCTAGTGGAAGTTGTGCTCGCGGGGCTGAAGTAAGCCGTTACTCCGGGCGGAACGCCCGACGCAGACAGGATCACAGTTCCGGAGAATCCGTTCACCGGGTTCACGGTGACCGTCGTCGAGCGAACCGAGCTTTGTTGCAGGCTGAAAGCTGCAGGAACGTCAGACAATGTGAATCCCGGCGACGACGAAGTCGTAATAGTAAGCCCAACGCTCGTACTGGCGGTCAAGCTCTCCGATGCGCCGGTGATCGTGACATTCGTCGAGCCTGCGCCGGCACTTCCGCTGACATTGAGCGTGAGCGCGCTAGCGCTCGTGGTGCTTCGAGGGTTGAACGATGCTGTCACGCCTGTGGGAAGCCCGCTCGCAGCAAGATCGACTGATCCCGCAAATCCATTCGCCGGGGCCACGGAGATGGTCGAACTTCCGCTTGTCCCTTGTGGAACAGTCACAGTGCCCGGAGTTGCCGAAATCGAGAATGATGGCGCCGATGATGACGTTACTGTCAGGCTGGCTGTCATGCTTACGCTTAAAGTTCCCGATGTTCCGACAATCGTGATCTGGGTGCTGCCCGTTGAGGCAGCGGTACTCGCTGTTAACGTAAGAATTGTGCTGCTAGTAGAACTGCTCGGGGCGAATGTGCCGCTGACACCTGCGGGAAGGCCTGAGGCCGAAAAACTCACGTTGGAGGAAAATCCATTCGCAGGAAGAACTGTTACTGTGCTCTGCACGCGGGCCCCTTGCTTCAGTGTGATCGGTGAAACCGAAAGTGAAAAACCGGGCGAACTATTGGAAGAACGGCTGCCGCCGCATCCCCCGATCGGCAGAAGCAGAACGGCAAATATGGCCGACAGTACCGCGATTTTCTTAATGCGCACGGGTGACTCTTTGTAAGCCAGCATGAATGCCAAGCAAGGCGCGGGATTGGCCGAATGGAACCCCAGATTTGCCCTAATACTTTGGCAGAAAATCCAGATTCTGTTAAGGGCTGGACCTCTGTTCATCGGCACTTGTCCCTCATTGGTTGAGGAGCAGCCGTCTCGCCGTTTCTGGCTTGACGACGCGCACCCGTATAATCACTGGGTTCTCCGCGTTGCTCGAAAATCGTCGAAGGGAAGCGTACGTGGTCGTCCTGGTCATTGGAGGAGCCGGATACATCGGCAGTCACACCGCACGCGCGCTGCGGCGTGTCGGGCATGAAGTCATCATCTTTGACAATCTCAGTACGGGCTATGAGTTGCTGGCTGCCGGTTTCGAACTGATCCGCGGCGACGTGCTTGATCCCGCGGCTCTCGCGCGAGCGCTTAAGCGGACCGATGCCATCATGCATTTCGCCGCGCACGCCTATGTCGGGGAGTCAGTCGTCAATCCGAGAAAGTATTTTCGCAACAACGTGGAAGGCGGGCTCTGCCTGCTGAACTCCGCCCTGGACGCCGGCGTCAAGAAGATCATTTTCTCCTCGACGTGCGCCGTTTACGGCGAACCTGCCAAAGTTCCGATTGACGAGAAGACGCTCCGCCAGCCGGTGAATCCTTACGGAGTCACGAAACTCTTTTTCGAGCAGGCGCTGGAGGCCTACGACCGTGCATACGCATTCCGCTATGCCAGCTTGCGTTATTTCAATGCCGCCGGCGCGGACGAGAGCGGCGAGATTGGGGAGTTGCATGATCCCGAAACGCACCTGATCCCCCTTGCGCTCGGGGCAGCGGACGACAAAAATCAGCAACTACAAGTTTTTGGCTCGGATTATCCCACTCCCGATGGCACCTGCATCCGCGACTACATTCATGTGAACGATTTGGCCAGCGCACACGTGAAAGCGCTCGAGCATCTCGCGGCCGGCAAGCAGAGTTTCGCGGTGAATGTCGGCACGGGGAGGGGATATTCCGTGCAGGAGGTGGTCTCGGCCGTCGAGGAGATCACCGGCAAACGTGTGCCTCGCACGATAGGACCGCGGCGCCCTGGAGATCCTCCGGCGCTGGTCGCGAATCCCGCCAGAGCCGAGGCCCTGTTAGGCTGGAAAGCGACTCGCGGATTGAGAGAGATCGTTTCCACAGCGTGGAACTGGATGCAAACTCATCAATCCGAGAGTCGCAGCCCAGCGCGATAGGTGCGCTTTCTCTGTGTTGCCCTCTATTTAGAGATTTGGTTTGGAAGGAGAGTCATGGCGAATGATCTAGCAGGGAAAAAGGTAGCGTTTCTTGGCGCCGGGAAGATGGGTGGAATCATTCTGCAAGCCTTGTTGAAGAATGGGCTGCTCTCGCGGAAATCCACTTGCGCTACGGTTGCGCACCAGGAACGCGCCAAGGCGCTGGCTTCCAGGCTGAAAATAAAAGTTGGCACGAACAACGCGGAAGCGGCCAAAGGCGCCGACGTTATCGTGATCGGAGTCAAGCCCCAGGTCGTAGAAGAGGTCGTTCGTGAAATCCATGACCATGTCACACCGAAGCAGTTGATCATTTCGGTGGCGGCCTCGGTGCCCACGGTCATGATTGAGAAGAATCTTTCCGAGAATGTACCCGTCATTCGTGCCATGCCGAACACCCCCTGTCTTCTGGGCAGCGGCATGACCGCGATCTGTAAGGGCAAGCATGCCAGCGCACACGACCTGGCGCTGGCCAGCCATATGTTCGACGTTGTCGGGCGCACCGTGGTCGTGGATGAAAAGCACATGGATGCGGTGACCGCTCTGTCGGCCAGCGGACCGGCTTACATCTACATCATTCTCGAATCGTTAGCAGAGGCAGGGGTTAAGGTTGGTCTTCCGCGAGACATCGCGACCTTGTTGGCTGCGCAAACGGCTCTGGGAGCGTCCAGGGTTGTGCTCGAGACAGGAGATCACCCGGCCCTTCTGAAAGATGCGGTCACCACTCCCGCCGGATGCACAATTGACGCCATCATGGAACTAGAAGAAGGGAAGCTCCGTGTCACGCTGATTAAAGCCGTCGTGAAAGCAGCACAACGCGCCAAGGAACTGGCCTTCGGATAATGTCACTTACACGCGAGCATAGGTTTGGTCTGATCCTTTCAATCGCAATCCAGCCATGAAACTGCTGGTCGTCGTCCATCACCGGCTCAAACTATGGAACGTGCCTGCCTGGTTCGGCGAACGGTTGCGCTCCGAATTTCCAGAACTCGCCGTTGAACTGCGTGACAGCTATGAAGGCATCGAAGAGCAACTGCGGACAGCCGAGATCATGTTCACCCTCTCGCTCCGTCCCGAGCAGTTTGCGCTCGCGCAAGATTTGCAATGGATTCATACACCTACCGCGGCCGTTCACCAGTTCATGTTCTCGGCCTTGGTAAACAGTGACGTCGTGCTGACTAACTCTGCTGAAGTGCACGGGCCGGTGGTAGCCGAGCACGTCATCGCCCTGATCTTTGCGCTTGCGAAAAAGATTCCGCAGGCGGCCCTCTTTCAGCAGAAACATCTTTGGGCGCAGGAAGCCATCTGGGAAGAAGGCGTGCATCCCCGCGAGCTCGCCGGGGCAACTCTGGGCCTTATCGGTCTAGGTAGCATTGGGCGGCGTGTAGCGGAAATGGCATCGGCTCTCGGCATGCGGATCATTGCGGTGCGGGAACACATCGACAAACCCAAACCGAAGGGTGTGCAGGAGGTTTTTGGTCCAAGCCAGCTGTGCGATTTGTTGCGGCAGTCTGATTACGTTGTTCTCGCGGCGCCGCTGACTTCCGCAACCACCGGCCTTATCGATAGGACTCGCCTCAAAGTTATGAAGCGTGAAGCCTGTCTGATCAATGTCGGTCGCGGCCCTCAGGTCGACGAGGCCGACTTGGCGGAGGCCCTGCGACAAGGTCAGATCGCCGGAGCCGCCTTGGATGTCTTCGATCGCGAGCCGCTCCCCGCCGATTCGCCCCTATGGTCAACTCCAAACTTGCTTATCACGCCCCACACCGCGGGCCTCACGGAGAAGCTCTGGCTTCGCCATTACGAGCTGTTTTCCGAGAATCTTCGCCGCTTCCTGTCCGGAGAGCCCTTGCACTTCGTGGTCGACAAACACAGCGGATATTAACGCGCTTCGTGCTACAGTTTTTGTAGATCTGGATTTTTGCCTGCTGCGGCGCGAACATGGAACCACGGCTCATACTCGTTCACCTCCTGCTGAAGATGGGCGTAGCCGCGGCCGTTTCCAGCACTCTGGTGCGCTCGCTCGAATTCAAGTCACTCCTGTTTCGCGAGGAGCGTACCGTCCGGCAGAAGATCTATCTCGTGCTTTGGTTCGGACTTCCGATCGCGCTTGGCGTGTGGATCCGAATGACGAAATCCAGCTTCCTCTCGGGCGACCTCAGCTTTGAAACCACGCTGCTGCTGGGAATCATTGGAGGCCGATTGGCGGGATCGCTCGGCGGGGTGCTAATGGGCTTGCCCTCGCTGTTACTCGGCGAGTGGGCCGCGCTTCCATTTCTTGTGATCGCCGGCCTGATTGCCGGTCAACTGCGCACTCTGGCCGCCGATAAGGAATTCATCTGGTCGTTCTCGCCTTTCATTGACTTGAGCATCTATCGCCTTATTCGGCGCAATCTGCCGCGTCCTCGGCTATTTGATTGGCAGATCATTTTCTTTGCCTTCGTGGTTGGCTTGCGATTTATCCAGATTCAAATCGCACGCTATTTTCCGCACTCGATTTTCGTCCTCGACAGTCCCGGAAACCTCTGGGTCGAAGTTGCCATCTATGCGACCGCGGTCATCACGATCGGAATCGAGCTGAAGATTTTCAATAGCGTGCGCACGCAGATCAAACTGGAAGAGCAGGAACGGTTACTGCTGCACGCCCGCATGGAAGCGCTGCAGAACCAGATCAATCCTCACTTCCTCTTCAATACCCTGAATTCTATTTCCTCGTTGGTTCGTTTCGATCCCGACAAGGCCCGCGAAGTGATTTCCAAGCTGGCCAGGATCTTGCGGCGGCTGCTGAACACGAGCGATGCGTTCATTTCGCTGCGCGAAGAATTTGAATTTATTGACAATTACCTGGATATCGAGGTCGTTCGCTTCGGTCGCGACAAATTGCGCGTGGTGAAGGAACTCGATCCCGCTTCGCTCGACGTGGTCATTCCCAGCATGCTGTTGCAACCGTTAGTGGAGAATTGCATTAAGCACGGACTAGCTCCCAAGGTAGAAGGTGGAAGCATCTACTTGCGAAGCCGTGTGACCGATTCAAGAGTCGTGATCGAGGTCGAGGACGATGGGGTTGGTATCGGTGGTTCGCAGCCAGGAGACAGCAACTGGCCGGGCATGGGAATCGGGATGGCTAACATTTCCGAGCGCTTGCAGGTGCTTTATGGTGGCACGGCGCGCATGACGATCGACAGCAAAGAAGGAAAGGGAACGCTGGTGAAGATCCGATTGCCTCTGGTCGAGGCCGCCAGCTCCGTTCCAGAAGGCTTTTACGCCGAGCGCTCCAGTACCCGCCGGTAAAAATCCTCGTATTGCTTCACAATTTTGGTCGAGCAGAAGCGCTCCTGGGCCGCCGCCCGCGCTTGCTTCGCCATCTCTTTCAATTGTTGTTCATTGCGCAGCAATTCCAGCGCATAACGCGCCATCGTTTCTACGTCCCCCACGTCCGCTAGATAGCCGGACTTGCCGTGCTCGACAACCTCCGGAACTCCGCCGGCGCGTGTGGCGATGGGAACCACTTCGCACGCCATGGCCTCCAGCGCCGCCAGCCCGAACGACTCCAGTTCGCTCGGCATCAGCATGATCTCGGCCGCTGAAATTTTGTCGTAGACCTGATCCTGTTTCCCGAGAAACAGCACGTCATCATGAATCCCTTTCTGGACCGCCAGCCACTCCGCGACCGAGCGATCGGGGCCGTCGCCGATCATCAGTAGCCGTGAAGGAATCTGTTTGTGCACGCGGTCGAAAATCTCTATGACATCCGTGAGCCGCTTCACCGGGCGAAAATTCGAAAGATGCACCAGCAAGCGCTCGCCGTTGGGCGCATACTCCTCGCGCAATCGCTTCACAGTTTGCGGGTCTCGCCGGTAAACATCACAGTTTACCGAGTTGTAAATCACTTCAATACGATTCTTGACGTCAAAAACCCGCAACGTGCGATCGCGCAGATAATTCGAAATCGCCGTGACACCGTCGCTTTGCTCAATCGAGTATCGAGTGATTGGAAGATAGGACCGGTCGAGCCCCACCAGCGTGATATCGGTGCCGTGCAATGTGGTGACGAAGGGTAGGCGCCGCCCCCGCGCCCCGGCAGCGAGCATCTGTCGAGCCAGCAATGCGCTTACGGAATGCGGAATCGCATAATGCACATGCAGCAAGTCCAGATCGTAAAGCTGTGCTACCTCTGCCATGCGAGTGGCCAGCGCCAGGTCATACGGGGGGTATTCAAATAGCGGATACCGGGTTACCTCCACCTCGTGGTAGTGGATGTTTGGCTCTTCGGCCCGTAAGCGAATTGGCTGGGCGTAAGAAATGAAGTGAATTTCATGGCCACGCTGGGCCAACTCTTGGCCCAGTTCGGTGGCCACTACCCCACTGCCACCATAGGTCGGATATCCGGTAATTCCGATTTTCATGCGAAGGTACCCGCGTTACGGTACTGCTGGCATTCGATGGCTGGAATCAGGGGCGGTTGCAGATTTTACACGAGCAGTTCAGTCCGCAGGCGTTGGTTTGGGCCCCAGCGTGATGCCCGGGTCGAGCTTGTCCAGATGAGCCTGGAATCGTTTCTTGTTGTCGTCCGGCAGGCCGGTGAACTCGATGCCCATACCGACGCCGGGATCGCGCGTGCGCACGACAGCGGAGGGAGAAAGCCGCTCCTCGCCCATCCACAAGTCCACGCGCAGCGCGGTACCGACAGCTAAGGGCATGACCGTTTCGACATAGCAGCCATTGCCGCTGATATCGGTAGCATTCACGCGCAGCGGCGTATTCACGCGCTCGTCCCGGAGTTCCAGAGGGAACGAGATCTTGTGGCGGGCAAATTTTCTGCGGTTGTCCTGGCTGATCTTCGTTCGTTCCTCAGCCTTCATGTCGGCCGGAAGAACTACCGCCCAGGGGCACTCCTGATCGGCTACGAGCTGAACGCCCACTTGCGTCTTCTTGAGTGCTCCCGCATCGACGACCCAGATCACCTTGCAGCGCGCCTTCTTGCCTTCGTACTGCACTCCGATGACGTCGCCAACCTTCAGTTCCGGCTCGATTCCGTAGATGCAAGCCCCAGTCGCACTGACGTTCTGCGCGGTCGCGTTCTGGAAGAATGGCTGGTCGTTCGCCCCCATTCCCCACACGCGTACCTTCAAATCCATGGTCGTGCGTGGCGCAGACCCTTGGGCCGACATCAACGAAGTCCTCCCGTCTCAGAAAGCGGACGAATTGTAAACCATCATACCGCTTATAGTTAACTGGAAAGGTTACGAGGGTACCTCAGCTTTCGGATCGAATCCGAGGCCGTGACCTTTAGGCAGACTCTAGCTCTTTGCCAACTCGCGATACGAAATCAGTTCGATTCCCTCAGACTCTAATAACTTGCGCGCAGCCGGTAGGGTCAGGACGCGCAACTCAATCTCCCGCGATGCCCGCAGCCGCGTCCTGGTGGCGTTCAGATCCGCATCGTTGTATCCGGGATGACATACAAATTCCCACGTTCCCTCTGGAATGCTGCAGGCGATGGCCCCGAATAGAGTCTCGTCCAGAGTTCCGGTGACCTCAATTCCTAGCGTCCCACTCGGCGTGAGGAAACCTGCCCGGTCGACCGCCTCGCGAAACTTGCTGGCAAAGCGTCTGAGCACCCGCACTTCGGCAAACCGCGTCCAAAGATTCGGCCGTGCCAGCAATTCGCTGGACCGCAGCGGCATCCGAGGCCCAAATGGATTGCGCACCGCCCGCACTCCGCATGCTTCTGCTGCCCGCAACAGGGGCTGCAGAATTTTTGGGAACAAGTGTGTGTGCTTATGCGTGTCGAAATGTGAGACCGCAATCCCTGCGGACTGAATTTTACGAATCTGAGCCGTGGCCTCAGCGGCGACCTCGTCCGGATCGATCCTGCCCGTGATTGCTCGGACGGCGAAGGCCTTCAGGCTATCGCCAAAGCATTTGGGTCGAGTTCCGTCGGTGAGCGATCGTATCTGTTCGCCAGAGACGACTGGGTTCCCATCAATGAGGACGACATGACATCCAATGCTTAAGCCCGGAATGCTGCGCGCCAACTCGAGCGCCTCAGTGAACGCCGAGCCAGACGCCATCAGAGTCGAAGAGGTCACCACGCCGCGCATGTGCGCTTCGACAATGGCCCGGTTCACTCCCGAGGTGAATCCAAAATCATCCGCATTGACGATCAACCGCCGCACCGAGCGAGTGTAGCAGGTAGATTTGGAGAGTTGTTCGCCGGTTGCGTATACTCGTGAAAACGCCTGTTCTCCCTCAATCCGAGGCCGCGCGGAGTGATGAGTCCGCATACGAGGGGCGGTTAGCTCAGCTGGTTAGAGCGCCTGCCTTACAAGCAGGAGGTCGCAGGTTCGAGTCCTGCACTGCCCACCAGATTTGCACTAGTTTGGCACCGCTCACGCAGGAGGCAAGTTCCGCGTTCTGCATTTTTCTGTCTTAAGGCTCTCGCTGGGTTGTTGGATCTGCGTGTAATGGCCTGCTAGCAATGATCATTTCGTTGTTTCACTGAGCCGTCCTGCGATTTCCGGCGGTACAACTGTCCGTTCCAGCCCAGCACCCAACGAGACTTCTCGGGTCCCCGAAATTTTTCGATGATGTACCAAACGGAGAAGCCAAAGAGCAATGCGAAGGTTAGGAGAACGTCGACGGTATTGACCCACTTGAACCCGAGATGGATATACAGGAAGAGTGCCGTAAGGAAATATACCCACCAAGCAATCGTTAGGATCCAACCAAGTCTCTTCATTGTTTCCGCTGCTTCATTGTATCGCAGGACGATATAAGTAACACACCGCTGGAGGCGCAAGTGAGTGTCCTGATCGCCAATCCGGCTTACTGCAGACACATCTGGATGCGCGGAAGTTAAAAGTTCACAATCTCTAGCCCTAAATCGGAAGGTTCGATAATTCGAGCACGGGCCGGATCTCCACGGTGCCCTTGCGTGCCCCGGGGATGCGGCCGGCAATCGCGATGGCCTCATCGAGATTCGAGACATCCACAATGAAGAATCCGCCCAATTGCTCGCGGGTTTCGGCGAAAGGCCCGTCGTGAATGGTTCTCTTGCCGCCTCGAACTTGCAGGCTGGTGGCCGTGGTCACCGACTGCAGCGGGGAAGTCGCTACGAGTTGGCCTTTGTTCTTCAATTGGTGTGCGAGTTCGGTCGACTCTCCGTAGCACATTTGCCGCTCGGACTCGGTCCAGGCTTGCTCGTCGGCATAGATCAAGAGCATGTATTTCATCTTGTGTCTCCTTGAGGCAGCCCTTCGTTGCGGTCTTTACAGAAATTCTGCGCGCACTTTGTGTAAAGGATCGCAAAGATCGTGCAGACGCCGCAAAAGCGCGCGAACAAGTCACTTCAGGACTTCCGTTCCTTCCTGAACGGAATCATCTCTCGCAGCAAAGGGTCCCTCAAAAACAGGCCGCCCCATACCAATATTCCAAAGATAACAGGGAAGATGCATTCAAAGACGGGATGGCTGACGCGCACGTTGGTGACCACCGCGCCACCGAGATATCCCGTCAGCAAAACCGCGCCCAGAATGGCAGTTCGCGGTATCGCATAGAGAAGTGTGCATGCAAGCAAAAGCGCTCCGATCCAAACCATGGAATTCTGCGGAAATCCAAGTTCGGCAGCGGCTGCCAGAACATGCGACTCTTTAATCACCTTCATGGCACCATCGAAAACCAGGAAAAGAATTGAAAGTGCGCTGATGACGCGTCCGCTCCAGAGTGCGGTTTTTGTAGGGCTGACTGCTTCCTGAATATGTGCATGCATGATGTTCTCTCCTCTACTCCGAATCTGTTGGAACCGTGCGGGACGCGGTTGGCCGCACCAGAGCTGCTGTAATGTGGCAAGAGCCGCTCAGGCTGTTCAGGGTTCATCGCGCCCCGCTTCAACTTTCATTTCAAAACCGTTACTCGCTCGAAACGTAGCGCCCGGTTGGAGCAACATGTCCTCCTGCTTCGTAGCGGTCGTGATGCCGAACCCAGTCCGCCAGAGAGTACGTCGGTCCATTCTCATTGCGGCCATTGGGCGTCAAGTCGAGATAGAAATAAGAGGTCAGTCCTCCTTCATCCCCGCGAGCATGACACGAGTATGTGTGGAAGATGTTCCCCGACGGATCTTTGAAGAACACGCTGACACCCGACATCTCTTCGAGATTGAACGGCAGATCGCGCACCTCGAAGTTGAAAAACACTTTTCCCTTTGCGATTTCCTCTTTGGTAAACGACACGTGGTAGTCGTAATTGAATTCGCTTTCGAACGATGATAACCATTTGAAACTCCAGCCCATGCGCTTCCTGAATGCGTCAATCTCCGCAAAGGGAGCCCGCGAGACAGCCACGTAGGTGACATCGTGATGTTCCAGGTGGACCAGCGCTCCTTGCACGTGATCGGACGCGAACGAGCAACCCACGCATCCTTCCCTCCATCCCGGGCCGAACATGAAGTGGCGGACGATCATTTGGCTGCGTCCTGCGAACAGATCGCTCAAACTCTCTTTCCCATTCGGACCGTCGAAGACATAGTTCTTCTCGACCTTCATCCAGGGAAGTTCGCGCCGCAAGGCCCGTATACGGTCGTACTCGCGCGTAAGTTCTTTTTCCTTGGCCAGCAATTCGCGGCGCGCGGACAGCCATTCAGCCCGCGACACCACTTTCGGGGTTTGTATCACATTCGTAGACATCCTCTTTTCTCCTCTCATTCGGTTCCAGGTTGATCTCGCGGGATTTGCTGCGCTGGCGGCTGAACTTGACCGTCAATGCGGCCAGCCCGCCGGCGGAGGTGGCGCCAGCTGCTACCAGCGTCAAGGTCGCAAAGCAAAATGGGCACATTACTCACCTCCGTACGGTTGCAATCCGCATCTTCCGTGTTCACTGGATAGTCGAATCGAGAGAATGCGAATCGACATCGAGTCAGAAAAAAATCTAATATCGGAATATGTCTGTGGACGTGGCGGCGGCGGTGGAATCCGTCTATCGATCCGACTGGGGCCGAATCGTGGCTACCCTGATTTCCCTGCTCGCCGATTTCGAACTGGCGGAAGAATATGCCCAGGAAGCATTTACCGCTGCTTTGGACCAGTGGACGGTCAGCGGAGTGCCGGAATCTCCGCGCGCCTGGATTGTCTCCACGGCCCGCCACAAGGCTATCGACCGCCTGCGCCGGGAGACTCTCTTCAGCGAAAAACTTCAGCCCCAGCTAGCCCACGAGACTCCCTCCGCGGTCGAGCAGCCGGAAATTCTCACGGATGAAATCCCGGACGAACGTCTCCGCCTGATCTTTACCTGCTGCCACCCCTCCCTTGCGCCCGAGTCGCAGGTCGCGCTGACTCTCCGCACCCTGTGCGGCTTGGAGACGGACGAAATCGCCCGTGCTTTCCTGGTTCCGACCGCGACCATGGCGCAACGGCTGGTGAGAGCAAAACGAAAAATTCGCAACGCCCGCATCCCGTATGTGGTCCCAGTTGCGTCGGAAATGCCGGAGCGCCTCGACGCTGTTCTCTCCGTGATTTATCTCGTATTCAATGAAGGCTACACGGCCACCAGCGGCGAGCGGCTCATTCGCTCCGACCTCTGCGGCGAGGCCATTCGCCTCGCTCGAATCGTCCGAACCTTGTTGGGCCGCCAGACACCAGCCGAGGTGACTGGATTACTCGCGCTCATGCTGTTGCACGATGCGCGCAGGGAGGCCCGCGAAGATGAGGCGGGCGAGATCGTGCTCCTTGAGAAACAGGATCGTAGCCGTTGGAATCATGACCACATCGCTGAGGCGTTGCCGCTGGTGAGCGAAGCACTCTATGGCTCACCCGGTCCCTACGCGCTGCAAGCGGCGATCGCCGCTGAACACTGCAAAGCAAAAAAAGCACAGGACACGAACTGGCGCGAAATTGTTCGTTTCTACGATCAACTGAAAGCGCTGGATGCCTCCCCCATCATTGCACTGAATCGCGCCGCTGCCGTGGCTATGGCCGAAGGACCTGCAGCGTCCTTGGTCATTCTCAACGCTCTCTCCGAGGAGGAAACGTTGAAGGAATACCATTTATTCCACGCAGCCCGGGCCGACATGCTTCGCCGCATGGGCTTTCTTGAAGACTCCAGGAAGAGTTATCAGCGCGCGCTCGAACTCGTCACCAACGAACGCGAACGCTCATACCTGTATCGGCGGCTGCGCGAAGTAGAAGATCTGATTTCGGCCAAGCACCCGCTCGCCTGACGCATTCCGCACCCCTCTGTTACAATCGACTGCGGGCATGGACAGATGCCCGGATTCGTCCAAACGAATTCCGTCGAGGTTTCCCACCCGACCAAGGTCCAAGGGGACGTAGTTCAGTTGGTTAGAACGCTGCCCTGTCACGGCAGAGGCCGCGGGTTCGAGTCCCGTCGTCCCCGCCAATTCTTTCCTAAGCAGTTACCGGGCGTGACACCGAAAAATCCTACCCACAATCCCACCCACAGCTTCTACTGGACGTTCCCCGTTTCGAATCCCACAGCATCAAGAAACTTTTCCTGTGCCGCGATCATTTCGTTGAGGTCTTCGTCCACGTACAGGTCGAGCGTCGTTTGAATCCGTGAGTGATCCAAGATGCCCTGCACGGTCTTCGGGTTCTCCTTCGCCTTGTTCACCAGCCAGTTCGATAAGCTGTGTCGGAGGTTGTGCAAACCCCAGCGTTGCCCGTCCGGGATCACAACTCCAGCCTTTTTAGCCGATGGTCGCAAATGAACGCGGCAGAATACGGAGGCGCAGATCGGAACCTGCCCTCTTTTGAAGAGACGGGAAAACGAAGTCGCTGGGTCTGCCGTATGGCGTCTGGTTGCGCCACTCCAACAGGTAGTGCATTAACACTCGCCCCATTGGAGTGTTGCGCTCACGGATCGTGATCAGGCGGATGATGAGTTCTGCCACTGGCACTCCGAGCACCTGCGGAGAAGATGTCAACGCCAAGAAAGACGACGACACGCGAGGCAAGCGTTCGCGGAGTTCGTGAAACGCGAATATTCAAGCGTGTTGCCAGCGATTGAAGCGATTGCCGCGACTGCGACTGCCAGTGCTGCCGCCGACGTTTTGGGCACGACCACGGCAGGCTTTTGCCGTATGCAATCACGTCTGCGACAGTTGGGCAGGTGCTTCCAGACGGGTGAGCGGGTGCCGAGACGGCGAAGACCCTACAAGCAACGCCTGACAGCGCGGATCAGCTTTCGTGTCCGCTAGTGCGTAGTGAAACGGGCACCGGATTATCAGCGGTTCGGTGCCCGACGCTGTGCTCAGCGTTCAACCAGATATACACAAGAAAATCCTATGTCTATAATCCGCAAGTCAGGCATCGAAACCGGAGGCATTGTTATGCGGAGATCAGCCTTGCGCGGATTCTCAATCACGGTTCTCGCGCTTGCCGTTGGCAGCTTGAACGGACAAGAGGCTGCTCCCTCGAAGAAGGAGCAGGACTTCGAGATTTCTGGAGTCGGCTTATTCGAGTGTCAGTGCCCTGCCCACGCATGCCCATGCCAGAGAAACGGACGCCCGACTCACGGAACGTGCCACGCAAGCGATTTCGCTCATATCAAGAGCGGACACTACGGAAGCGTGAAGCTGGACGGACTAAATGTGGGCATGGTTGGGAACTTGGTAGACGCAAATGCAAATAGATTGTTCGCCACGCTTTATATTGACGACCGGGCCACAGCGGAACAAAAAGAAGCGCTCACCAAAATCATCGAGTATATGAATGGAGCTTATGTAGCCGCGGCGGGCGAACCACCTGTTCCGTTCCAGAGCATAAAGTCTGTGTCCATCAATTTTCACGAATCAGGCGACCAGACGCATTACACTTTGGACATCCCGGCGACCTTGCGAGAAAAAGTATTTCTGAAACGGGATAAATCAGGACATCCGGTTTCCACGATAACCGCGATGGACATGTGGAGCAACACAGTCCACAATGTGGACAATTTTCAATTCCGGTACCACGATTCGTCGCTCAAAAAAAATTGGGATTATTCAGGGCACTACGCAAACCTGAAATACTTCGACCTTACTGCCAAGATGTATGCAGAGCAAATGATGCTGGGTCAGCACGGAGACATGTCCGGGTCGTGGACGCCGGAACAGCTAAAGATCATCCGAGAAGCAGGGCTGAAGGGGAAGTAGTGAAGCTGCGCCCCGCAGACGCGCGGCGGCTCGGTTCTCAATTCGCAAGCTCCGAACCGTTGCGACAGCGAGAATTGTTACCCACAGCGAGCGGTTCCTACAGTCCCTTTCAGCGACTTGCCAACCCCCGCGAGAACGTAAGTCGCTGATAGGACGTGTATGCCTAGACTGTCACGGCAGAGGCCGCGGGTTCGAGTCCCGTCGTCCCCGCCATTCCTCCATCGGGCGCCGGTGCTACTGTTCCATAGCCTCGTGGCACCCTTCGCGAACGGACTTCATCTTGTCAGCCGGAGGCATGACGAATTTCTCGCCCGGACGCGATGACATAGCGCGAAGGCACTGCTCGAAGGCGGGCTTGTTGAAGAAAAACAAAATCATGGCAGGCTCGCTGGAAGCGTTTCCACTCCTATCCAGTTTCCATGCGGAATGAAGTCGGTTGCTCCCGTTCGAGCATCGTATTGCCGAGCAGCCAAGGAGACACGCACCGTTCCCTTATGCACAAATATCACTTCATCTTCGTACAGGTGCTTGTGGGTAGGTATGCGTTTCCGGGCGGCATCTCCTCGGTGCCGACTACAAGGGTGTCCGATCCTGTGCTCGCAGGATCGACTTTGAAGATTAGCGGCTTGTCTCCAAGGAACATCCAACGATCACCTTCATCGGCTTGAAAGACCGTGGGACTGGGCTGCTTACGATCAGCTTTCCGATCGGTCGTCTGCATAAACGGCGGCAACACAGAGAGAAGCAGGACGGCAGCGAGAGTCCTCATGCACCCTCCATTTGGCGTATCTTACCTGCACTGGTTGAGAGTCACCATTCCCAAGTTCAGAATCGTTGCGCGGCGAGAATTTTTACCCACAAGTTTACCCACAGCAAATGGTTCCTACAGTCCCTTTCAGCGACTTGGCCCCCCGCTAGGAACGTAAGTCGCCGATTAGACGTATACCCGGCACTCTGCTGGCGAACTTTCCGATCCCACTCTGCGTAACATCACGCGGGAGGGCATACATGCGGGGACGACGTGTCATCCTTACCATCGCGACTTGTTATGCAGTGCTTTGCACAGTTCTCGCAGTTTTTCTTGGAGAATTAGCGTTCCGTCCGCAGAGAATGCCTTTGAGATACCGACAGTCACCGAAAACCATTGCCGCCCGCTTCGGAGCCGATTTGCGGGATGTTTCGATCAGGGCCAGCGATGGAGTTCAACTTCGCGGCTGGTTTGCGAGCCCTGCAAGTAATGCGAACGGAGATGCAGTGATCCTGCTTCATGGTGTTGGGGACAACCGCGAAGGCATGAGCGGATTCGCCGAACTGTTCCTCTCGAAGGGCTATGCCGTGCTTTTACCTGACTCTCGTGCTCAGGGCGAGAGTGGTGGCGGATTTCCAACGTATGGCGTCAAGGAGACCGATGACGTGCACCGCTGGTTCAATTGGCTGGCGGCTCAACAACACCCAAGGTGCACCTTTGGGATGGGCGAATCGATGGGGGCTGCCATCCTTCTGCAATCGGTGAGAGTAGTAACCAGATTTTGTGCGGTGGTCGCCGAATCGCCATTTGCCAGCTTCCGACAGATCGCCTACGTGCGCGTGGGTCAGTTTGGGGGAACCGGACCGTGGCTGGGAAAGATCGCCCTGCGTCCTGCTGTCGAACTGGCATTTCTATATGGGAAGGTCACACGTGGTATCTTCCTGACGGATGCATCCCCGGAAAAAGCCGTTATTGGAAGCCGCGTTCCCATTCTTCTGATCCATGGATTGTCTGATGAGAACATCCCGTTCCGGCAATCTGAGTGGATTCATAGCCGAAATCCGGATGACATAACACTCTGGGAAGTTCCGGGTGCAGGTCATTGTGGTGCTGTTAGTGTGGCTCCGCGGGAGTTCGACAGTCGAGTGGTTGAATGGTTTTCTGCCCACGATCATCGACTCGCTCCGATTACTAAGGTCCTCTCCGACGCGTCAATACGAGAGCCGAAAAACAGGATCGCGGGGAGCCAAATCCAAACAGCCTCGTTCTGAAGGATAGTGAATACTTTTGGCGTGAATAATCTCGTGACGGAGATCGGCGACGCCCGGGATTGGCCTCAAAGCAGGAAGTGTCGGGGCTGGGATCAGGTTCGTTGCTGGGCACACTCTGTGGCCATTTCTGCGCAACCAGGCCGACGGAACAGCCGGCCAGCATGTTATCGGACTACGTTTCGAACTCCAGCCGATTTCTGCCTTGGTTTTTGGCGGCGTATAGGGCAGTGTCCGCACGGCTGACGAGTCCATTAAACTGTGGCGCCGGAAATCCGCGAAAGCCCGCAATCCCAAAGCTTGCCGAACACCGGATCTTTTTTCCCTGAAATTCAAATTCCTGCTTTTCGAATCGCATCCGGATCCGTTCGACGGCAATCCTCGCCTGTTCCTTTTCGATGTGCGTCAGGATCAGCAGGAACTCTTCTCCTCCCAGGCGGGCGCACATATTCGACTGGCGCGTGTTGGCTTTGAGCACTTCCGCGAACTCCCGGATGACTTCATCGCCAGCCTCATGTCCATAGGTATCGTTGATGTGTTTGAAACGGTCGAGGTCAGCCATGACCAGCCAGACAGGAAAATCGTGTCGCGCTGCGGCGCTGAACTGGCGGCCGGCCCAGACGTCGACAGCGCGGCGATTCGGCAATCCGGTCAATGGATCGGTTAAAGCCAACTCCTCCAGTTGCCGATTCTTGGCTTCAATTTGTCGATGCAATTCGATCATTCGCCGCCCCACTCCGACGCGCGCGACCAACTCCCCGGGATGAAATGGTTTGGTCAGGTAGTCATCGGCACCACCGGCCAATCCTTCGATCACGTGTTCTTTCTCAGCATTGCCAGTAACCAGAATCAGGTAAACGTAGTTTCCACGAAACTCGGAACGGATGCGCTTGCACAGTTCCAATCCGCATAAATCGGGCATCGACCAATCGGTAATGACCACAGACGGGCTGTGCTCCGCGAACAAACGAAGGGCTTTGCGGCCGTCTTTTGCGAATAGCACGCGGTAGCGCTCTTTGGAAAGCGATTGTTCGACCAATTTGCGGTAAAAAGGCGAATCGTCGACGACCAGGATCTGAAGGTCTTCACTAGGCTCGTCGGTCACCAGAGATTCCTCCGAGGGAATCGATGCTGCTGCTGCGAGGATGTTCGCTTTCAAATTGCACCCGTAAATCAGATGGATTTTATGGTCTTCGCCAGAATGCACTGTCTTGCACAGCCCCAATAACGACTTCTAAATCCGAACTTCATTGTTTACCCATTGGCACGAAACCTGATGATCCGCGGCAGGAATGTTGACGAATTCACCTTGGACCTACAAAGCAGCAAAGTGAGTGAAGTATCCCCCGGTCAGACCGCCTTCATTGTTTTTTGCCGACAGGCTTCGAGTTTACTGTGGTCATTCCTTGAATAATCTCAAGCAGTGCGTCAGAACTCTTATCCAGCCCAAGCTTGGCTTTTTCAAAATAAGCCGTTGCACCCTCGCTGATGAGCTTGACTTCGTTGCTCTGTGCCAGGCTGCTCAATACGATCACAGGGACCAGTGCGGTATCCGGATTCTGTCGCAGCGACTTCAGAACGTCGAGTCCGGCAACTTTGGGCAAGAGCATATCCAAAACGATCAGGTCTGGTACGTGAGTGGAAGCCAATTGAAGCGCCTGTTCTCCGTCTCCGGCGGTAATCACCTTGAACCCAGCCTTGATTAAGGCACGTTCATTTGCCAATCTCATGAATTTGCTGTCGTCCACAATCAGGATCGTTTGCACGGGGATTCACCAACCGTCTTGATTACTCGCAAGTCGAGAACCGCCCGAACTGTACTGCAAAGGCTTTGTTTTCAATGCACCGAGTGAATCCGCTCTTTGAGCGCACGTACAATTCCCGGAAATGTCTGGTTTCTGGACAGTAGGGACTTCACGAGGATGATCATCGGAGAGCAATTCACTTGGACAGCCTTCGTTTCTCCGTGGATCGTCGCGCTGCGGGGCCGGTAGGGGACTTGGGAAGTCGAGGCTGGTCTTCAAGAATGGAACTTCAAACTGAGTTTTGCGTACCATAAAAGTGGGGGGAACTATATGTACTGCAACTACTGCGGTAAGGTCATTCAGGACGATGCCAATGTTTGCGCGTATTGCGGAGTACGCGTTAGCAATTCGCAGGCCCGCACCCGCCTGGTGCGGCCGCGCAATGGCCGCAAGATCGCCGGCGTATGCCTCGGCTTCGCCGAATACTTCGATCTCGACGTCACACTGGTGCGAGTCGTCTGGCTGATTGTTTCGCTCACGACGGTGATCGGGATGCTTTCCTATCCAGTGGCCTGGATCGTGATGCCGGAAGAGCCGCTTTCCCTTTCATCTGCGGCGCCCAGCGGAAAGACGGTCACGAACCCTTAAGCAAGGCCAGCTGGCTGCCCCATTAGTCCTATCATCCGGAGCCTCGGCGAAGGATCTGTCGACTCGTCAGAGCATCGAAAGGCTCTCGGCTGGGCCGCCCGGACCTCGGGATTGGATTGTGATTTAATGCCTGCATGCCTCAGCCACAGGCGCAGCGGATTAAAAGCGACGATACCGAAATTGTTTACCGTACGCTCGGCGATGGCCCTCCCGTTGTTCTGCTGCATCCATTCCCGGTCCATCACGAATTCTGGCTGCCTGTTGGGGAAGTGCTCTCCGCGCGCTATCGCGTGATCTTGCCCGATCTCCGAGGACACGGCGACTCCCGGGTCGGCGAGGGTCCTGCGACGATGGAAAAGCACGCCGGCGACCTGGCTCGGGTCCTCGACGATGCCGACGTCGGTCGTGCTCCCATGATTGGCGTCTCGATCGGCGGTTATATTCTGTTCGAATTCTGGCGCCGTCACCGGGGCCGCGTGGCTGCCCTCGGTCTTTGCAACACGAAAGCGCAAGGCGATAAAGCCGAAGGCCGCGCCGGGCGCCTGCAGGCCGCGAATGACGTTCTCGAGCGCGGCCCGGAACCATTCTTCGAAGGGATGATTCCAAAAGTACTCGCACAGACCACTCGCGATAGACGGCCTGACCTGGTCGAAGCCGCCTTGAACATGATGCGCAAAATGTCTGCCAATGACGTCGCCGAGGTGCAGCGCGGAATGGCTGAGCGCCCGGATTCTGTCGAAACATTGAAGACCATCAATGTGCCTACATTGCTGATCACCGGCGCGGAAGATCTGATGACTGGAGTTAAGGAAGCGGAATTGATGCACCAGCACATAGCGGGCAGCGAACTGCGCGTCATTCCGAAGGCCGGCCATTATTCACCATGGGAGCAACCGCAGGAAGCAATCCGTCTCCTGCGCCAATTTCTGGATCAGCTGTAAGAGTTCTTCATCGCCTTTCATCCTAGGTCCGCCATCTTGGCGGAGCGAGGACCTGTGCATTCCCTGACCACGGGCACAGGTCCTTCGGCTTACCAACGACGCGAGCCTCAGGATGACCAAAAAGAAGCGACGCTAAAGTTGGTTCAGCATCGCCCGCCAACTGGACTAAAATTCCATCGTCATGAAAAGAACTGTATTTGTGTGCGTCATCGCAATTGTGCCGCTCCACGTGTTTTGCCAAACGTCCACTGCGCGCCCAAGAATCACGGGCATTGACCATGTCGCTTTTTACACCACGCAAGCGGAGGGAGTGAACCAGCTCTACATCATAACCCTCGGACTGACTTCTGCCGACCCAGTCGAGTCCGGCGAGACCGCGCGCTATATGGCCGGCCGACAGTGGATCGGATATAGTCCCGCGCCCGATCCCAAGGCCACGGACCGCATGGACCATGTCGCGTTCACTACGGAAAACATCATTGGGCTGCGCCGCTACCTGGTCGAGCATGGCCTCAAGCCGGCCAAAATCGAAGGCCGCTCCGATCACAGTCTGAGCTTCCGCGTCGCCGATCCGGAAGGGCATTCCATCGAATTCGTGGAGCGCGGCAAGGAGAAGGTTCCGGTTCCTTCCGAATCTGCCATATCGCACCGGATTATCCACGTGGGCTTTATTGTCTATCATCCTGATAGCGAAGATCATTTCTACCGTGAAATCCTAGGCTTTCGCCCCTACTGGCACGGCGGCATGAAGGACAACGAGACTGACTGGATTTCACTGCAAGTTCCGGACGGTACAGACTGGCTGGAGTACATGTTGAATCAGCCTGAGCATCCGGATCTGAAACTCACTGGCGTGATGAATCACTTTTCGCTTGGCGTCACCGATATGAAGAAAGCCCAAGCTCTGCTCGAATCGCACGGCTGGAAGCCGCACGGCGACGAGCATTCTCAAATGGGAAAGGATGGGAAGTGGCAGCTGAATGTCTTCGATCCCGACTTAACCCGGGTCGAACTGATGGAATTCAAGCCCGCACAGAAGCCCTGCTGTTCCGACTTTACCGGCCCACATCCGGAGTAGAGCAAGTTTCAAATTTTGAAACCTCATTGCTTCTCCATCACATACGAGAGCTTGGTTCCGCGCTCGTGATCGTTCTCCTGCACCAGCATCGATTTCCCATCACGAGATATGGTCATCCGAAGCTGGTAGTGGATAGCGCCGTCCTCTCGATCGGTTTCCACGATGGTGTGCGCATTCACGCGTTTGAGGGACACGGTATTGTGCGCGGGGTCGCCTTGAATCGGATATTCCTTTCCATCGAACTTCGCCGAATAGCCTTCACCATGCCGGTTTGACGCTTCTAATCCATCCGGGATGCTGTGGTAGGTGACCGTCATCCCCTTTTCGGATTCCACTTTTTCCATCTGCCAACCACCTGAGATCGCATTCGCTCCGGCGGGAGCTGCGCTCACACGCGTGAAAATCTCTTCAGCTGTGACAGGTTCGCCGTTCGGGGAAGCGGTGTCGGTGATCTTTTCGGTCAGTTGATTGCCATCGGTCGACAATCCATCGTTCTCGGAATATACGACCTTTCCTTTTTCCTTCTCGGTGATTTCGAGGTCGCGGTCATCCAGCACACGAACGCTGGCAGATTCGAAGTACGTCGATCCCGCCACCGGATGGTCCTGCCCGTCGGCCTTGATCTTCAACCGCGGCACGCAAGTATCGCACGTGTACGTACCGTCCTGGATCACGTAAACGTCAGCTCTTCTCGGAAAGTGAACCTCATCCAGGTTAACCTTCCACGTGCCATCAAAAGCACTCTGCGCCAAAAGCGATGCTGGGCAAAGCAGCAGTACGACTATCAAGCTCTTCATCGTTCCCTCTCTTCGACTACGCCCCTGCCAGAGGGTTACCGCCCGTGGAATCCGCCGCCGCCGTGGAAGCCCACCCCACCGTGGAATCCGCCGCCGTGGAATCCGCCGCCTCCAAAGCCGCCGCCACGGGATCCGGCGCCAACGTGTCCAAAGCCCCGTCCGCCACCCATCATGCCGTGCGATCCGGAATGGAAGGCGCCCGCCGATCCGGGACCGCGATACACTCCGTGGGCATACCCCGGGGCGCCTACGTAGTGATGTCCCGGACCCCAATCATGGTAGTTGGGACTGAAATGATGGTAGGAGGGACGGTATCCGTATCCATAGCCGCCCCATGCGCCCCAGAAGGGGGACTCATATGCCCACCACGGGGAATAGAATCCCCAGCCAAATGGGCTGTAGAAAATTCCGTCGCCGGGGATGAATGTGAAGGCGTCAAAATACGGATCCCAGTACCAATCGGCGCCCCACCATCCTCCGCCCCAAGGTCCCAGGCCATTCTGCGCATACATTCCAGCGGCATTGGCGTTGGCTTCAGCCAGATATGCCGAGCGAAGGCTGCTCCAGCGGTAGAGATCGCTTTCTTCGTTCGCTTTCTTGTCGAATCCGTGACTCTTTAACTTTGTGACCGCATTCTCGAGGGAAACTTCATGTCCTCCCTTTACCGTAGTCTTTTCGTCACCCTCGCGAACCTCAGCTTTGCCGTCGAACACCATCAAACGCTGCGAGCGCAGGTCAAAATCGTAAAGCCCGGTCTTCAGCAGCTTTGTATTGGCGCTCGCGGCGTTGATATGAATGTCATTTTCATTATGGATTTCGTCTACTTCGACGATCGCATGCCCCTGCTCAAGCTCTACATCAGTATTCGTCAGGCTGGTGGAAACCATTTTGACCGTGCTGTCTCGGCCCACCCTCAGGAAGACCCCCGGCGTGAGCAGGAGTTCAACCTTTCCGTCTCCAGTGGTCAGCGATTGTCCATTCTCCAGCTGCGCCGAACCCACCGACTTCGAATTCAAAGCCTCGCTGCCTATCGAAGCTGTTCCTTCTACGTAGTTGAGTGTTCCGGGAACTGCGGTGGGATTATTACTGTTCGTATCTGCCCACGCAGCGGGAACCAGCAGGAACCCCATAGCCCAGGCAGCAACCACCCCCATCCGGTGCCGCATATTATTTCTCCTTTTCCTCGCTTATTTAGATGGGATCGCGCGGCCTGTAGATGCCACTCACGCCGGAGAGCCCCGGTCTTTCTTTGTGAGTCGATAATGCCTCTTCCGTCATCAATAGATGCGTACGGGAATACGTACGAACTGGCCGCGAGTACTCCTTGCGTCCTTTTTGCTCGGTCTTCTTTCGCCAGTCTGCACAAGCCCATTGCGCGATTTGCTAAACTACCTGCTTCATGACCACCACAGAAGCAGTTCTCGTTCCGCCCAACACGGTTGCCACGACTAAGGGTGATGGGGCGTCCGTAGAAGTCAGCCATGCCGCGAATCGTGTGTTCCTCGTGACACTTTCGATTACCCGGATCATCGAGCAGGAGTCGCTCGACATCAGCATTTTCTGCTCGGCGGATGGCGCGACATGGGAAGCCAAATCGATCGCGGCATTTCCTCAGCAGTTCTATTCGGGAGAAACGCCGATGCTGCTCGATCTCACCTCGCATCCCGCGGTGAAGTTTGTGCGGGCCCATTGGGAAGTAGCTCGCTGGGGCCGCGGCACCGAAGCTCCAATGTTTGAATTCGGCGTAACAATGAAAGAAGTTCCGGCAGACATTCTTCGGGAAGCCGTCGCTGAGGCTAAGACACTGCGATAGAAACGTGCGATTGCTGATTTCGTTTGGCGACTGAGACCTCAGCCGCTTTGTTCATAAAGACCGCGACGACAGGCTATGGATATCTCCCACACCCGCGAGCAAGTTGTCCTACGCCCGGGACGCAGTGTCCGCGGCAGTGTGCAATTGCCAGGAGACAAATCCGTTTCGCATCGGTATGCGATGCTCTCGGGAATCGCTGAGGGTCCGTCGCGCCTTGAAAACTATTCCACCGGCGCCGACTGTGCCAGCACGCTCGCCTGTATGCGCGCGCTGGGCGTGAACTGGGAGAAGAAAGGCAGTGTGATCGAGGTTGAAGGCCGCGGCGTGCAGCTAGCCGCGCCCATGCAGCCGCTCGACTGCGGCAATTCCGGATCGACCATGCGCATGCTCAGCGGCATCGTCGCCGGGCAAAAATTTAGCTCCGAGATGATCGGCGACGAATCTCTCTCCCGCCGGCCTATGGAGCGTGTGATCAAGCCGCTGACGCTGATGGGCGCAAAGATCGAATCGCGGGAAGGGAAGCCCCCCCTGCGCATTTCTGGCTCGCCCCTGAAAGCGATCGACTACAAACTGCCCGTGGCGAGCGCGCAGGTGAAATCGTGCGTCCTGTTCGCCGGGCTATTTGCCGAAGGAGAAACCCGGGTTGAAGAGCCCCTGCGTACGCGCGACCACACCGAGGTTGCCGTGCGGGCCTTTGGTGGAAAGCTGGAACGTAAAAGCCTTGGTGCCGGAAGCGAAGTGCGCATTCGCGGCGGCCAGCGCCTGCGCGGAGTGGAAACCCGCATCCCCGGCGATCTTTCGAGCGCGGCATTTTTTCTCTGTGCTGCCGCGCTGTTTCCTGACTCTCAACTCTCGGTACCCAAGCTGCTGATGAATCCGACGCGCGCCCGGCTACTCGACATCTTGATGCAGATGGGATTGCGCATCTCGGTGACAGAACTCGAAGAAATTAATGGCGAAATGGTGGGCTCGCTGCAAGTCGAAGGCGGGCGATTGCAGGGGACAAAGCTGTCGGGCTCCGATTCCGCCGCGCTAATTGACGAGATCCCGGTGCTCGCCGCCATCGCGCCATACACGGAGCAGGGAATCGAAGTCCGCGACGCCAAAGAACTACGCGTAAAAGAATCCGATCGTGTTTCTGCCATCGTGACCAATCTCCGCAAGATGGGCGCGCAAGTGGAAGAACGCGAAGATGGCATGAGGATTTCCGGTGGTCAGCAATTGCATGGAGCCGAACTGGATTCCTTCGGAGACCACCGCATCGCGATGGCTTTCGCCGTCGCCGCGCTCCGTGCCGAAGGCGACACGCAGATCCAGGGCGCCGAGACCACGTCGATTTCTTATCCAGCCTTCTTCCAAACCTTGGAAGCCGTAGTTGAGCGATGAGCGTGAACTCTGTTGATTGGTAACTTCCGTTCTATTACCCCGGTGACCTACATTCTCCCCGCTGCAAGTTAGAGAATTAATCCCAGGGGACTGTGCACGTCGCGCCCCTTGCAAACATACGTGTTTTCCGGGGGAATTACGGATGCCTTCCAAGCTGCTCTTCTGCGGGGTATTGGGTCTTGCAAGTCTGGCTTACGCGAAAGAACCTAGGCATTACCAGCGAGCCAAACTCCTGCAGATGGATTCCGTCCCCTGCGGTATTGCACAGAAAGACGCCAACAGTTTCGCCGGCGAAATGCTTGGGACCGATTCCGGCAGCAAGAAGACGCAGGAAGTTCTCTGCCAGGAATATGTCCTGCAGTCTGAGCGCGTGATCTACCGTATCCGTCCGTATAACGAAAAGCACCCTGTGCTTCTACCGGTAGGGGAAGATGCGCAGTTCCGGATCGAAAAAGACAAAATGATGATTCGCGCCGAAGAGCTTGACGATAAAGAACGCGAGTACATTGTGGTTTCGATGTCTCCGCGTTCCGACGCCAGCAGCGCCGATGCTGCTCCTGTCCGCCTCAATCATTTGCAATAGGTTTGTGTGGGCGGAGGCATCCGTTCGCCCGAACTAAGCGAGTAAGTCCTTCCGAACCTGCTCGACTACATGTTTTAACTTGCCAATTTCTACCCGAAACACCTGAATCTCGGCGGCCGTCCCACCTCCAACCACAGTTCCCATGCCGGCATCCAAACTGTGCTTCTTCGTTTGCACGTCTTCGCGTGTGTGCGAAGCGTGTTCGGCGCAAACACTAGGGAGATAACCAACATGAAACGTTGTTTCGGGTTCTTAGTAGGGATTGCACTGTTGTCCGCGGCTCCTGCGCTCATGGCGCAAGATCATAGCCAGGACCATTTTGAGGCGGGCGCGTTTGCGGATTACTTTCGCTTCGCCGATCCAGGTCCTAACACCGCCAACTTCTTCGGAATCGGTGGCCGGGCTGCCATCGGTGTGACGGCTCACACCCAAATCGAAGCCGAAATGGCCTACGACTTCGAACGCAATTACACGTCGACGTTCAACAATAGCGTCACCACGACCAACGTCACCTCCCGGTTCCGGACCCTCCACGGATTCTTCGGTCCCAAGCTGCAAACCGGTTCCGGAGCATTTCGGTTCTTCGTGACCGGCAAGGTCGGGTTCGAGAATTTCAGCGTTACGAACCAGGGCGCGCCCACGGGATTCGTGAACGCCGTAGGCCTGGGCTCGAACACGTATCTCGCGGTCTATCCTGGCGGAGGTATCGAAGCTTTTGCCGGACCGATCGGGCTTCGCGCCGAAGTCGGAGACAATATCTTTTTCAACAACGGCGTTCATAACAATCTGCGGATCAGCTTCGGACCTCAATTCCGTTTCTAGTCCGCGCACCCGACCATCCAGGCGGCCTCCGGGCCGCCAGATTTTTTTCTGCGAACTTTCGCGCATCACCAGTCCGCGAGGCACTTCACGCACTCCACCAAAACACAGAATCTCCCCACGCCCGGCGGATTCTTTCTGTGATACATTTATGCCCTGCCACCAAAGCAGGCGTGGGGCCTGCCAGACCGCCGCTCATCTCCAGAAGGGAGCTATTTATGACGACGCTCCGCGATCTCATCCAGGACCGCAAGCTTTACTCCATCGACGCCGACCGCACTGTCCTCGAGGCCGCCCGCTACATGATGGAACATAACATTGGTGCAGTTCCGGTGCTGCGCAACGGCGAACTTGTGGGCATCCTTTCCGAGCGGGATATCATGAACCGCGTGGTCGCCGTTGGACGCACTCCCGGCACGACACTGGCCTCGGAAGTGATGACCGCGAATCCCCGCGCCGTGTCGGCTGACGAGAGCCTGGAAGAGTGCCTGTTCATCATGCGGGAGTTCGGTTTCCGGCATCTGCCCATCCTGGAAGGCAAGCAAGTGAAAGGTCTCGTCTCGCTGCGCGACGTCCTGATGCACCAGGCTGCGGAAATCGAACGCCAGGTGCGCCGCGCCGCCTCTTAGAGACTGACCCCTAGTCCCTGGTATCCTAGTTCACTGTCAGCGTAACCGACGGAGCAGTCGCCCCGGTTGCATTCGTCGCCACCGTTCCCTTAGTGTCTACGCCAGTGACGGTGAGCGTGTAACTATTCTTGGGAGTGCTTCCCGTGGGATTCAAGGTAGTGTTGCCCGTGTTCGTGCCGCATCCTGGCACGAGCAGCAGGATGCCGCCCAGTATCAATAGGCCCAGCAAACTCCAGACGCGCCTGCTTCGCTTCCCGCCGATCGCTACGCCTGCGCCCAAAAAGACGATCATGGGCAGGGGAAGCAATAGCGCATAGTAGCCGCGAATGCGCCATAGACTGCCAACCCCCGTATTGATCGGTCCATAAGTGTTAATAGTCAGCGTTGATGTCGATGACCCCTGAGACAGGGTCAAGGGCTGCGGGTTGAAGCTGCAGTATGGAGGTAGATTGACCAGAGGAGTAATGGTGGCGCAGGACAGTGTGATTGTTCCGGTATAACCCGGCAACGGAGTCACACTGATGGTCGCAGTTGCCCCGCTGCCCGCATGAACGCTGCTCGGCTGCACTGGCGTCAGAACCGTAATGGTGAAGCCGGGGGCTGCCGTGAGGATTGTGATGTTTTGCGATTGTTGAGATATGCTTGAACCCTGTGTACCAGTTACCGTGACGGTATAAGTGCCTGCCGCCGCCGGTCCGCCCGCGCTGGTAAGTCCCGACACCGTCAGACTCGACTGCGCCGTGGGCGTTACCGTCGCCGGGGTCATTTGGCAGACTGGAACGTTTGAAGTCGTTCCCGTGGTTGAGACCACAGTGCACGTAAGATCCACGGTGCCGCTGAATCCGGTTCCTGCCGTCACCGTTACCAGCGCGGAGCTGTTTCGGCCTGGAAGAATGGCGAAAGGGTTAAAGGCTGTAGCGGTGACGGTGAAAGTCTGCGCCCCGGCTGGTACGAATACTCCTACCAGGATCGTACCCAGCCAAAGGCAGCGACGCCAGGCCGATGTCCGTAGGAATTCCGCTCTTCGCGTAGACTTCGAGCCGAGTGGATCTCGTCGCACCAGTGGCAGCAACTCCAATCTCAACATGAGTGGTTTTGATTCAGTTACCTTCGATTCAGGTGTTTCCGCAAAGGCTGCCCGGCCCTCTCTAACCAGTGCCTCGCTGGACACGTCACGCCCTGAAGCTCCCGCGGAATCATTCATACTACCATTACTCATACCTTGAAAACTTCCTCTTGGCCCGGGGGCGCGGATTGAAATTAACCTTGCCGTTCTTTGCGGCACTTCTTCGCGACCTTTGCCATTTCAAGTTCGTCTAGAGCAGTTACGGTCCGGGTTGAGCAGAATGAATAAACCGGGAAAATTCCTCTACGGCACAGTCACAATCACGCCCGAGCACGGCTTCGTACCGCGGCTTCGATAACTGTGCGGCACCGTCGAATCGAAGTAAATCGCATCTTCGGGTTCCAGCACGTACTCATCACTCCCAATCTTGAGAATCAGCGCCCCCTTCATCATAAACAGAAATTCCACCCCGGCATGCTGATGCGCCTTGAGCTTCTCGGGCGCCACTTCCTGAAATTCCGCCAGGTAGGCGCTCAGCTTGCGCTCGGTAGCCCGATAGTCCAGGCACTCAAAGTAATACTGGACGTCGTGCGTGCCAGGGCGCTCGGGAAACCGCATGCGTTCGTTATGCCGGGTGATGCCGACCACCCGCCGCTTTCGCTCATCCGTGAAGAAAAATTCCAGTCCGACTCCGAAGACCATTGCGATCCGCAAGAGCGTCGGCAGGGTAGGGAATAATTTCCCGCGCTCCAGTTTTGAGAGTAAGGCGGCCGAAAGCCCGGTGTGTTTTCCGAGTTCCACCAGTCCCATGCTCTTTCGCAAGCGCAACGTGCGCAACTTCTCCCCAATCGAGTACCGGCCGAGTCCGTCAGCGATCGTTGCATTCATCGAGCTCATAGTTTCTTCAAGATAAAATACATATTCCTAACAGTAAATCACAGAAAAAACAAAAAAGCGCCGTAAGAAACCGCGCCGTGGCTCCTCGCAAAGTGAGGGTGCCCCGTCCAAGCTCAGCTTGGGCGGGGTTTTCGGCTAATCGCGGGAAGCCGAACTTTACTTTTTCTTCTTGAACAATCCCGAAAGCCCGCTGAGCGGATTCTGTTGCTGTTGCTGACCCTGGTTGCTGCCCTGTCCTTTCAGGATGTTTCCCAACAACCCGGTCGCAATACCTTTCACGTCCGGAGTGAACTTTGGATCCGACGTGGTACCAGTGACTCCAAACGGAATGTTCATCCCTCCCACGCTGGCATTCATTTTGGCCGCCAGTTGATTGCTCGGACTCACTGTCCCCTCGCCTGTCAGCACCCCAATCGCGGGAACGTCCAGATTGATGTTGTTGGCTGCGGTTCCTTCGGGTGCGACCTTGACGTTCGAACTGAAATTCTTGATTTGCGTCACATCCCCGCTCTGCTTTCCTGCCAGCGCCGAAATCGCCGACAGTCTGGATCCCAGGTCAAATCCCGCCAGCGAGGAATTCTCCATGCGCACGGTACCGGTAGTAACCAGCTTGTCCACAGGACCGGTGCTCGCCAGATCAATGTTCAAATCGCCGCCCTTCAATGTTGCCTTTGGAGGTAATATCACTCCCACCGCCGGAAGCATTGCCTCGAGATCATCAACCGGCATTCCCTGGCCATTCAGCTTCAGGTTTACAGTGGTGACTTTGCCATGCAGATCGTAGGTGCCGGTCAGGTGCGACACCGCCTTGCCCATCGCAATGTCGCACTGCTCAATTTGGCCCGTCTGTTTCTCCAGATTATGGACCACGACGAACTTCACGTTCACTGGTTCTCCCGCTGGAGCACCTTTCGCGGACACCTTCAACTGCGTGGCTTTCGCGGTGCCATCTACCTTCGCCTGCTGTCCGTTGGAATTCACCGTTCCATTCAGATCGGCGATGCCCGAAAGCCCCATCGCCGGATCAATGAAGCCTGACTGCGCCAGGTTCATGCCCTGTACCTGCAACTTCGCATCCACCGGCGTCAGCGCGGCATCCTTGGAATTGATAGGGCCGACCTTGCCGTCCAGCTTCATGTTTCCTCCGCCGGGAAGATCGGCTGTCATATTGAAGGGAAAGGAGGATGTGAAGCTAAAGTCTTTCACTTCGATATTAACTTTATCGTAAATATACTTCCTGTCCCTCCCAACCTGCGACACGGTAACCTTCCCGCCGTTTACGTTCAGTTTCGCTACGCTCAAGTTGGGAGTGCTGGGCGGCGCCTGCGTTTGCGTTTGGTTCGGCTCCGTCGGCGCTGGCTTAGGAGCCGATTCCTTGGACTCTGGCTGCGCCTTCATCTTCTCCGGAGGCGCGTTGTTTTGCTGCGCCGTCGAAGCATTGCTTGTTCCCAGGCTGGAGAAATTCCACTTTTCCCCATTTTCCGACTTGACCAAGTCAATTTGCGGTTGATCCAGGGTGATGTCTGTCACGTTTAGGGTCCGGGAAAATATCAGCGGGATCATCTCCACTCCCACCCGCAACGATTTCGCCTGCACGAAGGGACTTTTGCTGAATGACGGATCGTCGGCGATCGCAATGTTGTCGGCCGCCACTCCTCCTGTCCACAACGACAGGGATAGATTTCCCACCGTGACCTGGCGCCCCAAGGTGCCGCTCAACTCGGATTCCAGCTTCGGCTTGAATGTGTTGGCATCGATCAAGAACGGCAGAGCGATGGCAATCAGAATCAGAATGAGGACCACAATTCCGAGAATCTTCAAAAAACGCTTCATGACTCCACCTTACCTTTCCACAACGAACTTTCAGAACTCACGTTGGCTAGATGCCTCTGTGTTCCTCAGTAGCTTCCGGCGGGGGAACAGTTTGACCATTTTCCGCCGCGATCCGCCTTCAGTGTGATCCCTGCGCTTGACACTCGTTCTGCTCTCTGCTGTAGTGTCCGCCAGCGCTCGCCAAGATTCAAGCGATGCGCCGAATTTGTGCAACATCCCGGAGTTAGTTTGCGTACCAGAGTGCGGCCATGGTGACCATTCGTGACGTAGCCAAGGAAAGCGGATTCTCCTCGACGACGGTGTCGATCGTCCTGAATAATGCTCCGCTTGCCCGCTACATTCCCGCTGTCACCAAAAAGCGCATCGAGCGCGCTGCCCAGAAACTCGGATACCGCCCCAACCAGTTCGCGCGTTCCCTGCGCAGCAAACGGAGCCACACCGTCGGGGTCATGGTCTTCGACATGACCGATCCATACTGCACCTTGGTCCTGCGCGGCATCGAGAATACCCTGTATCAGGCTTCGTACCTGCCCATCCTCACTGATGTCCATAACGAGCGTAGCCGCTTCGAGCGCTATCTTGAGATGCTGCTCGACCGCCGAATTGAAGCCTTAATTGTGCTCGCCAACTGGCTATTTCTGGACATCAACCTGCTCGCCGACCTCGAAAAGAATTCCATCCCGACCGCCATGATCGGGTGCGAGCTGAAAACGGATTCCATCAGCTCCATCATCGTTGACAACGAGGTCGGCGGCTACCTTGCCCTTGAGCACCTTCACTCGCTCGGGCACCGCAAGATTGCCATTATCCGTGGGCCGAAAGCTCTTACCGATAGTTCCCCGCGCTGGCGCGGGATCCGCAACTGTGCGAAAGATTGTCAATTGGAACTCGATTTGCGGCTCGTCGTCGATCTGCCAGAATCCCGCGATCCTGTTTCCAGCTTCGAAGCAGGACAGAAGCTCACCGATGATCTGATCCGGCAGAAGCGCCCCTTCAGCGCCTTGCTTGCTTTTGACGATATGAGCGCCTTTGGCGCTATCCGCGCCCTGAACCGAGCCGGCATTCGCGTGCCCGAACAATGTTCAGTAATGGGCTTTGATGATGTCGCCACCTCCGCTCTCTACACTCCTGCGCTATCCACGGTGCGCCAGCCCATGCAAGCCATGGGAGCTGCGGCCGTCGGCATCGTCATCGATGGCATCAACGCCGTTCTCGAAAAGCGCGAGATTGCTCCTGCCACCCACCGCAGAGTCGCTCCCGAGCTCGTCGTCCGCGAATCCACTCGAAGTCTCACTTGATGGCATTGATCTGGAGGTGTTCCGCCCCTCGTGAGCGTCAGCGAAGCGAAGGGGATCGCGCGTCCATTTGGCGCACGCTTTACATTCTAGAAAGGGAGAGAGAATGAGCATCGGATGCTCCACTTCTGGCCGGTTTTGCCAGAAGTGGGGTTTCTGAACGCAGCGAAGGAAAGCGCCTCTACGAACCCACCGGCACACTCTGCCGCGCCCGCACCGAAGCCATGGCGTGCTCCAGGTCCTCGATCAAATCCTCCGCCGCTTCGATACCCACTGACAGCCGCACCATTTGCTCGGTGACGCCCATCTGCTCACGTTGCTCGGCCGAGATCATCGCGTGCGAAGTCAGTACCGGGATCGACACCAACGACTCCACTCCCCCGAGGCTCGTGGCCAGCTTGAATAACCGCATGGCCTCGCTCACCCGCCGCGCATCTTCGCCCGTGCCCTCAATTTCGAAGGTCACCATGCCCCCGCCGCCACTCATCTGCTCCCGCGCAATCGCGTACTGCGGATGACTCTTCAGAAACGGATAGTGCACGCGCCGCACTTTCGCATGCCTCTCGAGAAATTCCGCCACGCGCATCGCATTCTCGTTCTGCCGCGCTACGCGCACGGCCAGAGTCTTCATCCCCCGAATCAGCAGCCACGCCGCATGCGGGTCCATGCAGTTGCCCAGCGTCTTCCGCGTGTCGTCGATCTGGTCGATCAACTCCTGCCGCCCGCACACGACTCCGCAGGTCAGATCGGCATGCCCGCTCAAGTACTTCGTCCCCGAATGCATGACGAGATCGATTCCATGCTCTGCCGGCCGCTGATTGATCGGCGTGCAAAACGTGCTGTCGAGCATCGTTACCAGCCGGTGCTGCCTGGCGATTGCAACCATCTTTTTGAAATCGATCACACGCAGTGCGGGATTGGTCGGCGATTCCAGATAAATCAACTTCGTGTTGGGACGGACGGCCTGCGCATACTGCTCGTATTCGGTCGTATCGACGAAGGTGGTTTCGATGCCCATTTTCGGCAGCCATTCCGACAAGAACTTGATAACTCCGCCGTAGCTATCGCGCTGCGCGATGATGTGACTATCCGCCTTCAGTAAAGCCAGCACCGTGCTTGTGATCGCTCCCATGCCGGACGCGAACACGCGCGCCGCATCCACGCCCTCGAGCTCCGCAACGGTCTGTTCAGCGACGGTGATTGTAGGGTTTCCCCAGCGCGTGTAATACCGGTCTGTGGTGGTGACGCGCACCTGCTCGTCGTTATCGATCACCTCGAAGGTCGAGGTCTGATAGATCGGAGGCGAGACCGGGGCATTCTTTTTTTCGAAATCGTCCGCGCCGTGCACAGCAGCGGTTTCCGGGCGTCGAGTGCGCCGTTTCATAGTCACCTCGTTTCCACCAAGACTAATGTGAGGGGTGCCTCAGGGCAAGTGATGCGGGATCAAAAACCTTCTGATCTGGAGCGGGCGGGTTTTTGTGTCTAAGCGCCCGTACAACTTGCTTGGGCACTGGCTACAGCAGCAAACCACAGAGATCCTTGGCTTCGTTCGGGAGGACAAAGAGTTTCCTTTATAATTCCGAGTTCACCATGGACTTGGGATTGAAAGGTCGGGTGGCGCTGGTGGCAGCGTCGAGCCAGGGAATTGGGCTCGCGACTGCCGAAGCCTTCGCCGCCGAAGGCTGCCGCGTCGCCATGTGCGCGCGCAATGAACAGACCTTAAAATCCGCCGCTGAGAACGTTCGGAAACGGCACAAGGCCGAAGTTTTAGCCGAGGCTTTCGATGTGGGTGAGCCGACTGCGGTCCGCCAGTTTGTTGCCGCAGTCGCAGAGAAGCTGGGCGGGGTGGACATTTGCGTCACAAATGCGGGAGGTCCTCCAGCCAAGGGATTTCTGGCTACGACCGTAGAGGATTGGCATCGTGCGGTCGAGCTGAACTTCCTCAGCGCAGTCTATTTCGCGCAGGCAGTCATTCCGCACATGCAGCGCGAGCGCTGGGGACGGATTATCACCATCACCTCCATCACGACCAAGCAGCCGGTCGCCGATCTGGTGCTCTCGAACGCAGTACGCGCGGCCGTCGTTGGTTTGGTGCGCAGCCTGGCGAATGAATTTGGCAAAGACGGGATTCTCGTGAACAATGTTGGCCCCGGATTCACGGCGACCGATCGCCTGAAAGAGTTAGCAAGGACGCGCTCAGCGACTTCAGGTAAAACGGAGCAAGATCTGTTTAATTCGTGGGCGGCCGATTCTGCGCTGAAGCGCATCGGGGAGCCACATGAGGTGGCCGAGACGATTGTCTGGCTCGCATCCGAGCGGGCATCGTACATCACAGGCCAGACCGTGCTGGTTGACGGAGGTATTTACAAGGGATTGTGAAAACTTAGTGCGCGGGTGGAAATGAAAATGCGACTTCAGATTCGATCAGTACTGGCGGCCGCTCTGGCAGCAAGCCCCGCTTTTGTGGCAGCGCAGGCGCGTCCGTTTCCCGGTCCGGACGTACAGCAGATTTATCAGCGGTTGTTGCCGCAGATTGAAAAGATTCCCGCATTCGATCATCACGCGCATCCGGGATTTGCGGATGATCCTGATGTCGATGCCATGGCCGCACCGCCGAACGCGAGCGAGGCGTTGCGCACGCGGGATGATAACCCCGAGTTAGCCACTGCGGCGAAAGCGCTCTTCGGCTACCCTTACAACGATCTCACGCCCGAGCATGCTAAGTGGCTCCTCAACAAGAAGAGCGAGTTGAAGAAGCAGATGCCTGGCACGGCGTATTTCGATTCGATCCTCGACAAGCTCAACATCGAAACTTCGGTCGCGAATCGCGCGATGATGGCCGACTATCTCGATCCCAAGCGGTTCGTCTGGGTTTTCTTCGCGGATTCCTTCATGTGGCCGTTCAGCAACGAACGCGAGACGGGCCGTAATCCCGACGAGGGTGTGTTCATTCCTTTGCAGGAAAAGATGCTGCATCGCTGGATGCAGCAGGAGAAACTCGAAAAATTGCCGGGTCGCTTCGACGATTATCTCAAGTTCATCAGCCAGACCCTCGAGGACAATTCCAGGCACGGCGGAATTGCCATGAAGTTCGAGGTTGCCTATTTTCGGCCGACAACTTTTACCGATCCTCCGAAGAGTGCGGCCGACGACATCTACACTCGCTTTGTGAATGGAGGAATTCCGACAGAAAAGGAGTACCGCGCGTTTCAGGATTTCATTTTCCGTTATCTCGTGCAGGAAGGCGGCCGCTTGCATTTGCCCGTGCACATTCACACCGCGGTCGGCATTGGCGACTACTTCAATCTCTCGCAGAGTAACATCATGAATCTGGAAAGCGTGCTGCGCGATCCACGCTACGCTTCGACGACCTTCGTGATGATTCACGGGGGATATCCGCTGGAGCGGGAAGCGACCTGGCTTGCGGCGATGAAGAATGTTTACCTGGATTCCTCGTTCGGAGAACTGGCGCAGTATCCCTCGGCTTTTAAAAATACGCTGAAGACGTGGCTGGAGACTTTCCCCGACAAGGTCACCTTCGGCACCGATTGTTTTCCTTACAATGAGGTGCTTGGTGCAGAGGAGAGTTACTGGCTGGGAGCGCAATCGTCGCGCATGGCGCTTGCGGCTGCTCTGGCCGAGATGATTTCTGAAGGTGAGATTACTGAACCGCGAGCGCTCGAACTCGCTCACGCGTATCTGCACGACACTGCAGTGAAACTCTATGGAGGCAGGGTGCACTGAATCATGGCGAAAAAGAAAATGAAGAAGAAATCGGCGGCAGAGAAAAAGCCCGGCAACCGCTTTTCCAAATCGGCGACCATTGTAAAGCGCGCTTCACGCGCCGCACTGCAGTACACTCCCTGGAGGTCGGTTCCTCTGGAGGATCTCAATCCCCTGCTGCAGCGCCAATTTGTGGTTGGGCAGGAGATCATGCTGGCCCGCGTTCTGCTGCAGAAGGGCTGTATCGTCCCCGAACACAGCCATCACAACGAACAGTTAACGTACATTCTGGAAGGCGCACTCAAGTTCTGGATCGATGGCAAGGTTATCGTGGTGCATGCGGGCGAGACGCTCTGTATTCCCTCGAACATGCCGCACAAAGCCGAGGCGATGGAGGACACGGTGGATCTCGATGTGTTCTCGCCGCCACGCGCCGACTGGATGAATAAGACCGACCAGTATCTTCGGGACAAGAAATAGTCGAACGAATGCCTTCTTCCCTGACTTCTACTTCCAGCGCGCACCAGGCAGACTACCGCTTTCGCTGTATCCAGTGCGGTGAGTTGAGCGATGCCGCCGGGCAGGATTTTCGCTGCGCGCACTGCCAGGATCTGCTGGAGATCGTTTATCCGGTATGGAACGAAAGCAAACCGCAACCCTCCGCTTTGAAATCCTGCTGGCGCGATCGGCGGCTGTCCTCGACGAAGGTCGATCTGAGCGGCGTATGGCGTTTTCGCGATCTCCTTCCCGCTGTGGACGAGCAGTACGTGATCACGCTGCGTGAAGGCAATACTCCGCTTTATGACCTTCCGAATTGCGCTCGCATCGTCGGCGTGCCGCGTCTATTGGCCAAACATCAGGGGATGAATCCCACCGCGTCGTTCAAGGATACCGGGATGAGCGTGGCGGCGACTTTTGCGAAGCGCGCGGGATTTCAGTGGGTGGCATGTGCTTCAACAGGAAATACATCCGCGTCGATGGCGGCCTACGCCGCGCGTGGAGGATTGCACAGCCTGGTGCTGGTTCCGGAAGGGAAAATTTCGTGGAGCAAGCTATCGCAGGCTTTGGATTATGGTGCACTCACTTGCCAGTTGCGTACTGATTTCGACGGATGCCTGCGGCTGCTGCAGGAACTGGTGCGGCGCGCGCCGGTCTATCAGCTGAATTCAATCAACCCGTTCCGGCTTGAAGGCCAGAAGACGATTGCGTTTGAACTGCTGGAACAGTTGGGTTGGACCGTCCCGGACCACATTATTGTTCCCGGCGGTAATCTGGGGAATAGTGCGGCGATTGGAAAGGCTCTGCTCGAAATGCGGGATCTGGGATTGATTTCCCGACTGCCCAAGCTGTCGGTCATTCAGGCAGAAGGAGCGAATGCCCTGGTGCGCACTGTGCGCGAGGCGGACGGGAAGAAATTGGTCAGCGTTCAGGCGGAGACGCGGGCGACTGCGATCCGGATCGGAAACCCGGCTTCGTGGAAGAAAGCCGTGCATGTTCTGCAAGCGACTGGCGGTGCCTGCGAGCAGGTCAGCGAGATGGAGATTGCGCAGGCCAAAGCTGAAATTGGCGCGGAGGGAATCGGCTGCGAGCCGGCTTCGGCTGTGACTTTGGCGGGTTTGAAGAAACTAGTGCAGCAGAAATTCGTGAAAGCCGATGAGAGTGTGGTTCTCGTTTTGACAGGAAATCTGCTGAAGGATCCGGACTTCACCATCGAGTTTCATCGCGGGGAATTGTTTCAGGAAGTTTCTGCACTAAAGCCTTTGCGGCATCCGCCGCTTGTTCTCGATGCCACCCTGGATGCCGTGATTCGAACTTTGGAACAGGCGGAGAAGTCCTAACCGACATGCTCAAAAAGAGAAGCCGTGGGACCGGTTTGCGGTTGGCGCTTCCGGCGACCTCCGCCAATCTCGGTCCGGCATTTGACGCAGCCGCTCTGGCAATGGACTTCTACATCAAAATTGATGCCAGGCCTGCAACTCAATTTGCGATCATTGCAGGAGGGCGCGATCCCGAGATCTGCGGCAAAGTGGAAGATCACCTGATTCTTACTACTTACCGAGAAGTGCTGCAGTCGGCAGGGCGAGATGTGGCGCCTCTCGATTTACGCATTCACAACGAGATTCCAATCGGCAAGGGTTGCGGGTCTTCCGCAGCAGCACGGCTTGCTGGCATTGCGCTCGCCAACCACTTTGGACGAATGCGCTGGAGTGATGCGCAGATCGTCGGCGAGGCTTCGCGGCGGGAGCATCATCCCGATAATGCTTCCGCGTGCTGGATGGGGGGCGTGACCGTGGCACGCATGTCGGGTGACGCCGAGGCGCAGGTGGTGAATGTTCGGCCCAAAGGAAAGTGGCCGCTGTTGCTAGCCGTGCCGGACCAATGCTTATCCACTGAAGGAGCGCGGCGAGTTCTTCCCGCGCAATACTCCCGCGCCGACGCTGTCACCAACGTACAGAATTCCATGCTGCTTCTGGCCGCGCTCACGCAGGGCCGGCACGATCTCCTGGGAGCAGCTTTAGAGGATCGGATTCATCAGCCCTATCGAGCTGCGCTTTGTCCGTTACTTCCGTGTTTGAGTGAGATGAAGGGAGCGGACGGCTTGCTGGGCGTGGCTTTGAGCGGGGCGGGACCTTCCGTGCTGATGTTTGTCGATCCGGGCGTTACCATGGCAAGGGTGAAGAAGGCTGTCGCCGGACAGGTGCGCCGGAACGGCTTGAACGCGGAATTGATTTCGACGGCGATCACCTTACGGGGTGGAAGGGCATAACAACCGGGGCGGGCTAAAGCGCGGATCAATGTTGCGTAATGCGGCGTGGCTGCAAACCGCGCCACTTCAAGCGCTGTCTCCAACCGTCTAAAAATTAGCGGCTCGCAGGTGGAATGATTCCGTTCATCCGCAGGTATACCACCATCTGTCCGTAGTGATCGAAGCCGTGCCAGGCCACACTCGTAGCCAAGCTGAGGCGCGTCACCTTTCCCTCCCCAAAGGGGCTTTTTACCGTCTCCACCAGGTTCTTGTCATTGATGGTGTCGATGGCCTTGTGAACGTATTCAAACGAGTCGCGAAGATATTTGACGATGTCGACTTTGTTGGTAATCGAGCCAGGTCCGGCTTCGTCATTAAGATCGGTGGGAGGTTTCTGCTGCAGAATTGCGGCACCAAGCTCGTAGTTGACGGCGGCGATATGTTTGATCTGCTGGGCAAACGTCCGAACATTTTTGAATTCGCCCTCGGACGGCGCGAATCCGAACTTGTCTTCCGGCATCGCTTCGGCGGCAGGAACCAAGTCGTGTTCCAGATTGCTCACCGTGTTATTCAGGACCTGCGTGACTGTGTGTTGGACTTCTTTGGATTTGGGCTTGCTGGCTTGGGCCGCTGCAGCTGTTGTCAAAGCGACCACCAAAAAACCAGCCAGAATTAAATATAGTTTCTTCATTGAAGTTCTCTCTCTAGTTTTTACTTAGCACTTTCCGGGGAAAAGATACCAGAGTCTCTCCCTGAAAACTATGCTGTCTCATCGTTCGACTGCGACCGTCTTTTCCTCTGCGGCTCCGAATGGCCACTCAGAAGACTTCCAGGCGCGAATCAGGAATATCACAATTCCCGTCAACAGAATCACAATGGCGTAGCGGACCTCTTTCTGCCAGTTGGGACGGCTGAACAAAATGAAGACGAAGCCCGCTCCGGCGAATAGGGCCGGCAGTGGGTAAAGCCACATGCGGAAGGGGCGGGGCATATCGGGCTTGCGGATTCGGAGTACGAAGAGCGCAAGTATCTGCACAAGATACTGCACGAGAATTCGGATCACCACCAACGCCGCGATCGCATCCTTGAGGCGCAGAAAACAGAACAGTGCTGCAGTAATCCCCAAAGCGAGCAAGGAAACGTAAGGAAACCGGTGAACCGGGTGGACCTTCGCGAAGGCGCGGAAATAATTACCGTCGAGGGCGGCGGCATAGGGTACCCGGGAGTAGCTGAGCATTAACGAGAAAACCGAGGCAAATGCTGTCCAGAGCACGAGCGCAGTGACGATGCGCGCCGCCCAGGTTCCATAAATTTTCTGCATAAACACCGAGACAATGTACAAGCCGCTGTTGTTTTCTCCCATGTGCACCATGACGCGCCAAGGCACCACGCCCAGGATGCACAGGTTCATTAAAAGATATAGACAAGCGACGAACAGAATAGAAAGCAGCAGGGCTCGCGGGATGTTGCGCCCGGGATCCTTGATCTCGTCCCCGAGAAAGCAGATTTGCCCGTATCCCCAATAATCGTAAGCGGCAAAAACCATGGCGGCACCGAGGCCGGTCAGGAAATGGTCCGAGAGATGAAATGCGCCGGGAGGAAAATCGAAGGCCATCTTCGCATTGAAGTGAGTCAGGCCAGCGAAGATGATCCAGGCCATCGTGCCCATCACTCCGTACCAGAGTACTTTCGTGAGACGTCCGATGATTGTGATCTGGCGGTAGAGCAGCAGGATTGTGAACAGGCAGATGCCGACCGCGACCGCGGTTCCGGGTGTGACGATCCATCCGACTTGAAGCGTGCCTGCCCACGGAAGGTGCAGCGCGGCGGTGTGCTGGGCGTAGATCCTGTCGAGACTGGGCCAGTAATAGGCAGCGTATCCCGCGAGGCCGATGGATCCGGAAGCGATGGAAAGTGGGGCGCTGAATGAAAGTTGCCAGATGAAGAGAAAAGAAATCAGGCGACCGAACTTGTGTGGGCCAAAACTATCGCGGATAAAACGATAAGACCCGCCAGAACCGGGCATGGCGGCTCCAAGTTCCGCCCACACCATACCGTCGCACATGGCGAAGAGCGCTCCGACGATCCATCCTAGAAGAGCCTGCGGGCCGCCCATTGCCGCTACGACCAGCGGCATGGTGATGAACGGGCCGACGCCAATCATATCGATCATGTTCAGCGCGGTGGCGCTGCCCAGGCCCATGCCTCGAATCAGACTGGGGGATTGGTCGGCGGATTGAGTGGGAGGCTGCATGTTTCGCACTGGATTGGCAACTGGATACTGGCAACGGGCTACTGTTTTTCGTGGCCTGCACTCAGAATGTTGACATACAGCCGGACTGCTCCCGGCACCCCGGCTGGAAGTTGCCGGAAGAAGGCGTAGCCCGTATAGATATAGGTTCCCTTGCCGTATTGGGCTCGGAGCAGGCCGCCCTTTTGCGGTTCTTCTCCGGGATCATGGCACGCGAGTAACGGCGTGAAATGATCGTCCCATTTGTCCATGAAGTAGAGGCCGCGCTCCTGGATCCATCCATCGAAGTCGCGCTCGGTGATCGTATTCGGGTATTGGAAAATGGAATCGTTGGGGGCGAGAATGTCGACTGGCGCCTGTTCGACCGAGACGCGGGCGCGGCTCAGTTCCGCGGGATAAGGGGTCAGTTTTTCAGAATTGAAATCTTGCGTGCCGGTGTTGTACTGCACGACCAGCGTGCCACCGGCGGAGACGAAATCCAGCAGCTTCTTGTTATTCTCGACCACATCTTTTTGCGTATCGTAGGTGCGGATGCCGAGAACAATCGTTCCGTATTTGCTCAGGTCTTCCGTCGCAAGCTTCTCCGCCGGAATGAGTGTGACCTCCATGCCGACTTGCTTCAACACGGTCGGAATTTCGTCGCCGGCGCCCATGATGTAGCCCACCTTAAAATCATGCGGTACCTGCACGTCTACTATGCTCACCCGCTGCCGCGCCGGCTGGTAGTAATAGAAGCTGCCGAGATCTTCACGCGTGACGAGCGTGTAGCCTTCGGTGAATTGCTGACCCTCAGAGTCGAGTACGGCATGGAGCGTGGCGCGGTGCTGTTCGTGCACGTTTGCCGGAAAGACCGTGAAGTGGAAATCCTGCTTCTCGCCGCGATGCGCGAAGTTCGCGTGTATTTGCTCCGGTTCTGAGCGCCAGCCCTCGGGGAGTTCGAGCCGCAAAGCTCCTTCCACTGCGGGCGAAAGATTGCTCGAGACCCCAACCGTCACCATGGAACTCGATCCGTTGTGAGTCGAGATGACCTGCGTGGCAGGCTCCAGTTCAACCGAGAAAGCCGGAACAATAGCGAGCGGGCGCGAGCGGGGCTTGCCGGTGTCGTCGAGGAAGGGCGTAACTACAACCGTGGTGATTCCGTTGGAGGTTCCCGACTTGCTGCCACTCTCAACCGAGTAGTCCACGTGCGCACGCATTGGCGGCGGGGGGAAGGGAAGCGTTGCATACTTTTCGTTGTCGACGTGAGTCACGCTCTCGGTATTGGGATCGTCGCGGTGCCAATAGGGGCGGGTGTAAGACGAGTCTTTTGGAACACGCAAGCGAAAGTCGGCATGCAAATCTGCCCCCGGCTTCACAGTTTCGGGTTTCACTTTTCCGCTGATCGTGTTCCATCCCGAAGGAACCTCCAGCTTCAGATCGCGGACGGTGAGCGGTTGCGTCGAGCCGTTGTGAAACGTGACCGCAACCATGAATTCCTGGCCAGGAGAAACCGTGGTCAGGGCTTCCGATTCTTTTGGCGGTTGCGCCGGCTGATTTTGGCCGGAGGAAGCATCGGCGGTGAGAGTTACTCCAAGGGCGAGATTCAGGGCCGTTTCCGCCTGCTGGCGCTTCTTGGCTAAACGTAGTAACAGATCATATTTTCTCGGGGCAGTGATACTGCCATCGCGAACCGCCCGCTCAAGATTCCGCAATTCTGCAACTACCCGCACAAGAAGGCCCGAGATTGCAGAGGGATCGGTTCCGTTGGCCAGACGAGCAGCTTCGTTCACCTGCTTCTGAATTGTGGCTAACTGCGAACGGAATTGCGGCACGTTCTTTTCCTCGGTGTCGAGTCGATTGGCTAATGCCGGAAGACTCGTATCAATTCCGTCGAAAAAGCTTTTCTCGTGTCCGTTTTTGTCGACCGTGGAGGGCAGCACCGAATCCACCAGCTTGTAAAACGTGAAGCGGTCGCCGGGCTCGACGGTCCAGTTGGCAGCGCCTTGCGACAGTTGATGGCGCAGTCCTTGCATGGCGAACTGAATGTACGAGGTGCCCAGATCGGGATCTTTCTGGCCGGTATTGAGCTTGACCGTCCAGTCCGGGTCGGGGCAGGTAGAGGAGCCCCAGGAGCAGACGTTCCCAATGTAAAGCTTCTTGGGTTGCCATGGTTCCAGTCCCTCGGTGATCTGTTCGGGAAAGCGCTTGGGATCGGCGGCGGCGCGGAATGCTTCTTTCGTGAGAATGGCCGAAGCTTGATGATTGCCATGGCCATCGCGCGGAGTGCCTGAAAAACGCGCAATCAGGACGTCTGGATGAAAAGTCCGAATCACGCGAACCATGTCACCGAGAGCGATATCGTGCCCGCCCCATTTCTCGAAGGTCTCTTCGGCACTCTTGGAAAATCCAAAATCGGCGACACGCGAGAAACGATCTTGAACGCCGTAATACTGATCGGAGGCCAGCAGTTCGAGCGAGCGCAGAACGCCGAGCACATCCGATAGATTGCTCCCAACTTTGTTTTGGCCCCCTTCGCCGCGATTGAGTGTCATCAGCAGCGTGTTAACGCCGTGTCCGCGGGCTTCGAGGGTCAGCATGCCCCCGTCCTCGTCATCGGGATGTGCCACAACCTGCATCAGGCGCGCGGTCGTCCCCAGGCGCTTGAGTTGCAGTCGGAGGCCGGTCAGCCCCTCATCTTGTGGGACATCGGCAGGCAGTCCTCCGTAGAGCAGGCCGGGAGGCTCGGCAAGAACGTCAGGGCGGAAATAGTGGGAGATGTCCGAGCTTACAGGCTGCTGCCGATCGCTGTTCGCCGGAGCCTGCGCGAGCGCGGTGAGCGCGATGACGAGCAGCCCAACGAGGGCGAATGGCGAAAAACAATGCTTAATGTGATTTGTAAAAACGTGGCGGCGCTTCGGCCGCGTTCTTTCCGGTCCGAGATGTGTCACGTTACAAGAATGAAGCTTAAGGGCGGTTTGACGCAAATTCTTTCGTTATGAGCCAGAGTCCGAAGCCTAAAACCTGAAAGCCACATTAAGACACGAGCAGCATGAAGGAAAGCTCTGCGTCGAGTGCCCGCTTTTTTGTCGGACAATGGGCTAAACATCACAAAGATCTGTTGCCTTGCGTAACGAAGCAAGAGGATCGCCCTTGGGAAGGAATTCGTGCGCCACATATCCTCGGAATCCGGAATCCGCGATAGCGTGCATGACGGCTTCCCATTGAACTTCCTGCGTAGCGTCCAGCTCGTGGCGCCCAGGAACTCCGCCTGTGTGGAAATGCCCGATCCATGCGATGTTCTCGCGGATTGTGTCAATCAGGTCCCCTTCCATGATTTGCATATGGTAGATGTCGTACAGCAGCTTCACATTGGGGGAGTTCACTTCCTGCATGACGCGCACGCCCCAGGCGGTGTGGTCACACATGTAGTCATGATGATCGCGTTTGCTGTTGAGCAGTTCCATGCAAATCGTCACGCCGTGATCCTCTGCGATCTTCTTCATGCGGCGAAGTCCGGCGATGGCATTGCGTGCGCCTTCGTCATCGCTCATTCCCTTGCGATTTCCGGAGAAGGTAATTACGTTCGGCACACCGGCCTTGGCGGCGCGCGGAATATTTGTCGCAAATGCGCGTTCGATGGCCGCGTGATTTTCCGGACGGTTCAGGGCATCTGTGATTTCTCCGCCCCCGGCGTATCCCATGGTGCAAATCAGGCCGTACTCGCGCGGAATCTCGTACTGCTCGGGATTCAGCAGATCGATTCCTTGTAGTCCGATCTCGGCCGCAGATTTCGCGAGCGAACCAAGAGGCATGTCCTCATAGCACCATCGGCAAACAGACTGATGAATGCGCCCCTTTCGCTGTGTAGCCGCGGAAGCGAACGAGGGGCAGGGTGTCAGGCCCGCTCCCGCGAGGCTAGCCAGCGAACCCTTCAGCAGGGAACGGCGAGTAAAGGCAGATTCAGCCATTTTTCCATTGAATCATTAGGAGATTGAATCATTGAACAACCGGTGTAAGGCCCTCAATGGCTCAATGTCTCACTGATTCAATGACTCATAAGCTCAGTGTTCTTTCAGCACGGCCTGGCAGTTGCCGCCTGCGGTGAGAACTTCATCGAAAGCCGCTTCTTTGCGTAGATCTTTCAGCAGGGGATCATCGAGAAGGGCTGAGTATGAGCAGTAATTCTGCTGCACGGCAGCTTTGAGTAGCCGCAGAGCCGGCTCTTTCTGCCCGCAGAAGGCCATCAACGCGCCCACGTGATACCAGGCCTCGGCATCCGGTTCCATCATTACGGAAGCTTCGTTTTCGCGGACGATTTTGGCAAAATCGGCTGGTTTCTGGGGGGCCGTGCAGGCTTCCATCAGGTCTCGGTGGTACGACGAAGCGGTGCCCATCGACCTCGCGGCATCCCTTGCTTCCTTGACGTTTCCTTCCGCGAGATAGATGTAAGGAGTGACCCAGGCGGCCCATTCCGAGCCTGCATCGAGATGGACGAAATCCATGGCGCGGTCTGTTTTATTCATTTCCACAAACGCCCAGGCGCAGGAACGGAAGATATAGTTTCCGGGATCAAGTTCCCGGGCGGCGTTGCATTCCTTCGTGGCCTGATCGAGCATGCCCGCGTAACGCAGCACGTAGGAGAGCGCGAAATGGGCATCTGCGCTCTGTGGACGTCGGTGTACCAGATCAGTGGCTGCTTCATATGCCCGGCCAAGTTCCCCGCGCTCCACGCGGTTCGTGATCAGATTGCTGGCCGCCAGCATGCGGTTGGGGTCGAGGGAGATCGCCCGCTCGTAAGCGGCATTGGAGCGCTGGAACATCTTTTCGCCTCCGGTGCCATAGGTCGAATCGAAATAATAGCGCTGTCCCAGGGCTTCCCATGCCGGAGCGTAACTGGGATCAATTCCCACTGCCCATTCGAGCATCTTGATGGCTTCAAGATTCGGCTTGGGATCGTGCGGGACGGCAACGCTTCGCAAATAGAAATCGTATGACTGTTGATTCTTGGGCCGCGACGCAGTCTCAACCGTTCCGCCTCCGCCGCCCAACAAGGGCATGAGCCCGTGTTGCAGCTGTGTCGTCAGCTGCTCGTGCAGGCTGATCATGTCGTCCGCCTTGGCGGTGATGGTCGTCTCCCAGAGGAGGCGGTCGGAGGGCACATCAATGGCCTCAAGCGTGACCATCAACTGGTCGCCCTGCTTGCGGAACGACCCGGTCAGCAAGCGGCCGACGTGCAGCTCCTGCCCAACTTTTTTGGGATCAAGATCGATCGCGATATATTTTCGCGTGACCGACGAGGGCCGGACTTCGAGCGATCGGGAGTAGGTGAGTACGCTGGTCAATTCGTCCGCCAGCGCAAACCGGAGATAGTCGATATTGAAATCGCCGCTCAAATTTTGCAGGGGAATCACGGCGATCGCGTTACGTTGCTCTTCATTCGCGACCTCGCGGTGCTTGAAGTACCAGGCTCCCACGGCTCCGAGCAAAGCCACGAGTAATCCCGCCATCGCAATCAGCAGATAGGTCTGAAGGCGGCTGTTGCGGCCGAACGTCCGAGTAGCGGCCCGCAGATTGGCCACAGTTTTGGTCCCGCTCTTCAGTTGACCGGATTCGGTCTCCCGCTTCAGCAGCGTCAGATCCGACCTGATTTCCGCTGCACCCTGGTAGCGATGGTTACGGTCCTTTTCCATCGCTTTGCCGATGATTCCCTCTAATTCGATTGGAATCTTCGGATTGATGTCGCGCGGCGGAATCGGTTTAGCGTGCAGGACCGCGTCCAGCGTCATCAGTGAATTGCTGCCCGAGAATGGCTTCTTGCCCGTTGCCATTTCGTAGAGCACTACGCCAAACGAAAACACATCGCTGCGCGCGTCTACGGTCTCGCTGCGAGCCTGCTCCGGCGACATGTAAACGGCAGTACCTGGGATTACACCGACTGCGGTCAGTGAATTGTCGGCAGCGCCGTCCTCGTCTGTCCCCAGATTGTGAACTAATTTGGCCAGCCCGAAATCGAGCACCTTCACCTGCCCCGTCGGTGTCAGGAAAATATTGGCCGGCTTGATATCGCGATGCACGATGTTCTTGGAGTGCGAGGCGACCAGGGCGTCGGCTACCTGCACTCCAACATCCAGCACTTTGTCCACGGGCATTGGTTGGCCGCCGATGTGCTGCTTGAGGCTCTCCCCCTCAAGCTTTTCCATCACAATGAAGGGATGGCCGTTATTATCTTCAATGCCGTGAATCGTGCAGATGTTGGGGTGATTCAGTTGGGATGCGGCCCGGGCTTCACGCGTGAAACGCTCAAGCGACTTGGCATCGTGAGCCAGATTTTCGGGGATGAACTTCAGGGCGACGTGGCGGCCTAGTTTGAGGTCTTCGGCTTCATAGACCACGCCCATACCACCGCCGCCGAGTTTACCCAATATGCGGTAATGGGATACGGTCTGGCCGATCATGAGTGAACGCGCCCTAGTCCGGCGCGGTAATGGTAGGCTGCCGACCGAATCGGGGTCAACTGCCATGTTTCAACGAGCATAGACATGATCTCTCGCGGTGGACGGAGGCGAGCCCTTGTATACTCCTGCAAGCATCGCATTCCCGAAAGTGTTCGCTGATTTAACGCGCTTATTTGCCACACAGTATTTATGATGCCCTCGTGAGGGAGCGGTTTGGCTGGCTGTTGGACCCGCAGACGGGAATGGGCACGATTCCAAAGCTGTACGTCTCTGTACCTTCGTGCAGCGCATACCTCATCTATTACTTGAACCGAACCCTGAGGGGCCGATGGGTTTCTTGAATCCCCAACTTTAGCCGCGAATTGGAGTGTTTCATGACCTCAGCTTCGCTGAATCAGGAGAATCGGTTGCGAGAAGCGATCACCCGTAGAGCCGAAGAGATCTACGAAGAGAGTGGCAGAAGTCCGGGGCGCGATGTGCAGAACTGGACGCAAGCCGAGCAGCAAGTTCTGTCGGAGATGGGGAGGGCCTCCCTACGCCGGACAGCCCTGGTCATTCGAGCCGAGGGTTTTGAGTATTTGGGAGAATACGACCCTGCTTCATCGAACGGTTACAAACCGGGGGAATTCGCGTCCGGCGATCCGGTTCCTGTGCGGTTCGAGGGCGAAAAGATCTTCATCCGGCGTAGAAATGGCGAAGAGTTGCCGGCATCCATTATCCGCAAGACTCCGGTTGTTCCTTCCGAATAGAGGGTTTCTCTCCTTGGGTCGCGCCCCTCCATTCTTCGCAGGGGAACATTTTAGAGGCATCCGGGCTAACTGGGCCTGGACCGAATCGTCCGATGTTTATGGATCTCCTATCGGCAAAATCAATCTCTTCAATCTCTAAGTTGCTCTTGCACCGTTGACTTGCGAAGGCGTACCATCTCTGAAATCGGGTGGGGCGCAAATTGAGGATCTAAGGGCGTCGCTTCGTTACGAATTTAAGCAACCGCTCTTGTGTCTATGCATCTGAAGGACAACGCGACCTCTCCCTGCGCTTTCATGCATTGTGGTTCGCAGTGCAGTCGGCGTAAACCTCCAACCTCCTAGCCAAGTTTTGGAGCTCGGATGGTCTTTGTATGTAGGTCTGTGGTGATGCCAGGGACTACTCGTCCCGGCCGCCCTGAAACTCTGCAAGGTAATCCTCGCTTGTTAGCTTGTAGTGCCCCTTCTCTTTCGAATCTCAAATCAATTCCGCACCACGCCGGAGGAAGACATGGCGACGAATCTCGTCCACATTGAAAACGATTCTGATATCAAAACCCGCCTGGAAGCCGAGCGCGCCCGTCTGCGCAAAATTGCTGGCCTCGACCAGCCCACGCATTTCCATCGCCCAATTGAGCGGGCATTTAAGGCGGAGGAACGCAAGAACGTCACCATTCTTTTCGGCGGCTTCACCTGGAAGCACGAAGATCTGATTCGCGCCGTTTTTCAGGGCTGCGGATATCGGTGCGAGAAACTACCCGTGCCCGATGTGCCTGCGTTCCAGCTCGGGAAGGAATACGGCAATAACGGCCAGTGCAATCCGACCTATTTCACCGTCGGCAATCTGGTGCAGTATCTGCAATTCCTCGAGAAAGAAGGCATTCCGCGCCAGCAGATTCTCGACAATTATGTCTTCTTCACGGCGGGATCGTGCGGGCCATGCCGCTTCGGCATGTATGAAGCGGAGTACCGCTTTGCGCTCAAGAATGCGGGTTTCGATGGCTTCCGCGTGCTCCTGTTCAAGGACAGCGACGGGATTAAGGCCGCATCCGGCGAGCCGGGACTGAAGTTCACCATCGATTTCGGATTTGGCATGCTCAATGCCATGCACTTGGGCGACGTGATCAATGACTTGATTTACCAAATCCGTCCGTATGAGGTAAATACCGGCGAAACCGATCGCGTGTTTCGCGAGATGGTCGATGGTTTGTGCGAGGACTTAAAGAACCGCCGTTCGTTTGAGATCGAGCAGGACGGGCCGAACTGGCTGAAGCCTAAGGTCAAAAATAACAAGATTCTGCGTAACACGCTCAATGTGTTCGGCAAGTGGCACGAGCACATGTGGGGCAAGGACTATCTGAAGGCGCTGAAGACGGCGCGCGAAAAGATGGATTCGATCGAAGTGGATCGCACCCGCGTGAAGCCGCTGGTGAAGATCACCGGCGAGTTTTGGGCCCAGCTCACCGAAGGCGACGGCAACTTCCATATGTTCGAATTCCTGGAGCGCGAAGGCGCTCAAGTGCTGGTCGAGCCCATCGCGACATGGGTGGCATACCTGATGTATCAGGCGAAGGCGCATGCGATCGCGAAGTGGCCAGTGAACCGTCCGCACAAGGACCCGAAGTGGTTCGAACTGAAGAAGAATTTCGCCAACTACATCGGCTTGCGCAAGAAGCTTTGGGGCCTCGGTTTCGGCGAGAAGATGTGGGGCTTCTTCTATCACCGCACCGCGAAGAGCCTGGGCGGCATCACGCATCACCTGGCGCCACAAACCGAGTTGGCCGAACTCGCGCATCCCTTCTACAACCAGTACGCGCGTGGCGGCGAAGGCCACCTCGAAGTCGGCAAGAACGTCTATTACACCATCCACAAATTCTGCCACATGGTGCTGGCGCTGAAGCCGTTTGGCTGTATGCCGTCCTCGCAGTCGGACGGAGTGCAATCGGCGGTCATCAACAAATTCAAAGACATGATCTTCTTGCCGATCGAGACCTCGGGCGAAGGCGAGGTCAACGCGCACAGCCGTGTGCAGATGGCGCTGGGCGAGGCCAAAGTAAAGGCCAAAACCGAGTTCGAGCAATGCCTCAAATCGACCGGCAAGAGCATCGCGGAGATTCGGGAATACATCGACGAGCATCCCGAGCTTAAGCGGCCGTTCTATCACGTGCCGCATCGCGAGGGAGTGGCTGGCACGGCGGCGCAGTTTATTTTGCATGTCAGCGATCGTATCGACAAAGACACGCGTTTCCGGAAGCGCTCGCGTGTACGCGTGGAATCGGCGCCGGCGATGGGAGATTAAGAGTCTCAGATTTGAGAAATGCCAATTCTGGCAACATCAGCCAGAATTGCGCCACCTACAGTTTTGTCGCTTTCTAAGTGAGGAATGATGCACGATAATCACGAGCACAAGGGACCGCTGGTTCAGATCGCCGGACTTGAGGGACTTCCCGCCACTTGCACACCCAGGCGGACCAAGCCGGAGATGCAAAAACCGCATGACCATAGCACGCAGTTTCTGGTCGGACTCGATGTCGGCTCAACCACTGTCAAGGCCGTTGTTGTCGAGGCAGCCACTGACAAGGCACTCTGGCAGGATTACCAGCGCCACGAAACCAAGCAGCCGGAAAAGACGCTGGAATTCCTGAAGCGGATGGAAGCCGAGGTCGGCATCAATCGGCATAACACGCGCATGTTCCTCACGGGCTCCGGCGGTACTGGCATTGCCGAGCAGATTGGCGCCAAGTTCGTGCAGGAAGTTACGGCGGTTTCCCTGGCAGTCGAAAAGATGCATCCCGAAGTGTATTCGGTCATCGAGCTTGGGGGGCAGGACGCGAAGATCATTGTGTTCAAAGATGACGAAGAGACTGGCCGCAAGAAGAAAATTCCTTCGATGAATGACAAGTGCGCCGGCGGCACCGGCGCGGTTATCGACAAGATCAACGCGAAGCTGAAAATTCCCACGGAGCAACTGGGCCAACAGAGATATCACGGCATCAAGCTGCACAAAGTAGCAGGGAAGTGCGGCGTGTTCGCCGAGACTGACATTAACGGCCTGCAGAAAGTCGGTACTCCACCGGACGAACTGATGGCTTCGTTATTCGAAGCAATTGTGCTGCAGAACCTCAGTGTTCTTACTCGCGGGCACACCCTGCGTCCGCACGTGCTGCTGCTGGGCGGCCCAAACAGTTTCATCAAAGGGATGCGCGAGGCGTGGCAGGCGAATATTCCGCGCATGTGGCAGGAGCGCAAGGTTCAGATTCCGGACGGCGCAAAGCCAGAAGATCTGATCAAAGTTCCGCAGAACGCGCAATACTTCGCGGCGATTGGCGCTATTGAGTTCGGACGGAGCGAGGAAGATTGCGTCGGCTGCTATCGCGGGTACGAGCAACTGGTCCACTACATCGAGTTCGGGCGCCAGGAGGAAAAAGCGAAATCCGGTGGCAAGGGACTGGTCGAGCGTCCGGAAGAACTCGATACCTTCAAAGATCTCTACAAGCGGAAGAAATTCACGCCTGCGGTATTCCAGAAGAACAGCACCGTTGCCGGTTTCATCGGCATCGACGGCGGCTCGACCTCCACGAAAGCCGTTCTACTCGATGAGAACGGAACGATTCTCTGTAAGTCGTATCAGCTCTCGAACGGCAACCCGATTCAGGACACGATCGACATGTTCGAGAATCTGCGCGGACAAGTAGAGGCGCAAAACGCCAGGCTCGAAGTGCTCGGCGTCGCAACCACCGGTTATGCCAAAGACATTCTGAAGGATGTGCTCAACGCCGATGTTGCGCTGGTCGAAACCGTCGCGCACACCGAATCAGCACTGAAATTCTATGAAGATCCGCACGTGATTGTGGATGTCGGTGGGCAGGATATCAAGATCATCATCCTGCACAACGGTCGCGTAAAAGACTTCAAGCTGAATACGCAATGTTCGGCGGGCAACGGATATTTCCTGCAATCGACTGCCGAAGGGTTCGGTCTGACGGTGAATCAGTACGCCGATCTGGCATTTTCGGCCCAGGCAATGCCAGTATTCGGCTATGGCTGCGCGGTGTTCATGCAGTCCGACATCGTAAACTTCCAGCGGCAGGGCTGGCGCGCGGAAGAAATTCTGGCCGGCCTCGCCGCCGTACTTCCCAAGAACGTCTTCCTTTACGTGGCCAGCATTCCGAACCTGGCGGCACTTGGTTCGCGCTTCGTCTTGCAAGGCGGCACCCAAAATAATCTCGCCGTGGTCAAAGCTGAAGTGGATTTCATCCGTAACAGCTTCCGCTCAACAGGAAAGCAACCGGAAATTATTGTGCACGAGCATTGCGGCGAATCCGGGGCGATCGGCGCTGCCCAGGAATCGTTGCGGCTGTGGCGTAACGGGCAGCAGACAACGTTCGTTGGCCTCGATGCGGTGCGCAAGATCGAATACCGCACCACACGCAACGAAGATACGCGCTGCCATTTCTGCAAAAACGATTGCCTGCGCACCTTCATCGACATTCGCACTGCGCCCAAAAACGACCTAAGCTTCGTGCCGATTCAGAAAGTCACGAAGGTTCCGCTCATGCATGGCGAGCAGCGCTTGATCATTGCCACCTGCGAAAAAGGAACTGTCGAAGATATCAACGACATGAAGGACATCAAGGCAGGGCTCGACGCCATCCGCGCGAAGCACCCCAATTTCGTGGACTATGCAGCAAAGGAAGTCTTCCGCCCGACGAATGCAAAGAGCGTTGCCGATCCGCCGCCTGCAAGAAGCTGGACGGGCTGGAAAAAAGGTGACAAAGAGCGCCTGGCGGCCATGGAGAAGCGGAAGACTCTGCGCATCGGCATTCCGCGCGTGCTGAACATCTACACGTACGCTCCCCTGTTCAATGCCTATTTCGAGAGTCTCGGGGTGCAGCCCGAGAACATTATTTACTCCGACTACACCAGTTCTGAACTGTATCGCGCCGGAGCAAGCCGCGGAGCGATCGATCCCTGCTTCCCGGCCAAGATCGGCATCTCGCACGTCTACAACCTGATCCAGGAGAAGCACCGCAAGAAGCCGCTCGACGCCATCTTCTTTCCGATGTATGACGTGCTCCACTCGCCGCTGGTCAAGATCGTGGGCGCGAACGCTTGTCCGACGGTGACCGCAACACCGGAAACGGTGAAAGCCGCATTCACGAAAGAGAACGACGTCTTCGCTGAGTACAACTTGCAGTACATCGATCCGGTACTGAATTTTGCGGATCGTAAGCTGTTCGCATTCCAGATGCTGACGGCGCTGCAGCCGCTCCTTGGCTTGTCGTCAGAAGAAAATGATCGCGCAGTGGAGTCCGGATTTGCGGCGCTGAAAGAATACGAAACCCGCGTCCGGCGGAAAGCGCGTGAGGTTCTCGATCAACTGGAGCGTGAAGACCGCATCGGCATTGTGATGCTGGGACGGCCATATCATCACGATCCCGGCCTCAATCATGAGATCCTCGAAGAATTCCAGAAGCTCGGATATCCGATCTTCTCGCAGAACACGCTGCCCATCGATGAAGACTTGCTGGAGCGTTTGTTCGGCGAGGAGGTGCGTGCCGGCGTTATCAGCAGTCCGCTCGACATCAGCGATGCCTGGAAGAATTCGTACTCATGCAGTACGAACCACAAGGTGTGGGCGGCCAAATTTACTGCCCGTCATCCCAACCTGGTCGCCCTGGAAATCTCAAGCTTCAAATGCGGCCACGATGCTCCAATCTATGGTGTTATCGAAGGCATCATCGAACAGTCAGGCACGCCCTATTTCTGTTTCAAAGATCTCGACGAGAACAAGCCGACAGGCTCAATCCGCATTCGCGTCGAGACCATCGATTACTTCCTCCGCCGTTATCGCGACGAGATTATCCGCAAGCGCAAAGCGGAACAGGACATCGAAGCGCAACTCGCGGAACTCGAAGCGCAATTGCGCCGCGAGAAGCTTGAGCAGCAATCGATGGCTGGAGCCCAGGCCAGTTTTGAGCCTGAGGCGCAAGGAATGGCGGCAGACTAACGAATACACTTGCCCATCGAGAGACGTAGCTGAGCCGCATCTTTGCTATGTCGCCGTAGCGCGGCGACAGTCGCGGTGTGGCCGCTTCAATGACGCTGCCAGCTCGCAGGTACTTCGACCAAGCCGCGCTTTAGATTCTCCACCGAGTCGCAGCCCAACAGCCGGAGCGTTCGTTCCACGTCGGCACGGAGTATCTCGAGTGCTCGCACCACCCCCGGATATCCGCCAGCCGCAAGCCCGTACGCATAAGCGCGGCCGATGAGCACAGCCCGCGCTCCCAGACAGAGAGCTTTCACAATATCGCTCCCGCGGCGCACGCCGCCATCCATCAAGACTTCGATACGTCCATTTACTGCCGCAACCACCTCTCCTAACGCCCGGACCGTCGGAGAGACACAATCCAACTGTCGCCCTCCGTGATTCGACACAACCACGGCCGCAGCCCCTTCATCAATGGCGCGGCGAGCATCATCGCCAGTCAGAAGCCCCTTCACGATGATGGGTCCAGTCCAGAGTTGGCGGATCCACTTCAAGTCCTCCCACGTCACGGTAGCTTTCGCGAGGGCTGCACTGACGTCGACCAAGTCCATGGGCCCGTGACCGGGGATCACAATGTTCTCCAGTTTCGGCATGCCGCCATCGCGGACGAACGAAATCAACCATCCCGGATGCGAGAGAATCTCCGGCACATACGGAAGCTTGGCGAAGAGGGAAGAGCCAAGTAGTTCTTTCATGCCGTTACGCGGGTCGCGTTCGCGCATCCCGGCCACGGGCGTGTCGACCGTGATCACCAGGCCGCTAAACCTGGCGCGCTTCGCACGATCGAGCGCGCCCTCGGCGGCTTCTCGGCCACCCAACAGGTAGAGTTGATAGAAGACCGGGCCGCGAGACGCGGCTCGGACGTCTTCCATCTTATGACCGGAAATGGTGGACAGAATGTATCCGGTTCCGGCGTAGTTCGCGGCTCGTGCAGCCGCTACTTCACCTTCAGGATGCATCATCCGGCTGTATCCGACGGGCGCTAGCATGGCCGGAAAAGAGATTTCGTGACCGAGCACCTGTGTCTTCAGATTGCATTCTGCAACGGCAACTGCTCCACGTGGACGGAAAGTGACCTCGCGAAAAGCGCGACAGTTTTCCGCCAATGTGAGCTCCGCTTCCGCGCCGCCGTCGAGGTAGTCGAATACCGGTCTCGGGATGCGATCGCGCGCAATTCTGCGCAAGTCTTCGATATTCACCACATGGGAAGAATTCACGCCAGCCATGAACACCCTCGTGACGCTTCGCCCACAATCACCTTCTCAAAACGACAATTGAAATTAACAGAATCGAAGTGTGTGCGCCAAATGCCTTCCAACTGCTCTTACAACGAGGACATGAAGGAAAGCTAAAATGAATCCCCAAAATTGCCGCTATCAATGAATTGCTACGGGTTCGCCTGTAGAAACGAAGCGGACACCGGCTACCTCGTTGCCCGAAGCAAGATAGTCTCGGATCTTTTCGCGATTGGCTCCTGAGTGTGCCACCGCTGCCGTCATGCAACTTAACGCTTGCCGCAACGACGTGCCCTCGGGCATGCGAAAGATCCAGGGAATGTTCGTGGAGGTGAGAGCGTGATCCGAAGAAATCGCCAGGATTGGCACAAAAGCCTTAACACCGATTTGCTCGGCAAGATGGCTGGAGTTGCGATCGAGCGCGATCACGGCGACGACGTGCTGGTTATAGACCGCTTTAATCAGGGCGGTCGAAGCTTGGCCCCAATTCGAATCAGAGTTGACCGCAATCAGTGAGATCGGCTTTCCGGCGCTGCCTGCAGAGTTGATTGCGGCTGCTGCAATGTCGGGAGATTGAATGGCTTGATCCGCGTGCGGGCCGAAGACTCCGATTGCCAGCTTTTCGCCGGGCTGGTCGGAAAGCGGTGGGCCTGCATACTGCACTCCCTCTTCGCCAACGCGGGCGTAGGCTTTTTCCATGGTAATTCGGCGATATTCGATTGTTCCGCCGTGTACCCTCGCCAAATACATTGGCGCGATATTTTTGCAATTCGGATCAAATTTCATCTCGCCCGTCACGCCACTATAGGACTCAAGTCCGGTAAGCACGTCTCGGATGCGGCCTCTGTTGAGACCCGCTCGGCAAATCGCGCCCAGCAGAATCCGCATGGCGTCATACGCGAGGGCGGCGAAATGATCCGGCTTCTCGTGATAGAGAGCCTCGTAGTTCGACTTGAATGCCAGCCAGGGCGGGTCATTGCGTGTCGGGTCGTAGGGGAACACGGCTTCGAATCCTTCGGCGGCGGGGCCGGCCATCTTGATCAGCTCGTCCCCCATCGTGCGGTGACTGCCGAAAACGCGCTGCTTCATGCCAAGTTCCTGCATCTGTAGCAGAATCATTGCCGCCGGCTTGACGTCAGTCCAGAGCACGATCGCGTCGACCCGCGAATCTTCAATCACCTGAAGCTGTCGCCGGAAATCCGTATCGCCGCGCATGAATTTCTGTTCGATAACGACCGGATGTCCCAGCCTGCGCGAAGCATCACGGAATTTCAACACGCCGAATCTCCCATAGCGATCGTTGACGCGCAGGATGGCTACGCGCTTGAACCCCAGCTCTGTGTAAATGTGGCGCGCCAACGTGTAGCCCTGCACCCGGTCGTCCTGAATATCGGTGAAATACCAGGGAATTGCAGTCTCCGGAATCGTCGGGTCGGTGGACGCGCTGTTGACAATCGGAGTCTCGGCCTTGAGCGTCACGCGCAGAGCGATATGGGTCGATTCGGAGCTGATCGAACCAAAGATCGCCCAAACCTTGTCGTCATAGATCATGCGGACGGCTTCGTTCGAAGGTGCGCCCCAGATGTCGGATTCTTTTGACATTCCTGCTGTCGAGGGAATGTTGGTCTGCCAATTGTTGTAGTCATTGTGAGTAATGAGGCGAAACGGCTTTCCGCAGTAGCCTCCCGCGGCGTTGGCCTCCTCGATTGCCATCTTCGCGCCGTTCAGCATGTGGGTGCCGAATTCCTGATCCGGATGATAGGAGAGCGGACCAAGAAATCCGATCCGAACTTCATCCAAATCCTTCAAACTCGGATCCGGCACGTCGCGAGCCGCGCCGTTGTATTCGATCAGGTCCTGGTAATACTCGTAGTAGGGAGTCGTGAACTTCGAAAACGGACGCAGATCTTCCGGCGCGGCGGCGTACGGCTTCAGGGAACGGGTCGTGGGTGGCCCCGGCGGATGCTGACCGCACGAGCAGGACGAATTGCCTTGCGTCCAGCCGAGGCAGGTGAGCACCGCAACGACGACCAGAATACGCGCGAGCTGCATAGAGCTACTCCGAAGTGTTTTCCCGGCGGAACATCGCTATCGCTTCAATCTCCACGAGCAAATCCGGACGGCACAGGATCGCCTGGATTCCCGTCGAAGCTGGCAACGGATCCAGCGACTGTTCTTTGTAGAACTGCGTGCGTTCTTCGTTGAAGGCGGCGTAATCGCGCTCGATATCGCGCAAGTAACAGGTCGTGCGCACGATGTCGTGCCATGTCGCGCCTTCCGACGCAAGCAGCTTGCTGATGTTGTCGTAAGTCCGGCGAACTTGCGCGCGCAGGTCGCCCACGTGCACGGTTTGGCCCTGATCGTCGATGCTGGCGGTCCCAGAGATCAGCAGGATCGTCACTCCATTCAGATCGATTCGCATGCCGCGGGAAAATGCGCTGCCGTAGTCGTAGGCTTCATTCAGCGCTACATGATTGGTGATCGCCCGCTTTATCACGGGCGCCGTCGCTACTTCTGCGAGCAGTTCCTGAACATTCATGATGAAGGCTCCCTATTTCTTTCTGTGCTTGCTGGAAATATTTGCAACTTGAACAGAATTCTTCTGCCGGATTCCGTGGCTCAAACCCTTTGCGGTCGCGACCCAGAGGTCGTCGCCCTGAAAGTCCACGCCGAGCACGTAATTGTGCGCGGGTGCGCTCTGCACCGCGACATTCTTCATTTGTTTTCCATCGGCATCGCCTACGAGCATCTCGGGCCTATGAGTATCAAGGGCTGGCCGGTATACCGCCCAGTTCGCGCCGTCGAAGTACGCTAGTCCTTTGTCGGTCGAGAACCAGGCGCGATTCGCGTCGACGGCCTTCACCTGGTTCAGAAAATTGCTGGGCAGGCCGCTGTCTTTCTTCAGGAAGTTGTGCCAGTAGCGGCCGTCGTAGCGGCTGGCTCCAAAGTAGGTTGCCACCCATAAAATCTTGTCGACGTAGCTCACCGAAGTCGTAATCTCATGGATCAGGCCCTGATCTTTCATCAGCACCATTTCCGTTTCACCGTCGGGGTCGTTGTAGTCCTTCCAGCGCTCCGTCTTGACGTCGTATTCGAGCACGCCGCCGCCCCATACCGCGTAGTAGACCTTGTCTTCAGCCGGACTCACGGCGTAGGTCCAGATTTCAAACATCGGCGTGTTGGTCGCGTTAAATAGTGACCACTGGCCAGTGCGGGTATTCAGGCGGCTGGCGCCAGCTGCAGTGGCCGCCCAAACATAGTCGCCCTGCACGCCGACGCCATAGACGATGTCGTTGCTAAGCCCAGAGTTCAATTGGGTGAAAGTGTCAATGCGCCCTGCGGAGATGCGATTCAACCCGCCCATCGTTCCCACCCAGAGATCGCCGGTACGTTTGTCAAGAGCGAGCGAGAGTACGGCTTGATGCGCCAATCCGTCCGCAGGACGAAAGGCTTTCCACTTACCGTCCTCGTACAAGCCCAGTCCATTTTCTGTTCCCGCCCAGACGCGCTTTCCATCCACCAGCACGCAGAAGACGTGATTGTCAGGAAGATCGTTCGCGGTCGTGAAATTCTCCCAGCGAAACATCGGCATTTCTTGCGCTACCGCGAAAGTGGGCATCAGAAGTGCCAGTCTGACGATAGTGATTGCGAAGATGCAGAAAATCCCGGTTTTGAACGGGGATGGCTTCCAGCCGTCCCGCCGTCCGTGAACCGAAGAACTCCGCTTCAGCCGCTGAGGAGTTTGTACCTCAGGGCTTGAAGGCCATCTCGTTCTTGGGATTGCGGGGGCGCGGCCTAAGCCGCGATCTGTCAAAACTTGCTCACACCGACTCCCAAACAGTCTTCGGATTTTCATAACGTTTTCAAGTACTCGATCAGATCGTTCAGCTCATCTTTCGTTAGATCATTCGTGACGCCGTGTGTGTCCTTGGGATTGAACACCGTCCAGATTTCTTCCAGCGATCGCGCCGATCCGTCGTGGAGATACGGCGCGGAATACGCCACGTTCGGAAGCTGAGGAACATCTACGATCGGGGAGCGATCGGTCCCCTTGCCGGTGCCGACATTGACCTGCTTTTGGTTCGTAAACTTCGGCCCGCTGTGGCAGTACGTACACTGATTTCCCTCTGGAATCGGTGTCGCGTTCTTCGTTTGTGTGCGCTCGAAAATTGCCTTGCCTAACTCTTGTCCCGGCGTGAGTTCTCCGTTGGGAAGCCGATAGCGATTGGGACGGTAGGGAAGCGAATAGACGAAGGTGACCAGATCCGTGAGTTGCTGCGGTGTGAAGCTTTGGGATCGGAAGAAGAATTTTTCCGTGCGCGGGCCACATTCGGTCGGCATATCTGGATTGCCGCCGTTCCACTTGAATGGCTCCGTTCCCGCCAGATTTTCGAGCGATCGGTTATCGACGATATCCTTGCCAAAACCATCCGGCTCCAGATCCCACTGCAGACCGTCGATCGTTGCATCGATATGGCAATTCGAGCAGCCGAACTGGCCCTGAAACGCAAAGTCAGCGGTGAAGAACAAGCGCTCGCCGCGGCGAATCGCGTTAATCTCCTTCGGCCCACCCAGGTCGATGTTCGTGACTAGCTTGTCAGATTTCGTATCAATGACGGCAATTGTGTCGTCGAGACGGTTAGCGACGTAAAGGCGCATCCCATCCGCGGAGAGGACAACGCCACGTGGATTGTGGCCGACAGGAATTCTGTCGATCACGTACTCAGCCGAGGCTGATAGGTCATTGCTAAACGGCTTGCGGCGGCTCTTTACAGTTTTGAGCAGGCGAGCCACATCAATCGTAGTCACGCTCTGCGACCCGGCTGTGGTCAGAAATATCTTTGATTTGTCGGGAGTAATTGCCACTCCCCAAGGCAGCGCATAATAGCGGTCGAGTTCATCAATCGGAATTTGTACCGAATCACCTACCTCCGGGCCGAAGAGAGTCACCGAGTCCCCGAAGGCCCACCCGTGCTCGACGTGCGCCAGAGGGATAAGGTTTTTCGGACGGAGTTGCGTGACGACTCCAAGCCTGCCATCGGCTGAGATCGCCATGTGAAAAACACCCGCCACATTGTGCAGCGGCTTGCGCGCCGTGACTCGCTGCTCTTCCGTATCAATCACGGTGATTTCCGATTCTGGCTGCGTGCGGAAGGCGCCAGGATTCGGATAAATGTGAGTACAGTAAATGAACTTGCCGTCAGGAGAAAGCGTCAGATAGCTTGCACCCCGGCCGGCGAGCAGGCGCTTGGTTTCCCGCCCGGTCTCGAGATCGATCACCGAGACATCGCTGCTGAGACGGTTGGCAACATACAAGGCCTTGCCGCTGCGATCCGTGATTACGCCGGTGGGCTCGAATCCGGCTGGGAGGGTTTGCACGACCTTCATCGAGAGCGCGTCGATGACCGACACGCTGTCCGACCAGGAATTGGTGACGTACAGTGAATGTCCGTCCGGGGATGATGTAATGCCCCGTGGAACATGCTCGACCTGGATACTGCCGGCGATCCGACCAGTTTGCAACTCGACTACACGGACTTCGTCACTCGCTTCGCAGACCACGAAGAGTAGACGACCATCCGCCGAAAGCGCCATTTCGATCGGGGACAGATATGGCTCACGCCCCGCCGTGGAGGCCTGCTTGGCAGGGGGGCTAGCGGCAATGACACATGCCACGGTCGCCAGAAGCGCTGTAATCTTCGCCACTGCCCACCACCGGCTTGTTAAGCGAGCGGGCATCTACGGCTCCTCCACCGTCACCATGCGATCAACCGCGAGATTTTCCAACGTCTGCTCTTTTCCGCTGGGCCAGTGAATTGTGAGCTTGTCGGCCTTCGTGGCGGCCCCTAATCCGAAATGAATGCGGCCATCGTCCTGGGAGAGATATCCTGACCCGGCGAATCGTTCTGCAACCTGTCTGCGTCCTGCCGCCACCAATTCCAGCCGAGCCCCGATGCCGTCGCGATTGCTTTTCTTCCCTTTGAGCTTCACCGTCAGCCAGTGGTTGCTGTTCTGCGTGACGTTGTGCAGGAGCATTCCGGGCGAGCCAAGGTTCACAACATAGGCATCGATCTTTCCATCGTTGTCGTAATCCGCGAAACAGGCTCCGCGCGAGACGGTCTTTACATCAAGCACCGGGCCGGCTTCGCGCGAGACGTCCGCGAACTTGCCGTCGCCCAGGCCGCGAAATAGCGACTGCTCCTGGGGAATGAGATGAATCAATCCGCCGTGGAAAATCAGGATGTCGAGCCAGCCGTCGTTATCGAAGTCGTAGATGCCCGAGCCCCAACTCGTATATTGCGCGGTGGCCTGTGAGATCCCGGAGCTCGGCCCGATGTCTTCGAATCCCTTATCGCCTGTGTTGCGCATCAGCCGGTTGTATTTCGAGTCGGTGACCCACAGGTCGAGCCGGCCGTCACCGTCGATATCAGCAAATACCGGGCCCATCGCCGAAGTGTTTTCGCCGTTCTGCCCGTATGCCACGCCGAGGTCGCCCGCAATCTCTTCGAACGTGCCATCGTGCTTGTTGTGGAAGAGAAAATTTTCCGTCTTGTCGTTGGCGACGTAGATGTCTGGATAGCCATCCCCGTCGTAATCAGCGGCGATGACGCCCATGGTGCGTCCCTTATAGCCGCCGATGCCCGACTTGTCGGTCACGTCGCTGAAGGTCCCGTCGCAATTGTTGTGATAAAGGCGATTGGTGTCGCCCGCATAATCGAGTGGTCCCGGATAATTGTCAGCGGAGTAGTAGTTGCGGTACTTGGGATCGAATTTCACATACCGGCCGACGAAAAGATCGACGCAGCCGTTGCGGTCGTAATCGAGCCACGCCGAACTGATCGACCACCCATCCACCTTGATCCCAGCTTTCGCCGTAACGTCGGTGAACGTTCCGTCGCCATTGTTGTGATAGAGAATCGCCTTTCCGTAACCCGTTACAAACAAATCGACAAAGCCGTCATTGTCGTAGTCAGCTGCAATGGCTGCCGTGCCGAATATGTTCGCGGCCACACCCGCCGTGTCGGTCACATCCGTAAACGTACCATCGCCGTTATTGCGATAGAGATGATTGTGGGGCGCCACTGCGGGGGGTTGCTTGAGGGGATAAGGATGCATTCCCTCTTCGAGCGGTTTGCCGCTCACCACATAAAGATCGGGTAGTCCGTCGTTGTTGTAATCGAGCCAGACGCAGCCGGAACCGGTGCTCTCGAGCAGGGATCCCAGGCGCTCGGCTCCGAAGCTGTGGGTGAAATTGATTCCGGATTTCGCCGTCGCGTCTTCGAAACGTATGGTGCTTGGCGTAGATGTCTGTGCTTGCGCATAGAGCCTCGCCGCAGCGAGCAGGCAAGAGGACATTAACAACAGGGCTCGTATTTTCAATCTAGTGCCCTCCGGAAGCGTTCTGGATGCTGGTGAGATCGGTGGGAGTCGTCGACTTCAATAGAATCTGTGGGACTGCATTCTCGGGCGCGGTTTCCGGCCCGGCATGACATCCCACGCACACGCGCTGCTCGCCGCGCCGCATCCAGAAATATCCAGCTTCTCGCTTCAATGGCTTGCCGGCAGAATCCAGAAGCTCAATCTGCAGCGCCCGCTCAGTGGGCACCTGCACGAAAAACGATCCATCGCCCTCCACCGGAGCACTCCCCAGCAACTTCGCGCTGCCATCCGCTTCGCGAGTGTAGAGGCGCACTGCGTGAATGGACCCCGGCGCGAACGAATATTTCGAGGTGTATGCGTTCAGGCAAAGTAGATTTGCATTCGGCCAATCGTGCAGCCCCGAGGGATGACGGTTTGGCACGACGCGTTCGACCAGCAGAACCGGCTGGATCACATTCGTGTTTTCTTCCGTCAGAACTTCTTGAAGATTGGAAGCGGCTGGACTCCACCTTTCCAGCCGGAAAGGGACACTCGCATCCGGCCGCCAGGGAACGACCCAGTCTCCCGAAGGAAGCTCGGCGATGTCCCCGGCATACTCTCCGGCTGGTGCCGCGATCCGAATCTCCTCGGCGCGCGGGGAAGTGAATCGGCTCAAGCCAGTCCGCGACGCGAACACGATGTCGCCTGAGCCGACTTGCTTCCCATGGTGATGCGCGCCCCCGTGATCACAGCGGTAAGACTCGACCCCGCTGCCATCGGAGTACACCGTATAGATTTCCGGTTTAGCTTCTGAGCCGAGAGGATATCCCGCCTCGAAAAGAATCCGTCCGTCACGAAGCACGTCACTTGCGAGAAAATTCGCCGGACCGTAGGTGAGCCGGAGAGGCTTGCCGCTCACAAGATCGGCGGCCTCAATCGTGAATCGGCCATCTACTCGGTGCGCATAAACGAGACGCTCCTCAGGCAAGTAGAAAGGCCGAATGCACTCCTGATCAGGAGGTGTAACCGCGCGAACTTCCGCGCGGGCTAGACTGATTTCCCAAATTTGCCAGTGATCGCCGGAATTCTTCTTGCCGGCAAGCAGTACGCGGTTGCCGTCGAATGAAACGGAAGCGTCCGCGGAAGCCGCGAAGTTCGGAATCAGCGGGTGCTTGCCTTTTGCTTCGCTGAGGAAGACGGTCGCACCTGAAGGAAATCGCTCTCCTCCACGCAACCAGGCCAGCGGCTCATAAGTCTTAGCGACGGTATACAGGAAGGGTGTAGATTCGGCATCGTTGGATGCCCGAACCGACGTTTTCGCGATCGTCAATGCGATGCTCAAAGCCAGGCAGATAAGAAGAGTGCGCAGCGCCACTAGTCCGCCCCTCCCACCACAAGTTGCGGACGATATTCCCGGGCTGCCTGTCGGATCTCCAGATAGGGTTCAAGCTGCGCCATCATGTCACTGAACTCCACAAAATCCAGCGATTGGTTCCCGTCACTCAGCGCCTGCTCGGGGCACGGATGCACTTCGACCAGCAGGCCATCCGCTCCGACCGCAACCGCCGCTCGTGCCAATGCCGGCACCAGGCATCGGACTCCCGCGGCATGGCTGGGATCTACGATTACGGGAAGGTGTGAGACCGTTTTCAGCACCGGCACGGCTGAGATATCCAGCGTGTTGCGCGTGGAGGTCTCAAAGGTTCGAATCCCGCGCTCGCACAGAATGATGTCTGGATTGCCTGCGATCGCGATGACCTGTGCCGAGCGCAGCAACTCCTCCAGAGTGGCCGTCATACCACGCTTCAGCAGGACCGGACGCCCGCATCCCCCAAGCCGTTCGAGCAGTGCGAAATTCTCCATGCTTCGCGTCCCCACCTGCATAATGTCGGCGTACTCGGCGATGACTTCGACGTCTTCCTCGCTCATCACTTCAGTGACGATCGCTAGCCCGGTTTCATCGCGCGCCTTGCTGAGGATCTTCAAACCGTCGATACCGAGGCCTTGAAAGGCATAGGGCGAAGAACGTGGCTTGTAGGCACCGCCACGAAGAATGCGAGCCCCAGATTGGGCAACCGATTCAGCCGTGCGCAGCAGCTGATCTTCTGACTCAACCGCGCACGGGCCGGCCATCACAACAAATTCAGGTCCACCAATTTCCAGATCCCGCACCTGCACGACCGTGCGTGCGTGGTTCTCGTCGTTCTTCCTGGCGACGAGCTCAAAGCACGAAAACTGACCGTTCCATTTCGGATTCATGCGATGCCAAATCGTTCGTGCGGAATTGTGTCAGCGTTGAATTTCGCGATCACTAGCAGGAACGTACTAGTACCTTCTGTGAAAGCACGAGAACGGCTCACGAAAACTACGCAACTGATTTGTTGTGAACACGAAGGGAGTAACGTGTGATTTCAATCACGCTTGTATGCGACCGAACGCACAAAGGGAGTAATTGCCGAAGGTCAACTTACGATTGTTCAATGAGAACTTGTACCGTTCTAGGATCATTCAACAATCAAAATTCCACATTCACCGATTCCGGGTCAGCCGCCGAAGTCTGCCGTTCCCACCTTCACCACCGTGCCCCGAGGCTGAGGCTTGGCATCTTTCTCGCCTTCAGCTTTCGGCTTCGTCTCAGAAGCTTTCTCGGGTTCGATCGGCTTCTCCGTCCAAGCTCCATAGACTCGGCCGCCGTATGCGGCGATGCCGGTGTAATCGCCGAAGAACACACCCCTGGCGTCGAAAGGAGTGTCAGTCCAAGCATAGTTGTTGAAGCTGCGCCCGTTGTCGCTGGAGCGCGCAAGCACCACAATCTGTTTGTGGCCTAGCGGATCTCCACGGCGATCGTAAAACAACACATTGATCGAGCCGTCGGCCGGGTCAACCGCCATCCATTGTAGAAACTGCTCAACTCCATCGCGCACCGGATCATTGTTCGCGCGCACGGGCGCGCTCCATTTTTTGCCGCCATCGTCAGAGCTCGAGACGAACACGTCCAGGTCGCCGTTGCGGTAGTCGCTCCAACTGACATACAGGCGCTTGCTTTTAGGATCGATCCCAATCTGCGGGAACCCATTGGCCCGTTCAAGGCCCTCAATCGCGAGCAATGTGGATGATGGGCCGGGCATGCGAAAAATTCTTGCCGCCATTGCGGGACGAAGTGAACATGATGTCGTCATCCTGGCTCCAGATGGCATACACGGTTCCATCGGGAGCGACCGCCCCGTCGAATCCTTCAGCCGCCCCGTTATCATCGCGCGGCAGCCCGGGATGTGCATCGATTTCAATCGGCTCTGACCATGTTTTGCCGTTATCGGTCGAGCGCGAAATCACGATGAGCGAATCGGTGAGGCGCCAGCGCGTCCATCCCACATACAGGTTGCCGGCGAAGCGGCTTCTGGGACTGGTGTCGGCCACAATGTAAGGCTTGTCCTCAAAGGGAATCCCGGGGACGCTTTGCTGCTCGGCCACGGGAATGTGATCCGGATCCCAGGTTTTGCCGCCATCAAGCGAGCGGCGCACGAAGATTCCGTTCCGGGTTGCACCGTGGGCCCAGTAGTTGAACGACCCCAGCTTGTCGAATGCGATGTAGCAGATAAAGGCGTGCCCCTTGCTGTCGAATGTGGTCGAGACATCGCCAGAAACTCGAAAGTTCTTTGGCGCGACATCCTGCGCGGAATCCCACGTGTGCCCGGCATCGGGCGAATAGGCTGCGTGAGCGTTATCCTGGAAGACTGCCACCACTTGTTGCGGATTAGATGGGTTCACCGCGATCCCGGGTTCCGTGAACCAACCGGGCGTCGGCGTCAACGAGAACACCTGTGCCTGGGGCGCTTTCGGCAATTCCTGAGCAAACAGCAAAGTCGCTTCGAGCAAGAAAAATAGAAAGAGACCACTCCAACGTGAAGAACGACCCATCGTTGAATCCTCCCAGGATTCCTTCACATGCCTCGGCGTCCTCGGCGTTTCAGGCTCTCTAATCCACGCACAAATATGCCGAATAAACAAAAATCCAGAATTGCTTATTCACAAAGGGCCGCGCCACCAGCGATCCCCGCATCCGCACCATACCGGGCGATCACTAACGGAATCTCGCCAGCGGCTGGATTCACGCACCCACGCGGAAGCGACGCTTTCATTTCCCCAAAAAACGGCCTAAGCATCGCCGCTACCCCACCCCCCATGACGATCACATCTGGATCGAGCAGATCCACGATGGTGCCGAGCCAGATCGTCAGGAGTTCGGTGGTTTCCTGCAGAATCTCTCTTGCGAGTGGATCGTCCGCTGCAAAAGCTTGACCAACTTGTTCGCTCTTCACATCTTCGAGGCGCCCGTTCGCCAAAGCGACGATGGCCGATCCTCTCGCCGGATCGGTCGCAATCTTTGACCGCGCCCGTTTTCCAATCGCCGGACCGGCTGCAAGAATTTCGATGCATCCTCGTTTGCCGCAAGCGCAGACCGGCCCGTGATAATCAATGGTGACGTGTCCTCCTTCGGCGGCCGCGCCGGTGTAGCCGTGGTAAATACGTCCATCAAGTACGATGCCAGTGCCGATCCCGGTTCCCACCGTCCCATAGAAAACGTAGTGATAACCCCGGGCAGCCCCCCATCGCGTTTCCGCAAGCGCGGCGGCATTGGCGTCATTGTCGACCTTCACCGGATGCTCATACTTCTCCGCAAGCTTTGCGCCCAGCGGAAAATTTCGCCAGCAGGGAAGATTTGGCGGATTGAGGACCACTCCAGTCTTCGGATCCAGCGGCCCTGGCGCGCACACGCCGATGCGATGAAATTGGGTTGTGCCTGTGAGCGAATCGATTGCGTCGATGACGGCCTGCAGTCCCGCTTCCGCCGAACCGTTCGCAATCATTGGCTCCGGGTCTGCGCGACGATATTTCCCTCGTGATCCACAAGCCCGACCGCCACCTTTGTTCCCCCGATATCAACGCCTAATGCGAAGTTCCGCTCCGCAGCGCTCACGGATGCGTTCCCGCCTGTGGCGTCGAATATTGCACCTTGATGGTTTTGATCTCGTAAGGCTTGGTCGTAACGGTCACGACATTGTTCTGCAGCGAGACATCTCCGATGCGCCTTTCCATCAGATCCGTTTCCGCCGCCGACTCCACTCCGGCCGGAAGTTGCAGCTGCACGTCGCCGCCCTTGCCCGCCCATTCATAAAAACGCACGACGAGCCCATTGTCGTCCTCGGCTTTCTTGATCGCCGTCACAATAATATTTTCCGCTGGACTCTCCACAAACGAGTGCTCCGGCGCAAGCGCTCCCTCGTGCTTTCCGACGGGCATTGAGATCAGCTTGTAGTTCAGCTCGTATCCGCGGCGAACCGTCAGCGCATCCTTCCAGCCTCCGCCGTGCGGATACAGCGAATACGTGAATTCGTGATGTCCTTCATCCGCATGCGGATCCGGCCACTCCGGCGACCGGAGCAGGGATAATCGCAGTACGTTGCTCTTGGCGTCGTATCCGTACTTGCAATCATTCAGCAGACTGAACCCGTGCGTGGAGTCGGAAATATCGGCCCAGCGGTATGCCGGGACTTCGAACTGTGCCTTTTCGGCCGGAGTGTTTCGCGTGGTAGGCCGCTCGATCGATCCATACGGAATCTCATACGTCGCGTGCTCACTGTGCGCGCTCACCGGAAACCCGACCTTCAGGAGGATGTGTTTCTCGTGCCATTCAGTGGACATCTTGACGTCCACACGGGGCACCCCGGCGTATAAGGTAATGTCCCGCACAAACGTCGAATTCTGAAAGTGATTCTTGACTTCGATTATTGCCCGCAGAGGACCGCTCTCGATCAGCTTGACTTCATCGGCCTTATCCAGGTCCCAATGCTGGCTCTCAAAATCCGCGTCGATATTCCACGCGTCCCATTGCTTCGGCTTGTCCACGAAAGTTTGCAGCAGATTGCCGCAAATCTTATCTTTCGGGCCGCCCGTATCGCTTTCTGCCGCGGCAAGTGACTCGGTTCCGCTTCGCTTATCAAGGAGGCTGGTCATACACCCGCTCTTCGGGTCGACCGTCAGGCGAACGAATTCGTTCTCCAGCGTATCCCCGCTTGGCGAGGAGGATGCCTTGAGCATGGAATGAACTGCTGGCGCGCTGGCCGCAGCGCGAACAAAATACGTTTCGTAACCCAATGAAGGCGTATGAGAAAGCAGCAGGAACTTCGCTCGATGCGTTTCCGGATCCATAGACAGCAACTGCGACTCTGCCAGCTTGCCCTTGGAATCCAGCACCGCAATCTGTTTCGCTGGAGCGGGAAGTTGCGCCTCTACTTCCGTCACCTCGGCCCGTGCCCATGACAGAGAATTGAACAGCACCACCGGCGCGCCGTCGCCCTGCGTATTCACATGTGCCGATATCTCACGCAGCGACGCCATACCCGAGTCGTGCGCGAACCGGTCTACATTTTCAAGATTGCGTTTCGCATCAAGATAATTCAGGGCAATGCCGGAACCGGGCATGATGTCGTGGAAGTGATCGAAGAGCAGGTTCTTCCACTCCAGCAGCATCCCATCTTGCGGGTAGTTGTGGCCGTACAGAGATGCCAGTGAAGAGAACTTTTCGTCATTCAGCATCAACTCTTCCGCCCGCCGGATCCTACGTTTCGTCTCTGCCTGCGTGGTGAACACGCCCCGGTGGTATTGGAAATACAGTTCGCCATCCCAGGTTGGCACCTGCATGTGCGGCAGCTTTTTCTCCATATCGCTGAAGAAATCTCGCGCAAAACTGAATTCAACCTTGGGAAACACCGCGTCGGGCGCGCGCAGTTGCTCCGCGTGATCGAGCATGACCCGTGTGGGGCCGCCACCGTGGTCGCCGACACCGTACAAATGCATCATCTCAGGACTGTCGGTAAGTTTGGGGCCGTAAATCGACGGCATCCAGACGGCAACCTGATTCCCCATGGGAATTGCATCAATGGCGTCGGCATAATCGTGAGGGAAGTACGTCAGTAGTCGGCTGCCGTCAGGTGCCTGCCACCAGAAGAATTTGTAGGGAAACGTCGTGAATTCGTGTGCCCACATGAGTTTTTGGGTCACGAAATAATCCATGCCGGACTTTTTGTAGATTTGTGGCAGTTGCCAGGTATAGCCGAACGAATCCGGATTCCATCCAATCTTCACATCGACGCCGAAATTTTTCTGGAAATACCGTTTCCCGACCAGAATCTGTCGAACCAGCGACTCCCCATCGGGCATGTTCAAGTCCGGCTCAACCCACATGCCGCCGATGACTTCCCATCGTCCTTCCTTCACCCGCTGCTCGATTTGCGCGAATAGGTCGGGATACTTTTCCTGCATCCATTCATACGTCCGCGCAGTAGACATGGTGAACTTGAAATCAGGATATTCGCGCATCAGGTCGAGCACGCTCTGAAATGTGTTGCGCACGACTTCCACCGTCTCCGTCCACGGCCACAGCCATGCCATATCAATGTGCGAGTTGCCGACGATACGAATCGTGAACTGTTGCAGCCATGGTCGCAGCGCCTCAAGCTTCGTCTGCGCTGCGCGGAGGGATGCATCGAATCCCGCCTGATCGCCGCGATCGAGCGGAGAGAAATCGATTGCCTTCACCGCCACGTCTAGTTGCTGCTCGCGTTCCGCTTTTCCGTCGGCATAGGCCGCGATTACAGGTTGCGCCGCCAGAATTTGCGTGCGGAGAAATTCCGGATCAGGCCGGCTTTGTGACGGCTGGATTACCAGTTCGCTATGAAAAAATTCTGATTGCACTTCATTTTGCGCCGCCACGCGCGCCGCAACGAAAAACTTCTGCCCCGGCTGGGCATTTTCTGTGAGCACCATCGGCTGGATGTCGTCATCATTGCCGCGGTACACAATCGTGCCGTTTGAGAAAACCGTGATCATGAGGCTCTCGGGACTCCCAAAGCGCAAGTCGAGCAACACGCGCGAGCCCTGCACTGCGTATCCATTCACCTTCTCGGGAATTTCTATCCACCGCCGGAATACGCGCGTGCCTTTCCAGTGCTCCTCGTTCGCATTCTGTCCGCCCGGTCCGGAAACATTCTTCACCGTGAAGTGGTCCCAGCTGGAGCCGTCAACGCGCGGGTCCTCCGGATGCGGAATGTCGGTGTGAAAACGCCATTCCACCTCACCTTGCCTGAGGAGCGATTGCAGACGGTCCAGCGTAGGCTTGAAAGAGTCGAGATTATTAGGAGTCTGAGCGAATAGGCCAGAAACGAACAAGAAAATGCTTAGGAATAGTGTAGGGAAGCGCTTCATCGATAACCTCGAGTGCAGCCGGATATACGTGCCAACCGAAACCCAATAAGATACCACCCTCCTGCTCTCCAGCCTAAGTCGCTGATTCCAGAGGTCTGCTGGACCCTGTCCGCAAGTACCTCAAAAAAATTGATTCCCGCCATCCAAATTATGAATCGAACTGCACGTAAGTGGCATTGACGGCGCAAGCCGCCCATCCTAGAATGCATACTCGAATGTCAAGTTGCCTCAATTCGGCCGCCATGTGCTGTTGCTGCACTTGTTGTTGTTGTGCATGCGTGTGCTCTGGCGCCGGGAGGTTGCTGACCTAAGAATCAATTCTTAAATCCAGCACTCATCGCCCACCGCCAGAGCAATCTGGCGGTGGGTTTTTTATTGCCCAAAATCTATGACACAAACGGCGACACCAACGAAGGAAACCAAGGCGCAGCGGGCCGAGCGCCTGAAGCGGGCTTTCAATCCCTGGGAAGGTCTGGAGCAGATCCGGCGTTTCGCACGCGAAGGATTCTCCTCGATTCCTCCTGAGTGGATCGGCACTTACTTCCGCTGGTGGGGCGTTTACACTCAGGGTGACGGCGCTGGAGTGACAGGCGGAAAAAATGGCGAGGGACGCGCCATCGAGCGCTTCATGGTCCGCATCCGCATTCCCAACGGAATCGTCAACTCCCGCCAGCTCCGAGCCATTGCCGACCTCACCCGCCGCCACGCCAACGGAATCGCCGACCTTACGGTCCGCCAGAACATTCAACTGCACTGGGTTACGATCGAATCTCTACCCGAAGTTCTGCAAGGCCTGTGGCAGGTCGGGCTGAATACGACGGGCGCCTGTGGCGATGTAGTTCGCAACGTGACCGGCTGCCCAGTCGCCGGCGTCGATGGCGATGAACTTCTCGACGCTTCGCCGTTGGCGCTGGAAGCGTCGGATTTGCTGGCCGGCAATTCTGAGTTTTACAACCTTCCGCGCAAATTCAAAGTTTCCATCGCGGGATGCCACTCCTGGTGCTCCTATCCCGAAATCAACGACATCGGCCTGACAGCAGTTACCCGCAATCTGAACGGCAGACCTGAAATTGGATTCTCGCTTCGTGTGGGTGGGGGGCTCTCTGCCGAGCCTTATTTGGGAGCCCGTCTGGACGCATTCGTTCACCAGGACCAGGTCATTCCGGTGATCAAAGGCATTGCAGAGCTCTTTCGCGACTCTGAAGTGCTCCGCGAGCATCGCGAGCGCGCCCGCATGAAATTCCTTTTTCTCCGCCACGGATGGACAGCAGAACGCTTTCTGTCGGAACTACATGGTCGCCTTGGCTTCAGGCTGGATCCTGCGGTCGAAGAGCACCGTCCCGATGACGTCTACCGCGATCACGTCGGAATCCATTCTCAGAAGCAGTCAGGTTATTCCTACGTCGGAGCGGTCGTGCTGCGTGGCCGCATCAACGCTGACCAGATGGAATCTGCCGCCGATCTGGCCGAACGCTTCGCCGGCGGCGAATTGCGCACCACCAACATGCAGAACCTGGTGGTCGTGAATGTGCCCACCATCAATGCCGATGCATTGGCGAATGAGTTCGACGGGATCGGCTTGCCAGTACACGGCTCTTCCTTCGCGCGCGGTACCGTCGCTTGCAGCGGTACGGAATTCTGCAAGCTCGCCATCACAGAGACGAAGAGCTTCTCGCGCTGGCTGGTCGAAGAACTCGAAGAGCGGCTGCCCGGTTTTGATCAGCACCTGAAGCTGCATGTGACCGGGTGTCCCAACAGTTGCGGCCAGCACTGGATCGCCGATGTCGGAATTGAAGGCAAGAAGATCAAAGTGAACGACCGGCTTCAGGATGCCTACTACTTCTGCGTAGGCGGCGCGCTCGGATTGCACCAAGCCACCGCGCGTCCCGTTGGCTATCGCTGCCTCGCCGCGGAAGTGCCGGACGCGCTCGAACGCCTGTTCAATCGATATTTAGCCGAGCATGAGCCCGGTGAAAATCTGCGCCGCTTCTTTGCCCGGCACTCCGACTCGCAATTGCGTGAGTTGCTCGCCGGAGAGGTCGTAGCCGCAGTCGCTCGTGATCTACCCTCCTCGCAAAACCTCGCCCAGATCGGAGGAATCGGTGACTAGTCTGTTTCCCATGTTCGTAAAGCTGCAAGGCCGCCACATTCTCGTAATCGGCGCCGGAAAAGTCGGTGAGCCAAAAATCGGCGGCTTGCTCGACACCGGCGCGCGCGTTCGCGTGGTTGCGCTCGAAGCCAGCCCCACCGTTCGAGAATGGGCGCGGGAAGGGAAGATCGAACTCGAATTGCGCCAGTTCTCCTCCGATGATCTCCAAGGCGTGTTCGTCGCCGTGGCCGCGACTTCCTCGCGCACTCTGAACCAGCGAATTTATGACGAAGCTCAGCAACGCGGCGTGCTGTGCAACGTCGTGGATGTACCCGATCTTTGCGACTTCTATTACCCCTCGGTTGTCCGACGCGGCGATTTGCAGATCGCTGTCTCCACTGCGGGCAACAGCCCATCGCTGGCGCAAAAAATACGTCAGCAACTGGAGAAGCAATTCGGTCCGGCCTACGCGGATTGGGTTGCCGAGCTGGGAGAGACACGAAAACTGATCCTCGCCAGCGATCTCGAGAAAGAACGGAAACTGCAACTCTTGCATTCCCTGGCAAGCCGCGAAGCGGTGGAAGCCGCATTGGCCGAACTCCCCGAACTCGCAGAACAAGGAGCCAGCCGATGAAGGGCAGAGTATTTCTCGTAGGAGCTGGCCCCGGCGATCCCGATCTGCTCACCGTCAAGGCTGCGCGCCTGTTGCGTACAGCTCAGGCCGTTTTGCATGACGATCTGGTCACGCCCGAGGTTCTGGCTCTGATCCCGTCAACCGCTCAGGTGCACAATGTCGGCAAGCGCAGCGGCACGAAAAAGATCACACAGCAGGAAATCAATTTCCTGATGATCGCGTTGGCCGATTCGGGATCGAACGTAGTTCGCCTGAAGAGTGGCGACCCGCTGATCTTCGGCCGCGCTGGAGAAGAAATCGAAGCGCTTCGCCAGGCTGGTATCGACTACGAGATCATCCCTGGTGTGACCTCCGCTTTCGGCGCGGCAGCCATGGCTGAAATTCCGCTGACTCACCGTCGCGCCTCCTCCGCGCTGGTGTTCATTACCGCTCATCAGGCCGCCGGAAGCGACCCCGCCGACTGGAGCAAACTGGCTGGCAGCGGTGCCACCCTAGTCATCTACATGCCGGGAACAAATTACGCCGAGATCGCTGCGAAGCTAAAAGCATCCGGCCTTGACGCTGAGACGCCCTGCGCCATCGTCTCCCGCGCCACCACTCCAAACCAGCAGACTCATCGCGCCACGATTTCGAATCTGCATCTCTCAAAACAGCTGCCTGCCCCAACTTTGCTGATTGTGGGTGAGGTGGTGCGTTTCGCCGATCCGGCGACACTCTTACCGCAGTTTGCCCTGACAACGATTTCTCAGCAACCGGACGCACCCGAATTCTCCAGCAGCGAAGGCTCAATCGCATGAACCCCCAAGTCGCACATCGCTCGCACTATCTCGATACCATTCATGCCGTCCAGGCGGCTGCTGAGACCTGGACACCACAGCGAGCGCTCAGTTGGGCGTTCGAGAGTTTTGGGGAGAATGTTGCCATCTCGTCCGCCTTCGGCGCCGAAGGCATGGTGCTCATCGATATGGCTTCGCGCATTCACAAGAACTTCCGTTTGTTCACGGTCGATACCGAATTCCTCTTCCCCGAAACTTACAATCTGATGGACCGCGTCGAAGAAAAGTACGCGATTACGATCGAGAAGGTTTACTCGCTGCTCTCACCCGAAGAGCAGGAACGCGCCCATGGCAGTGCTCTGTGGTCCAGCAATCCCGATCTATGCTGCAGTGTGCGAAAAGTCGAGCCGCTGCGCCGCAAACTGGGCGAATTGAGCGCCTGGATCACAAGCATCCGCCGCGATCAGACCTCGGCCCGCTCCGGCGCACGCAGAATTGAATGGGATGCAAAGTTCGGCTTGGTCAAGGTCAATCCCATCGTCGACTGGACTTCAAAGCAGGTGTGGCGCTACATCCACGACCATGATGTGCCCTACAATGCGCTGCACAATCAGGATTACCCAAGCATCGGCTGCACTCACTGCACGCGCGCCATTCGTCCGGGAGAAGATCCGCGGGCGGGACGCTGGCCGGGCTTCGCGAAAACCGAATGTGGTCTGCACGTCATTGAGCCCCTGCCTGCTTCAGCCAAAGTCGCCGAAATTTGCAGCCAAAATACCGGTGCCAACTCCGATCCGCTCTAGAGTGCCCGGTCTCCGGTTGGCATTCTGCCTGAATCAGCAGCGGGTTCGTGCGCCAACATTTCGCGTTCAGTAAGTCCCGGCAGGGCCGCGCAGCGGCCCATTCCGGCCACTTCCGGCCGGTATAACTTGGCGCGTATTGTCGCATGCAAAATCTGTGCAGTCGTGCCAACGTAGAGGTCACAGGAGTTCGCCATGTCATCGGATGGGGCGATCCGGCCCTGGCGCCAGATTGCTCAGGAATTGTCGGAAGAAAGGGATCCTGAAAGGGTTCTGAAACTGACAATTGAATTGAACGCGGCCCTTGAGGCACAAGGGACCAGTTTGCCGGATCTACACCCGCAATCACAAAAGCTCTCAAAGAGCCCTGGCGCTCATTGAATGCGTTTTTGGCTGCGCGCCGTTGCCTCAATGCCGGTCTGCCCATACCACTCGAGATGGGAACTATTGGATGATTTCGCCTGCCGCTTGATCTCGATCACCGATGCTCGCAGCAAGGCGACTTGTTTTTCCAGCGAACCCATCTGCGCTTCCATTTCGAGGCGCGTGGCCTGTAATCGTTCTGACGCCTCCCGCGCTTTTCTGAGATTCTCCTGTAAGACATCGCGATGAATCAGGGGATGCATTTGAGTCTTCCGTTGGCGAGCGCAAGCAGTAGATCGCGACTTTCGCAACCACGCGTCAATATGTTCGGAATACGCGACCACGGAGCCACGCATCCCATTACCCGGGCGGATGATCGGCAGCCCCGCATCTTCCCAGCGCTGAATTCCTCGCACAGAACCACTCAGATATTTGGCGATTTCCTTCCAGCCGTTGAGGATCATTGTTCTCCCTACCGTCCCTGCATTCAAAGCATTATGCTCGCTATTTTATAAAACCAAAAGTAGTAGACCACCTAGCCTCTGTTCGGTGTCCTACAAAACGCATCCAGACTGGACTCTTTATGAAATTCCCGTGTTCCGCGTGTTCTCCCTTTCCAAGAACGCCAACTTGCGCCGCCAGGATCCGGAGCTCGAAATCTGCCATTCTGGTCTGGGAATCCGTAAAAAGCTGTATTCACAACGTTCGCCTGGTGCTCCACGATAGGTAGCGATAAATGAAGTAGATTGTCGGTACGACGCCGCCCCGGAAATGATCAAAGCTGATTTCTGACGCAAGAAAATATGAGAGATCGTTGGACAGAACTTTGCGAAAGAGCCGCCACCGAACTCGATATCCGCAAATTCCGCGCTATCCTCCAGGAACTTAATCAGCTTCTTGACGAACGAGGATGTCCGCCCCACGCCCGGGCCTTGTACCGCCATCCGGCCGTTCGCAGCCGGGAACCGCACGTGAATTCGATGAATTCTCGTTAACCAGCGCGGCTGTATGCAGAGGCTACAGGCTTGCGGGATTGGTTTGAAGCCGAAGCCATTCTGCGACGGCGCAATGGGCCGCCTAACGCAACCTGAAACTCTTGTCGTTGTTTCTTCTTGCAGCCTGTGCCAAATTACGCCAACCAGACGTCATCAGGTAAATTCCTGATTGTTACGGTACCGCCAGCCCTTTAGCTTAAGCTTGCACCTGCGGTTTGTGTTCCGCTCACACAGGCAGAACGCCAACAACGAGCACAAATATATGCCAGGCGATATAGCCGGCCATATTGTTCTCCGCGACTGATCCTGTCCTTGCTGTCGTGCGATTCCTGACAGGAGGGCCGGGGGGCTTGCAACCAATACGCATTCTTGTGGTCGACGATCATGAACTGGTACGGCGCAACATCTGCCAGCTCCTCGCCGCCGATCCGGAGTTCAAAGTCATTTCCGAAGCTGCAACCGGGGCCGAGGCGATCTCCAAGGCCGGGCGATATCAGCCCGATGTGGTGCTGCTCGACATAAGTCTTCCTGAGTTGAATGGCTTCCGCGCTCTGGGCCCAATCCTTAAGGTTTCCCCCAAGTCGCGCGTCCTGATGATCTCCAATCATGACGAAGCCCCTTTCGTGCGTGAGTCGCTGGCGGTTGGGGCGCACGGTTTTCTCAGCAAGACTGAGCTTTCCACCTCTCTCCTGATTGCGGTGAAGACGGTTTACGCCAATCAGCGATTCATCAAGCCATTGCCCGAGGAAGCCGCCGCGGATACGTCCCCGCTTCCATCTTCGCCTTGCGATCCTGCGCTCGGCACGCCGTACTCGAACTAGGACGAGGCACCTGCATTGATGAAAGCGGCTTTAGGCTAACGGTTCCAAGGTAAGCGAATGTCGCGGCCGACCGCTGTTCACAAGGCCGTTGCACGACCGAGTGTCTCCTGCCAGCTCGAAACTGGGAGTTTTCTGTAGTTCATTTCCCGTAGTTCCTCATCCGTTGTTCCTCACAGCCCCCCTCACAAGTCCCGCTTGGCGATACTGCGCATCCAACAGATCGTGACATCAAAAGCACTGTCCGGCCTTGCCGCTGCCAGCGAGATTGAACGGCCCACAAGAATCGCGTCTGGACACCCCGTCCATAACGTTTTGCTCCAGCAGATCACGAACCAAGAATTTGACATCATCGCACCCCATCTGCAATTCATGAAATTTGAGAATGCGACCCGCCTGGAACGTGAAGGCAAACCGATCGAGTCCGTTTACTTCCTCAATGGGGGAATGGGTTCCATGATCATCGAAACTGCCGACGGGCGCAGTGTGGAAGTCGGTGTTGCTGGCCACGAAGATATGATCGGTCTGCCGCTCGCCGGAGGTCTCGACGAGTTCACCTATAGCGTCATCGTTCAAGTGCCTGGAGACGGTTTCCGGGTTGCCGCCGGCGCGATGAAGCAGCTTCTCCCGCAGATGCCCGAATTAAGCCGATTGCTCTTGCGCCGTTTAGCGATACGCAGCGTGGAAGTGGCGCAGAATGCCGCCTGCAACCGCCTCCATAATGTCCGGCAACGCCTTTCCCGGTGGCTCCTGCTGACCCATGACCGGCTCGACTCGGACGTAATCAAGATCACTCACGATTTTCTTTCGCGCATGGTCGGCACGGATCGGCCCACCGTCACTCTCGCCCTCGCCGATTTCGAACGTGAGGGCCTGGTTAAGCCCGGCCGCGCCACCATCATCATCAAAGACCGCGCCAAGCTCGCGCAGCAATCTTGCGAATGCTACGCTCTGTTTCGCAGATTCAATACTGAACTTGGACTTCGCTCCTAGCAGTGTGGTGCTACCCTCTGTTTTCCGCTAATCTGCTGCTAGGGGGAATTCTTGGCTGAAATTCAAGCCATCTTCTGGGATATCGGCGGAGTTCTGCTGACCAACGCCTGGGATCACACCGAGCGCATCGCTGCGCTCGAACATTTTCATCTCGACGACAAAGAATTTCAAAGCCGTCACGAACTGATCGTTTCCGAGTTCGAACGTGGCCGGATCACCCTGGATGAATATCTCACTCGCACCGTCTTTTATCGTGACCGCCCGTTCAGCCCTGAGCAGTTCCGCGACTACATGTTCGCGCAGTCGAAACCCTTTCCCGAAACGCTGGCCTTCGCGCGGTCGCTTACGGATTCCAGGAAATATTTAATGGGAACGATCAACAACGAATCCCGCGAGCTGAATTATTACCGGATCGAGAAATTTGGACTCTGCAAGATCTTCCGTCTCTTCTTCAGTTCCTGCTTCGTCGGCCTGCGCAAGCCGGAGCGCGATATCTACCGCCTCGCCCTCGAAACTACCCAGATTCCCTCGGAACAATGCTGTTTCATCGACGACCGCCCGCTGAATCTCGAATGTGCCGCCCATCTCGGCATGCACACGATCCAGATGACCGGACTAGCGAGTTTAAAGAAGGAATTGGCGGCTTTGGGCGTAGGTCGTTAGAGGCTATTTCATACCAGGCTTGAAACGGCCGGCTTCGAGGCAGCGCCCTCCAAAACGCATGAGCATTGGACTTTTGCCCCCAGGGAGTAATGCGAAGTTACTCGCTCATGACGAGGTCACTTCTGACTCCATCCACAGACGTTTCGTTGAAAGGTGCGATACGTGAGGTTTACTTCCGCGGCTGATTCGTCTTTACTCCTGCTCCCTGAGGAACGTCAGATTCCAATAATCCCAGCGACAGATCACTCGACCAGCAATCCGCCGCCAGCTTCCATTCGCCGTTGCTCTGCCGCGAGAATACCCACAGATATTTCCCCCGCTCTTCCCGCCGTTTGCCGGTCGCGCCCGGGACAAGCGCCTTACAGCGTCCCGCTTCATACGCCGTATCGCCCATGATCTCGACCCGCAGCGGCTCCATCTCGACCTCTCCCAAACCTGTCTCCAGTGAACTGAAGAAGAACTCGCGGATGGCCGCGGCTCCGCGCACCGCGGGATGATTCGAGCGCAGCACCATCGCATCGGCGGTGTACAGCTCCAGCAGATCGTCAAGATGTTTGGTGTTGCAGGCCAGCACCCACTCATGCGTCACCCGCCGCACCGCCGCTTCGGCGCGGCTCATATCTCCGCGCAGCGCTGCCGTGGGACGCATCCGCTCCTCCCGCGCCGCATCGCTGCGGCCCATATCCCGCGGCGCTCCGCCCTCATATCCCCCGGGAAAATAATGGTGGTGATAATGGTGGTGGTAGTGGTGCGTCTCCAATCCCGCGCGGTTTCCTGAACTCTGCGGGTGCGGTTCCATCGCGGAGGGTTCATGCGAAAATCCCGCCGGCGCAGAATCCAGCGAAATCCCACAGCCGCCGCAGAAACGATTTCCCAGTCGGTTGCGATGACCGCATGCGCCACAGAATTCGCTGTTGGAATCGGTCAATTCCTGGGCGACGTCTGCAGAGGCGCTTTCCGCATCGGCCTCAGTAGCCAGCCGCTGCGCCGCTTCCAGTGCCGCTGCAATGGCTTCTGGATTCGGTTTCGTTCGGCGCAGTTCCGGTTCCAGTTTCCGATACAGCTCTTCCATTTCGGAAACGCGCGAGCTTCCACCAGCAGCTTTTACAGGTTTTTTGTCTTTATCGAGAGGATGGTCCACAGATCACCTGCATCTGCGGCCATTCTAGCCTAGTGTCTTGCCTACGGGATGGAAAACTCAATCTTGCCTTCCGTCTCCGTCGGTACGCCGTTGCAGGTGCCGGGGCGATAGCGCCAGGTGCGCACCGTCTGCAGCACGCGCCGGTCGCCGGAGAGCCCGGCGCTTTCCAAGATCAGCGGACTATGGATGCGGCCGTCGGTGCCGATAATGAAACTAACGGCTACGCGCTTCCCGTGACCCGCGGGAACCGAGAGCGGATCTGGAGTCGCTAATGCCACCGGAGCTTCCACCTGCTCGCAAGCGTCATCCTGGCTGAGGTGCGGCACGTCCGCGAATTCTGAGGCTCGCGTCAGCGGAGCCAAAAGCACGCGCTCGCGTTGCTCAACAGGGCTCACGCGGAGCGAAGGAGTGCTCGCCGCAAAGTTGGCAATCGGACTCCCAGCAAGCAAGAGAACGCTCGCAGTGCGCGCAACCGTTCGAATTCTGCCATGGTTTCTCATACGTTGCTTATTTTTCCGGCAACTTGAGTGCCACACAGAGTAGTGCGCATCTGCCGGAAAGGCAATAGGTTAGGGCGCAATTCAAGGCCGGGGAAAGGGTGATGTGAAAGGCCTTTCACATCAAGGCTCGCGATTTGCAGCAAGCACTGCGCTCGTAAAAATCGGGAACTGGTCTTATGCGATAGCCGCAGGCCGCAGCGTCAGCAAGGTAATTTCCGGTGGGCAATCAAAGCGCACGGGCACCCCCACGGTCCCAAGACCCGGGTTGGTGTACAAAGTGAGCGGTCCAACGCGGTACAGCCCCGAGACATATTTTCTGCCCAGCGCCGGTACATAGAGAGGCGGCAGAAAAGGAAGCCGTACCTGCCCCCCATGCGTATGTCCCGAGAGTTGCAGATTCACCGGAAATCGTTTGACGAAGTCGGCGTAATCGGGCTCGTGCGCCATCAGAACTGTTGCTTCCTGCTCCGGAATCTTCGTCAACGTCGCCTTCAAGTCGGCCGTGCGGCTCAGCACATCATTGACCCCGGCCAACCAAAAACGTGAGCCTCTGCCCTCGATGGCGACGGATTGGTTCGCCAGAACCGAAATTCCTGCCGCCCGAAGGATGGCGGTAACGCGGGCTGGATCGGTGCTGAAATCGTGATTGCCCAACACCGCCCAGAGTCCATATGGCGCCCGCATCTGGCGCAGGAGATCGGCGCAAGGCTCTGCATCCCCCGCTGCTTTTTCATCATTGGAACTGAACATGGGGACAGAGACGAAATCGCCGGTCAAGGCAATGAGGTCCGCACGGAGGTTATTCACGATCGGAATGGTCGCCCGCAGCGGATGAACGGAGCAGTAGCGATCGTAATGAAAGTCGCTCAGCAAGGCGATCTTGAATCCATCCAGCTGTGCCGGCCAGCCCTTGAGCGCAAGATCCCGGAGCACAAGGTGCGGCCGGTTGGGCTCAAAGAATATAGAATCCCCAACGATGGCAGCCCCGGCGGTCGCGGATGCAATCCGGAAAAATCCTCTTCGAGTAAGGGTGCGTCGCGGACTCGTTTGTCGATCCTTGATTACCGGAGATGCCAAGAGGGATTCAGACCTTGCCTTGTGGGTTCGTGACGCATGAGCGGCTCTTCCCAGCATATCGCGAACGCCGAGGTTCGCGATATACCGGAGCCGCCACCGATCAAAAGCTGAACGTGGCCTGCAGGTCGAGGCGCCGATTCGCCGTCGTTCCCGGAGAAAAGGGAAATCCCTGAATGTTGTTGGAGACGTCGAAGAATCGTGATCCCAGCACGCCACCGGGATTGGTGAGATTCACATTATTGAAAGCATTGCGCAGGCTCACGCCGAGGATCAGGTTATACCGTCGATCCGAGTTCGACGACATCATCATCGGTCCGCCCCCGCCGAACAGTGGGCCACCGTGCCGGTGACCGCCATCGCCGCCGCTTCCCGGTCCCTGACTTCCAGACTTCTTGGGCGACCCGAAACCGATAGTCTTCGTGACCCGGAAATTCATCACGAAATGTCCCGGGCCCGTGCCGGAGTTGATCGGCAGAAGCTGCCCCGATTTGGCGGTGGCGTCGAATGTCCCCAGCGGCGTGCAATAAATCGAACCGGTCGGCGCCGTTCCCAACGGGCAGGTCGCTTTCGAGACTACGCTCGGACGATCGTTGTACTGCGAGTCTCCATTCAGATCGAGCGGCGAATTGATGTCGTACGGCGAGCCCGAACTGACAATCATGAAAGGACTGAAACGGAACAGATAGGGAAGCCCAATGCTCCCACCAAGAAAGAGCCGGTGCCGCGTGTCGAACGAAGCCCGGCCATAATCCTGGCTGATGTTGTATGAGTTCGTGGGAAAGCTGCTTACCCCAGAAGTATCGCTGTTCGCGTAGTTCAACGTGTAATAGCCGAATAACTGCAGCTTGGAACCGACTCTTACATTGGAATTCACAATCAGCTGATTCTGCGTGAAATTCCCCTCCGATACATAGCGGTACAAATTCGATGGAGGCACGCTGCAGTTGGGATAGCAAGACGTTCCCGGGTAAGGCGCGTTGGCATTGACTGTAAGGAACTGATCGAAACCCCGCGAGTTCAGGTAGGTAACCGCGAGAGTGGCGGATTTTGTGACTTGCTTCTCCACGCTGATGGCGCTTTGCAGCGTGTACGGAGCGTGCAATCGAGGGCTGATCTGGTAAATGGTGGATTGCGTCGAGGTCGGTGTGCCACAACTGGAGATGGGAGCGGTCAGCGGCTCATTCAGCGCTGTAAAGCACGTTGGATTCCGGAAGACATATTCCGTCTGGGTTTGGCCATTCAGGCGTTCGGCCTGCAGGATCTGGTCGACCTGGAAACGGTCATAAAAGATTCCGAAGCCACCTCGAATAACCGCCTTTGGTGTACCACTCCGGCCCCCAACTCCCCAGGCAAACCCCAGGCGCGGAGCCCAGTCGGCATGGTCGGGAATGGCGTTTTGGGTTTCGTAACGAAGCCCATAGCTCAGCGTCAGATTGGGTAGGGCGCGCCAATCGTCCTGGAAGTAAGGTTCAAAATCGTAGTAATTGGTCGCGAAGTTGGGCGATCCGGTCGTAATAGTGAGCTGTGTGGGCTTGGCATTCGAGTTGACAAACGCCGTGGTCGAACCGGGCGGCGGCGGGGCAAAGATGAACGTTCCGTTGAAGCCCGCCGTGGAGTAGTCGGTAACTTGCGTGGCGCGAAAACGGCCTCCGAACTTCATGGTGTGATTGCCATGAATCACTGAAGTGTAGTTCTGCAGCTCGTAGCCGTTCTGCAGATCATTGAGCGTTCCCTCGCTGTTTCCTCCACCAAGAAAATTCCCCAGCACGCTCACCGCCGGATTCGTATTCAGAGGATTCTGCACGTTGTTGTCGCGGTTATATTGAAACCGCGTTTCGTTCACGATCTTCGCGCCGAACACCTGGGTATCGCTGAGTTGCACGGTTTGTTCCGTGCTCTTTGTGTAATAAGACTGAGTGGGCAGGCTGAACTGGTTGGTCAGGTTCCCATCTTCCGTGTCGCGGTAATACTGGTACCGAGCGGTCAGCGTGTTGTTCTTGGTGATCGCCCAGTCGAAGCGCGGGCCCAGATTGGTGCGCTGCCGCGGGTTGGCGATGGAGGATGCGAATGTCGTGTCGGCAATGTTCGGATCGCTGGCGTTAATCACAGAAAGCTGGTTGATGTCGCGACGATCGATGTTGAAAAAAAATGAAGCATTCTTCCGGATCGGCCCGCCGATGTTTCCGTTGAACTGGGTCGAATAATAGGGCGGTTCCGCGCCCGCAAAGGGATTGGGAGCGTTGAAGGATGAGTCATTTCCATCCGCGAAGACTTGCCCATGCAGTTGATCGGTGCCCGGCTTGGTAAAAATCTCAATGCGGCCGTAACCCAACTTGTCATACTCCGACGAAAACGGGTTCTGGTTGATCCGAATTTCGCGGATCGACGATTTTGGCGGAAGCTGTCCTGCGGTGAATCCGTCGATGTACATCTGTCCACCATTTGGGCCGGCCGACGGGCCCGCCAAAGCCTGCAGATCGGATTCCAACTCGTCAGGATCGTCGGGCAGCGCTTCCAGTTCTTTTCCCGAAATCGTAATCGCTCCTGCATTGTTTGAAGGATTCACGTCGATGGTCGGCGCGGTATCGGACACTTGGACCTTTTGGGTCTCAACCTCAATCGCCATCGCGACATTGAGCTTCAGCGGTTGATCGGCCACCAGCACATCGTCGTTCTGATAAAGGCTGAATCCCTGCGCCGCCACCGTCAGTGAATACTTTCCCGCGGGTAGACCCTTAAATTCGAAGAATCCCTGGGCATTGCTCTGCACGGAGACGGGCTTGCCCGTTTCTGGCGTCATGACCACGGTTGCGCCGGGAATGGCCGCACCCGAAGGATCCGTGACTTGCCCGCGCAATGCCCCCGAAGAGGTCTGACCAAAGCAATTAACCGGGATAAGTGCAGCCAGCAGAAGCAAGACTGCAACTACGAAGAAGAGCGGAGCTTTCACATTCATCTATATATTCCATTGACTCAAAATGAAGAAAAACGTCAGCAACTTAGCCCGACACAACCAAAATCGTTCCCGATTTCAGGTTTCGCATATAGATTCGCATCTGGGAAAACGTGTCGTCCCTCACTCGAATTCCCAATGTGGATCTGGGCCATCACTGATTTCCGGCATCGCCGCCGGGTGCGCCGCCAAGGCTCCACGGAGTCAGCATCATGGCCTGGCTCCCATTCGGAGCCGCCCGAAGAATCGCATCAACTCCGCTCAGCAATGTGATCACCGTGCTCGCGCTCGAACCGGAACCCTCAGTGGAAACAATCATGACCGCGTCGCCTTTATGTAAATCCGTCAGCGTCACCGCAGGCATGCGGCTCAGCATCTGCTGAAAATCGGGCGCGCCGCCGGCGCGCATTCCGCCACCCATGCCTCCCGCACCCGCCGCAGATTCGGAATGGGCTTTCTCGCCCGACGGCGCGCCGGTGCTTCCTCCCGGCATTCCCGCTGGCATGCTGCACGCGATCGCCGCTTTCAGGCGGATCGCGATGCGTTGCGCCATTTCGGCAGGCAACTGGTGAAGCTGCGAATCGGAACTGATCTTTACTTGTACTGCTTTCTTCGACAGCACATCTTGAACGCTCAGAGTGCCTGAGCTTGCATCCACCGAGTTCACCGTTCCCGCAATGTTGCGGAACGCTCCCGTCACCACTTCCTCCGCCGTGAATTCCGTCCCATCAGCGCTGCGGCTTCCACGTGCGCGCAGTTGATCGCCCCCGTGAACCAGGGCCAACGAACTCGGGCTGGCGTCTTCAAACTTGACGGAATCCGGAGCATAGCGGCGGAAGATTGTGTCTTTGGAGGTATGAATCGCGATCGATTTCTTTCCCGAGAAACCGGTGACCGAAATCGTGATCGTGCCAGTAGATGGATCAACTGAACTAACCAACCCGCCGATGCCGCGCTTCTGCCAGTCCTCGCGCACCTGCTGCTGGTGTGCTGAGACGTCAGCGGCCTTCATTGCGACCAGCGTCGAGGCATTCAACGCCGTGCCATCGTCCGAAAGTTTGCCTCCTACCAGAATGCGGTCGCCCACCTGCAAATCCGACAGGGCGATAGGAGTGGCATTCTTCAGATCCTTTTCCCCCGGCGCGATCCGCAGCAGGCGGGTGGAAGGTTGTACATTGACCGCGATCTCCGCGCCGCTGTCTGGCGCCAGCGTGATCACTGTTCCATGAATTGCTTTGATCGCGCCGATGCGGCGAGCTGCCGAACTCTGCGCTGCAGCCTGAGCAAGGCCCAGAGCAGCACGAGGAGCAGCTCCAGCACACACCAAAGATGCAAGCATCACAACACCAAGAGCAAAAGACCTCTTCATACGCCCCACCCTAATTTACCGCGGAAGAACTGTCGGAAGTTCATGATTTACAAAGTTTTACCCAGCCCTAAGAAGCTTTACACAATCGCCTGAAATACTCCTGAATCCGCCCTCGCACCCAGCCATTGCCTGAACCACGGTCACCCAGAGTGCCAATAGACGACCCTCACACGCGCCGTTACGATTTTACTCAGGGAAGTGTCTCGATTTTCGACTGGGATGAGTGTGTCTTTCTCATGTGCGGTGGTCGTTTGGGCGATGCTGGTCGTTTTCCCGGTGTCTTTGCTGGGACAGAGTCCGGCCGCCATTCTCCATGCTCAGGGTGGAGTGTGGGTGAATGGGTACGAGGCCAACAACTCAGCCGCCGTGTTCAGCGGGGATGTGCTCGAAACGAAATCAGGATTTTCCGCGGAACTCACTCTCGACGGCACTTCGGTCCTGCTGCAACCGGAAACTGTCGCCAAATTTCAAGGGGATTGGCTCGAGCTCGATCACGGCAGTGTTTCGGTTGCCACGACCCGAAGCTTCAAAGTCGTCGCGCATTGTCTCTCGGTCGTTCCCGTGATGAACGACGGCACCAACTATGAAGTGACTGACGTAAATGGAAACGTGCACGTCGCCGCGCGCAAGCTGAACGTGAATGTGAGCGTCAGCGGCCATCGCAAGACTCCCGCTGAGGTGCTGCAGCCGCAAACCGAATCTCAGGGCGGGTCTGTCCACGAGGGAGAAGAACGCAATTACAGCGAATCTGATCTGTGCGGCGGGCTCAAGCGCACTAGCCCGGGCACCGCCGTCAATCCCAAATGGATTGCTCTGGGAGCCGCCGGAGCTGGTGTGCTGATCTGGGTCGTCATTCATGGCGGAGGCGGGCACACCCCCGTCAGCGCATCGCAACCATAAGTTCTGCCGCTCGGATTTCTATTCGATCTCAACTCTTTCAGAGAATTCTCTCGTGTGTATAGCCACTGCCGCTGAGCGCTGCTATCAATTCTGCAATGTGTTCCGGGCCCCGCGTCTCCATCGTGATGTCGATGGCGGTGTCCCCCAGATTCACTCCGTGATACGCGCGATCGTATGCCGTCTCGACGATATTGGCCCTATGATCTGCCAAAATTCCGGTGAGCCGGTTCAGCGCTCCTGGATAGTCCGGCAGGTGCACCCGCAGGCGAACAAGGCGTCCATCTTTTACCAGTCCGCGTTCGATGATACGCGAGAGCAGCGTTACATCGATGTTCCCGCCGCACACCAGCACTGCCGCTCGTTTGGCGGCAAGCGGGAGCTTGCGATTTAGCACCGCCGCCAGTGCGGCCGCTCCGGCGCCTTCCGCCAGAGTCTTCTCCCGCTCGAGCAGCAACAGAATTGCATTGGCGATCTCTTCTTCTTCGACTGTGACGATGTCGTCAACATATTTTTCCACCAGCGGCAGCGTCCGCTCTCCCGCACGGCGCACGGCGATGCCGTCGGCGATCGTCTTGGCCGAATCCAGCGTTACCGGCTTGCCGGCCGCGACTGCGGCCTTCATGGAGGGAATCCGCGCCGGTTGAACTCCAAACACCAGCACCGAAGGATTCACTTCTTTCACGGCGCACGCGATTCCGCCGATCAATCCTCCCCCTCCGATGGGCACAACCAGAACCTGAATGTCCGGATGCTGCTGCAAAATCTCCAGGCCGAGCGTCCCCTGCCCGGCGATCACCGCGTCATCGTCAAAGGCGTGAATCAGCGTGAGATGATCCTGAGCCGCGTTCTCCACCGCCTGCGCATAAGCCTCGTCGTAATTCGCCCCGTGCAGGACCACTTCAGCCCCGTATCCCCGGGTCGATGATACCTTGGTGAGCGGCGTGGGTAGCGGCATGAAAATCCGCGCCTTGATGCCGTGGCGTCCCGCGTGATACGCGACCCCTTGCGCGTGATTGCCCGCCGAAGCAGCGATGACACCGCGCGACCGCTCCTCGGGCGTGAGTGTCAGCATGCGATTGAGGGCGCCTCGCTCCTTGAAAGCTCCGGTGCGCTGCTGATTGTCGAGCTTCAGGAAAATGGAATTGTTGGTGAGCGTGGAGAACGTTTCCGAGTGATTGCACGGAGAGACGCGAATCTCTGAGCGTATACGCCCAAGCGCGATCTGGATGTCGGCAAGCTGGATCATTATCGAGAGCTGATCATATTATCGAATCTTCATTGTTGTTGATTGTTGAATGATGATCGTTGAATCAAAAGCACAACGTGCCGGGTTCCATGCAACAATCAAAATTCAATCATTATCAAGCCAGAGCGCGGCCGACATATTCAGAATTCTTATCCTTCGTATAAGAATTTTCGAAGATGCAGTTGTATAACGAGGTAAAGGCCGCATGTGATAAGTCGTCTATAATTCGTTCACGCCATGGACTTTGATCAGCTCATCACGTTTCTGGAGGTAGCCCGCCAGGGCAGCTTCTCGCGCGCCGGAGAAAAAGTCTTCCGCTCGCAATCAGCTGTCAGCGCCCAGATCCGCCAACTGGAGCAGGAGTACGGCGATCGCCTGCTCGACCGCTCCGGAAAAACCGTCAAGCTTACCCCCGCTGGGCAGATCTTCTACGAATACGCCGAGCGCATGAAGGCATTGCGGGAAGAGTCGCTGGTCGCCGTCGCCGACCACAGCCGAACCCCGCGCGGCACCCTCCGCGTGGGCGCCAATGAAGCGACTTGCTTATACGTCCTACCTGAGGTCTTTGGCGAGTACTGCCGACGCTATCCGCCGGTACAGATCAGCATCTACCGGAATTTCAGCTACAAGATCGTCGAGAAACTGGAGAACGGGCAAGTCGAGGTTGGCGTCCTTACGTTGCCTATCACCTCCCCAAGCCTGAAGATTCAACCCATATTCCGCGACAAGCTGATGCTGATGGTCAGCCCCAAAAATCCGCTGGCGAAGTACAAGGTCGTACCCGTGGGAGAAGTTGTGAAGCACCCGCTGTTATTTCCCAAGACCGGGCATACTCGCCGGATGCTCGATAAGCTATTCCGCCCCTTCAACGCGGACTTGCAAGTGCGCATGGAATTGCCCAGCATTGGCATGATCAAGAGCTTTGTTGCCGCTGACCTCGGCGTGTCCCTGATCAGCGCCTCGTTCGCCCACGACGAGGTCGACTCGGGCCGCGTCAAGCTCATCGATCTCGAAGATGTCGAGCTCTATCGCGAGCTCGGCCTGGCGTATCGCCGCGACCGTACGCTTTCGGTCGCGACCACATCCTTCATCAATCTTCTTCGCCAGATGACCGGAGCAGGGAAGAAGGAAGCCTAAGCCTGTGTAGGGGCGGAGGCATTCCTCCGCCCGCGGAGCGAAGCGGCGCGTGTCTGCACTGGGTGTTGTTCTGAGGCTCCCACCCGTTGCCGTAGTTAACCAGTACTAGCTGAGCAAGAATTCCACTCTGTTCGGTCGTCAGGGCGGGCCGCTCTCCCGTGCGGTATTGCTTGCGCGCCTCGCGCGCAACCCGGAGGAATGCCTCCGGGACTACACAATCCCATCGCGTTTTTCGATGCCTCCCATCATATTTTTGCGTTTCCGCACAAACGATTCTGCAGGTACCCTGATTGCGAATCGTCGTACCTCCGTACGCACGTTCTATGACGACCCTGATCCAGAAGACGAAGCGAATTACATCGACAGGCACAGGCATGTCGACACGAATTACGTGTCTTCTGGAGGATGGGATCGGATGAAATAGCGTAATCCTGAGAGTTACCGACCCGCCGCCAGAAGCGTCCTGGCGGCGGGTTTTTTTGTGCCGAAATCTGAGAGGAGTTCCTTATGCATGGTAGCGAGCGCCGAAGCAGGTTTGAGCAGCAGGATGAGGTCGTGGTGATGAAGTTCGGAGGCACGTCGGTGGAAGACGCGCCCGCGATTCGCCGCCTGATCGCGATCGTCCACAGCCGCGGCGAAGAGCTGCCCGTGGTGGTAGTCAGCGCCCTGGCCAAGGTCACGGATCAGCTACTGGAGGCCGGGCAGGCCGCCTCGAACGGTCATCTGGGCTGGGCTTTAGCCAATGTTCGTGAGATCTACGTCCGACACGAGCGTCTCGCCGACGAACTGGTCGAAACCGCGGGCGAATTGCTCCAGCACGAACTGCGCAAGGAATTTCAGGCACTGGAAGCTTTATTGCACACCATAGCGGCCTTGCGCCAATTCGGCCTCAGCGCTCAGGATCACCTGCTGGGGTTCGGAGAGCGCCTGTCTAGCCGGTTGGTTACCGCCGCTCTTGCGGCCAGCGGCACCACCGCCGCTCATGTTGATGCAAGCCAATGCATTGTGACCGATGCGCGCCACGGTCAAGCCGGTCCCGAGTGGGACCTTACCAACCAGCGATTGCAGGACGCGCTCCTGCCTCTCCTTGAGCAAGGCCAGGTCCCCGTGCTGGGTGGCTTCATTGCTTCCACCAGCGAAGGAGTTCCTACCACGCTCGGGCGTGGAGGGTCCGACTTCACCGCTGCTATTGTGGGCGCAGCCGTAGGCGCGGCGCGCGTGGAGATTTGGACCGATGTTGACGGCATAATGACTGCCGACCCGAAACTGTGCCCGGAAGCCCGTGTGATCCGCAGAATGAGTTTCGAGGAAGCCGCCGAGTTGGCGCATTTTGGGGCGAAAGTCCTGCATCCCGCAACCTTGGCCCCCGCCATGCGCGAAAACATTCCGGTTCTGGTTCTGAATTCCCGTAACCCCCAGGCGGAAGGCACGGAGATCACTGCCCGTGCTCGCACCGGAAACAGCATCAGCGCCATTACCGCAAAAAAGCGGGTGGCCACGGTTGAACTGCAACCCTTCCAATCGGTAAATTCCGAACTCTTGAGTGCCGTCTACGACGCCTTCGACGAGCATGCCTGTCCCGTCGACGTGATGGGAACCTCGCCAGGCCGTCTCTCGCTGGTCGTGGGCTCGACCGCGGCATTGCCGGATATCGCCGATAAGTTGCGCGGGGTGGCCGACGTGCGTTGGGAAAATCACAAGGCGCTGGTCTGTCTTGTGGGGGAGAATCTTCGCCGCCAGCCCGATGCAGCCAGCCGTGCCTTTGCAGCCCTCTCAGATCTGGAAGTAAAAATGGCATGCCAGGGAGCCTCCGAGCGCACCATCTCCTTCCTCGTGGACGAATCGAAGATGGAGGAATCTGTCCAGCGCCTGCACGCGGTGTTTTTCCCCGCCCGCCGCGAATCCGCCGATTGGGGAGGCGCTTCGGCCGCCTTCTGTCAGGCCGGCTAAACTGGTCTCTGAAAAGCGAGGGGTGTCCCACCCCCGGCTTCTTTTGCGAGAAGTGGGGAAATTACGCAATTTCTGCAAAAATCTTCCTATCGCCGGCCCGCCCATTCAGTGGTATTCTCGTACACCTTTTGTCAAGCACGGCTAGCTCGTGACGTTTCCCCACAATCGAGGGTCGAGCATGTGCATCTACGCGGGTTCCAATCGCAGGTTCCGAGTATCTCCACGTTCCGCAGCCCGGCTAACTTCTCTCACGTTTCTGATGACTTTGCTTGTCTCAGCGAGCGCACCTGCTCAAAACCGTCCTGCAGAGTCTCCGGAAATTCGTGAGTCTTCCCCGGCGCAGAAAGATCAGTCCGTCGCCGATGCAAAAAAGTCCGGCAAATACGACGTCAGTCGGATTGGTCAAAGGGATATCGGACGGGGCGTCAACATCTATTCTCGAAAACGCGAAAGGGCCTTGGGAGAAAGAATCGCCTCTGTCCTCGACCGCAGCACCAAGTTGCTCAACGATGAGGTCGTGAACCAATACATCACGCGGGTTGCGGATAAGCTCGGCCGCAACTCGGATGCAGACATTCCCTTCACAGTCAGAATAGTCGATTCCGGCGATGTCCCCCGCGCCTACGGCTTGCCTGGCGGATTTCTCTATGTCAGCCGCGCCCTGATTCTCTCTGCCGATGGAGAAGCCGAACTGGCCGGCGTCATGGCCCACGAAATTGCTCACGTGGCGGCGCGGCATGCCACTCGTGCCCTGACCCGCAGACAGCTCTTCAGAATGGCGGGCGCGGTCGCGATGTTTGCTGGTCCCGCAGGCATCCTTTTCGAGGATACTGGTGGTTTGACCGGGCCCCTGTCGGTAAACAAATTCGACCGGAATGCCGAATACGAAGCGGACCTCCTCGGAGTCGAATACGCCTACGCCGCCGGATACGATCCAGAGGCCGTCGTAGCCGCGCTCGAGAGATTGCACGCGCTCGAACTGGAGCGGAATGCCGCGCTTTCCAAGATCCCCGGCTACCACGTTGCGATGAGGATCCCCTGGCACTCCAAGATGGCCCGGGGCTTCGCCAATTATCCCGCCACCGAGGAGCGCATCCGCCGCCTGCAGCAGGAGATTCCCGCCTTCCTTCCCGACCGCAAAGATTACGTTGTGGACACTGAAGAATTCGAAGAAGTGAAAGCGAGATTGCTTGAGGCCAGCAAGCCAGTGTTGCGCCATCACACCGGCGACGAGGACAACAAAGGTCCCGTGCTGCGACGGGTAGAGCAATACCAGGACACCCAGCACGAAACGGACACTCGCGCTCTCCGGACGTTCAGGTGAATGTATTTAGTCTGACGAGTTGATCTGACGCCGCGGTGGGGTCAGCTGACCAGCCGCCAGGCACATGGTTTTCAAAAGGAAGTGTCCGTACAAGGAAACTCCAGTTTTGCGGTGATATAGATCACTGCAGCAGGATTTCCATGTCCGTAGTGTAACGAGTGGAGGATGATTATGAGTTCAGCACTCGTGCACTCGAGCGTCGAGTCGCTCAGCAGAAAAGCTCCGAGAGTCCCCGCCTCGCCTCTGCTCGTGAAGGATGCGATCCTCGAAATTCTCAATTCAACAGAAGAGCCACTTAAGCGCGAAGAGATCATCCAAAGGCTCTGCAGAATTATGCCCGCTAGGGGTTTCAAACTAAGTCCGGACACGGCCGAGCACGTGACGAAAAAAGCTCTTAAAATTCTGCGCGAAGAGAACCAAGTGACCACCCCAAGGGTCGGATGGTATTCTCTTTCCGCTCGCAGCGTCCCTGCGGAAGCCGGGGAAGAGAATATTCCTGACCTGGGCTTCGAAGAAGTGGAAGAGCCCGAACCAAAACTCAAGGTAATGCGGTTGATTGGAGAGGGCCCTCAAAGCGTCTATTTATATTTCCACGAAGCCCATGTAGAACTGGCAAATAGCAAGCGACAAGCGGCTTGGGAATGCAAGGTCGGTTGGACGATTGGAGAGCCGACTGCGCGGATCATCGGGCAAGGCGCGCTGACTTGTTTCCCTCGACCGCCTGTGATTGGACTTGTGATCAGGACACACGACGGAAGGAATCTCGAGCGCCTGCTACATGCTGCCCTGTCATACGCCGGTGCTAAGATTGAAGAAGGCGGCGGTTCGGAATGGTTCCTGACCTCGCCGGCACTTGTCGAGCAGTGGTTTCTTGAATTTAGCAAGACCGTTGTTGCCCTGAAGCCAGCCTAAACGGCCCCACCGACCCTGCATTGACTTGTCCGCCCATCCTGCTACCATGGCCGGATTCGGACGATGCGCGAGGGAACTCAGCTGAGGCGCCACTTCCACCAGGCATGATCGGGCAAACCATCTCACATTACCGCATTCTGGAAATGCTGGGCGGCGGCGGCATGGGAGTCGTTTACAAGGCCGAGGACACTGAACTCGGCCGCCTCGTGGCCCTCAAATTTCTGCCCGATGATCTCGCTCGCGATGCGCAGGCGCTGGAGCGATTTCGCCGCGAAGCTCGTGCGGCCTCGGCCCTGAACCATCCCAACATCTGCACGATTTACGAAGTCGGCAAAGATGGCGATCGCTCGTTCATCGCCATGGAGTACCTCGATGGCACCACGCTCAAGCACCGCATCGCGGGCCGTCCCATGGACATGGAAACCCTGCTGGGACTTGCCATTGAGGTTGCCGACGCGCTCGATGCCGCGCACGCCAAGGGCATCGTCCACCGGGACATCAAGCCGGCGAACATTTTTGTCACCCAGCGCGGCCACGCCAAGATACTCGATTTTGGACTGGCCAAAGTAGACGCAGCGCGGCCCGGGACTTCCTCTGACAACACGATGACTCGCACCAGCGTCGACGACAAACAGTTAACCAGTCCCGGCTCGACCCTGGGCACCGTCGCCTATATGTCCCCGGAGCAGGCGCGCGCCAAAGACCTGGACGCGCGCAGCGATCTGTTTTCTTTCGGCGCGGTGCTTTATGAAATGGCCACGGGCCTGGTGCCGTTTCGTGGGGAAAGTTCCGCCGACATCCTGAAATCCATACTCGACGGCACGCCCGCCCCGCCGGTACGTATCAACCCGGAAATTTCGCCGGAACTGGAACGCATCATCAGCAAGTCGCTCGAAAAGGACCGCAATCTGCGCTATCAAAGCGCCGCCGATCTCCGCACCGATCTGACACGATTGAAGCGCGATCTCGATTCCAACCGCTCTTCGGCGAGCGCGGCGGCAGCTGCTGAATCCGGTTCGCGCATTCCGGCGGCGACTTCCTCGGCCGCTACCACCAGCTTCTCCAGGTTCATTGGCTGGGGAGCCGCTGCTTTTGCCCTGATTGCGATCATCGCGGCCGGCTTCTACTTCCTGCACGGACGGGCGGAAGCCAGCAAGATTGACTCCATCGCGGTGTTACCGTTCGTGAACGCAACCGCCGATCCCAACAATGAATATCTGAGCGATGGATTGACCGAAAGCCTGATTGGCACGCTCTCGCAATTGCCCGATCTGAAAGTCATGGCGCGCAGCACCGTTTTCCGCTTCAAAGGAAAAGAAGACGATCCGCAGAAGATCGGCAAGGAGTTGTCCGTAAGCGCCGTATTGCTGGGCCGAATCACCCAACGCGGCGACGAGATTGGCGTGCAGACTGATTTGGTAAGTACCGCCGACGGCACCGAGATATGGGGTTCGCACTACGAGCGCAAAGCTGCGGAAATCACTGAAGTGCAAAGTGATATTACCAGTGATGTATCGCGCCGCCTGCGGCCGCAGCCGACCGGAAATGAAACCAAAAAAGCGGGAGGCGCCGGAACTTCCAATCCCGAAGCGTATCGCCTGTATCTCGAAGGCCGGCAGCTTTGGTATGGCCGAACCTCTGATGGGTTGAAGAGGAGTATCGATCTGTTCCAGCGAGCCATCGCCGCCGACCCGAATTACGCCCTCGCCTACACCGGACTGGCAGACACGTACAACGTAATTCCCTCCTATTGGACGGGTATTACGTCGAAACAAGCCAACGTTCTGGCTGATGAAGCCTCGCGGCGCGCACTCGAACTCGACAGCTCGCTGTCCGAGGCGCACACCGCGCGAGCGAACAGCTTCTCGCTATCCTGGAAGTGGAACGAGGCTGAGGCGGAATTTCGCCGAGCGCTCGAGATCAATCCCAATAACGCCGCGGCCCACTATTTTTACTCCTTCACCTTTCTTGTGCCCGAAAAACGTTACGATCAGGCGCTCGATGAGATCAAAATTGCCATGTCGCTCGACCCGCTCTCGTCCATCGTGAACACGAATTACGCGGCAACCCTCATGATCATGCACCGTTATAGTGAGGCCCTCGCGCAATATCAGAAGACCTTGGCCACCGACCCGAACTTCCCGCCCGCGCACTACAAGCTTTCAGATTTGTACGCGGCCACTGGAGACTTCACCAACGCAGTGCGGGAGTTGCAGATCTTCACGCATGCCCCGGGCACCTGGACTCCTGATGCGAATGGCTACCGTGATCTCGCCATCACTGGATTGAACACCGGCGAATGGCGGGCACACGTGGGCATCGCCTACGCCATGGCCGGGGACAAGAACAAGGCCTTTGAATATTTGAATAAAGCCCTCGAGAATCGCGAAATCGAGTTAATCCTGGCGATCCGCTACCCGGGCATGGATTCGTTGCGCTCCGATCCCCGCTATTCCGAACTGGTGCGAAAGCTCGGCCTGCCCGAATGAGAGCTCCGGAGGGAGCACTCGCTAATTGATTCCTAGTAATGACGGGAAGGGAAGCGCTTACTAAAATCGCTGCTCATGTGGCGTGTGCGCGCTCTTCGTCGATCCGGAATCTGGGTGCTGCTCGTGCTGGCATTTAGTGGAGCCGAAGTGTTGGCGGTTGAGCATCCCGGCACGATCCACGAGAATGACAATTGCACCGCCTGCCACGTAGCCAAGACTACCGGGAAATCCGTCCACTCCGCCATGACTATTTCCTGTACCGTCTGTCATCTGGCGCAGACTCGCGGAGATCTGACGACGGTCACCCTGCTCATGCCCAAGGAAAAAATCTGCTCCGCCTGCCACGACACCAGCGCGGAGCTCCGCAAGCACCATGTGAAAGCTAAAGGTTTCTGCCTCGAATGTCACGACGCCCACAGTAGCGATCACCGCCTGCTTCTGCGCGAAGAAGCCGACCTGCACCCGCCAGAAGAACCGAACAACCATCGCGCCAAATAACGTAGGCCGGTATCCCGGAATGACTCCCGGATCCCGGCCCACGCTTCCTTCAACTTGGGTGAAAAAGATTAAAGTGGGGTGCCCCAGGCCTGTGCTGAGCGAAACGGAAGCGTCTCGCTGCTTTTGCGAGGCCTGGGAACCGAAGACCTAATTGCTACCCTGAGTAGAATTAGCTGCAGTAGTAGCCGGCGCCGAAGCCGCCGCCGCCGAATTTCCATACCGCACCAGCCGCGGAAAGAACGGCGTCACCTCGAACGGCATCTTGTCACGCGCCGAAGTGATCGCGACCGGAGCCGTCTTCACCATCTCCGCCTTATCGTCCCACGGATTGATCTTCACGCGTCCGCCTAAGGGCAACGCCGCGATCTGATCCAGCTTGTTCATGTCAAGCGCCGGGCCTTGCGTCGATAGAGCCTGCAGCCGCGTTACTGTTCCACCTTCCGCCAGCGGGTTTCCCAGGTGAGTAGTCAACAAAGCGCCCAAGGCTGGAGCCCTCTGCTGCAGCGCCTTCAGAAACAGCCCGACGTTGTCCAGTTTTTGCGCATACGGAGAATTTTTCAGCAGCTCAATCGCTTTCTTATCCGCCGCCGTTTCTTCTTCCGGAATATGTTTGAATCCCAGGTTGGCGTAAGTGGAATCATCCGAGAACAGCATGCGATCGTTGAATGCATACTTCGATCCCAGATTGTGTCCCAGTACGATGTGCGCCAGTTCATGCGACAGCACTGCCGCCAGGCTGGCCTCGTCGGGCAGAACGTCAATCAGCCCGCGACTGATCACGATCGTGTTGCCCACGCTGAAGGTTTCCAGTGGGGCCGTCAACAGCACGCGCGTGCGTACCGGCCGCGGCAGATCGATGTTGTTAGTGACTTCCAAATTATTCACGACCGTCTGCAAAATGTGGTCGATATCGCCTTCCGGGGCCAGCAACCCGGCGTAGGTCAGGCGCTCCACTACGTTATCTTCCGCCTGCTGCTGCCACACCCGCTCCGCCTGCAACGGAGACGCATCCTGGGCCGTCGGGCTCTCATCCTGCACGCTGTCCACGCGGATCTGCGTCAGTTCGTCGTCCTTGCCGCCCTTTTTCAGGTCATAGCCCCAGATGCGGGTCTGCGCCTTAAATGCGATCTTGTTCTTTACGCCCGCGCTGAAATCGCCTTCTTCGCTGTAGATGTACGCCGGCACCCAGTACCCGGGAATCAGATTCAGCCGCCAGCTATCCATGTGGAAGAAATAGGAATTCCGCGGCGCCGGATAATATGTCCCGTTCAGCCGCACGATATTGAATCCCTGGTCTTCAATCCAGATGCGGCCGAGGAAGCGTCCTTTGCCCGCATTCTTCTTCGGCGTCACATCGAACACCAGGCACCGGATGTCGCCCAGGAATTCGCGCCGCACATAATGAAAGTCGTAGTGCTCGCGGTCGAAATCGCTGCGATCCGCATATACCATCCAGGAAAATCCAAGCGGCTGATACTGCACCTTGTACAGTTTCTCGAATCCGCCGAGGAGGCGCGCCTGCATGCCGCCCTTTTCCTCTTCTTTCAAATAGTCCTTGCGATCGACCGACTCGCCCATGTCCATACGGCCCAGGAAGTAGTGATCACCGCTGGGAATCGGGCCAAGCTGTGGATCACTGGTCAGATTCTGCAGATACGTCTCGACCACCGGCGTGCGATTCGACATCGCTTTGATCAAGCCATGCTCGTGCTCGATGAAAAGCGACACCACCTGATCCATGGTGGTCGGCGCTGGCACCGTAGCCGGTGCCGCCGGAGTTTCCGGCGCCGCGGCAGCCGCCTGCGAAGCCTGCGCTGCCGGAGCCTGTGTCGGAGCTGCTGGCGATGTCGCAGCAGCAGCCTCCGGGGTGGCCGGTTGTGCAGTCTGCGCTGCCGGTGCAGACGCCTGTGCTGCCGAGTCCGGCGCCTGTTGCGCCGCAACGCTCATCGATGACAGCAAAGCCGCAGTAAGAACCAAGTTCCAAGTACGCATGACTCTTATCTCCAATCGAACCTTCGTTGAACTCTCCGCACGTCGCCAGCATTACTAACCACTGATCCGTAGTCGCCTGCCGCTAATACGCCATCTGAAACACCACATGCACCACGGCAGTCGAATCCACCGGCTGTCCCATCCGCAACGCCGGCTTGAAACGGATCTTGTTCGCCGCCGCCATGGCAGCCTCATCCAGCCCATGCCCCAACCCACGCACCACCCGGTTCACGTGCAGCGAGCCGTTGGCAAAAAACGTCATCTCCAGCAGAACTTCGCCTTCCAGCTTCAGGCTCCGCGCTTCGTCGGTGTAAACCGGATTCGGCTTGTACGTAATCTCCACCGGACTTGTCGAAGCGCCCGTGTCCGCCTGCGCAATCTTCGGCCCCTGATGGACCACCTGCTCCTGCCCGAATCCGCCAGTCGAAACGCCCTGGCCATTGCTGCGTCCATCGCCCTTGCCGCCGTTGGCGATGCCACTTCCAAAATCGGCGCTGGCGACGGTCCCTTTGATTCCTTTCGCTCCGCCCGATCCGTTACCTTGTCCCGGTCCCGCGGGCATATCAAACGATCCCATCGACGCGGCGTACAGCTTCGCGCCCTGCTTGCCCGTTCCCGTCAATCCATTGGGATCGCCAAATCCCCCGGTCTGCACCTTCTGCACTGGAGCATTCACCGTCGGAGTCTGCGAGCTGCCGCTGAAATCTCCCGTATGCACCAGCTGCGGACGCGCCCCGCCCGCCGTCATCCTGATCTGCGGCGCGGCAAACTGATTCACCACCACCTTCGGCGCTTCGACCGGTTGCGGCGCTTCGTGCCGCACCGCGCGCGGCACCACCAGCTTCGGCTGCTCAAACACCGGCAGCTTTACCGCTGGCAACAGCTTCGCCTTGATCTCCGGCTTGGGCTTGAGCGGAGCCGGCTCCGGCCGTAAAGCCGGCATCGGAATCAACTCGGTCACGTGATACTGCTGCAGGTGCAGCTTCTCAGGAAACAACAAACTCACATTGATCAAAATCAGTAATGCGAGGGTTACCAAACCATAGGCAGTCGCGACCGCGCGCTTGTTGATCTTGCGTTCGGGCAATAGTCCTAGCTGAAATCCGCGGTAAGCCGTGGCCATGCAAATGTGCTCCATTGGGACCCGGGATGGGGAGAATGCCGGGACTTGGAGTCTTCAAAATACGCGAGACAGGACAGGGGGAAAACGTGTCCACGGCTCTTGTCCTTAGGTAACCAGAGAGGTGACCAAATCAGGAAACCGCCCAAAATGGGTATAAAACCAGCCGTCCTCGGACGCCTTCATCTTCCGTCAGATACCTGGCGAGCCCCTGCCCGACTGAGATTTCGTCACTCAATGAGCCCACATTCCGGACGGACCGCTGACCGTAGCCCGGCGGTTCCACGCCGGGTAACCCCGAAGCCAAATAGAGAACAGCGTGCCGGAGGGCGTGCCTGAAACAATGCGTAGCAGAGAACCCTACGGCTCACCCCAAACATGCGGACGCACCCATCTGCTGTGACACTCCGTGTGCTCTGTGTGAAGGTCTCAGTATTGGGTTCCGGCCGATCGCCGCCGCTTCGCCGCAAATCCCAGAAAGAAGGGAATCCCCGCCATAATCACCAGCAATCCATACCCCGAATTCGGCCAGTCGTTCTGAAACGTATAGACCAATAGCGCCGCCGCCACGATCACAAACACCGCCGGAACCACCGGATATCCCCACATCCGGTAAGGTCGCGGCGCATCAGGCTCGCGCGTGCGAAATACAAAAATCGTGCTGCCCGCAATCATGTAAAAGAGCCACTCCGCGAAGATTGCCAGGGAAAACAACTGCCGAAAATTTGCCCCTAACAGCAAAAGCAATATCGACAAAATCGCTTGCACAATGATCGCCGTCGAAGGCGTATGAAACCGGGGATGCACGTCCGCCAGCGCCCGAAAAAAATATCCATCCCGCGCCACCGCAAATGGCACCCGAGCCCCGCTCATGATCGTTCCGTTCAGCCCAACCAGCATCGAAAGCGCCATTCCCGCCGAAACAATGCCGGCTCCCATCCGCCCCATGACCAGCGCCACGGCATCCGAAGCTGGTCGAGGTGAAGCGGCAATCGCACTCGCCGGAAGCACATATTGCACTGCGGCATTTACTAGCATATAAAGCACGCCCACGATCGCCATTCCGGCGATCAGCGCAATCGGGATGCTCCGCTCCGGACGCCGCACCTCGCCCGCCACCATATTCAGGTCGTTCCACCCGTCGTAAGCCCACAATGCCGCTACCAACGCCGCCATGAATCCCGCGATCCCGCCCTTGGCTCCGACGAACGTGCTCGCGAAATTGCTCCACCCTCGCTCCGGGACATCCCCGATCCCGCTGAAACACACACCCACAATCCCGAGGATGATGGCAATCTTCAGGATCGTAAATACAAGCTGGAACTCACCCGCCTTCTTAATGCCGATGTAATTCAGGATCGATATGAAAATCGCCGCCCCGATGGCGACAATCTGTCCCCAGCTAATCGCGAATGGCCACACAATCATGTTCGCCGAGAAAAAAGAGAAGACTGAAAAGGTCCCGAGAATCCGGACAAATCCCACCACCACAGTCGCCACCGAAGCCGGCTTCGCGACGATGAACCACGTCCATCCATAAAGGAACGCCGCCATAGGCCCGTAGGCATCCCGCACATAGACATATTCTCCGCCGGCCTGCGGCTTCATCGCGCCCAACTCGGCATACGTGAGCGCCCCAAAAAACGAAAGCAGCCCGCCCACCAGCCAAGCCAAGTACACCAACTTGGCCGACCCAACCGCCTGCATCATCTCCGCAGGAACCAGAAAGATCCCGCTGCCAATGATGGTCCCCACAACCACAGCGCAGGCATGGCTGACCTCAAGTTCGCGGGAAAGATCGGCTCGGGAGACACTTCGCGCCGGGACGGTAACCATTTCGGTTCAGGAGAATCCGCAGCAGTATACGACAGGTGGAAAGCGCGGCCCTTGAACGCCACGTTCAGATCGAGAAGTAGTAGAGCGGTGCTTGAGGGCCGCGTTGAAAGTCCAGGGGGGCGATGCCCTTTAGGGCTGGTCGTTCCTGTTGGATTCCAAAATCATCTTGCTCAGCCACGACGTCGTGACGCAGCAAAGGGAATGCTCGCAAACCATCCCATACCAAATGTCACCGCCGTCCCGATCATCACCCACCAGGTCCACGGCACCGCCGTTCCAAGCCATAGGTACAATTCCACGGAAAATCCGAACACCATGCCAACCGCCGCTCCAATCTGATTCGCGCGCCGCGTCAATACGCCCAACAAGAACGCCCCGAGCAACGCTCCGTAGGCCACTGATGCAATCTGCAATCCCACCTCCACCACGCGTCCCACTCTCTGCAAAGCAATCCACGCCAACACAAACAGCACCAGAGCCCAAAGAAAAGTCGCCACTCGCGAAAGCCGCAGGTTGGCCCTCTCGTCGACTTGTGGCCGAAGCCGCACATAAAAGTCCAGCACCGCGCTCGAGGACAGCGAATTCAGCGCCGCGCTCAGATTCGACATTGCCGCCGCCAATATTGCCGCAATCAGCAGCCCCGAAATCCCGTGGGGCATTCGGCTCACAATGAAAGTCGGATAGATCCGGTCTGCCCGTCCAAACGAAGACGAAGGCACGTGATAGTAAGCCCACAGCATGATCCCCAGTAGCAGAAATAACGCCATCTGAAACAGAATCGCCGCGCCACTTGAGATCAACGCGGTGGCTGACTGCCGTTCTCCGCGAGCCGCCAGCAGTCGCTGCACGATCAACTGATCGGTGCCATGGCTGGCCAGAGTAAAGAACGTCCCGCCGACGATGCCCGACCAAAACGTGTAAGGAATCCAAACGCTTCCGCGAAAGTCGAACACCTGCAATTTACCCGCACCGGCCGCCGCCGCGTGGATCGCCATCCATCCTCCGGGCACAAGATGAAGAATCGTCACCAGCCCAACCACCGTTCCGCCAACGTAAATGACCGTTTGCACGACGTCCGTCCAGATCACCGCCGCTAACCCGCCCTCAAACGTATAAATCAGCGTCAATAAGGTAATGATGGCGATGGAAGCGATTTGGCCTGTGCCTAACGCGATGGAAACGACAATGGACACGGCGTATACCCGCACGCCCTCCGCCGCCGCCCGCGTCAGCAGGAATAATCCCGCGGTGAACAACCGCAGCCCGCGCCCGAATCTCCGCTCGATCAGTTCATACGCGGTGTAGAGATCCCCGCGAAAGTAGTGAGGCAGCAAAACCACGCTGATCACCACACGGCCCACGCAATATCCCATTACGACCTGTAGGAATGTGAGATTACTGTCGTAGGCGAGTCCCGGAATGCTGATGATGGTCAGCGTGCTCGTCTCTGCCGCCACAATCGAAAGGGCTATCGCCCACCAGGGAATGTCCCGTCCGGCAAGAAAATAATCGCGTAGCGATCGTTGCTTCTTCCTGAAGCGCAGCCCGAACAAAGTAATCCCGGCCAGATACAGCGCGATAATCGCGAAGTCGATCTTATCGAGGCCCATGACCAGTCAGGATCAGCAGATTCCGTCGCTGCAGCGCAGCCGACCATTATCCAGACAATCCGATCACGAAACGAGTGAGACTCTATAGACCTCTTTCAAAGCCGTGACAGATAGGTCCATAAATCGCTGCACCAAAACTCGCCCCTGAGAACTGAGAACCGAGAACTGCTCCTATGTTAGAACTAACTCGTGTCCTACTACCTCGGCATTGATGGCGGCGGTACCAAGACAACGTGTGCGCTGGGCGACGACTCGCAACTCCTCTCCACTGTCACGACGGGCCCCAGCAACATCGTGCGCGCCGGAGAGGCACAAGCGCGCGAATCGCTGCAGCAATGCGTGCGCCATGCCTGCTCCGCGGCTGGAATCACCCCGGCCGAGATCGCTCGTACGTGTGTTGGCGGATCCGGAGCCGCTCGTCCCGAACTGGCCGCCACCGTGGAGCGATTCCTCGCCGAAGTACTGCCGACCCCGATCAGTGTTGTCGGAGACATGCAAATCGCCCTGGAAGCGGCTTTCGGCGCAGGTCCCGGCGTGATCGTCATTGCCGGAACCGGATCCATCGCATACGGGCGCAATCCGGAAGGAAGAACGGCGCGCGCGGGCGGATGGGGTTTCGCCATCTCCGACGAGGGCTCGGCTCACTGGATCGCGCGTGCCGCCATTGCCGCCGTTCTCCGCTCCTCCGATGAAGGAGCGGAATCCACCGCAACGGCGCACGACGGATCGCTGGCTGCTTCTCTGATGAAAGCCTGGAGTGTCACCTCGCTTTCCGATCTCGCCCGCGCGGCCAACGCCGTTCCGCCTCCGGATTTCGCCACCCTCTTTCCCGTGATCTCCGCCAGCCGCGACGCTGTTGTCCAACCGATTCTGACTGCCGCGGGCAGGGAACTGGCACAACTGCCCGCGATCGTGATCCGCCGCCTTTTCTCGAAGCAAGACGCATCCATTCCAGTGGCCATGACCGGAGGAGTCTTTCGTCATGCCGCCGTCGTCCGAGACGTTTTTTACAATGAACTGCGCGAACGGGAGCCGCGAGCCGAGATCATCTCGAAACTCGCTGACCCCGTGGAAGGTGCATTACGCCTGGCGAGACGAATGGCTACTAGGAAACGGGATAGGGCAGAGGATTCATGAACCACCAACTGGGCGGAGCAGCGTTTAGCATTGCGATTCAATCGGCGGCTCCGGCCGCTGACGGGACCATGAATACGTACCATCGTGAACCCGAATCAACCACCGAATCCGCGCCCAACTCCGCCATCTCCGCCAATGATTCGCAGACCGAAGACCAGGCGCTCGCCCAACTCAAGAACCGCGACTTGCCTCCGGAACAGATCGAGGGAATCAGCCGCAATACGCCTGTCATGAAATCCCGCAAAGTGCGTCTGGCTCTCGCGGCTCATCCCCACTCGCCCCGCCATCTCGCGTTGCATCTGGTTCGCGAGTTCTACACCTTCGAACTCACGCACTTTGCGCTGACGTCAGGGCCAGCGCCAGACCTGAAGCGCCTGGCTGACGAAGTGCTCGTTCATCGGCTTCCATCTGTCACTTTGGGGGAGCGCATTTCGCTTGCGCGACGCTCCTCGTCGAGAGTGGCAGCGGCGTTGTTGCTCGACAAAGAAGCGCGAGTATGGCGAATCGCCCTCGACAATGCGCGCCTGAATGAAGCTGGGGTCGTCAGGGCGCTCCAGCACGCGCGGGTGTCCCCAGCATTCGTGCAACAGGTATGTTGCCACGGCAAATGGAGCCTGCGGCGGGAAGTTCGTATCGCCTTGCTGCAAACCGCGCACACTCCACTGGCGCGAGCTCTCGAATTTGCCCGCGGCTTTCCTCCTGCCCAACTCCGCGACATTCTCTACGCCTCGCGCCTTCCCGAAAGAACCAAAGAGTGCGTGCGACAGACAACGGAAAGCCGCAGACGGACCAAGATCTGATTCCAACGGATCCCGAGTGACGTTATTCATGTCATCCCGAAACGGAGCGGAATTGCCGCTTTCCGGCGATTCTGCGAAGTCGAGGACCTTGTGTCGTGCCGGAATCACCAACCACTTGTCACGAACAACGAAGCACGCTATCTTCCGCCGCCCACATTCAAAATCGATCCCGTCACATACGATGCTGCAGGCGACAGCAGCCACAGCACCGCTTCTGCGATTTCTTCCGGCTGTCCAGCACGTCCCATCGGGATCGATCCCATCAGGCGTTGCAATCTTTCCGGATCGCCATTGGCGGCGTGCAGTTCAGTCTCAACCAGGCCCGGAGCCACCGCATTCACCCGAATGCCTTCTCTCGCCACTTCACGCGCCAGGCCGATGGTGAAGCTGTCGACCGCGCCCTTGCTGGCGGCGTAATGTACCCACTCCCCCGGCGAACCGGTATGCGCGGCGCGCGATGAGATATTCACGATCGCTCCGCCCTCGCCTCCACGCTTTGTCGACATGCGCCGCACGGCCTCGCGTGCGCACAGCATCGCGCCCGTGACGTTCACGGCAAATGCCTTCTCGATCGCCGCGACCGTGACATCTTCCGCGCGCGCGAATCCCCCGGTCACGCCGGCGTTGTTCACCAGCCCCGTGATCGGGCCCAACTCCCGCTCCGCCTCCTGAAACATCCGGACCACATCCGATTCCCTGGAAACGTCGGCGCGAATCGCCCGACACCGCCCGCCGCCAGCAATGATCTTCTCGACCACGCGGCGCGCTTCCGATTCTCCCGACCGAAAATTCACGGCCACAGCATAGCCTCGCTCGCCGGCGAGTAGCGCGACGGCGGTGCCGATCCCGCGGCTCGCCCCAGTCACAATCAACGTGCCGGAATGTTGTGGGGACTGATTGGAATGGCTCATCACAGAAACAGGATTCGCAATGGAGTGTTTCGGATTGTTCGTCTTGGCAGTCTTTGCGGTTTTTGTTTTTGCAATCTTTGCGTTTTACGAGTGCTTACACCCGCCTCAGGCCTGCACCGCCTCGCGCCGCCCATGCATCAGTTGCACCAGCGCCTCGTTCAGCCGCCGCCGCGCTTCGTGGCGCTCGAACACACGCGTCAGATAACGCACCCGCACTTCAATTCCCGATCCGGTCGGGACTATGTTGAGCCCCGGGGTGGCCGATAAGGTTTGCACCCGGTACTTCGCCGTCGCTTGCCGCCACTCCGCTTCCGCCCGGCTCGCATTCTCGGCCGTTTCTTTTTCCACCAGCTTTTTGATGCCGTCGATGATGGGATACGGATCCTGCGATGCCGGAATCAGCACGTGCAGTTCGTCCCACATCCACTGCCCCGAGGTTGTGAAATTGAAAAAATGCCCTTCAATCGCGAAGCTGTTAACGAACGACACGCGCCTTCCCGTGGGGTGTCCCGCGTCGGACCAGTTCCCGGTTTCCAGCAGAACAGTTTTCAGCAGTCCTATTTCCAGCACCTCGCCGCCCACGCCGTTGATCTCAACCCAGTCTCCCACCCGAATGCCATTCTTGCCCATCAGCACGAACCAGCCGAAGAATGCGACGATGAAATCTTTCATCGCTACCGTCAGCCCCGCGCCAGCCAACCCGAGCACCGTGGTGGCCTGCGTAGGCATCCCCACGACAATAAAGAGGATGACAATCACGCCCACGGCCTCCACTGCGAACTTGACCACCGCCCGCAGCGTATCGATGCGCTTGTTCTCGGCGCTCATTCCAACGAACAGGTGATCAATCAGGCGGTTCGCCGCATACACGGAAACGATGACCAGCAGGATCCACAACAGGCACTCGAGAATATTGTGTAATGCCGCGAGCTTACGGCCTTCGATGATCCCAATCCAGTTCGCGTAAATCTCCTGCAGTTCCTCTTCATCCTGCATGCGCCGGCCACGGTCGGCGAGCAGTCTCTGATCGAGCGTGTATTGCTTGAGCGAAGCCAGCGCGGCGTCGGCCGACGCCTTCGACTCCTCGCGCGTCGCCAATGTGATTCCCTGCGAAAATCCTTTGGCTTGCTGCCGGGCGGCTTCGCGGTTCTCGCGGTCCTTCTCCACCTGCGCGGCGAGCTCCGTATGCCGCTTGATGAGATACGCTTCCTTGTCGGCCGCCTCCTGCCGCGCCTGGTCCAGGGCCGCAATCTTCTGCCGCAAGGCCTGCCACGCACCGGCAACCTTGAGCAACGTGTGGGCGCTATAGTCCTGTTCGTGAGGATCGACTGCCGATCCCGCCGCCGCGACGTTATGATCGCCCGCCTCATGCTCGGCCTGCAGACGCTTGATCTTCGACTGCGGATCGCCCCCAGCCTGCTCCAGATCTTCTGACGCGTCATCCAGTTCGTCCTGATCCAGCTCCAGCTGTGCCTTGGCGACGTCAATCTGATCCTGCAGATTCTCTTTCCGCGACTCAGGTGCGGCCGCGAGTTTGCGCGTAAGCTCCGCGATGTTGGCTTGATCGTCGTTCAAGGCCTGCTGGGCTTTTGCCTTGCGATCGGCAATGGCCTTAGCGGCCGGGGAAAGCTTTGGCGGGTTCTGCTGCGTATTACGAAGGGCGTCGAAAAAAGTGAGATCGACTTCATGATCGCCCGCCTTTTCCGCTTCATGCGCCAGCGATTGTTCTTCCGGCGTCCCCGCGAGGGCGGCCATCCGGCGTGCAGTCTCGAGCGGACGCTGATCGACCAGAGAACGCGCAGACTTCCGCCGCGAACTCCGCGTTGCAGCTGAGGAATCGTCGTCCGTATTCGGCAACGGTCGCGTCCACACAAATCCGCCGATCGCGGCTGCGACCAGCAGAAGGAGGACGAGCGGGGTGATCCATTGCCACAATTTCATGATGGGAACACTCTAGCAAGAAAATTTCAGTGTTGCGACAGTGGCAAGGGCAAGGGGCTAAAGCCCAACATCGTTTAGCGCTCTTCGGGCCCTGAAGGGCCGCTCTTCGACATCTTTTCGGTGAATTTTACGCGGCTGCTCTTCCAGTACATTTTCGGCTAAGTTGATTCTTCTTTCTCCTTGTCGGCGGCTTGGCGAGCGGGAATTTGGGGGATGGCGGCGAGAAGGCGCTCGCAGACGATTCAGGGAATTTCGGCGCGCACTTCTTCGGACTTCATCGTGGAGGCCGGTTTCGCCGTGCTGCATGCGTTGAAGGCGGGTAATCCGAGTACGCCACAATTTGCTCACGGAGAGCACGTGAGCTTGCTTTACCGATTTCGCGGATTACCGATACAAGCGCGATACAAGAGACTTTTCACGTCTGTGATTCGGGTCACACCTACCCGTGAGCGCACGTATCGAGGTCCATGGCTTTGAGAGCGATGATATGAGGCAAAGCGAGTGCGGCGGGAATGCGATAGGCAAGTTTTGCAATTGGAGCCTTATATGTGTCCGCAGTTGTCGTACTCCATATCCACGGTCCTTCCGCGTGACCGTGTCTGGGAACTCTTTGCCGAGATAGAAAACTGGCCGAAGGTTTCCGATGTCTATAACGACTTAAGATGGTCGGGATTTCCCTGGAGACCGCGTAGCTGTATCGTCGGAAGCATTCATTATCCCCACCCATTGCCTTTGCGCTACGTAATAGAGGCGTGTGAGCCCGGTGCGCTCGTCACGTATCTGGCCCATGGTACCGAGGGCGGTTTTGCCACTCACCGGACGATCCGGTTTGAACAGCGTCAAGGGCGCACATGGATTGAAGTTGATTCGTACGCAGCCGGTGAGCCCACGTTTGCGATTGCTGGGGGAAGCTACGGCTTCCTGAAGATGCTGACTGAACGATGGTTTCCGCACTTCGCACGGTTCTGCGATAGCCGAGCGTACGACCTCGGGAAAGCCCCCCCCCACTCTTTCCGAATGATTCACAGTGACGGGTTGAGGCAATTCAAAACGCGGTGAACAGTCTGCAAGGATCGCGGTAGCGCTGCAATTTGCCCGGGCTGATGCGAGAGCGAAGCAACGGTGCGGCGCACATTGGTAATCTGGGGCTTGTGAATCGTTCGCCTAGAATGAGTTCGTCGCCCTGATGATGGAAAATCTGCAATCTATTTTTGAGGAGCCGTGGAAGGCGGTGTCGCGTCCGGCGCTGGCGGGATGGCTCGTCTTCTATGGGGTGTTCTTATGGTATGCGTTTTCGGCGCATGGGGGCGGGTTGTTTATCGATGGCGCGAACCTGGTGGTGCATGAGGGCGGACACAATCTTTTTGGATGGTTTGGGCCGACGCTGGGACTTTGGGGCGGGACGCTGCTGCAGTGGATGGTTCCGTTTCTGCTGGCGGCTTATTTCTTCACCGAGCGGCAGACAACCGGGTTCGTTTTCTGCTTGTTCTTTTTCTTCGAGAACTGGCTGTATACGGCGACCTACATGGCGGATGCGCGGGCACAGGAGTTGCCGCTGGTCACGACGGGGGATCCGGATTTCGTGGAGCATGATTTTCACACGATCTTTTCGAGCCTGGGCGTGCTGCAGTACGACACGCGGATTGCGGCGGTGGTGCGCGGGCTGGGGTGGTGCGGCATGATTGCGTGCGTAGTGTGGCTGGCGATGCAGTGGCGGACGGCGGAAACGGAACGGTCGAGTGAAATTCGTGTTCCGGTTGTTCCGTTGAGAAAAGTCCCCACTCTAACCTCGCAAAAGGCGCGCTCCTTCGATGATCCCAGGGGCAGGCCATTAAGACGCGGCAATAATTATCGGACGCGCGTGTAACACAGCGCCAGTAGAAACTCCGCTCAGGGCATCCAGTCGGCAATAAAGACGTTGGTCTCGTGCGGTGCCTTGGCGTTGCGGTTGGAGGCCCACACAAGCTTCTTGCCATCCTTCGAGAACATCGGGAAGCCGTCAAAGCCAGCGCTGTAGGTGACGCGCTCCAGGCCAGTGCCGTCGGGATTGATCAGCCACAACTCGAAATTCCCCATGCCTCCGGTGGCGTGGGTTTCGGGATCGTAATTCGAGGAAAAGATGATTTTCTTGCCGTCGGCGGTGAATGCGGGGCCGAAGCTGGCGGCGCCGAGATTGGTGATCTGGCGCTTCTCGCTGCCATCAGATTTCATGATCCAGATTTCCAGCGAAGTCGGACGAATCAGATTTTGCCCCAGCAGTTCCTTGTAATCGCTAATTTCCTTGTCCGTCTTGGGATGGTATGCGCGGTAAACGATCCACTTGCCATCCGGAGAAAATGTGGGGCCGCCATCGTAGCCCAGTTCGTGCGTGAGTTGCTTCACGTTTTTGCCATTGGCGTCCATGATGTAGATGTCGAGGTCGCCATTGCGCATCGAGGTAAAAGTGATTTTCTTGCCATCCAAAGTGATAGTTGCTTCGGCGTCATAGCCGGGCGCGTTCGTCAGTTGCTTCAGGTTCGAACCGTCGGGATTCGCGGTGAAGATGTCGTAGCCGGAGTAAACCGCCCAAACATATCCCTTGGAAAAATCCGGGCGCGGCGGGCACTCCGGGCTGGCGAGATGCGTGGAGGCGTAAAGAATTTTCTTGCCATCAGGGAAGAAGAAGCTGCAGGTGGTGCGTCCTTTGCCGGTGGAGACCATGTGCTGGTCGCTGCCATCAGCGTTCATGATGAAAATCTGGTCGCATTTCACGTCCCCGTGGGACGACTGGTAGATGATCTTCTTGCCGTCGGCGGAGAAGTAGGCTTCGGCGTTCTGGCCGCCGAACGTCAGTTGGTGGACGTTGCGTAGATGTCTTTCTTGCGGCGTGGCGAGGTCGGGTGGGTTCTGAGCGAATGCCCTCGTCAATAAAACAAGGAATAAGAGTATGGATTTCATGGATGGCGGGTAGTTTAGCAAAGAGGAGCGCAGAGCAAAGTCAAAATCCCCACCTGAAACTGGCAAAATACGCGAATTTCGGATGGGGCACCCGGCATTCAGGTTTGTGGATTCAGCTCTATTTCTGAAAGTAGTTGCGGATGGCTTCGGCTTGGGTCCGCGTCACAACGGCCGAAAGCGCCGCAGCGTCCGCCAGCTTCACTGCGCGAACGCTCCCGAAATGTTCCAGCAGCCGGCGGCTCGTGCTCTCGCCTACTCCGGGGATTTCCAGCAGTTCTGTGGAGCGATCGCGGATCTGGCGGCGCTTGCGGTGGAAGGTCACGGCGAAGCGGTGCGCTTCGTCGCGGACCATCTGGATCAGGTGCAGTACCGGAGAATGATGATCGAGCGCGATAGGATCTTTCTCCTGTCCATAGACGTAAAGAACCTCTTCTCGTTTCGCAATCGCAGCGAGGGGCTGGTTGATGATCTCGAGGGACTCGAGCGCTTCGGCTGCGGCGTGGAGCTGGCCGAGGCCTCCGTCGATGAGCACCAGGCTAGGCATCGGCTTCTTTTCTTCCTGAATGCGCTTGTAGCGGCGTGTGACCACCTCGCGCATGGAGGCGAAATCGTCCACTCCCTCGACAGTGCGGATGATGAATTTGCGGTAGTCGGATTTCTTCATCTTCCCCTCTTCCCAAACGACCATCGACGCTACCGTCTCAGCGCCTTGAATATGCGAGATGTCGAAGCACTCGATGCGCTTGGGGAGTTCCGGCAGGCTCAGCACTTCCTGAAACTCCTCCTGGATCTTGCGGGCATTGGGCTTCAACACCCGGAAGCGCTGATCGTAAGACTGCTTGGCGTTGTTTCCGGCGAGATCGATCAGCGAACGCTTATCCCCGCGTTGCGGCACGAGAATATGCACGCGTGTGGCGCGGGCGCCCTCGCCTGCGTTTTGCTCGGAAAGCAGATCTTCCAGTTCAGCGCGATCCTCGAAATCGATCGGGATGTAGAGATTTCTTGGTACATAAGGCTGTCCGATATAAAGCTGCTTCAGCAGAGCAGAGAAGAACTCGCCGGGATGAAAACTAGCCTCACCAACAGCTCTGTCATCCTGAGGCCCGCGCTCTTCGCGCCCCGAAGGACCTATGGATTCGTCTGCACCACTGATGCTCTCCGCGTCAGAACCGCTGCCGGCAGGTTGCATAGGTCCATCGCTTCGCTCAGGATGACAGGCGTACGCGGGATGTAACGGTTCCGGGCTCGCGAATTCCGGCAGATCTTCCCAGAAGAATTCGCGGCGGTCGACCATTTTGCCGGAGCGCAGGTGGAACAGGTTCACCGCCAGCATTCCGTTTTCGTAGTGATATCCGAAGACGTCGGCGTCGTCGCCCTCGGCGGCGGCGATGCGCTGGCGTTCCTGGAGTTGCTCCACCGTGGAAATCAGGTCGCGATAGCGTGCGGCTCGCTCGTACTCTTCCGCCGCTGCCGCTTGTTCCATGCGAGAACGTAAGGAACGGGCGAGATCGGTGGGTCGTCCTTCCAGAAACAGCTTCACGTCGCGCACCCCTTCCTGATAGGCCTCGGGCGTGGTCAGCTCCTTTACGCATGGCCCCAGGCAGCGCTTGATGTAGTACTGCAGGCAGGGGCGCGGGTGGAAACGTGTCAGATCGACCTTGCAAGAGGGGATCAGAAAATTACGGTGAATCAGATCGACGATGCGGTAAGCGAGATTGGCAGGGAAGTACGGTCCATAATATTCGCTGCCATCTTTTCGCAGTCGGCGGGTGACGTAGACTCGAGGAAAGCGCTCGCCCAGAGTGAGCTTTACGTATGGATAGGTCTTGTCATCCCGGAGAAGGATGTTGAAACGCGGCTTGCGCTGCTTGATCAGGTTGTTTTCGAGCGCGAGCGCTTCCTTGTTGTTGGCGACCACGATGTAGTCGACATCCACCGCTTCGCGGACCAGGGTTCCGGTTTTGGCGTCCTCCCAGCGGCCTTCGTGGAAGTAGCTGGAGACTCGGCTGCGCAGGTTCTTCGCCTTTCCGACATAGATCACCTCTCCCTCAGCGTTCTTGTAGAGATACACGCCGGGCTCGGTGGGAATGGTGCGGATTTTGGCAAGAAGATCCATGGAGGGATGATCCATTTTATTCGATGAGGATGCGAGGGAATCGACCCGAGACCACCGGTTCATGCGGATGCAACCGGTTGCTCATTTTCGCCCCAGGATTGCAGTCGTGGATATTGGAACGCGGTTTTCGCGAAGGAAAGGCTCGAAAACATCGCGAAGAAAATCCAGTCGGAGCAGAAGAGCTCCTGGAGGCGATCTTCCCGTCTGGAAATCTGAGTCGGACCGTATAAAAATTCCCTTTGGAATGTGGGGTTTGCGTCTTAACCCGAGGCGGTCCTACCATCTAACACTTAGTGGTTGCGCCGCAAGCCCTTGAAAACGTTTATACTTGTAGGTGACGTGCCGGCGCTTCGGAACTGGCATGTGCCGTGCAATTGTGGGGGATGGGACTGGAAAGTACCCGTCATTCCCAGGGCCTAAAAGTTTGAAATTCCGCGCCATCAAGCGCGAAGGACAGGATGGAACGAAGGAGCCTCATCTCTATGACCCGCTCTTCCTTAGTGATTTGCCTCGCCGCCAGCATCATTGCGACAGTGGGCTGCAGCAGCAAGAACTACGTTAAGCAGCAAACGACGCCACTCATCAACAAGACCAACGAACTCGACGACCTGACCGCGAAGAACACCCGCGACATTAAGGACGTCGACGCGCGCGTTCAATCCGGCCTGGCCGCCGTGAACGCCAAGACCGCAGACGTGGAACAGAAGGCGCAGGCTGCCGGACAGAGCGCCCAGCAGGCTCAGCAGACGGCCGATGCCGCCAATGGCCGCGTCAATGTGCTGACCGATACAGTCGCCAACCTCGACAACTATCACGCCGTGGCCGAGACATCAGTGAAATTCGGCTTCAACCGCGACAATCTCACGCCCAAGGCAAAGGAGGCGCTGGATCAGCTTGGCGCCAGCATTGCCAGCACCAAGGGTTACATCATCGCGCTGGAAGGCGGATGCGACTCCGTCGGCTCGGAGGAGTACAACTACGGCTTGAGCCAGCGGCGCGCCGACGCGGTGGTGCAGTACCTGGCTTCGAAGTACAACGTTCCGGCCCACAAGATTTACGTGATCGGACTGGGCAAGGATAAGCCGGTAGAGTCGAACAAGACGTCTGCGGGCCGGGCCGACAATCGCCGCGTGGACGTTCGCCTGATGACCAATACGGTCAGCGGCGGAACGCAGGCCCCGGCGACCACTGGACAGGCAAGCAATCCGTCGTCGATGTAAAAGTTACGGATAGCCATCCTCCCGAAGTGGAGGACTTCGCCAACAGGCCGCTCACGTGCCTCCCCCCGAGCGGCCTGATTTTTTTGAGCCTGAGTTTTTGTTGAAAAAGATGCCTGCAGGCGAACCCGCGATCACCATCCCATTTGGCTCATCCGGCCAAGGATAATCTTGCTGTAGCTATTCATGCGCTCGGGCCGCCGCTTCAGAGGAGCCGGGAGGATCGCAGCCAGCCGTGCGGCCGGTTCCCGCCCGATATTGCGGGCCGGGGTCTGGTCCCAGTAACGACACGCCGAATCGGCACCATACACGCCAGGACCCCATTCGACCACATTGAGGTAAATCTCCAGAATGCGCCGCTTGCCGAGAACGAGTTCAGCGACCGGAACCAGGCTGGCCTCCGCGCCTTTGCGCAAAAAAGAGCGGCCCGTGCCGAAGAACAAATTTTTTACAAGTTGCTGCGAAATGGTGGAAGCGCCTCGCGTACGCTCGCCTTCCATATCCTGTTGGGCAGCGATTTCGATCTCGTGCCAATCGAATCCGTGGTGCTGGTAAAAGTGCGCGTCTTCCGCGGCGATTACGGCGTGCTGGAGATCCGGTGAGATTTGTCGGAGCGGGATGAACCTGTAATGTTCGTGATAGGGCGCGCTGTGAACCCAAGCCTGCAAGCGGCGCTGGATATGCACCGCAGTCGTTGGTGGATCTATCCATCGGACCGTCACCAGAATCAGCGCAGGAACTGACCAGAGAGCGACGATTCCGACGACGAACCATCGAATCAGGGATCGGAAGGAGAGTGTCCGCAACCGAGCCTTGCTCTCTGTCTTGGCGGTTTCAATCACGTTTCAGAATGATAGCCCGAGTGTCTCGCGAGCTAGTGAAATTCAGCCAGTAACTCGGCACTCCGGATCCCATCAATCACTATTGCACGCAGGCGTAAGATGGCTGCCATGCCATCCATAACTTTTTCTCGCCGTTCATTTCTGACGATGTCTGCCACGCTGCCGTTCGCTCTGCGCGCTTTTGCCGCGGGATCGAAAATTCCTGTTGGGCTGGAACTCTATTCGGTTCGGGACGAGTTGAAAAAAGATTCCGAGGGCACGGTGCGGGCCGTGGCGCAGATGGGATACGAGTGCGTGGAGTTCTTTGCCCCGTATTTTGAATGGAGCGAGGCGCAGGCGAAGCAGATGCGCAAGCTCATGGATGATCTGGGCATTAAGTGTTATTCGACGCATAACGACGAAGATTATTTCAGCGCGGACAAGATCAGTCGGGCGCGCGATCTGAACCTGATTCTCGGGACGCGGTACATGGTGCAGGCCTGGAGCAATCCCAAGCCAGACGCGGGCGGGTGGAAGGATTTGGCGGAGAGGTTGAATGCCGCCGCCGACCAGTTGGCGCCTTCGGGATTGAAGGTGGGATATCACAATCATGATGCGGAGTGGAAAACGGTTGAGGGTAGACGCCCGATGGAAGTACTGGCCGCGAACACCAGGCCTGCGGTCATGTTGCAGTTGGATGTGGGGACATGTGTCGCGGCAGGGGCGGATCCGGTGGCATGGATACGGGACAACCCGGGGCGCATTCATTCCATCCACTGTAAAGACTGGGCGCCTGAGCCGGTGGGGTACAAAGCTTTATTTGGCGAGGGGAAGGCCGATTGGAAGGGAATTTTTCAGGCGGCGGAAAGCGTAGGTGGCGTGGAGTTTTATTTGATTGAGCAGGAGGGCAGCCGTTATTCGGAGTTGGAGACAGCGCGCCGCTGTTTGCAGAATTTCCGGGCGGCACATGCGTGAAGGCATTTCTGGGGCTAAAGCCCTTTATCTTCCGCGCGCGCGCGGTCATGAAGGCCCGCTCTTTTACGGGACGCGCAATCGCAGCACGGGTGTTTCAAGCGGCTGGGTGGGACTAGTAAAATGATGTTGATGGACCGGTTGCTTCTCATTCTTGTTATCAGCGTCAGCCTGGGGGCATGGGCGCAGAGTTCGCCGCCTTCGAATTCTTCTGCTCCGTCCGGTTCGGCTCCCGCTCCTAACCAGAATTCGGATTCGGCTCCTTCACAAGCGAAGACCTCGAAGCCGCGCACTCCGGATTTGAGCCCGCCGCGTTCGGACCGCGTGAATGCGGATGCACTGGAGGAGGGCGAAAGTTCCAGCAAGGATGATCAAATCGATCTGAACCCCCCGCTGGGAGATTTGGCGGCACATCCGAAGGATGCGACTCCCGTCGATCGCACGGCGAATCCGCCTGGCGAAGGCGCGAACGATGTGGGCGAATTCCGTCCCTGGGATCCGCACAAAGCCGCCAAAGACGTTGAGGTAGGGGATTTCTACTTCAAGCGCAAGAATTATGTAGCGGCGGAGTCTCGTTATCGGGAGGCTTTGTACTACAAAGATAACGACGCGATGGCGACGTTCCGGCTGGCGGTTTGCCTGGACAAACAGGATCGTCCGGACGAAGCGCGGCAGGTATACGAGTCGTATTTGCGCATTCTGCCGTATGGGCCTGAGTCGCAAAACGCCAAGAAAGCCATTGAGCGGATCAAGGCTGGGGCGAGCAAGACGGCGTCGGGGAAGTAGAGTTACCCTCAGCGGCCAGCCGGCGCCTTTTTAAAGGCAGCGCCTTTCCAAAGCCAGGCCCCTTTCAAAGCTGGCGCCCCCTTTTAAATGCGTCCCCAAAGCCAAAAGCATAAGTGAGCGGAATTCTCGTTTGCTTTCTAAGACTTCTTCCGCTTGCTGCTGCGGCGGCCGTTGCTTCCGACGCGGCTCTCTTCGGCCGCGCCCAGCACCAGATTCGTGGGGAATCTTGGCCCGGAAACGGCGATGCGTTTTGCGCGCGCCGCTTCTACGACGGCATCGAACGCGTCGAGGCAGGCGTGCACGGTCTGCACCCGCAGCGCGCCTTCAAACCGTCCACGGATAATCAGCATCGCGGTTCCGTGCATCAGCGACCACAGGCTCAGCATGAGGCGAGTGTGTTGGCGCGGCGTTCCTCCCAGTTGTCGCGCGAGACGATCGCGCATCAGGTTGAAGGTGGGCCAGGGTTCGTGCAGGGAAGGAGGTTTGCCCACGCCGTCGAACAGAACTTCATAGGCGTACGGGTGACGCAGCGCGAATTCCAGATATCGCTCAACGCACTGACTAAGGGAGCGCGTGAGGCTGACCGCGGCATAGAGTTCGCTGCGCGTCTTGAGGCGCAAAGCGCGGAGAATGTCGTCGCGATTCTGGTAGCGCTCGTAGACGGTGGGCGTGGTGGTGCCAGCTGCTTTGGCGATGGCGCGCATGGTGAGAGCTTTTTCGCCTCCGCGCGCCCACAGGCGTGAAGCGCTCTCGAGAATGCGTTGTTCCAGATCAGGATCGGCTTGCCGTGGCACAGCGTCCTCCCGGGCAAAGGATCATTGAGCTAAAACCAACTAATTTCTTGCACCGTGTATTGTTAACATCGTATACTTTATTATCAAAAAAGTTCGCAGGCGGGTTCGAACAGGCCTCGTTTCTACAGTCCTCCCCACAACGGGCCGCCGAACCCGCCTGCGCGCGTAGCGGGGATGTGCGAATGCAGGCAGGAGAGAAGAAGCAATTCGAGGTGAGCCGCCTGGTGGCGGATCTATCGGCGCTGAAAGTGGAAATGTTGAGCGCGCAGTATGCCATGGACCGGGTTCGTCTCCAGTATTCTCCGCAGGACATTATTGCGTACGGCGACGCGCAGACGCTGAAACGCGTCATTACGTCCTGCGCGGCGATCCATCAATTTTTTTCGCAGATCCAGGCCCAAATGCAGCAGCGCGAAGAAGGAAGATCGGGCGAGTGATGCGCTGCTTTTCGCCAGCCTTCCCAGGGTGAGTACCTCAGCGCAAACTTCGTAGACTGTCGCGCGGATCCGGCGTAGCAACCCGGCCCGCGATCAGCACCCGAGGGATGCAGCCTTGGCCGCCAGCCGGCCCCATCTACAACGGTGCCGGCGGTCTTTTCTCAGAACACGTTCTAACCCACTCTCCAGTTACTTTTCAACCCGAATAAAGTCGCCAGTCGAAGCATTCACGGCGATGCGCAGCTTGGAGTTGTCGCGGCTCTCGCCGTAGATGACATGCCACACCAGTTCGTTGGTGTTGTGGTTCCAATCGCAAACATAGAGCACCGGAGTGTCGGGAGCCTTTTCCAGAACTTTGTCGCCGCCGTGTTTCTGGGCGGTCTCGAACGCCTTGTCAGAATCGACTTTCAGGAATGCCATGTCGAATACCGCGGTCGAGGCATTCGAGGGATTGTAGCTGTCTTCGATCCCGGGATTGACCCCGCGATCGGGCGCACCCGGAGCCGCGCTGCCGGACCAGGTGAAGGATTTCTCCGTGCGCGCGGAAGGCGAGGCGAAACTGCCCCGCCAGATCGTGGCTTTGCCGTCATGCCCGTTGCCATCGGCGGTGACAGAGGACTCGAGGCGGTAAGGCTGCGCGTCGACTTTCCATCCCCGGGCCGAGACATAGAGCCGCTGGAACGATGGGCGGCCGGTTTCCAAGTCCGGGCCTTTGACTTCCGGCTTGGTCTCGGCGGGCTTGGTCGGCTCAGAGGTGCACGCCGCCAAGAAGATCAGCATCGACATACTGAGGGCAACCCACAACCACCTGCTATGCACGCGTGCAGAAAACGGGGCCGTTTTCATGGCAACCTTCCTGGTATATAAAGCTTGGGTTCAGTGATTCGACGCAACATTCTACCCGAAGCGCAGGAAAAGGTAAGTGACGCCTGATGGACTCTCGATTGAAAACGCTGCAGGAGGAGGTCGCCACGGCAATCGCTGGATTTTCAGCGGAGCATCTGAACTGGCATCCGGCGGGGAAGTGGAGCGCGGCAGAAGTGCTGGAACACCTCTATCTCACGTATACCGGGACGATTAAGGGTTTCGAGAAGCTGATGCAGGCAGGAAAGATTTCCGTTTCCAAACCGAACTGGCGACAACGCGCGGGACACTTGCTGGTGCTGCGGTTCAGTTACATGCCGCCGGGCAGGGAGTCTCCGGCAGTGGCTCGTCCGAAGGGAGTGGCGACTGAAAAAGTGCTCGCCGAAATTGAGCAGAAGATTTTAGAGATGGATGAAACGATCGGGCGAGCCGAAGAAAAGATGGGGAGCGGTAAGTTGCTGGATCACGTGATTCTGGGGCCACTTACCGGCGCAGAGTGGAGGAAGTTCCACCTGGTGCATGGGCGTCATCATTTGCAGCAGATTCGGCGGCTGCGGGAAGCCGCGAAGGGCAGCTCCTCGGCACGCTGACCCGGTTGACTGATACGCGAATTCGGACGTTTGCCGGTTGCTTATCACTCGCGGTAACTACTCACCCCGAGTACGGTTGATGCGGCGCACGTGGCTGGGGCTCAGGTGCCCACGCGGCGCTTCTCAGGAAATTCCCTACCTCCAAAGCCTCTCTTCCTTACCCGACGGTCGGCGGGTTTCTACGTCCTCCAGTTGATACAGAAAAACAGCTGCTCGGCCCAAGATGGCAAATGGGCTCGAATCAGCCGGATCGGAGCATCTCCGAAAGCTCCGCCGGAAGAGGAGAAACAAATCGCTATGAAATTGCTGAATGGCATTCTGGTAGCAGGAGTTCTCGCGATCACAATGGCATGTTCGAACAACACGAAGGCTCCTGACGTAACGGAGAACGTCCGTCACGCTCTGGACAATGCCGGACTGACGGATGTGCACGTGAATCAAGATCGCGACAAAAATGTTGTGACGTTGAGCGGGACCGTTCCGAGCGCTGACGACAAGGGAAGGGCAGAATCGATCGCGAAGTCGCAAGCCGGATCGGCGGTCGTAGCGGACGAGATTGGAGTCCGTCCCAAGGGCGATGAAGGCACCGCAAAGAAAGTGGACTCGGAACTGGATTCCGGCATTGATAAGAATCTGGAAGCGATGCTGGTCGAGCACAGGATGAACCGCGAGGTTCACTACGATGTGAATAACGGAGTGGTGACCTTGAAAGGGAACGTTCCGTCTCAGGGACAACGGTCAAACGCAGAGAAACTTGCGCAGCAGGTTCCGAACGTGAAGCAGGTCGTGAACGAGCTCGAGGTCAAGAATCAGCGAGCGACTTCGACGAAGTAGTTGGGGCAGCCCAAAAAGAATCCCCACTTCTGGAACCGCGCCAGAAGTGGGGCACCCGAAAAAATCGTGTTGCTCTTCTACTGGTCGCGCATGTTGGCCGGGACGCCGGCCTTGCGGGCGTCTTCCTGCATATCGTCGAGCTTCTGTTTGGCGTCGTCGAGGGCTTTCTGCTTGTCGGCGATCTGTTGCTTGTATTGCGCGTCGGTTTTGTCCCAGTCAGACTGGTTGCGCAGGCGGTTGCCGGCGTCGGCGTACATGGCCGCGGCGCGGATCTGATATTCGCGCTGCAGGACATCGAGTTCGCGGCCGATCAAATCAATCGAATCTTTTTGCGCGCTCAGCTTATCCTGCCATTGTTTCCAGGCGGCTTGCTTGGCGGCTTCTTCGTCCTCGGGCGATTTCGCAGACTTGTCCTCGGCTGCAGTGGACGCGTTCGCTTCTGAGCTTTTTGTTTCCGCAGAACTCTCCGCCGCCTTGGTTTCCGTGGGAACGTTAGCGGCAGGCTGGGGCTTGCCCTCGGGAGATTTCGTGTTCGGCTGAGGGGCAGCTTTATTCTCGGCCGAATTCGCACTTTCGTCCGCCTGGGTTCCAGCGGTATTGTCGGTGCTGGTGCCGGCAGCGGGTCCTACGATCGAGAGCTTGTCATCTTTCGGCAGATTGTCGTTGTCGAACACTTTGGGCTTCGCGGGGTTGCCTGAGGATTTACGGACCTGGCGCGCGTAGTCACCCAGCGAGGACTGATCCTGCGCCTGCGCCGGAATCCTCAGCGCAGCGAGGGATACTAAGAATCCGAGAACGATCATCGCAATGCGTTTCATAGCTGATACCTCTTCTCCTCTGTTCGACCTCAGCGGCTAAAGCCACGATTGAACTTGACGGACCTACGGCACGGCTTGAAGCCGCGCCCTTTCAAAACAGCCGAGCTGTTAAGGCGGTGCCTTGCAAATCCCAGTCTCGCATCCTGCGAAGCCGTGCACCCTAAAAGCCGCTTTCTGAAACACTCTTCATCGCGCTGCCGCGTGCTCGATCGCTTTCTCAGAGGATTCAAGCGGCATCGAGAGCGCTGCAACAACTTCGATTACGCAGGCAGCGCCCAGTATGGCACCTTCGGCGCGCAACGAGGAAATCGTGATGGAGACGAGCTTCGTCTGGCCATCGGGGCTTTCGTATTCTGATTCGAGCTTGCGCGCCGCGCGGGCTTGCTTCAAGGCGGATCTCACCTCGTCGGCAATGCCCACGACATCTGCGTCTGAAGCCGTTTTTGCCAGGGCACCCCGGAAGATGTCTTCCGCTCCCATGCCCACCGCCGAAGCGAATCCCAGAATCTGTTTTGCCGCCGGATTGCTTGCCTTCACCAGGCCGTTCGGGCCGAACAACAGCATGCCACAGGGAAGACCGGTGAGCATTGCTTGAAAAAACGTCTCACTGGCGCGCAAGCGCTGCAACTCCGACTGCGATTGCGACTGCAACTCCTGCTGCTGTTGCCGCAACTGCTGGATGACGGTGTTATAGACGTGCAGCGGCATCGACTGCAGCGTGGTCTGATCCGAACCGATCTGCGCCTCACTGACAATTTTCTTGCGCAAGAGGCGCATGAACAACAGCCCCATCAGGAACGCGAGAACGGCGCAGAACAGAACCGCCATCGAGCGCAAGACAACCGGGTTGGCCAGGATTCTCACCAAAGCCTCCCGTACCAGTGCAGGAATGCGTTTCCGAAGAACAGGGCAAAGATAGCCATGCTGCCAAGAAAGACGCCGAAGGGCATCTGGTAAAAGCGGTAAACCATCTGCGCCGATTGCCATCCGCGGCGGCTGGCCGCATGAGCATCGCGCAGGCGCTTGAGGAAACGCCGCCGTCGTTTCAGCCAGACCACCAGAACTGTGCTGAGTCCGAAAAGCGATCCCGCAAGTGATGCGGTGAAAATAGTGAACACGGTGAGCTTGACCCCGAGGAAAGCGCCCACCATCGCCATCAGCTTAACGTCGCCGAATCCCATTCCTTCCATGCCGCGCCAGCGCAGGTAAATGGCGCCTACGCCGTAGATGAAGGAAGCTCCCACGGCGGCACCGAGCAGCGCGTCGGCGAGGGACAATAGCCGCAGCAAGAGATCATTGCTGATGGGTAAATTGACGATCCCGGGCAGAAATTGCGAGGCCAGATCGTTCACAGGAACCAGCAGGCTGAAGATCAAGCCCAAAGCAAGGCCGGGCAAAGTGAGCTTATCGGGGAGGAGCTTGGTTTCGGCGTCGGTGAAGATCAGTCCAAGCAGCAGAAAGGCGAATGCGCAATATTTCAACGTCGAGAGCGTCAGGCCGAAATGCCAGTAGCAGGCCAGGAACAACACGCCGGTGAGCAGTTCGACAATCATGTAGCGGGGCGTGATAGACACCTTGCAATGGCGGCATCGGCCGCGCAGCAGAATCCAGCTCAACACGGGAATGTTGTCGTAAAAGGCGATCGGCTGGTGGCAGTTCGGGCAGGCTGAGCGAGGGCTTACCACCGATATCTGGCGTGGCAGCCGATAGACACACACATTCAGAAAGCTGCCGAAGGCCAGCCCGAGGGCAAAGATCGACAATGCGAAGAGCGGATCCAAATGGTTATATCCGGCCAGACCTCAGCCCGCGCGGGTATTCCCCTAAGAGAACGCGGGAACGCCTCATTTGTGCAGGCAGGCTGCGATCTTGCTCGTTCTAAACGGGATTATAAGGCGGGGATTCCAGGGGCACTAAGGTACTGAAGTCACTGGCCATTGGGACAGCGAAACGGTGAGGTCAGGTACAGGGGAGGTCTGACGTCTTCCTCCAGTGGTTTCGTTGGCTCCTTCGTGACACGATAAGCTCCCGCTCGTGACCGCTTGCACGGGATCTTCGCGGGCTTATTTGAAAGCCCCACTTCTGGCAACTGCGGCCAGAAGTGGGCACCCGATCTAAATTTCAAGGGCGATTTCGGCCCACCACATCGTTACAATCGCCCTACTTGGCCTGCAGGGTCTCGAGATAGTTCACCAGATTCGAGGTTCTCTGCTGGACCTGATCTTGATGGCCTTGGCTGATGCTGGAGAAAAGCGGTCCCCACATCGGCATGTCGGCGCTACCGTGCGAGGGCAGGTTGGCCTGTCCGCGGAGCACGGAGGCGACATGAGAGGACGGATACTTGCCGCCATTCTTCTGCGCCAAAGTGGTCAAGTCGCTCGGGGCGCTCTTCAAAGCAGAGGCCGCGGGACCGTTTCCTTTGGCATCCGCGCCATGACAGACCGCGCAATAGTTGTTGAACATCTCTTTGCCGGAACTGGCTGACACGTTCGTAATCGGAACATGCTTTACCGTCGGCGGTGGTTGGGCCGGACCTTGCTGTGCCACGGCCAAAGCTGAAATCAGCAACAGAATAGAAAACAGGCAGATGAATTTCATTACACGCATTGCGATCCTCCTGGGCCTTGGTTCGGCCCGCACGTCCACAACTTCGCAGTCTAGGAGGAGGGGCAGGGCGAGGATGTGATCAGGATCACTCCCGGCTGTGACGAAAGAATTGAATTCTTGAGGCATGGAAAAATTGAGCCATTGAAATACTGAAGACTAGGGGAAGTCGAATCTTAGGAGCGCGCCGTCCAGCGGAATTCCTGCCGTCATGGTTGCGGGGAAGCGTCCGGACCAGTGTTCCCAGTTGGCGGGAACCAGGCGAGCTTCCGGCGCCGCATCTTGCCATCCGCCAGAAGTTTCCTCGCGGACGCGGCATACGTAAGCGGTTTTGTCGCGCTCGTGCGGCCCGAGCTTCCATTCATACAAGCTCGCGGCCAGAGTTTCGCTGAGAGATTCGCGGGGATCGAGACAAAGGATCCATGTATCGGGGACCAATTGGCGGGGTAGGTCGTAGCCCTTTTTCGCGGATGCGCGTACCACCCTGGCTCCGTAATGTCGCGCGACTGTTAGCGTTTCGTCAGAGGAGTGATGATCGACAACTACGATCTGGTCGCACGGATAGACCGTCTCAAGACATCGGCCGAGACGCAAGGCATCGTTTGAGGTATGCAGAAGGGCCGTGAGCGCGGGCATCGGTGCGCGTCATTCTCGCGCGTTTAGCGAAATGATAGCAAGGATTGGGGGACAGGACCGGAAGCGGACTGCTGGCGCGTCCCGGAAATCCTCATCCTAAACTCGCCCACTTTACGAGTTTAGGATGGGCAGCCGGTAGAGCAGTTTCTAGCTACTGCGGAGTGCTGAGCTTCTGCCGGTTCGCATCCGGGCCGACAGCCTGGATGACCGTTACCGGCGCTTGCAGCGTGAAATTCAGCACGGTTTCTGAGGGCAGTTTGATCTGCTGGGACTTGGTAGCGGCCTGCACACCACCACCCACGCCGGCTCCGGCTGCTGCTCCAATCGCCGCGCCTTTGCCGCCTCCCGCCAGGGCTCCAATGATGCCGCCCAGGACAGCTCCGCCGCCGACTTTCTCGGCAGTGTTCTTTCCCCGCGAGCTGCCTTGCTTTTTATATTGATCGGTTTGCAAGTTATAGGTTTTTCCGCCCGTGGACAGCGTGTCGAGCTGCATCGCGACCAGCGACTGGCCAGCGAATTTGCCCGCGCTGCGGACTTCAACCAGATGCCCGGTAATCTCGACTCCGGCGGGCACAGCCTGATCCCCATCGGAGGTAAGCGGAGCATTCAACGTGGCGTGAAAGGTGTCGCCGGTCTGGTTCTTCTCGCTGTCAATGGGATCTACCAGGCGCACCGAAAGTTGCGTGCCCTGGTCGATGATGTAGTGCTTTGGGGCCGGTGGCGGAGGCGGAGGCGGCGGAGGGGTGTTCACCGCGTTATCCGTCGGGGCCGGATTCGCTGGGGGCGGCGGCGCCTGGTTGTTGGCCGCCATATCCGCATTGCTGGAGTCGCCGCTATCCGCTTTGTGGTGCGAATTGTGCGATTTCCTGGCAGGCTCCGGTTTCATGGTCTCTTCTGCGGGCGGCGGAGGAGCCTGCGTCGAAGCGGTCGTGGCGGGAGCAGCGGGGGCCGATCCCACCTGCAGGTTGTTCACGACTTCTTTTACCCCGGAAACGGACGAGGCCTGACGCGCCGCGGCATCTCGCTGGGCGTCGTTATCGACGTTACCGCTGAGCGTGACTACGCCATTCTGCGATTGCACATTCAGCTGTTTTGAGGAGAGACCAGAATCCTGGCCGAACTTGGATTGAATGTCGCTGGAGATTTTCGCGTCGTCCGGCTTGCGCGAGCATGCAACGCCCAGGCTCAGGACTAACACAAGCAGAAGTGAAGACAGACGGACACCTTCTCGACTCATACGCAACTCCCAAACTGATGAAGGTCCGAGGACGTAAGTCCTCGGCTACAGTTTAGATGCTGGCGCGGCTTTGTGCAGATGTAAATGCACCGGTAAGTAAATTCTGGGGGAATTCCGTTAGTAAAGAATGGACGGGCCTAATGGATGAACTTGTAATCCACGATGGATGCGGCCAGGGCGATTTTGCCCTCTTCCACTTCCGGTTCGTCCTTGGCGCGGATGACGCGACCCTGGCAAACGACATTACTGTTTTTCTGGCCCGAGATTTCCTCGGGCATCTCAAAGACCATCTCGATCAGCGCATTTACCGGGAGCGGTTGCGGGCCGATGAATAAAACTCCGCTCTGGCTGATGTTTTCAATGGTGCCTTCGTACCAGGTGCTGGTCTTGTTGACGCGATAACGCAGCGCGATATCGAGCTTTAAGCGGCGCGCACGGGGTACCCAGGATGGCCGTTTTTCGCGGGTATGGCTGCGGCGGATGCCGGTTTCCACCTTATGCTCCACGCGTTCGGTGCGGCGCATGGTGGTCCAGTCATACTTGTACTCGGCGGCACACAACAGGCAGACCTGGTAGTAATTGCCATCGGCGCCGCGACGCGGCCAGGAAAACTCGTGAGAGCAGCGCCCTAACATAATCACATCCATAAATTTCTGGGGCATGATGGGTCACTTGAGGCGCGTCAAGCGCCTCGGATGCAAGCCCATCATCAACGGGAAGGCAGATTTTGGAAAGGTTACTTTCGTGCCGTGGTTGCGCCCATATTTTTGTGTTCGCTGACGGACAGAGGGAGATTGGTTGATCGACCATCCCTTCGACTTCGCTCAGGCTCTTCGATGCGGAGGAGATCGAGCCCTGGTCGACCGGGCCGTGTATTATCGCCGGATGCATTCTGATGTTGCGGTGTTTATCCTTACCGGCGGCAAGAGCACGCGCATGGGGACGGATAAGGCGTTTCTGAAACTGGAGGGCCGCACCCTGATCGAACGGATGCTCGACATCGCCAAGTCCGTTGCCCTCGACGTCTCAATCGTGGGCAGCAAAGCGAAGTTTGGGCGGTTCGGCCCGACGATTGAGGACATATATCCGGACTGCGGCCCGCTCGGGGGGATCCATGCGGCGCTGCGGGCTTCATCTTCCGAGTTGAATTTGATTGTGGCCGTAGACATGCCGTTTCTTTCACTCGAACTGCTGGAATACGTGATCGGGCGGGGAAGAAATTCGTCCGCCCACGTCGTTGTGCCGCACCTTGGAGGCGGGTACCAGCCCCTGTGTGCCGTCTATCGGCGCGACTTTGCGAATCGGGCGGAAAGCGCTCTTCAGCGAGGGCGCTTCAAGATTGATGCTCTTTTCGCTGAAGATTCTACCGAGATAATTGAGGAGGATGAGTTGAAACGGCGGGGATTTTCCGAACAAATATTCCGGAATTGCAATACTCCGGCGGAACTGGCGGAAGCGCGGGGCCACAAAAAGCAATGAACCGCGAACGACACGACGCTCCATAGGTCACTGGGTGATGTACCGGAAGCGTTGCGCCTCAAGGGTTGAAGCCCGATTGCGGCTTTCAGCGGCGAGGCTGAAAGCCCAGGCCTTTGCGAAGAGTGCTCTTGGATTGATCGTCGTCGGTGCGCGGGGCTGCCCTTTTTGAGCGCCTCCGAGCCGTGCTAGACTGCGCTCTTTCGGTCTTGGCGGGCATTTGTTAAGTTCAGCGTGTCAGGTCAATAGGAGGTCGCTGCGATGGCTTCTCTGTCTCAAACGGTTCCAGGCTCGAAGCTGGCGACACGCCGCAACGCGGTGCTTGACGAGTACTTCTATTTCGGAATGTCGCTGGTTTTTGCGGCGATTGTGGCGATCGGATTCAGCCGCACCGTCAATCAGAACTTGTTTCACCCCGCCATTCCGCGGCCGTGGCTGTTGTGGGTTCACGCGATGGCGTTTGCCAGCTGGGTGGCGTTTTACATTCTGCAATCAGCGCTGGTGCGCAGCCAGAATGTCTGGTTACATCGAAAGCTGGGCTGGTTTGGCGCCGGACTGGGCGCCTTGATGGTTCTGCTGGGATTTACTGTGGCCGTGATCATGGGGCGCTTCGACGCTGTACAGCTACACTTTAATGACCCCACCTTTCTAAGCATTCCGTTCTATGACATGCTGGCATTCGGCGCATGTTTGGCGCTGGCTATTTCCTGGCGCAGGAAGCCTGAGTTGCATCGACGGCTTTTGTTCCTCGCGACATGCTGCCTGCTCGACGCACCATTTGGCCGCTTCGACTTTCTCTTTAATCATTTCTTGTTTTTTCCCTGCCTCGATGTAGTGATTCTGCTGGGCGTGGTGCGCGATCTATTGGTTGATCGCCGGGTGAATGTGGTTTATCGCTACGCGCTACCGCTGATGATCGCTGGCCAGACATTCGCGGTTTACCTGTGGCACTGGAGTCCGGGCTGGTGGCTTCGGACTACGCACGCGATATTGAGCTAGAGCACTCCCAAGTCATGGCGGACGAGAAAAAAGTCGAGCTCTATATCGAATTCCGCGAAGTCTCGAAATCGTTTGGGGATAATCACGTTCTCGACCGTGTCAGCTTCAACGTGATGCCGGCGGAAACGGTTTGCATCCTGGGGCGAAGCGGCGTAGGCAAATCGGTGGCGCTGCAGCACATCATGGGATTTCTCAAGCCCGACTCGGGCCGGATCCTGGTCGCCGGACAGGACATCACCGACTACACTGAAGAGCAACTGGAACACATCCGCAAGAAAGTGACGATGGTCTTCCAGAATGGCGCGCTCTTCGATTCGCTCACGGTGGGCGAGAACGTCGCATTTCCCCTGCGGGAAAATCAGGATCTTACCGAGGAGCAGATCTACCAGATCGTTGACGGTCTGCTCGAGATGGTCGGCGTGAAGGAAATGCGCGACCTGCTTCCTTCCGATCTTTCCACAGGAATGAAGCGATCGGTGGCGATTGCGCGGGCGCTGGCGGCGCGGCCCGAGTGTGTGCTCTACGACGAGCCGACGACCATGGTTGATCCGCTCATGGCGCAACTGCTGGGCGACCTGATCAAGCGGCTGAAAGGACAACTCAATCTGACCAGCATCGTTGTGACGCATGACATGCGGCTGGCCAAGAAGCTGGCTGACCGGGTGGTATTTCTTTACGAAGCCAAGGCGATTTTCTTCGGCCCGTACTCGGAGATGGAGAAGTCGAAGGAGCGGATCATCCAGGAATTTCTGGAGCTGGATGAATTGAAGATCGAAGCTTAAGGCAGTTCCCATGGCCGGTTGCCAGCGTCCCGTCCAGGGCGGATCTGCCATGTGGAGCTTTCGTAACGCCCAGGCCTGCAAAATACGCTTTTTCCCTTTCTTCTTCTCAGATTTTTCGGGTAGAATCTCGCTTCCCCCTGAAGCTGGAATCCACCATGAATCTGGTTTTGTGCACATTTATTCAGCTGTACCTTGTCTTCGGTCTGGCGGGGATCGTCTGGCCGGAGAAATTCATGCCGCTGTTTGGAGTGCTTATGTTTCCCTGGGCAGCAAGCCGTCGGCTGATTCTGGTGAACGGGTTTGCAGCCATTGCCGCCTACTTGCTTCTGGTGGCAAAAATATTTCTAACGGGATTTTGACCGCAGGCGCCGGTCACGTCGTGACTCATAGCGGATTTTGAAGTTCCCCTTTTATCCCCCTTTCATAACCCACGGCTCGGCCCGGTTCATGCAGCAGATCACGGTTTTATTCGTTAATTTGTTACGGCTTTCAGGCTGGTAGCCGGAGAAGCTGTGACTCTTCGACCATAGGAGGGGCGATGCTTGTTCTGCGGAGTGGGGTCCTTCTACTGGCGCTGAGGCATTTCCCAAGTCGAGTGGATGCAGGGAGCCTGGCGACGAGGTCGGGCGCTCTATTCGATATCGCGGTGTCTGTGGCGCTGGTCGAATTGGCGCTGGCCGTCGTAGTGGCGCTTGTCTGCGGCGTGATGCTGTTGCTTGCGGGAGTGGTTACCACGGCGGATCTCAGCGGCATCGCGCAGAAACTACGGCCTTCACGAGCCGTCCTCAGAGCTGACTCGGATGACATTTCGCTGGCGGCCTTGGAAACAATGGTCGGATTGAGGAAATCCCGGCGAACCTAAAATCTTCAATCTTTACTTTCGGCGGTAGTTCGGAGTTGAACCGCGTCGCATCCTGCCTTCGCCATCTCTCCAGTAATCTCCCCGTATAATCGAGGCTGGTCTTTTTATGATTCAAACCTTATTTGGCAGTCTTGAGGAAGAACAGAAACCGAGTTTTTTAGACCGCATGAAGCAGGCGGTCACGCGGACGCGGGAGAACCTGGCAGACCGCATCGACGAAGTCGTCTCGTTTGGTAAGGAGATTGACCGCAACACGCTGGGCGATCTGGAAGCTACGCTGATCTCCGCCGATCTGGGCATGACCACAACCCAGGAAGTGCTCGGAAAGCTGAGGGAGAAGGCGGACCGGAAGCAGATCAGGGATGTCGAAGAGTTAAAGCGATTGTTGAAGGAAGAATTGCTGGCAATTCTGAACGCGGCGAATACGCGTCCGGTACAGAAAGTGGACGGAACCCCCGAGGTGATTCTGATCGTGGGCGTGAATGGCACGGGCAAGACGACCACCATCGGGAAACTTTCACAGGTATTTCGCTCCCAGGGCAAGACAGTGTTGTTGTGCGCCGCCGACACGTTTCGCGCAGCGGCCATCGAGCAACTGGAAATCTGGGGACAACGCACCGGGACCGAAGTCATCAAAACCAAGCCCGGTGGCGATCCATCGGCAGTCTTGTTCGATTCCTTGCAAGCGGCATCGGCGCGCAAGACTGACTATGTGATTGTCGATACCGCGGGACGGCTGCATACCAAATCGACCCTCATGGCGGAACTGGAGAAGATGCGGCGCACGGCACAGCGGATTGTCCCCGGGGCTCCGCACGAAACATTGCTGGTGATGGACGCGACGACCGGCCAGAATGGATTGCAGCAAGCACGCCTGTTTACTGAGTCGGCGGGAGTCACAGGGATCGTGCTCACGAAACTGGATGGCACCGCAAAGGGCGGAGTGGTCGTGGCTATTTGCCGCGAGCTGGGTTTGCCGGTGCGCTATGTGGGTGTGGGAGAAAAGGCCGGAGACCTGCTGCCGTTTGATCCCAAGGAGTTTGTGGACTCGCTGTTCGAGTAGTGTGGCGCAGATGGAAGGCAATTCGTTCCGACCGTGCGCGCCGCGCCGGGCAAACTCCATCATTGAATGAAAAGGCCCGGACGCGTGGGCGTCCGGGCTTCCATTTCTAAATTAGCGAGCTAGAAGCGGAAAACGACGCCGGTAGAGATCCTCACATTGTTGCTGCCACTAAATGAGGGCACCGCGACGCCGGAGATGGTCTTGCTTCCGTAGTGATAATAGAGCCAGTCAAACTGGGCCACGCGAAACGCCAGCGGTCCACTCAGTTTGTAATCCACGCCGCCGCCGACCATGGTGGTGAAGCCGTTCCAGGAAACCGAGACGCCGGATTGCGAACCGCTAAGATCGGTGCCTCCGAACAGAACGTGAGCGAAGGGCTTGATCTTCGCGAGCTCCACGGCAACGACAGGCCCGGCAGTGTACGTGTAAATGTGGGTCGAGACACCGCTAACGCTGGTGTAGGCGCCGGAAAAATCGCCCTCCATGCCGATGAATTTCGCGAAGTTGTAGGTCGCGTTCGCGTCCCATCCGTTGAAGCCTTGACCAGTGGTACCAAGATCGGTGCTGCTGCCTATGTGCGTGTACTGATATCCACCGAAGACCTCAGCCTTGGGCGGGACTCCTTCCTGTGCGAACACAGAAATGGAAAGCAGAGCCATAGCAATAACCGCGAGGAACTTGTTCATCATCTTCTCCTGATGAGTTGAGATTTAGGTCTTGATCTAGCCAACGCTATTTAGACATGAATCAACAGAGCGCTCCAGTTACCGAAGCCGTATCCCACCCGTTTGCAATGATCGCGGAGAGGTTATCGTGGTAACCAGTGCTCTGTCCGAAGTGGACTGACCGCATGACCAGTTACTTCTGAGTTACCATTGGGATTTGCAGTCTTGTGGGCTCGTATTCGCGAGCGTTGAACGCGATCGAGAGTTTGCCAGGCTGGCAAGTGATAGATTCTTTTCTGATGCCACTGCAATTTGATGATGAGCGCCACCTGCGACGCGCGCTCGAACTTGCACGAGAGGGAATTGGTTTGGCTTCGCCGAATCCGTGTGTCGGCGCTGTTTTGACAGATGTTCACGGGAATGTTATCGGTGAAGCGACGTATACCTACGCAAGCCTGGTGCACGCCGAGATACTGGCGCTGGAGCAGGCAGGGGGGCGGGCAGGCGACGGGACGTTGTACATCAATCTGGAGCCGCATGCGCATCAGGGCCGAACGCCACCTTGCACAGATGCTCTGATTGCGGCGGGGATTCGCCGGGTCGTGGCGTCGATGGCCGATCCGAATCCCAAGGTGAGCGGTCGCGGATTCGAACGGCTCCGAGCGAGCGGTGTGCAGGTGGATGTGGGCGGACTGGAGAACGAGGCGCGCCGTTTAAATGAGGCCTTTGCGCGCTACATCCGCACAGGGCTGCCGCTGGTGACGTTGAAATCCGCGATGACGCTGGATGGAAAGATCGCGCCGCTGCGTTCTGCCGTACACGCGAGCAGCAAAGACGAATTCTCCGGGCATTGGATCACGGGAGAGGCGGCACGCGCCCATGTTCAGGAGTTGCGGCATGAGCATGATGCGATCTTGGTGGGGGTTGGGACTGTGCTGGCTGACAATCCCTTGCTAACCGATCGCAGCGGTTTGGCGCGCAGGCGTCCGCTGCTGCGGGTGATCGCGGATTCGCAATTGCGATTGCCGATCGAATCGCGGCTGCTGCGCGGGGGGGCGGAAGGCGTCGTGGTGTTTTGCGTCGCCGAGAACGACAAGCGCAAAAGCGATCTCGAACGCGCCGGCGCACGAGTGGAAAAAGTATCCGGAGATGCGAATGGGCGCGTGGACTTGAAAGCGGTTATGCGGTGTCTGGGAGAGATGGAGATCATGTCCGTAATGATCGAGGGCGGATCCGCGGTGAATACTGCGGCGCTGGCTGCAGGAATCGTCGACAAAGTATTCTTTTATTACGCACCGGAGATTTTTGGAGACGGCGTTCCTTTGGCGCGTGAGACCAGTCAGGTTCTTCTGCGGCAGATTCAGATGCATTGTTTCGGCGATGATTTTGCCCTCGAGGGGTACATCCGCGAGCCCTATGGGAATTGAGGTCGCGCGCACAGAGACGCTCAATCCAACGCTTCCATTCCCGTTTTCTCCTGCCTCTGTGGCTCCGTGGTGGTTTATGATTTTCCGTTCATCGGGAGGCGTTCATGTTTACCGGAATTGTGGAAGAAGTTGGGCGGATTAAGCGGATTGAGCAGCGCGGAGAAAACCGTCGGATTACGATCGCGGCGGAACAAACACCTAAGCAGCTTGGGACGGGCAACAGCGTCTCGGTGAGTGGGGTTTGTCTCACCGCACTCGAAATCAAGCCGAGATCATTTTGCGCGGATCTGGCTCCGGAGACCTGGGTGCGGACTTCGTTTTCCAGAATTCATGAGGGCGCGCTGGTCAATCTTGAACTGCCTATGAAGGCCGATGGGCGGTTTGGCGGTCACATTGTGCAGGGGCATGTGGACGGCGTGGGCAAGCTGATTTCGTTCGATCGTATTGCCGATTCCGAGAACTGGTGGCTGGAGATCGAACTGCCCGCACAGGTGGAGAAATATACCGTCTACAAAGGATCGATTTCGATTGAAGGGATCAGCTTGACGGTGGCAAAACTACTTCACGGACGATGCACTATCGCGATTATTCCGCACACGGTGGAGATAACGAATCTGCACTCGCTGAAGCCGGGCGATCCAGTCAATCTCGAGGCCGACTTGATCGCGAAGTACGTGGAGAAGATGATGCAGGGCAGTTCGGAGCGCAGCTTCACGATCGAGGAATTGGTGGAGCAGGGATTTTGAAACGAGGGTTAAGTGCTGCGGCGATCCCTCCGTCCTGACCCCGCTCGCCCTTTCCCGCCTCACTCGGCTTTCTTCACGAAAATGTGGTACGTGACGGCGTCCCAGGCGTTATGGATGCCGGTGAAGAGAAGCAGCAGCGCTGCTCCCGCAATCGCAAACAGGGCTGCTGTGAAATTCGAGCGGAGCCAGTACGCCGATCCAAGAAGGGTGGCGTAGGCGATAAAAGGGAGCATAAGGAAGAGCCAGTCCTCGAATTGAGGAGTGTAGACGGTCTGTTTCCGCATTCTACGAGCGACGACGATCGAGTACACAACTCCGATGAGGCCTAGCACACGCCAGAAAATTGCGGGGCCGACCAGAGCGTGCCAGGGAGCGCTACCCGCTGCGGAGAGAAGCAGTGCGGCTCCGAAATGAACCACCGTTGGCGTCCCAAACGCATCGCCGGCCTGCGGACTGCTCGCGATAGGCCGGCTGGCAATGAGCGTCATGACGACGAATTGCAATCCGATGAGAGCGCCCGCAGACGATCCTACGATCACGTAGAAGTTCTGCCATCCGGCGAGTGCGCTCACGTCCTCACGTTCCTGCGATCAGCGTGATTCAAGATCAGCTCAACTGGATTCTGACAGCAACGTCGAACTTCGAGTAGTACTTCTTTACATCTCCGGCGCCGTACTTGGCGCGGAACTTCTCGACGATAGAAGAAACCTGCTTTGGATCAGTTATCGGTGCGGCCTGGAAGTCTCCATTTACAGCCCCTGCTTCGATCTTGATTGATGGGTTCTTGAGCAGGTTTTTGTACCATTGCGTGTCGGATCCCTGCACTGGCAGCAGGTAGAGAGTGTCTCCTTCCAGAGCGAACCAGGCTGGATTTGAGATTTTGCGTCCTGATTTTCTGCCGGTGACTGTAATGGTGATCTCCTGAGATTGGGAGAGGGTGTCTTTGAGCGAATGGGTTCGGGCGGGCACGTCTACCTCCTATTCCGGGACTAACGCATTGTTCTCAGGTGTGCCAACAGCGCGGTCATGAATAGTCGCTCTTCCACGGCGTTGCCTCGCGCGAGAGGAGAAAGCGGAATTGGCTGTGGCTTCGAATGACCTTTCTTTTCAGCGGCCCACCATTCTTTGGAGCTCCTCGGGGTAGCGAGCTCCTTGCACTGGGATCTTTGCGGCTGCCGTGCCCAATTGGCGGAGATCTTCCGGCGTCAGTTCGATTTCCAATGCTCCGATATTTTCTTCCAGGCGATGCAGCTTGGTAGTACCCGGAATTGGAACGATCCAGGGCTTCTGGGCGAGCAACCAGGCTAAAGCAATCTGTGCCGGCGTCGCTTTCTTCTGCTGCGCGAACCGTCCAATCAGATCCACCACCGCCTGATTGGCTCTGCGATTCTCCTCGTCGAAGCGCGGAACAATGTTGCGGAAATCGGATTTGTCAAATTTTGTGTCGGCGTTGATCTTCCCGGTGAGGAATCCCTTTCCCAACGGGCTGAAGGGAACGAAGCCGATGCCAAGCTCTTCGAGCGTGGGGATCACTTCCTTCTCCGGCTCTCTCCACCAGAGCGAATATTCACTCTGCAATGCGGTGACCGGCAGCACGGCATTGGCGCGGCGTATGGTTTTTACTCCCGCTTCCGAGAGGCCAAAATGTCGCACTTTACCCTCGCGGATAAGTTCTTTGACCGCCCCGGCAACGTCTTCGATCGGTACATCCGGATCGACGCGGTGCTGATAGAACAAGTCGATCACATCGGTCTTGAGGCGCTTGAGCGAGGCCTCGGCCACCTGCTTGATGTGCTCCGGCCGGCTGTCGAGGCCGGTCTGTTTGCCAGTGTTCGGGTCGAGTTTAAATCCGAACTTGGTGGCGATCACGACTTTGCGCCGGAACGGGGCGAGCGCTTCGCCCACTAGTTCTTCATTCGTGAACGGGCCATAAACTTCGGCGGTGTCGAAGAAGGTGATTCCGCGATCCACGGCGGTGTGAATCAGCGAAATCATTTCTTTTTTGTCTGCAGGTGGGCCGAAGCCAAAGCTCATGCCCATGCAGCCCAGGCCCAGGGCGGAGACTTCCAGATTGCTTTTTCCGAGTTTGCGTTTCTGCATTAGTTACTCCTTCCAGCGGCAGAGAAGGCCATCGCTGGAGTGGCCTCGAGAATAAGGAAATTCCCGGACGGTGCCGGGCGTTCGAGTTTGAGAAAGTTCTTTTTTTGATTCTCCGGGTCGATGAGAGCTCAGAGACGATTCTGGTGAACGGCCGATTCGGGCACAGTTGCGAGTGACACAGTTGATGTTATACCGACGGAACCTGTTCGTTGCTAACGGAACGTCCTCAGGCCCGTCCGTGCGAAGATAGGTATGGTTACCAAATCCATTTCGCGCCCGATGGCTACCCCGACAACGCTGCATCGCGTCTTCAAGGCATTTCACTATCGCGACTTCCGCCTGATGTGGATCGGTGCGTGCACGTCGAGCATTGGCACTTGGATGCAAATTGTGGCCCAGGGATGGCTTATTTATCGCTTGAGCCATTCTGCCTTCCTGCTGGCCTTGGATCAGTTTCTGGCCGGGATTCCGATTTTCCTGTTTTCCCTGATCGGCGGGGTCGTGGCCGACCGCACGGAGCGCCGCAAGATTCTGCTGATGTCGCAGTATGTGCAGATGGCCAGCGCTGGCGTCCTGACGTTCCTTGTGGCCTGGAATATGGTGCATGTGTGGGAGATTTTGTGCCTGTCATTTGTTTCCGGATTTGCGCAGGCGTTTGGCGGGCCAGCGTATTCGGCCCTGATCCCAACACTGGTCGAGCGCGAGGACATGCCGAATGCCATCGCGCTGAACTCGATTCAGTTCAATCTGGCAGTGACGATCGGTCCCGCGCTGGCCGGAGTGACCCTGGCGAGACTCGGGGAAACCTGGTGCTTTGGACTGAATGCCGTCTCGTTTCTCGCGCCAGTCATTTCGCTGCTGATCATCTCGGCGCGATTTCTGCCGGAAAAATCCACGGATTCTCTCTTCGGTAGTTTGAAGCAAGGCATTCGCTTCGTGCGCGACCAGAAATCGATGGTTGCCTTGGTTGTGCTCGCCTTCTGCATGACGGCGCTGAGCATGCCGGTGCGGACGTACTTTCCGGTGTTCGTCAAAGACATTTTCCACCGCGGGCCGGAGACGTACGGGAATCTGCTTTCCCTGATGGGCGTGGGATCGATTTGCGGCTCACTGGGTGTCGCGGGGCTGGGAAATATCGGCAAGAAAGGCCAGTTCGCGCTAACCATGCTCATCTTGCTCGGCGCGGCGATTTCGGTCTTCTCGCTCTCCAAGTCGTTGACCATCAGCTACTCGATGCTGGTGGTGGTGGGTGCTTCCATGATGGCTGTATTCGCGACCGTGACCTCGCTGGTGCAGTTGATTACCACCAACGAGATGCGCGGGCGGGTCATGAGTGTCTATAACTGCGCGTTTCGCGGTGGCATGCCGATGGGCAACCTGATTTCCGGATGGCTCGTGCCGGCTTTTACCGCGCCAGTAGTCCTGGGAGTGAATGGATTTTTGCTCATCCTTGTCGCGGTGTACTTTCTGCTGGTGCAGAGACGAGTGGCATCGCTGTAGAGCCTTACGAATTCCTCTCTGAAACTGTGCTCCCTGTGGTGAAGAATCCTTCGATTAAACTCGAGTGCGTTCGAGGCCCGCGGTGTCTACCGCTGGCGTGCTGGGCGCTATGGGTGCAGGTTGTACCGTGGACCGGTTTTCTGCAGGCTGGCTCTGGACAATGGGCCGCTTGATGGTGAAGCGCTGAATCTTGATTTCGCCGCGAGCATAGACGGCCAGCAAAGCGGCAACGGCATCCGGATCGAGGCGCTTGCCGGCTAAATTGCGGATGATCTGCAATGCCTGCTCGGGAGTATGCGCCTGCTGATAGGGACGATTCGTGGTGAGGGCGTCGAAGGTGTCGGCAACGGCGATGACGCGGGCCAGCAGCGGAATCTGGTCGCCTTGCAGCCCGTAGGGATATCCGCGGCCGTCGAGCGCCTCGTGGTGCAATTCGATGCCGGGCAGCATCTCAGCCAGTTGCGTGACTGGGCGCAAAATATTCGCGCCTTTCGTGGTGTGCGTCTTCATCACCTCGAATTCCTCTTCGGTGAGCGCGCCGGGCTTTTTCAGGATGTGATCTTCGATCCCGATCTTTCCTACATCGTGCAGTTGGGCGGAGATCTGCAACGTCTCCATGAAAGAAACCGGCAGATTCATTTCTTTGGCGATAAGCAGCGAATAACGCGTGACGCGGTCGGAGTGGCCGCGGGTGTAGGGGTCCTTTTCGTCGACGGCCCCGGCCAGCATCTGGATGGAGCCCATAAACAGGGCGCGATTCTCTTCGGCGGCGCGCTTCAGGTCTTCGACGAAGTGCTCCAGTTCTTCCGACATGGTATTAAACGTCTGTGCCAGTTCGCCGATTTCCGTTCGGCTCCAGAGGTGGACGCGCTGCGAGAAATCTCCTTTTGCCAGGGCGCGGCTGGATTGCGTCAAAATCTCGAGTGGGTTGGTGATGCGCCGCGCCGCCACGATGCTGACCATGATGCTCAACAGCACCGCCAGCAACGCGAGCAAGCGGGCGGTCTTCTGCATCTCGTAGACGCCGCGGTAGGCTTCGAGCTGCGGCTTCTGCACCACGACGGCCCAGTCAAGCGCGGTAACCGGGCTGAACGTGCCCAGCATCTGGACTCGCTCGGAACCGGATCGCACCGTAAATTCCTTGGTGGCAGCCAACTGGGTGCGACTGCCGCCTTCGACGAAATTGCGCACGATTTCCAGATTCTTCATGTCCTGCCCGGTGGCAAATTCTGGCGTGGCGGCGGCAACCAGGCGGCCCTGCGCATCGACCACGTAAGGTGTGAGACCTCCGCCGCTCACTTCGCGCAGGCGGCGGATGAGGAAGTCGAGATCAACCACCGAGGCGATCATGCCGAGAAAACGAGGGCCATAGTGCACCGGGGAGCTGACTAGGAACACCGTGCGCGCAGACTTTCCTTCGCCCACCACGAGCGCTTGTCCGCTGTAGACTCGGCCATCACGGGCGGCGCTGTAGGCACGCTCGAGTTCGCGGTTGAGGAACTCATCGGGAGCGATACGGCCAGCGGAGATGCCCTTGGCATCGGAGTTCAGCAATGTCGCGTAGGCCACCTCGTCGGAGGAAGAGACGAAATTTTCAAGCAAGGCGCGAAGTTCGGGAGCTTCAATATTCTTCTCGCCAATATCCCCGCCGCTCGCGACCTGGATGGCGGAGGAAAGGTTCTCCTGCATCATGCGCAGCGCGCGCTCGTGCTGGGAAAGATCGTCGGCCAGCGAACGCGTGACCGTGTTCTGCAGCAGCATTTCATTCGTCTTCAGGCGGTCGCGGTTAATGGCGACGACCTGCGTCGAGTAGAAATACATCGGAACAATGCTGATGACCAGCAACACCGCCAGAATGACGTAAAGAATGGGAATGCGGGCGTGGCTGGTGGCGCTGGAGGACAAGAGTCTCCCTTTCTTCAACACGCTGGCGCCGGCAGACGAAGCGGCGAAGGCAGCGGTATCCCTAAAATTTTACTGGCCGGATTCGGCTGGGGCGGATGAAACTGGCAGAAACGACATTACGAAAGTACCTGCGGAGTGGAACGGCGGATTGCGAGAAAGTCGGACGCCACCCAAGAAATTCAAAATCCCACCTGAAAATCGCAAATAGCGCGATCTTCCGAGAAGTACAGGGCAGGCTTTTTTAGGATGGGCCGCTGTCGGAGATTGCTCAACTCCTGGGATCAGAGGCTGACTTCGCTTTTGCCGGTGCGGGTCATGAGGTCGCGGATAGCCTCCTGGGGGGATTTGTGCTCGTGCAGGATGGCGTACATCTGCTCGGTGATGGGCATTTCCACGTGGCGGGTGCGTGCCAGGCCTACAGCGGCGGTGGTGGTGAACACTCCTTCGGCAACCATGCCGTGCATGCCGGCGAGAATTTCCGGGAGTTTGCGTCCGCGGCCGAGTTCGACGCCGACGCTGCGATTGCGGGAGAGGCCCCCGGTGCAGGTGAGCACGAGGTCGCCGAGGCCCGCGAGTCCAGCCATGGTTTCGGCGCGGCCGCCGCAGGCGACGACCAGCCGAGTCATTTCGGCGAGTCCACGTGTGATCAGGGCCGCGATGGAATTGTGGCCGAGGCCTAAGCCATCGCAGATTCCGGCGGCAATGGCCACTATGTTTTTCAGTCCGCCACCGAGTTCTACGCCAATCACGTCTGAATTGGTGTAAACACGGAATCTCTCGTCGCTGAATTCCTGCTGGATGGTCTTCAGCAGCGCCGCGTCACTGGAGGCAATGGTGATTGCGGTCGGATCCCCACGCGCGACTTCCTGCGCAAAAGATGGACCGCTCAGAGCGCCAATGCCGTGGCGACCGGCGGCCGTCCCCTCATGATCCTGGGCTAGGACCCCGGCGATGACCTCGGTCATGCGCAGCAGGGAACCTTCCTCCAGCCCCTTGGTCGCGCTGACGATCATTGCTTTCGCCCCAAGCAGCGGACGCATGCGTTCGAACATCGCCCGGCAATGCTGCGAGGGCGGCACGCTGACGAGGATTTTCGTTCCCTGAAGCGCTGTGGCCAGATCGGTGGTGGCTGTGACTGCGTCCGGAATCATCCGGCCGGGAAGAAATTGTTCGTTGACTCGTCGCTGCTGGATTGAGGCACAGACTTCTTCTTCTCGCACCCATAGACGAACCCGGTGAGTCCCTTTGCGGCCCAGCACGATGGCCAGTCCCGTTCCCCACGCTCCTCCGCCGATAATTGCGATCTCACTCATTTTTGTGCGGCCCTCGATTCCAGGGAACGTTTGGTGCCAAATCGGTTCTCGGTCCCGGCCAGCAGGCGGCGGATATTCTGATGATGCTTCCCGATGATGAGCAGGGAAGCCACCGACATAAAGACCAGCGCCAACCCAGAGTTGCCATACTCATGCAGAAGCCAGGCGAGAGCTGGGAAAAGCGCGACGGAGATGATCGATCCCAACGAGATATAGCGGAACACGAGCACAAGTATCACGAAGATTGCGGCGGCGACCAAAACTGCCTTGGGAGCAATTACGATGAACGATCCGAGCCCCGTCGCCACGCCTTTCCCGCCGCGAAATTTGAGCCACACCGGGAAGATGTGGCCCATCACAGCAAACAAGGCAGCCAGCGACATGAGCTGATAAGTCTCGGTCACTCCTTGTCGGTTGGATAGCGAAGCCGCCAAGAGCACAGAACCGGCGCCCTTCAACCCATCGAGCACAAGGGTCAGCACGCCTAGAACCGGAGATTTGCGCGAGACATTGGTGGCGCCGATGTTTCCGCTGCCACTCTTACGCACATCTTCGCCGCGAAATATGCGAACGAGGATATAGCCGAAGGGAATCGATCCCAGGAGATAACTCACAATTATTATCAGCGGCAGTCGCGGCATTCGTTATGAGTCAAAGCGTTGTACTCAGGCGTTAAAACGCCTTTCGTCTGAAAGCTTATGGGCGGCACGAGTAGAACGCGTGCCCGTCCCAGTGTCCATTCGGCGTCGAACAAGCCATTTCTAATGCAATTCGAACCGCGCCAGCTTTGTGTACTTCGATCCTTTCGGCGACAGCTGGCTCTGATACAAAAAGAAGTCGCGGGCGGTCATGGTACCAAACTCGTGAGAGGGAAGGGCTGCGAGTTTTTCCTGCAGGCGCTGGAAGGCCCGATTGGGCCGGTCGTGGCGCTGCCGGTGGGGCGCTGCGGAGCCGCCTGGACCGCGAGCCAGTGTCAGATGCGGGCTGTAAGCTCGGTCTTCTTTGGCGATTCCGAGAGCTGCGGTTCGATCGTCAATCGCGCCGGCGAGCGCTGCCAATTCGGGCGCTTCGATGCCGATCCAAAACACGCGCGCTGATTTCGCGGTCGGAAAAAATCCATAGCCGCGGAAGGCAATCTGCATTGCGCCGGTGCTCACACTTTCGAGCGCCTGCTTGATCTTTTCGATATGAGCTTCCGGTTGCTCCCCGATGAATTTCAATGTGATGTGGAGCGACGCCGGCTTCACCCAGCGCGCGTCGGGAGCGAATCCCTGGACACCTTCGAGGAAACGAGCGATGCGCTCGCGGATAGCATCCTCAATATCAAGTGCGATAAACAACCGCATGAGCTAGCAATAGCTTTTGCTTGTGGTTGTGTCAATCCCGAATGGCAAGCAAACAAACACCGTGACTGGCGTCACTGCACGAGCCATCCGCTGAGATGAAGAATTCCTTCGTGGTTCAAGCTTTTACTTTTTGGACAAGAGGTGAAGGATGTTCCTCAAAATTCTAGGCGCGTGTGCCATCGTCCTCTTCTTCGTTTGAGTCGTGGCCGTGCTCCAGGGCTGGAGCAAAAGCACAGTTTCGCAACGGATGACGAGCCTGGTTTTCGTGGTGGTTTTCGGGATGGCAGCGGCGTGGGGAGCGCGCGTGCTCGGATTCTTCCACGCACCGCGCTAAGATCACCCCACGCCCGGATTACTGTCCTGACGAATTCTTGCCCGGCAATTTCTTCGTAACCAGGAAGGCCCAGATCACTTCGTTGGCGTTCGGATCCGCGCTGGTCTTGCCAACCGCATTTTCCGCTTCGTACTGCTCGCCTCCCGGCCAGGTGTTACCCGCCCCTTTGATGCTGTAAAGAATGACGGAAGCATCCTCCCCGCAGCCGCTGAAGCTTTGAACCTTGGTTTCCATGCTGCCTTTGCCGTGACCGGACTCTTTCGATTGCGCGGGTTTCTCATTGCAGCGATCGATTTTCGCCCAGGCTTTGGCGCTATCCTCGGCGGAAATCGTTTTCAACTGCAGGTTGTGCTCGGTGCCGCCGCCATAAGGAACAATCGGATCCGAGGTTCCATCGATCATCACCAGCGAAACCGGACGAGAGGGCACACAAACCATGTTCTTCGGCATGGACGCACCGACGGCGGCCACGGCTGCGATGCGGTCGGAAAGAGCGCATCCCAGGCGCAGGCTCATGAAGCCACCCTCTGACAGCCCGGCCGCATAGATTCGCGTGGGATCGGCTGAGAACTTTGAAGTAAGCTGGTCAATCATGGAGTTGAAAAAGGCGATATCGTCAGCCTGCGCCGGCCGATGTTCTTCGCGGGGTTGCTGATTGCCGCCTCCGCCCGGATAACCACCTCCGCCACCTCCGGGATAACCGCCTCCCGGGTAGCCTCCGCCCCCGCCGGGATAACCCCCGCCGTAACGCCGGCGGCGCGGACCCATGGGCATCTCCCTACGCTCCTCCGCATGCACGCCGATATTCCACCTTCCATGCAGGGCAAGCGGATAGACGGCGATTACGCCATCTTTATCGGCCAGTTCATTGAACCGGGTCAGGCGCTCCATGTCATCGGTGTCCTGATTCATGCCATGCAGCAGAATGACAACCGGGTAGTGCTGTTGCGCGTTGTATCCCCGGGGAAGACGCACCACGAAGGTGCGGTCCACATCGTCGACCGTGACCTTTTCTTTGGTTTCCTGGGCGGAAAGCGCTGGAGCGAAGACTAAGGCGGCAAGGCAGATTCCGGCCGCCCAAAGGCAGGGCCGCTGTAATTGCAATATCACGTTATCTCCCAACTGGCGACCCGGAACGCCCAAGCGAAACTATTCTCCTGCTTGGAAGCTTCGGATGCAATCGGAGTTGGCTGGCCGGGAACTTTCCTTTGACAGGATGCGTATCCAGAGATGTAAGCAATCGCGGTTCAGCTCTCGCCCGCATCTTTCGCGACAGGAAGGAGAAGGTTATGGACGGAATCACTGGTTTGGCAGCGGTCATCATGCTGTTCGGTATGCCGATGGCGATCATCGGCATGTACACGTTTTATCGAGTGCGCAAGCTGCGCACGGAGGAGCGGTTGGCGGCCATTCAGCGCGGCGTCAACGTGCCCATGGAAGCCGAGCTGTCGCAGGCAGCCTCTTCGCGCCGATATGGAATCTTAAGTATCGCGGGCGCTGTGGGCTATATGGTGGCCTTCAGCATTATCGCCCGCTACGAACCTGACGCTCTGATGGCAGCGGCTTTCGGGGCGATCCCGTTCACGCTGGGATTGGGATTCCTGCTGGATGCTTTCCTGATCCGCCGCGATATGCACGCCGCATAGAACTCTTCTTGCAATCGAGGCGAGAGAAATGACACGGGTGCCCCACTTCGGGGCGATGTTGCCAGAAGTGTGGCTTTCATTCCCTTAGGGTGATCCTATTCCCCGGTCAAGAACTTAAACTGTGCCGCATTCAGTGGTACCACACTCAACCTGCCTTGCCGCACCAGCGGCGATTCGGAAAAAGTTAGGCTGGCCTTTGCCTCGGCCAAGGTCACTGGCTTCGCGGTCGCTCGTCCGACTTTGATTTTTACTTGCGGATTGCGCGGATCGGAAGCGTCCACAGAGACCACTTCAGCCGTCCCTACCGCCGCCTTCTCGTCACCCGTGTGATAAATCACCAACCGCTCCCCGGGTTTCATAGTGCGAAGATTTTTGAGCGCTACCGGATTGCTGACTCCATCCCAGATGGTCGTCTTTTCGCGCTGCAGGTCGGCGAAGGAGTAGGTCGAGGGTTCGGTTTTCAACAAGTAGTCCATGAGAGGCTTCCTATTTTCTTGATCTTTAGCTGTGCTATTTCTTGTTCGCGTCTGGCGGATTCTTGCCCGTGTCCTGCGGAGGATTTGGCTTCTCGGAGGCGCTGCCCGAAGTGTTGTCGTAAATCGAATATTGGCTGCTTGGCCGCTTGAGTTTGATCGTGATGCTCATCTTAGGCTGGTTGATATCGAAATCGTCGCCATAGGTCTGGAAGCCATGGGCCAGCACCTGTACCCGGAGCGGACCATAAGGGATGCCATTGAAGTCGGCCTTGCCATCGAGATCCGTCTTCAACTCCATACCGCCCTTTTCCTGTTTCCCCTTTGGATCGACGGGATGCATGATGACGGCGGCGTTGCGCACCGGCTTGCCGTTGTCATCTTTGAGCACCAGAAAATTCAGCCAGGAAGTAGGCCCCTCGTCCTTATCTTTCTGCGCCAGCAGTGGGGTGCTTAGGGCTAACGCCAAAAGAAGGAAAATCAGCCAGAACCTTTTCATGCGAGTCATTGTATGAGGGGGAAAGCCGTGCTGTCATCTCCTGGGGGCGATGCAGCCCTTCACCGCGGCTGGAGTCCTGGCAGGAATTCGCGCTTGACGCGGACTTGAAGGTTCCGGTCTTCCACGGCGGGATCGAGAATTCCGCATTCTTTTACAATTCTGTTGTGAAGACCTGGGACGTCATCATCATCGGCGGAGGAATTATCGGCCTGTCGTTGGCGATCGCGCTGCGGAAGCGCGGGGCGACCGTGCTCGTAATCGAGCGAGGAGAGCCGGGCAGGGAAGCCTCGCATGCGGCGGGCGGAATGCTGGTCGATTGTCCGACTGAAACTCCGTCACCCTTGCAAACCTTGGCGAGTGCCAGTGCGCGCATGTATCCGGAGTTCGCGCATGAGTTGGAAGTGGAATCCGGGACGAAAGTCGATCTGCGGGATTACGGCACGATTGTGTTTCCAGATCTCGATCCTGAGCATCCCGCCGGTATTACGTCCGCCAGCCTGCCGAAGCGCCGGCTGAGAGAACTGGAACCCGCTGTTGTGGTTGATGACCGGCCTGCGTTCTTTTTGAAAGAGCGCTCCGTCGATCCCCGCGCGCTCACCGCGGCAGCTTTCAAGAATGCGAAAAGCCGGGGCGTCGATTTTTCCTCCGGCGATTCTGTCACGAAAGCAAATGTTCAGGATGGACACGCGATTGGCGTCACCACTACGAAGACTGCCTTCGCAGCGCCCAAAGTCGTGAACTGCGCCGGGGCATGGGCTGGAGAAATCGCCCCACAGCCGTTTCCTACGCGTCCCGTCAAGGGTCAGATGCTCTGCCTGGCGATGCCGAAACGTGATCTGATCCGGCATGTAATCCGGTCGCCGAAGGCGTATCTGATTCCTCGCAGCGATGGGCGATTACTGGTGGGCGCCACGGTGGAAGATGCCGGATTCGACAAGCGCACCGATCCCGACACCATGCAGGCTTTTCACCGAGCGGCGATCGAGTTGGTTCCGCAGTTAGCGGAGGCGAAAATCCTGGAAGACTGGGCCGGCTTGCGTCCTGGAACGCCGGATGGGTTGCCGATTCTTGGGACGACCGCGACTCCCGGCTATTACGTTGCGACCGGCCACTTCCGCGATGGAATCCTGCTCGCGCCCATCACTGCCCAGGTCATGAGTGCCGTAATCGAAGGTCGCCCGCCGGAATACGATCTCTCGCCGTTCTCACCTGCCAGATTCCAATGAGTATTTGGTGAGAGCCCCATGTCCTCTGTGGTGATCCGTTTCCGGGTCGCAGCAAGCAATCGCCCGCCGCGCTATACTGATGCGTTTGCCCGGTTCTCTCGGTAGCACTCTCGCGCTGCCGGCCGGGAATAGAACGTCATTGAAGAAAGGACACCTCATGGCTTCTCCCGCCGTAGATTTTGCCCGCAGTAATCAGCAGCGTTTTCTAAACGAACTTAAAGATCTTCTCCGCATTCCCAGCGTCAGCACCCTCGAAGAGCACAAGCCCGACATCCAGAAAGCCGCCGACTATGTTGCCAGCGAATTGCGCCGGATCGGCATGGAAAACGTCGAGGTCATCCCGACCAAGGGACATCCGCTCATCTACGCCGACTGGTTACATGCGCACGGCAAGCCCACGGTGCTCATGTATGCGCACTACGACGTCCAGCCCGCAGAACCTCTGGATGAATGGCATACACCGCCTTTCGAGCCGACCGAGCGCAGCAACAACATCTATGCGCGTGGCGCGGTCGACGACAAAGGCCAGCTCTGGATGGAAGTGAAGGCGCTCGAGGCACTCATGCAGGCCAACGGAGGCAAGCTGCCCATCAACGTAAAAGTGCTATTCGAAGGCGAAGAGGAAGTTGGCGGCGAATCGATCGCCGAATATATCCGCAAACAGAAGTCCAAGCTGAAAGCTGATTTTGCGTTGGTCTGCGATACCGAACTGTTTGCTCCCGATCTTCCGACGCTGTGCGTCGGGCTGCGCGGCCTGGTCTACACCGAGATCGAAGCCTATGGCGCCAAAACTGATCTGCACTCCGGCATGTATGGAGGCGCCGCGCCGAATCCCTTCTTCGCGCTGATTGAGATGATCAGCAAGATGAAAGATTCTAAAGGCAAGGTTCTCATTCCCGGCTTCTACAAAGGCGTGAAGGCTCCGACTGCGGCCGAACTGAAAGCATGGAAGCGTCTGCCGTTCAATGAGGAGCATTACCGGAAGACCGAAGTCGGGTCCAAGGTGCTTACGGGCGAGCCGGGATATTCCGTTCTCTACCGCACCTGGGCGCGGCCGACACTGGAAGTCCACGGCATGCCTGGTGGTTTTATCGCCGACGGCGCGAAAACGGTAATTCCCGCAAAGGCCAAAGCGAAAGTTTCCATGCGGCTGGTGCCGGACCAGGATCCTGACGACATCCTGAAAAAGTACATGGCATTCGTGAAAAAGCTCACGCCGAAAGGCATTGAGACCAAAGTCAAAGTGTGGAGCAAGGGACCGGCTTGCGTGGTCTCGACCGACAACAGGTATATCGAGGCTGCAACCCAGGCGCTGCACGATACGTTCAAGAAAGACACGGTCTTTATCCGCAGCGGTGGCTCGATCCCAATCGTTACGGACTTCCAGGACGTGCTGAAGGTTCCCAGCGTGATGATGGGCTTCGGCCTCCCCGACGATAATCTCCACGCTCCCAACGAGAAGTTCCACATCCCGAACTTCTACCGCGGGATCGAAACCATCTGCCGCTTCTTCGAAAAACTGTAAGCATTCGGATCGAGTGCCCCATCCTAAACTCGCGAATCGTGCGAGTTTAGGGTGGGGGCTTTGACTTCTAAGATTCCTTCCGCGGCTCCGACCCCAAGCGCAGCACATTCCCGTCAGGATCGTCGACCTGCATCTCCAATGCCCAGGGAAAGTTCGTCGGCGGCATGCGGATCGCGACGCCCCGTTCCATCAACTGCTCATAGATGATCTCGACGTCATCCACGCCGAGCCAAGCCCATGCGCCGCCGCGTCCCTGACCGCCCCGGCACAAATAAATTCCCGCCCGATCCCGGTTCACGGAAGTGAAATCTTCATTACCCCAGGGCGCATTCTTGAATCCCAGCACGCCGACATAGAAATCGAGGCTTCTCTGCATGTTCTCGACGCGCAGAATCGGCGTACTGCACTCGTAATAAGTCCGGCTTGTTTGCTTGTCGGTCATGATTTCCTCGCTGCCCTCACAGCGGCGGTAGTAATCTTTTCACGGATGCGGCTGCAGCCCGGCAATGCGAGTGAAGCCTTGCGCGCCTTTACGATATCCACGCTGCGCGCTGGGCTGCGTCCACTGTTTCCGGTGAAGAAATATCTCAACGAACCCGTGGCGACTTGGCCTCCGCTGTTGGGCTTCGCGCACGATATTAAAGTCCCGCGCCGCACCAGCCTGCAAGGTCCAACCGGAGCTTCGAACATCAACATCCTGCTGGCGATGCTTGACCGCACGGCCGCGGTGCCCGGCGATGTGGCCGAGTGCGGCGTTTTTCGCGGTGCCTCGCTCGTGCCGATGGCGGCACATCTTCGGCAGGTCGCGCCCGGCAAGCACTTGTTTGGCTTCGACTCGTTCGCTGGATTCGATGACTCTATCCTGTTCGACATTGGCTTGGGCGGTCCGGGCGAGGGCAACAAGCGCGTTGGCGGGTTTCAGGACACCTCGTGTGGGCTGGTTCTTGAAAAACTCAAGCACTTCCGCGTGGGAAATGTCACGGTGATTCCTGGATTTTTTCGCGAAACTCTCCCACGCTGCGCCCATCGCAAGTTTTCCTTCGTGCATCTCGATATCGGGATTTACGAAGCCTACAAGGAGTGCCTTGAATTCTTCTACCCGCGATTGACTGCTGAAGGCGTCATTTTGCTGAACGACTATGGCAAAGCCCGCTGGCCGGGATGCCAGAAAGCGGTAGATGAGTTCCTCAGTGATAAGCCTGAAAAATTACAACTGGCCGAGAGCGGCGTGCACCAGAAGTTTTTGATCTGCAAACTGTAATCTGCGGGAGTAATCCAACTCACCGCGACCCTGTTTCGCCCGCCGCGTTTTTCACGCAACGAAAACCGATTGCTCGCGAGCGGTCGAGGCTCGGCGCCATCAGCAAGTATTTCCCATGCTCCGATAACTTATACGCTTGGGGAAAATACCATCGCGAGCCCTGTGGCTGATAATGGCTGCCGCCGCGTACGATCGCGGCTCGCGTGTGATCGTCGACATACTCATCGGTCCATTGCCAAACATTACCGACCAGGTCCATCACGGCAAACGGGCTTGCTCCCTTGGGATGCGCGTCCACATCGTTGGCGCTCTCCATGTCGCGGCCCGTATCGGGTTTCGGGATTGTTTCGTCCAGCCAATTGTTGCCCCACGGATATGCGCGTCCATCCTGCCCCTGAGCCGCATACTGCCACTCCCATTCATGCGGCAGCCGTTTTCCCGCCCACGCCCCGTAAGCGCGCGAGAAAACGATCCAGTGTATCGGTTTCCAGCGATGTGAACCAAAATTGCGGTAGGCGAGGGGACGATGAGGAATCAAAACGGGGATTTGTCCGGCAAAAACTTAATGTCCTGCTTCCAATTAGCTTGCAATTGGAAACAGGACATTGACCTCTCGATCTTCGAAATAATCGTGCACTTTCTTCGAGATCGGCTTACTGATTCTTTCTTAACAAGTCCTTCTTTCATTTGCAACCGACTAAGAGCGCCAAATCGCGCCAAGGCTCAAGTAGTTGTTTTTAACAACATAGCGCATCAGGAAATACCCGCAATCTCGGGTCACAACATTTGTACCCGCGCCGTGTTTACAAGTAAAAAAAGAACGTGAGAACGTGCACTTCCGGGAGGACTGGCGCAGAGTTTTATCTCATCCGTGAGCACCTCGTTGTGTAACATTAGGAGAACACAACTGAACCGGAAGAACTATCGTCCGCTGACGAGCGAAGAAGCCTTTAAGGAAGAAACAATTAGATCCGGGCTGCATTTTTCGGTGCACTCTGGAATCACGACTCGAAGTACGGTCACTTGGAGGGAGTAGTGCGTATTACGGGTGTCGCCTCGGTTCTGGATCGCCTGCAATGTGTCCTTCTTTCCGTCTCTTTTGCTCTATTTTTCATTCTGATTGGGCGTGCCACCGCCGATACGGCTGCTTTTGACTTGATTGGGCCCCAATTGGATGTGCGGGTGCAGCGCGCCGGAATGACCCTGCCCATCTCGGAAGTGCCCAATTTGCAGGCGGGAGATCGCCTGTGGGTGCATGCCGATCTGCCCGAAACGCAGTCCGTGCACTATCTCATGGTTGTAGTTTTTTTGCGGGGCGCCACAAATCCTCCTCCAGACTCCTGGTTCACCCGTGTGGAGACTTGGTCCCGTCCCGTCCGTGACGAGGGAATTTACGTGAACGTCCCTGCGGAAGCCGAGGAAGCGCTGGTGTTGCTGGCTCCGGATACGGGAGGGGCCTTCAGCACATTGCGCACGGCGGTTCGGGGCAAACCCGGCGCCTTCGTGCGCGCCGCGCAGGATTTGGACCAGGCCAGCCTCGATCGCCAACGCCTCGAGAAATATCTCGAATCGGTTCGCGAAGTTTCCGCCAACGATCCCGAGCAACTCAAAGCGCGCACCACCTTGCTGGCGCGCAGCCTGAACATGCGCCTGGATCAGCAGTGTTTTGACAAGCCCACCGCACAACAGGCTCCCTGTCTCACCCAGAACACTGATCAACTGGTGCTCGACGATGCACACAGTCAGACGATGGTTTCAACCCTCACTTCAGGGGCGCCCAGCGATTTGCTGTCGCAGATCAGCGCCACTCCCACGGCCCACGGTGGCTACTACGGAGCGTACGTCGGAGCCGTAGTCGACGTCGTCCGTATTCTGGGAACAGCCCACACCGCGCAGTATCAATACATTCCTGCCCTGGCGTTGCCCAAGCAGGACGAGATGAATCTTCGCCTGAACAACCCTCCATCATTTCGCAATCCTAAGTCCGTCATCGTCGTGGGATTGCCTCCAGTCCGTCCATTTCCGCTTCCACCCCTCCGTGCGGTCGATCCCACTGAGGTTTTCTGTGCCGGCAAGCCATCGCTGTTGCTGCCCGCCGACGGCGCTCCCCTGGTTTTTGCCACGGATCTGGCTCACAACTTTGTGTTGCATGTGGAAACGCGAGAGGGAAAGCAGATTGAATTGGCCGCCAAGCCCGATCCCATGCGCGGCGGCTTACTGGTTCAGACAAAGGCTCTCGAAGGTGCCGATCTCAATGACGAAGTGACCGGTGTGCTGCACGGGGACTGGGGTTTTCAGGCTTTCGACGGACCTCATTACCGCCTGCGCACGCCCCGGGCGGGGAAGTGGATCGTCGCCTCCAAAGATGCCAGCGCGTTGATCGTCGGCCGCGAAGATACCTTGCATCTGCAATCGCCCGATGCCTGCTGCGTCAGTGAGGTCATGTTGAAAGATGAACAGGACAAGGTCTTCAAGCCAGAATGGAAGGCGCCCAAAGCGGATGAACTCGAAGTGAAAGTCCCGCTGCAGAACGCAGCGGCCGGATCAATGACCATGCTGATCAGGAAATTCGGTATGAGCGAACCGGACGAGATCCCGCTGCATACCTACGCCGAAGCTGCCCGCCTGGATAGTTTCACGATCCATGAAGGCGATGCCGACGGTCTGCTGAAGGGTACTCGTCTCGATCAGGTCAAGACATTAGTCGTCAACGGACTTCGTTTCAATCCTGATTCGCTGAGCCGCGCCAATCAGCAGGACGAGCTCAAACTGACCCTCACCGACGCCACGGCCGTCTCCAAACTGCATCAGGGCGAGGCGATGCTTATCCATGTTGCCCTGAAAGATGGCCGCACGCTCGACCTGAAATCCTCAGTCGAGGCGCCGCGACCGAGTGTGAGTGTTCTCAGCAAAAGCGTGCAGCTCGACGCCGATTCTCCTCCCATCGTGCGCCTCGGAAGCCCGGAGGAACTCCCGCAGGAGGGCCGGCTGAATTTCTTTCTGAAGGCGAAAGTGCCCGACAATTTTTCTCCGAGCGAGAAAATCGAGGTGGCAACCGCCGATGAGTCCTTCCGTGTGATGCTCAGCTTCAAGGATGGCAATCTCACCATGCAGGATGCCAGCACGGTGTATGCCGTGCTCGATCCCATGAAACTGCTCGGGCCGTCGGCCTTCGGCCCGTTGAAGTTTCGTCCGGTAACCTCGGGGGGACTGGAAGGCGACTGGCAGCCGCTGGTGAACTTGGTGCGGATTCCAAAGCTTAAGGGGTTCCGCTGCACTCCCACCGGGGAAAAGCAATGCACCCTCACCGGTGACAAGTTGTTCCTGCTCGAATCGGTGAGCGCCGACCCGGAATTCTCTGATTCCGTCTCTGTGCCCGAAGGTTTTGTGGCTGATTCTCTGACCATTCCGACTCCAACCGCAAAAACCCTATACATCAGACTTCGCGATGATCCCGCGACGGTCGACGTCGCTGTCTTGCCCGCATTAACGGCTGGAAATCAGCCCGAAACCGACGCTCAGTAGATGCGTTAACGTCTTTTCGGTACGCGCACGCGCACTCGGAGAACCGTAGCTTCGCATACAGGAATCCACCTAGATCCAGCTCTGTTACTTGAGCAATACCCCACGAATCGACAGTATTTAAGGCTTTTGGTTGATGGTTCCCCTGAGAGCGGCCCTTTATCGTTTTAAGAAGGAGATTCCCCCTATGAAACCCTTTTGTTACTTAGGCCGTCTGGTACTCGGGGGCGCACTGATATGCCTTCCTTTAGCCATGACGGCACAAACCAATACAACTCCACGGCCCAAGGCCGGAACCCAGGAGCCCGATCTGGCTCAAGGAAACAGACAGAACGCGTCGCCTATGACGGCCAGCGATAAGACGTTCGTCAGGGAAGCGGCGCAGGGCGGAATGGCGGAGGTCCAGCTTGGGCAACTGGCTGAGCAGAAAGCCACCAATCCGGATGTGAAGAAGTTTGGCGAGCGCATGGTCACGGATCACTCTAAGGCCAACAAAGAGCTGGAACAGGTTGCGGAACGCGATGGCATCCCGGTTCCCAAAAAACTCGACGCCAAAGACCAGATGCTGAAAGATCGTCTGGAGAAGCTGAGTGGTCCGGCGTTTGATCGTGCCTACATGCAGAACATGGTGAAAGATCATCAGCATGATGTCACCCAGTTCGAGCACGAAGCCCGCGATGGCCAAAATACGGATGTGAAAGAGTTTGCGACCCAGACTACACCCATCCTGAAGAGCCACCTGCGAGAGGCGGAGCGCGTGGAACCGGAAACCACCAAAACCTCAGCCAACACCGGCATGCGCTAAATTGCTAGATTATTGATGTGCTGGAAACGGGGCAAGTATTCTTGCCCCATTTTTTTCGATTCTTTGGGAGAGAACCTCTTCTCGGTATACTGCGCAGTGGCAAGCGGCGACACCTCTCCGGGACCGAAATCATCACCGCCCGGAAGCAGAAACTGATCCGTCTCTGTAGACGCTTACGTTATAATTAAAAAACTGTGCCCAAGTACTCCATCGTCGTCCCTCTGCATAACGAGCAGGAGAACGTTACCGACCTCTACGACCGGCTGAAAGCTGTCATGGAGGCTCACGGTGAGACCTTCGAGATCGTTCTCGTCGACGACGGATCAAGCGATCACACCTTCGCGATGTTGCGCGAGATCGCGGCTGTCGACAGCCGCGTTACGGTGGTGAAACTGCGCCGCAATTTCGGCCAGACAGCCGGGCTTGCCGCCGGATTCGATCATGCCCGCGGCGAATACATCATCGCCATGGATGGTGACCTGCAACACGACCCCCATGACATCCCGCTATTCCTGGAGAAGATCGCAGCCGGGTACGACATTGTCAGCGGATGGCGCAAAGTGCGCGTGGATAATTTCTGGATGCGCCGCCTCCCGTCGCGCATTGCCAACTGGACGATGGCAAAAATCAGCGGCGTCGATATTCACGATTTCGGCACCACGTTCAAAGCCTATCGCCGCGACATTCTCGAGCAGGTCCCGCTCTATGGGGAATTGCACCGCTTTATTCCGGCGCTCGCCTCATGGCACGGAGCCTCGATCTGCGAAGTGCCTATACGCAATGTCAATCGCGAGCGGGGAGCATCCCATTACGGCATCTCGCGGACCTTCCGCGTCTTCTTCGATCTGCTGACGATCCGTTTCCTGCTGCGCTATCTCTCACGCCCGCTGCACTTCTTCGGCGGCTTCGGCATGATGAGCATCTTCGCCGGAACGGCGGTCGTCCTCTGGCTAGGAATAGAGAAGTTCCTGCGCCATGTGCCGGTCATGGCGTCGCACGGCCCGCTTATGATGGCCGCCCTGGGTCTGTTGTTAGGTGGATTGAATCTTCTCGCGATCGGACTGTTGGGCGAGATGCAGGTCCGCCACTACCACGAACCCAGCCGCCGCGCCCCGTACTCCGTCGATCGCGTCCTCCGCTCCCAGAACGAAGAGCACAGCGTCTCCGAATAATCTCAGCTTTGTGAGCGCGGAGGGATTCCTCCGTGCGCGAGTCAGCCGAGGTTTTCTACTCAATACGCGTCCAGCGTCACGTTATCCAGCCACACGTTATACGGCTGCTGCTCCCAATTTCCGTCCATCTGAAACGCCACGTCGATCTCGTCCGCAAACCAGTTGGACTGCGCCGTGTAATAGGTATCGACGTTGTAAGTCCGGTCGTCCACCCGCAGGGAAATGTAGTGCACCTGGTTCCCCACGCGCTCCAGCGTCCATACCAGGTGAATCCAGGTGTTGGAAGGGAAGTGCGTGCAAGGTGCGTCGGTCGGCACCCAGACATTTCCCGCATCGTTCCAGATGTCCCATTTCTGGTCGGCGTCGAAGTTACACTCCGATCCCCACGTCCAGCGAGTCCCGCCGAAAGTCTGGTTCACGTCGAACTCCAGCGCCTGAGAGGCCGGGCTATTGTCGACGTAGAAATACAAATCGTAGATAAAGTGGCTGACGTTCGATCCCCCGCCCAGAGGAATCCAGTACAGCGCATTCGAATAGGGATGGGTTCCACCTTCCATGCTGAATTTCGCCGATTGCCCGCCGTTGACGGTTGGCGAACTCTGACTCTGCGCCAGCGCCGACTTGGCCACTCCCAGTCCAGCGGCGCAGACCGCACCCGTCGCCAGCACCGACGAGCAATTGATCCAGTCGGGCATGTTTTGCAATTGCGAAAGTCCGGGCGTTTGTCCTGTGATATGCACCGGAATGGTCTTGGTCGCGATATATCCCGACTGATCTTCTGAAACCACTTCGATTGTGTGATTTCCGTTGGCAATCCATAGGTACTGATTGAGTTCGCCCAGGAAAGTGAAGAAGACGGGTACGCGGTCCACATAGACCCGCGTGTTGTAGATCGGTGAAGCAGACTGCGCCGAGGCAATCAGCTGTACCGGCGATTGCACCGATTGCCCCACCGTCGGACTGGAGACGGCCATGGGAAACGGGCAGAGCGCGGCTGCAGGCGGATCCGGCGCTTTCGTCGCGACCGGATTAATAGTCGGGGCGGTTGGCGTGACTGGGCAATTGGCCACATAGGACGGCAGTCCCTGGCACCCCAAAATCTTCCAAGCAATGATGGTGAGCGCCAACCCGAAAACCACAGCGCAGATAACACTGATCTTATTGCGGTCTTGCCGCCTCGTCACCTCTGGCCCAGCCATAGCCTCCTCACGCCGCCGGTTTGAGAACCGCTCTTGTCTAAAGACCTTGGCCAGAGCTCAACACTCACGCAGTGCGCGCCTTCGGAAGAAACGGTTTTCTTCGCTCTTTAGTTGCTATTTCTCGCCCTCAGGGCTACTTACTTTTGACCAGCAAATCCCATTGCGCATCAAGCACTTTGCGCGCGCTTTAAGCACTCAACAAGAGCGCCAGAAAACGCCGTTCGGTTGCTTAGGAAAAAACTGTACTTAGCAGAACTCCTTCCAGTAGCAAGATCCGCCGGGGTAGGCGCGATGTTACTGCGTTACCCCAAGCACGGAACCGGCCCGGGTCCGGGCGTATAATTTTGCGTTTGCGCTTTTGAAGGAGTTTTCGCCATGGAAAGAGCCGTCCAACACGAACTGCAACTGGCCAGCCGCATGTCCCGCTTAGGCACCGAAACTGCCTTTGAAGTGTTGAATAAGGCGAAGGCTCTCGAGCGCCAGGGCAGAAGCATCATCCACCTGGAGATCGGCGAGCCCGATTTCGATACGCCCAAGAATGTGGTCGAGGCAGGAGTGGACGCTCTGCGCAAAGGCTGGACCCACTACGGCCCATCCGCCGGATTGCCGGAGTTGCGCCAGGCCATCGCGGAATATGTGAGCCGCACCCGGGGCGTCAAGGTTTCGACTGACGAAGTCGTCGTCGTGCCCGGTGGTAAGCCCATCATCTTCTTCACCATCCTCTCGCTTATCGACGAAGGTGACGAAGTGATCTATCCCAATCCCGGCTTTCCTATATATGAATCGATGATTCGTTACGTGGGCGGCCGCGCCGTGCCCATTCGCCTGCGCGAGGAGCGCGATTTCTCCCTCGACGTCAACGAACTTGCCTCACTGATCACCGACCGCACCAGGCTCATTATCATCAACTCCCCGCAGAACCCCACCGGAGGCGTGCTCGAGCGCCGTGACATCGAGCAGATTGCCCGCGCCATCGGTGACCGCAACATCATGATTCTTTCGGATGAGATCTACAGCCGCCTGCTGTTCGATGGGGAGCAGCACTTTTCCATCATGACGGTGCCTGGCATGCAGGAGCGCACCATTCTGCTCGATGGATTCTCCAAAACCTACGCTATGACAGGATGGCGTATGGGATACGGTGTAATGCGCGCCGATCTGGCCACGCACATCACGCGCCTGATGACGAACTCCAACTCCTGCACCGCCAGCTTCACACAACAAGCTGGGGTGGAGGCGATTCGAGGCGATCAGGGCTCGGTCGATCGCATGCGTGACGAATTCCAGCGCCGCCGCGATGTTTTTGTCGCCGGTCTGAACAAGATCAAGGGCTTTTCTTGCCGCATGCCCAAAGGAGCGTTCTACGTCTTTCCCAATATCACCAGGACCGGATGGAAATCGAAGCCGTTAGCCGACGCCTTACTTGATCAGGCCGGAGTAGCCGCACTGTCGGGCACATCGTTCGGCGAATTCGGCGAAGGCTACCTTCGCTTCAGCGTCGCCAACTCCCTCGAAAATCTCCAGGAAGCCCTCCACCGCCTGGATCAGTGGACGCGAGAGAACCTTTAGCCTGCTGTCCGGCTTCGTCCAAGGTAAATACTGCATACCCGCCCCGCGCCCGAATTGCGTCTAACAATAGGTGCATGCTCGGCTGGACCTCATATGAGACCCGCTTTTCCCTTCGCGTTCCTCGTAATCTTTTCTCTTTCAGGCATCTTTGCCCAGTCCGCCAAACCGGTTCCTCAAAAACCAAAGCGCCAAGACTATACCTTCCGCATCAACGCCGCCCGCGTGTGGACCGATACCGGCCTTGAACTCGAGCGCGGCGATCGCGTGCACATCCATGGCTCCGACATCGATTGCGGAGGCCCCTACCCGGAAGAAAAATTCCATCTTCCGCTTCCCTCGGCCCCGGGTGGAGCACTGCTCGCCAAGCTTCAGCCTGAGGCGACTCCTGTTCTCGCTACTCCCGGTGCTACTTTCTCGATCATTGCTCCCAGTCATCTATACCTCGGCGTCAATGGCTGGCAGTGCTCCGGAACCATTCCCGCCCGAGTCCACATCGACTGGGGCCAAAGGTAGAGATTCTGTCCTGATCTCGAATTTGTGGAGATGCGGCCCTGAACTTGATTTTGCGGTGGAAAACAACGAGCAGAGTTCTCTAAGAGTGGCGCAGCGCTTTGACCCAAAAAACAAAACGCCCCAGACTCGATTCGAGTCTGGAGGCGCCTGTTGATCAGCCCTCCCCCAAGTGCTGCTCAATCAGGAGACTACATCTGTCTCGGGCTGGAGTGAATGGCTAATGTGCGCTAATCCCGTGGCACGAACGTGCCTCCCCAAAGTAGTCTTCGCTCGGCGGGAAAGGTATTTCCAAACCGTGCCGTTTCCCCCTCACCCATCCCTGTGATCCCAATCACACCCTTCACCAGCCCTTCCCGCATACGATCACTACAGCTACTCGTACGTCATCGTCGGCGGCGAAGGGAGAGCTATGGCCCTCATCGACTCCTCCAGCGGGAAACTCATCCGCGATTATTCCATCGAAGAAATCAAAGAGGCCGCGAAATTGATGCGCGGCTACGACCTGGTCGCGCTCTGCGCCGCCGGATCAGGACACGCCGGCGGGACGCTCTCCATCATGGACATCACCGCCGCCCTCTATCTGAAGGTCGCCAACCACGACCCGATTAATCCCGAGTGGAAAGATCGAGACCGCATCATCTGGTCCACGGGACACAAAGCACCGAGTCTTTATCTCGGCTTGGCGGCTGCGGGTTTCTTCCCCATCGAAGACGTAGTCACGTTGCGCAAGCTGGGCTCCCCGTTTCAAGGGCACCCGCATTGGTTGAAGCTGCCCGGCGTCGAAGCGTCCACTGGCTCGTTGGGACAAGGCTTGAGCATCTCCGTTGGCCTGGCGCTCGCGGCCCGGCTCAATCATCAGAACCACAAAATCTTTTGCATTATGGGTGACGGCGAGCAGCAAGAAGGGCAGGTCTGGGAAGCCGCAATGGAAGCGGGCCACTATCAGCTCGACAATCTTATTGCCATCATCGACTGCAACCGACTGCAGATTGATGGCTGGGTCAAAGAAGTCATGACCGTCGAGCCGCTCGCCGCCAAATATGGCAGCTTCGGCTGGGATGTGATGCGCATCGACGGTCACAACATGGAGCAAGTGATTGACGCGTTGGAGCAGGCCAAAACTGTCAAGGGACGTCCGGTCATGATTCTGGCCGATACAGTCAAGGGGAAGGGCGTCAGCTTCATGCAGGATGCGGCAGGATGGCACGGCAAGTCCCCGAACTTCGAGGAACTAACTAAAGCTCTGCAGGAGCTGGGACTGAGCAAGCGAATTCCCGTGCGGGAGTTGCTCGATCGCGCGAAGCGCTATCAGGCCGAAGTAGATCGCAAACTTGACTCCGCGATGCCGAAGTTCTCGCGCAACTACTGGTGGAATTCCGCAGACATGATGAGAGCGAAGATGGAGCCGACACGCAAGGGATTCGGCCAATCGCTGGCAGAAAACGGCGATGACGAGCGCGTCGTCTGCCTCGGATTGGACATTTCGGGCTCGATCACGATCAGTGATTTTTACGCCGGAAAACCCCAGCGCAAGAACCGCTGGATCAGCATGGGCATCGCCGAGCAGTCCGCCACCGCGGCAGCCGCCGGACTGGCACGGGAAGGAAAGTTGCCTGTGCTCGGAACCTATGCAACCTTCGCGGCAGCGCGCAATCTCGACCAGATTCGCACTTCAGTGTGCTACGGCAACTTCAACGTGCTGATCGCCGGCGCGCATGGCGGAGTCTCGGTAGGTCCAGACGGAGCAACGCACCAGGCGCTCGAAGATCTGTTCGCCATGGAAGGGCTGCCGAACATGTCGGTCGTTGTGCCTTGCGACGTGGTCGAGACGCGCAAGGCGACCACGTATCTGCTGTTGCAGCACAAGGGGCCGAAATACATCCGCTTCGCGCGCGAGGCCACACCCATTGTCAGCGATGAAGAAACTCCATTTGTTTTCGGCAAAGCCAATGTGATTCGGCTGCGCGACGAAAAACCGAATTTCGCTGATTCGTTTCAGACTTCGTTGGCCGAGTCCTACCGAAACGAACTCGAAGACCTCAGCGTAATTGCCTGCGGCCCGATGGTGCCCGAGGCCATGCGTGCCGCCTATATCCTGAAGAAAGAATTCGGCTACGAAACACGTGTCATCAATCTGCACACCCTGAAACCGATCGATGCCGAGGCAATCATTTGCGCGGCGCGCGAGACCGGAATCGTCATCACCGCCGAGGAGCATCAGATCGGCGCGCTGGCCTGGCGCGTCAGCGGGCTGATTACCGAAAGTCCCGAACTCTACGGCCTGCCGGTCATCACCGGCGCGATCGGGGTGAAGGATCGCTTCGGCGATTCCGGCGCTCCCTGGGAACTGATCAAGGAATTTGAAGTCAGCGCCGAACACATTGCGCGTAAAGCCTGCCAATTGATGCTGATCAAGCGCAAAGCGCTGATCGAACGGGAGGAGCGCTCTCTGGCAGGAGTGCGCTAGGGGTCCAGGCCCGGGTGAAAAGCCACGTCCGAGGCGCATTTTGGCATCTGATTCGACAATCGGGTGCCCGGGCCTGCATTGACACTACGCCAGTCCTGCTGAACAATGAGTTATCTCAGCTATTGCATGGAATGAAAAAACCTCCCGGAGGAGAGCGTGTATGGCCGATCAAGGCGAACAGATACAGATGGAACCGCAGTCGAACACTGGAAAGTGGCTTCTGATTGTGGTGGCGGTCGTAGTATTGGCAGCCCTGGGGTATGGCCACTACGTGAACCATTCCGAGGTTGAAAAACTGTCCGATCAACTCTCTGCCAGTCAGGCGCAGATCAAAGAATTGCAGGCGCGCGTTCAGAACTCGGAAGCGCAGGAAGAGACGCTGGCGCGGCAGGCCGGAATGACCAAGAAGGAACTGGCGCAGCGCACCGCGGCATTAGTCGCACAACAAAAAGCGGAAGCCAGCCGTTTGGAGCAAGAACAGACTGCCCAGAAAGCGGAGATCACGCAGGTCAGCGGCGATATCGCGGGCATGAAGACCGACGTGGGCGGAGTCAAGACCGACGTCGCGGCGACCAAGGCCGATCTGGCTTCAACGAAAGCCCAGTTGCAAAGCGCGGTGGGCGACCTGACCGGCCAGAAAGAATTGATTGCCACAACCCGCTCCGATCTGGAAGTTCTCAAGCACAGGGGCGACCGCAATTATTACGAGTTCACGTTGATTAAGGGCGCCAAACCACAGGCAATCTCGACCGTCAGCCTGCAACTGAAAAAGACCGACGAGAAGCGCGGCAAGTTCACGATGAACGTGACGGCCGACGACAAAACGATCGAGAAGAAAGATCGCAACGTCGCCGAACCGATCCAGTTCTACTCCGGGCGCGATCACCTGCTCTTTGAGTTGGTCGTCTGGAGCGTTGACAAGAAGAAGGCAACGGGATACCTGAGCACGCCGAAGAATGCGCCGACGCCCGTGACGGCGAACTAGAAACCGTCACACGATGAACCTGAGGAGTAAATCCGCATTTTCCTCAGGGGCTGAAGCCCACGCGTATATTGGGTTTGATTGGCGCCTCAAAGGCGCCCCTTCCAATCCGTTTGTGGGATGTTTTGTGGCCAGATGAGCGGAGCACTATTCCCGGGCAGTCACGTGCTATACCAGATCGTGCTGCGCACGGGCGTGATTTATCTGCTGGTTCTGATCGGCGTGCGTCTCAGCGGCAAGCGTGAGGTCGGACAGATGACCCCGTTCGACCTTGTTTTGCTGCTACTCCTTTCCAACTCCGTACAGAATGCGATGACCGGCCCCGACACGTCCCTGACTGGCGGTGCCGTCGCCGCATGCACGCTGCTGATCCTGAATTACTTCGTGGCCGATGTGTCCGGCGCCAATCGCCGGTTCCGCCGGTTGATTCAAGGCCAGCCCTCGCTGCTGGTGCATGATGGCAAGCCGATCGAATCGCACATGGCGCGCGAGCACGTCAGCATGGATGAATTGAATCGCGCCGTTCGCGAGCACGGAATCAGCTGTGTGGATCAGGTCGCGCTGGCCGTCCTCGAAGTCGACGGATCGATCTCGTGCTTGAAATACGACGAGATCAAGCCAGACGCGGGCACGCATCTGGCGCGAAGAAGATTCATTCAGAAGAAGCAATAATAGAAGTTATTTGAGCTGTAATTAGGAAGTGTTGCAAAGCGATTACTCTGCCGCAATCATGCGCTTGCGTGCCCATCTGATCAGTTCTGAGCGGAACCGGGTTGCTTAGTGGTTTATGCCTTTGCTGGGGATCACTCAGACTCTGCTTGACTTTCTTCCCATAAGCTGTCAATCCTATTAGCTTTTACTTCGGGCCGTCAGAACGACGTCCGCAAACGGATTGGGGAATTCATTGCGCATTCGGGTCTTCTACCACGATAAGTGCTTCGACGGGGCCTCGTCGGCGGCATTGTTTTCACGTTTCTACCGCGAACGCATTCGCAATGATGTTCAGTTTGAATTCACCGGCCTGGTGCATCGCGCCGGAGCTCTTTTTGATGAAAATCAATTTGACGGCGACGAGAACGCCATCGTCGATTTCAAGTACTCCAGTTCGCCCAGGATCACCTGGTGGTTCGATCACCACGAGAGCGCTTTTCTGACCCCGGCGGATGCTGAACATTTCGAGCGTGATGAAAGCAATCGTAAATTTTACGATCCTGATTTCAAATCCTGCACCAGTTTCATTGCCATGATTGGCAAAGAGCGCTTCGGATTCAATCCCGCTCCGGTCGCCGACCTTGTGCACTGGACCGATGTCATCGACGGCGCGATGTATCCCGATGCAAAAACCGCGGTGGAGATGGAAGCCCCGGCGATGAAGCTGACCATGGTGATCGAGTCAGCGCCCGATCACGGATTTGTCCCGCAACTCATTCCTTTGCTTGCCACCAGGCCTCTGGGAAAAATTCTTGAAGAACCGTTCGTTGCGCCTCTGCTGCCGCCGTTATTGAAACGGCACGAGTTGTCGATCGGTATCCTCAAAGAGCGCACTGAGTGCAAAGACGGAACCATCTTCTTCGACGTGACCGACCACGATCTCGAAGGCTACAACAAATTTATTCCCTACTACCTGCATCCGGAGTCGGTCTATAGCGTCGGCCTGAGCAAGAGCAGTTTTCGTGTGAAGGTTTCGGTGGGATCGAATCCCTGGGCGCCACAGGAGCCCGAGGTCAATCTGGCAAGAATCTGCGAACGCTACGGCGGAGGCGGACACGCCCGAGTCGGCGCCATTTCGTTCAACGTCGATCAGCACGCTGCCGCGATCAAAGCCTCCCAGGAAATTGTGGAGGAGTTGCGCGCTGCCATCCGCCAGAAGAAACGCTAAAAGTTGTCAGGCTGAGCGGCAAGTCCGAAGCGATTCTGCAGCGGAGTCGAACATCCCTACCCAGTGTACTGCCGGGAGTAGAGATTCCTTGCTCGGAACGACAGCATTATTGCACCGGCATCCCATGCGCCAGACAGCTGTCCGGCTTCCCATCCTCCGACGATCGAATCACCCCACCCTGATCCGCACAGAAGGCCTTTCTCCCGAAACTGCCGGTTGACGCGGTTAGATGAAAACGAGTGACCGGCGACCCGGCGCAGTTGGAGATGGTAAAGACGAACCCATATTTTTTCCCGCTGGCCAGCCCGCTGTTGATCAGCATCGCCTGATGCTCATTCGCTTCGCTGCTTCCAAAACCGTCAAGATCGGAAAGTGTGCAGGCGTAGCCCGTCTGCGGATACCGGGTCGCATACGTGGCCTCGGCATTGAGAATCGTCCGCATGGCATCAAGGACCATCTCATCGGAGCCGGCAAAGGTTCGGTGAGTTTCATCCATCACAGATTGCGAGACAGCCGGCTGAATCGTCGCGGTATGCGGAACAATGGTGATCTGCGGCCCCGGCTGAGGCTTCATCTTCTCGGTAAGGGCCTTTAGAAGGTCAGGATCGGCGAGCGGAAGGTGTAAAGTCACGAAGACCTCATTCAGCGTCCACAGATCCGCTTCCTTCTTCATCGAGAATGTCACTTGCGGCATGAAAGGCGTTCGCTGAACCTGCCCGTCCTTGTAGGTCCGCCCGGAGAGCGTGATGTCGTCAAACTCGCCGTGCTGCTTATCGCTTTCCACCGTGATATCGAACTTCTGCCCGGTCTTCGGATCTTCTCCAGTGAACAGCACTGGACCGCTCTCGAACGTCTGGATCTTGTTGCCCTGCGCCTGCATTCCCGTCGTCATCGCGGAATATTGCTGCAGAGTGGTGAGCGCACCCGATTTGTCCAATGCCGCACGCGTCGCTTGGGGAAGATGCTTGATAAACGTCCCCTTCTCCTTGCTGAAGACCATTTCCATTAACGCCTGGCGCGCTGTTTGGGGCGCCTGCTGCGACCAGCAGACATTCAGCCCCAAGATCAGGATTGACAGGAAGCCCGCTATCTTTCTCATGGTTTGCTCCGTGCCTGATCCTGACATCTCCCATGCGGACTTCCCAGTTACCGAGGTAAGTAAAGAGAAATGGCGCATGCCCTGGACAACGGAGCCCTGCGGTAGCAGTCCGGCAGACAACCAAACTCATCGAGGTCGGTTCTGTATACAATAGAGCGGCATGCCAGATTCCAGCCCAGAGCGAAATCCCGTAAATCTCGCCACAGTTTCTGTTTCGCCGGTCGTTGCCGTCCCAAGTTCTGCTGAGCCCATCGTTCCCCTTCCGGCTCAGCATGAACGGCCGCGGGCGGGTTTCGCGGTCTGGATACGCGATCTGATCATCTCCCTCGCGATTTCCGCCTTCATCATCATTTTTCTGTACCAGCCGGTGAAGGTCGAAGGCACCAGCATGATGCCCTCGCTTGAGGACCAGGAACGCATCTTCGTCAACAAATTTGTCTACCGCCTGGAGCCAATCGAGCGCGGCGACATCGTCGTCTTCCGCTATCCCCGCGATCCCTCGAAGAGCTACATCAAGCGGGTTATCGGCACCGCCGGAGACCGCATTCGCATTGATGGCGGGCAGGTATTTGTAAATGATCAGCCGCTCGAGGAAGATTACGTGCCTGCGGCCTACACCGACGCGCGTTCTTACCCGGAAATCACGGTTCCGCCGAACTCCTACTTCGTGCTTGGAGACCATCGATCCATGTCGAACGACAGCCGTGACTTTGGACCGGTGAACCAGAGCTACATCTACGGCAAGGCCGTCTTCGGCTACTGGCCTATGGACAAGCTGGGCCGGGTTCGCTGATCGGTCGCAGCAATAATTTTCCTCAGCTATTTTTGCTTCGCACCTTGGCCGCCACTTGTATCCCTGATAAAATCCTCAAAATCCACTCCTCGGAGCGAGAATGCAGGCTATCCTTGCGCTGGAGGACGGGCGCGTCTTCCGCGGCAAAGGCTACGGCGCCAAAGGCGAATGTTACGGCGAAGTCGTTTTTAATACTTCCATCACTGGCTACCAGGAGATCTTCACCGATCCTTCCTACTCCGGCCAGATCGTCGTTCTAACCAATCCGGAAATCGGAAATTACGGCACCAATCGAGAAGATGACGAGGCAACGCGTCCGTGGATCGAAGGCCTGATCACGCGCGAGTTCTCCAAAGTCAGCTCGAACTGGCGCTCGCAGCAGGTCGCCGAAGAATACCTGGAGCAATTCAAGGTGCCGGTTCTGTCGGATATTGACACGCGCGCGCTCGTTCGCCATCTGCGCGACAACGGCGTCATGCGTGGCGTGATCTCGACGATCGAAACCGATGCCGAGAAGCTGATCGCCAAATCCCGTTCGATTCCCAAGATGGACGGCACCGACCTGGCGAAAGAAGTCAGCACCAAGCGATCCTATGTCTGGGAGGTCGGCGAACGCTCGCACGAACCGACCGCCGTGGTCGGCGTCAAAGACGAGCCGGCGCGCTTCCACGTGGTCGCCTATGACTTCGGCATCAAGCAGAACATCCTGCGCAAGCTGCGTGGCGAAGGCTGCAAAGTGACGGTCGTCCCGGCACAGACTCCGCCGGAAGATGTGCTCGCGCTGAAGCCGGATGGCGTATTCCTCTCGAATGGGCCAGGCGATCCGGAACCCTGCCAGTACGCGGTGGATTCAATTCGCCGCCTCATGGGGCGCCAGCCGATCTTCGGAATCTGCCTCGGCCATCAGCTGACGGGACTGGCGCTCGGAGGCAAAACCTTCAAGCTGAAGTTTGGGCACCACGGTGGCAATCACCCGGTGAAGCAGCTGAAGACCGGCAAGATCGAGATTACGGCGCACAACCATAATTTCGCGGTCGATCCCGATTCGCTCCCTGACAGCGAAGTCGAACTCACGCATGTTGACCTGAATGATCAAACGCTCGAAGGCCTGCGGCACCGGAATCTGCCGCTCTTCAGCGTGCAATATCATCCGGAAGCGGCGCCGGGGCCCCACGACTCGCATTATCTGTTTAAAGAGTTCACGAAGATGATGGAGGAGTGGAAGCGGTGACTAGGACCCAGCTGATCGCGATCGTCGACGTCTCCAGCTCGTGCAGCTATATAGAGGACGCGTGGAAGAAGTAGCTTTGAAAGGGCGCGCCTTCAAGGCGCGCCGTAAAAGGCGCTAAAGATTTGCGGCTTTAGCCGCTGAGGTTGACGGATGAGACCCGCGAGAGAGCACGCGACCAACAACGGCCAGACCTACATGGTCACGTCATCGACTTGGGGACGCCGCGCTCTCTTCTCAAAGGAGCGCTGGGCAAGGCTGATGATTGACACGCTTTATCACTACCGCGGATCGGCTTATTTGCTTCACGAATTCGTGATCATGCCGGACCATGTGCATGTTCTTTTGACTCCAAAGACGAACCTTGAGAAAGCAGTCCAATTCATCAAGGGTGGCTTCTCGTATCGAGCGAAGAAAGACCTGCTTTCAAGCCTGGAAATCTGGCAGAAGGGATTTTCCGATCACCGCATTCGCGATGCGCACGATTACCGTCTGCATCAGATCTATATTCAGCAAAATCCTGTTCGCAAAAATCTCTGTCCGAAATCGGAAGAGTATCCGTATTCGTCGGCGAATCGTGTACTTGATCTCGACCCAGTACCTCAGGGGCTAAAGCCCGAAGTTCCCGCGGGGTCCAGTGCGGCGCGCCTGAAAGGCGCGCCCTTTCAAAACGAAGGCGATGGAGTCGATGAAGGGCCTTTTCAAACGAAGGTGATGCAGTCGGTAAAGTCCCGCTTTTCAAAACAAAAACCGGCATCAACAGTACACGCTGTATCTGGAGGGCGTTTTAAAGGCGCGTCATAACTGACAACCGGCCACTGGCCAGGGACAACTGGTTCTAATGCCCAAACGCACTGACATTCGCAAGATTCTGATCCTCGGCTCCGGGCCCATCATCATTGGGCAATCAGCGGAGTTCGACTACTCCGGCACGCAGGCCTGCAAGGCGCTCAAATCCGAGGGCTACGAGGTGGTGCTGGCGAACTCGAACCCGGCCACCATTATGACCGACCCGGAGGTCGCCGATCGCACCTACATCGAGCCGCTCACTCTGGAATATCTCGAAGAGATCATCCGCATTGAGCGCGAGATGTCGCCCAGCACCGGATTCGCCGTTCTCCCCACCGTCGGCGGACAGACCGCGCTCAATCTCGCCATCGAACTTTCCGATGGCGGCGTGCTTGAAAAGTACAATGCCAGCCTGATCGGCGCGAATGTCGAGGCGATCAAGAAGGCTGAAGACCGTCTCTTCTTCAAAGACGCCATGCAGCGCATCGGCCTTGACGTGCCGAAATCCGCGCTGGTCAACAACGCCAAAGACGGCCTCGAATTTGCTGGGAAGATCGGCTTCCCGGTGATCGTTCGCCCGTCCTTCACGCTCGGCGGCACCGGCGGAGGCATCGCCTACAATCGCGAAGAACTCGGAGAAGTGCTGGCACGCGGCCTCGACCTGTCCCCCGTACACGAAGCGCTGATCGAAGAATCCGTCCTTGGATGGAAAGAATTCGAACTCGAGGTAATGCGCGATACCAAAGACAACGTCATCATCGTCTGCTCGATCGAGAACTTCGACCCCATGGGCGTGCATACCGGTGACTCGATTACAGTCGCGCCAGCACAAACGCTCACCGATCGCGAATATCAGGCCATGCGCGACGCTGCGATTGCCGTGATCCGCGAGATCGGCGTTGACACCGGCGGTTCGAATATCCAGTTTGGCGTGAATCCCGCGACCGGACGCATGGTCATTATCGAGATGAACCCGCGCGTTTCGCGATCCTCGGCGCTGGCGTCCAAAGCCACGGGATTCCCGATTGCAAAAATCGCAGCTAAACTGGCTGTCGGCTACACGCTCGACGAGATTCCCAACGACATCACGCGCAAAACGCCAGCCTGCTTCGAGCCCACGCTCGATTACGTCGTCGTCAAAATTCCCAAATGGCAGTTCGAGAAATTCCCCGGCGCCGACGATACGCTTGGCCCGCAAATGAAATCCGTCGGGGAAGTCATGGCCATCGGCCGCACCTTCAAAGAAGCGCTGATGAAGGGCGTCCGTTCCCTCGATACGGGCAAGCGCGTGGGCGCCGACAAAATCGAGCCGAAGATCCTGACCCAGCGACTGGTCACTCCCCATCCCGATCGCCTGGCCTACATCCGCTACGCGCTCCGCCAAGGACATACCGTCAAGCAGATCGCCACCATGACCTCCATGGACCCATGGTTCCTCTATCAGCTGAAAGAAATCAACGATCAGCAACTTGAACTCGAAAAACATCCCATCGACTCCATCCCCACCGAAGTCCTGCGGGATTCCAAGCGCATGGGCTTCTCCGACGGGCGGCTGGCTGCCGCGTGGAGATTAGAGGGACAAGAAAAAGTCCGCCATTTGCGCAAGAAACATGGAGTCATGCCGGTCTACAAGCGGGTCGACACCTGCGCCGCCGAGTTCGAAAGCTACACCCCCTATCTCTACTCGACCTACGAGGAAGAAGACGAAGCGGCACCCACCGACAAAAAGAAGGTCATCATTCTCGGTGCAGGGCCGAACCGGATCGGGCAGGGAATCGAATTCGATTACTGCTGCTGCCATGCCTCCTTCGCCTTGCACGAAGACGGATACGAGACGATCATGATCAACTGCAATCCCGAGACCGTCTCCACCGACTACGACACCAGCGACCGCCTCTACTTCGAGCCGTTGACGCTGGAAGACGTTCTCGCCGTGTATCAGCACGAAACTGCAAAAGGCGCACCGGTCGGAATGATCGTGCAGTTCGGTGGGCAGACGCCTCTCAATCTCGCGCTCCCGCTCAAGGCCGCGGGGGTCAAAATTATCGGCACTTCGCCCGAGTCGATCGACCTCGCCGAAGACCGAAAACAGTTCAACAAGCTGCTCGAAGACCTTCAGATTCCGCAAGCGCCAGGCGTGATGGCTACCTCGATCGAAGAAGCGGTCGCCGGTGCGAAAAAGATTGGATATCCCGTGCTGGTGCGGCCTTCCTACGTGCTGGGCGGACGCGCCATGGTCATCGCCTACGACGAAGAATCGGTAGTGCGTTACATGCGAGAGGCAGTCGAATATTCTCACGACCGTCCCGTGTTGATCGATCACTTCCTGGAAAACGCCATCGAAGTGGATGTTGACGCGCTCTCCGACGGCGAAGACGTCGTCATCGGCGGAATCATGCAGCACATCGAAGAAGCCGGCATCCACTCGGGTGATTCCTCCTGTGTGCTCCCCGCGGTCGATATCCCACAGCCTTTGCTGGAGCGTATGCGCGAATATAGCTTCAAGTTAGCTCGCGCGTTGAAGGTGGTTGGGCTGATGAATATCCAGTTCGCGATCCCGCTCGGAAATGGCGGCAATGGCAATGGCGCCGAGGGAGCCAAGGTGTACGTCCTCGAAGTGAATCCCCGCGCCTCGCGCACTGTACCTTATGTTTCGAAGGCCACAGGGGTTCCCATGGCGAAGATCGCGGCGCGTCTGATGACTGGCCGGAAGCTCCGCGAATTCCTGCCGGAATACGTCGAACGCCGCGCTGATCTGGATACGGGTAACTGCTACTTCGTGAAATCTCCGGTTTTTCCTTGGAGCAAATTTCCTGGCGTCGACACCGTTCTCGGCCCGGAGATGAAATCCACCGGCGAAGTGATGGGTGTCGCCGATAATTTCGGCGAAGCCTTCGCCAAAGCGCAGCTCGCCGCCGGTCAGAAGCTGCCGACTGCCGGTGCAGTCTTCATCAGCGTCACCGACCACGACAAGCCCCACGTCGCGCCCGTGGCGCGGAAGTTCGTCGACATGGGATTCAAACTCGTCGCCACCGCCGGTACCGCCGATGTGATCGAAGCCGCCGGGATGAACGTGGAGCGAGTCTACAAGGTGAAAGAAGGCCGCCCCAACGTGGTGGATTTCATTAAGGGCCAGAAGATTCAGTTGGTGGTTAACACGCCCAGCGGGCAAGAGCCTTGGTTCGACGAGAAGGCGATCCGTCGCGCCGCAGTCGTCGCCCGCATTCCCACGATTACCACGCTAGCAGCAGCCCGCGCAGCCGCCGAAGGCATTGCCGCACTGCAGCGGGGAGAAGTCAACGTGCACGCGCTGCAGCAGCTGCACGCGGACCGGCAGGTGAGCAAAGCCTCCTGATCGTGCCACCGGCCCTATCGTGCGCGAATTGCCGGCGAGTTGGACAAAGACAAAGATGAGCGCGCTGGGTGAGATATCACCGTAACGGATCGCGCTGCTCGTTCCGCCCAAGAGGTGATACGCTCTTAAAACGAAAGGTGAGCCCATGTTTCTCCACGGCATTCTTCCTCCCATCACTACTCCGTTTTATCCCGACGATAACGTCTATTACAAAAAGCTCGAAGCCAACGTTGAGCGCTACTCGCGCACGCCGGTCTCGGGCATCGTCGTCCTTGGTTCCACTGGCGAGGCGCTCATGCTATCCGATCAGGAGCGGCGCGACGTTCTCAAGTGCGCGCGGGAATCGGCTGCGCCTCACAAAGTGCTGGTTGCGGGAACGGGCATCGAATCGGCGATTGAAACTCTAAGGCTCACAGAATACGCAGCTGAGCTCGGTTACGACGTCGCCATGGTGCGCACTCCGCACTACTACAAGAAGCAGATGTTGCCGGCAAATATGCTGGCTTTTTACCGCTCTGTGGCAGATCGCTCGCCGCTGCCAGTCATCGTTTACAACTTTCCCGGGGCGACCGGGTACGACATTCCTGCGGAGGTGGTCATCGAGTTGGCGGAGCATCCCAACCTGATTGGTATCAAGGAATCCAGCGGCGACGTCGAAAAAGTCCGCAAGATGGTAGAAGCCACGCGCCACATCAAGCGCAGCGCCACCGTGACCGAAACATTTGAGGCCGTGACGCCCCGCATGATGGCAGCAGCAGCAACACTGAATGAGGGCGGGGAATTGGTTCCGGTCGGAGCGCTGGCCGGAAACGCCCCCGCGAAACCCTCTTCTTCTGCCGTCTCGGTTATCGGCAAAATGAAAACCCGCCAGAAGGAAGTCGGGTTCCAGGTACTGGTCGGCGCTGCTCACAAGTTACACCCGTCGCTCGATGCGGGCGCGGTCGGAGCGATTCTCGCTTTTGCGTGTCCCGCCCCAACTGTCTGCTACGAAATCTATGCTGCCTGGAAAGAAGGCGACGCGGAATTGGCTCGCGTCAAGCAAGAGCGCATTGCAAAAGCCGCGCAGCGGGTCGGCGATCTCGGGGTTCCCGGATTCAAGCACGGCATGGATTTCAACGGCTACTACGGCGGCCCGGCGCGGCTGCCGTTCCTTCCCCTGACGGCAGGTCTGAAATCTGAAGTCGAATCGCTGCTGGCCGATATTCGAAACTAGACGGTGAAGGTGATGAAGCGCAGCTCTCATCATCCCAGGATGCCGCCAGTATCGGAGCAGATGAAGGCCTGGTCGGCGGCTCTGGCTTCGGAACTGCAAACCTGGCCCGAAGTCACCACGCGTTCTTTCTTCGCATTTACTGCACTCTACCGCAAGAAGCAGATTTTCGGCCTTCTTCCACGAACGCGGGCCATCGAAACGCCGAACTCCATCGCGTTCAAAATCGAGCGCCCCTCAGCTGCCATTCGCAGGGAACTCCAAAGCGACGGGCGGGTTGACTGCAGCCATTTGAGGAAAGGGAGCTGGTTTCGATTCGAAATGAGCTCCGATTCCGATCTCCGCGCCACCCTGAAATGGCTCGCCAAGTCCTATGACCTCGCCCGTAAGCGGCCCATAATCAAATAGTTTCCGGACGCTTGTGATTCAAATCACACCGGAGTATATTAAAGTTAATTTCGAACGAACGTTCGAATTAATCGATACCTTTGCGTACCGCCGTGGCCAAGTCGCCCACTATTTCGCAGAACGCGATCGCGCGTTCGCGCGCAAAGGCAGAACCGCCCACCCGTTACGACAAACGCATGGCCGAGATCCTCCGCCACGCCACCGAAGTCTTCTGCGACAAAGGATATGAAGGTGCTTCTATGCGCGATCTTTCGCGCGCCACTGGCATGTCGCTGGCCGGGCTCTATTATTACTTCGAATCCAAAGAGCGCCTGCTGTTCCTCATCCAGAAGCACACGTTCAGCACTATCGTTTCTCGTTTGAAAGCTCGCCTGCAGGATATGGGGGATCCCGAGCAGCGCATCCGGATTTTCATCCTCAATCACCTCGAATATTTTCTCGCGAATCAGGCTGCGATGAAGGTGCTCTCGCATGAGGCCGAGGTGCTACGAAACGGGTTCGGCACCGAACTGGCCGCGATCAAGCGCGAGTACTACCGCATCTGCGTCGGCCTGCTTGACGAGCTCAAGCGCAGCCGCAATCTGCAATTCTCAACCCGCATAGCCGTTCTCAGCTTGTTCGGCATGATGAACTGGATCTACACCTGGCACAATCCTCGCGTTGACGCCGATGCCGACGCCATGTCCAACCAAATGGCGGACATTTTCCTGTGCGGCGTGACGTCTGGCCCCCCCAAAGTTCAAGAGTTCACTTCCCGAAATCACAAAAAGGAGTCATTCAATGGCAACCACCTTGCAGCCCGCAACCGGTGAATCTACCAAGACGCTGGTCAACTACCGCACCGACGGCGGCGTGGCCGTCATCGAGATGAACGACCCGCCCGCTAACACCTATACCTACGAGATGAATCGCCAGTTGGATGATGCCATCCTCAAAGCCCGCATGGATAACGACGTCTACGTCATCCTCCTGACCGGCGCGGGCGACAAGTTTTTCTCCGCCGGAGCCAACATCAAGATGCTCTCCACCGTCGATCCAACGTTCAAGTATTACTTCTGCCTGCACGCCAATGAAATGCTGCTTCGGCTGGAACACACCCCGAAGCTGGTGATTGCCGCGATCAACGGCCATTGCGTAGGTGGCGGACTCGAGATCGCCATGGCAGCCGACATCCGCATCGCCCGCAAAGATGCAGGCAAGATTGGTCTTCCGGAGGTGAATCTGGGAGTATTGCCCGGAACTGGCGGTACGCAGCGGCTTTCGCGCCTTGTAGGCAAGAGCAAGGCGATCGAATTGATGGTGACGGGGAATACGTTCTCGTTCGAAGAAGCGCAAGAACTCGGGATCGTGAACGACATCTATGAGCGCGAAGGCTTCATGGAAAACATCATGGAGTATGCAAAGCAGTTCTGTCCGCCGAACAAGGCGGCCAAGGCTGTCGGACGGATTAAGCGCGCAGTCCAGACCGGGTGGGAGATTCCGATGGAGTCCGCCCTTGCTGTCGAGCGAGAGAATCAGCAACTGCTTTTCCAAAGCGAAGACGCAAAAGAAGGCCTGGCCGCGTACGTAGAAAAGCGCCCGGCAACCTTCAAAGCGAAATAGCTCGTGTAGGGGCGGACGCATTCGTCCGCCCCCAAGCGAAGCAGGTCGACCTGGCAGAAGCAAGAGGACCAAATGCCTGCAACAACTAAAGCGAAAATCGAACCCGGCCGACTTCTCATCGACGGCCAGTGGGTGGAGGGTTCGAAGAAGTTTGATACGGTCAATCCCGCGACAGGAGAAGTGTTGACTCAGGTAGCGGAAGCTTCGGCCGCGGACGTGGACCGCGCCGTCTCCGCCGCCCGTCGCGCCTTCGAAGACCGCAACGGTCCATGGCGGAAGCTCTCGGCAAGCGAGCGCGGACGCCTTCTCTGGAAACTTGCCGATCTGGTCGAGAAAAACGTCGACGAGCTTGCGGAACTCGAGACCCTCGATAACGGAAAGCCGATCTTCGAGTCGCGTTACGTCGACATGCCCATGGTGATCGATGTCCTCCGCTATTACGCGGGTCTGGCGACGAAAATCCATGGTGAAACTGTTAACACCTTCGAGACCGCCTTCACCTACACACTGCGCGAGCCGGTCGGTGTAGTTGGTCTTATTGTTCCCTGGAATTTTCCTCTCCTGCTAGCCTCTTGGAAAGTTGGACCAGCCTTGGCCTGCGGCAACACGATTGTTCTCAAGCCGGCCGAGCAAACGCCACTCACGACGGTCAAATTAGGCGAGCTTGCTAAGGAAGCAGGATTCCCCGCCGGTGTGCTCAATATCATGACGGGCGGTCCTGAGACCGGCAAAGCTATCGTCGCGCATCCCGGCATCGACAAAATCGCTTTCACTGGTTCGACGGCCGTGGGCAAGGAAATCATGCGCGGTGCCGCCGACACGCTGAAGCGCGTCACGCTCGAACTGGGCGGTAAATCGCCCAACATCGTTTTCTCGGACGCCGATATCGACGGCGCCGTGAAAGGCGCCATCAACGGCATCTTCTACGGCAAAGGCGAAGTCTGCAATGCGGGCTCGCGGCTGTTCCTCGAAAGCAAGCTGAAAGACGAGTTCACGGAAAAGCTGGTAGCCCGAGCCTCGAAAATGCGCCCCGCCGACCCGCTTGATCCCAAGACGCGCCTGGGAGCCATCGTCAGTCAGGAACAAATGCAAAACGTCCTTAGCTATATCGACGCGGGCAAGAAAGAAGGGGCAAGGCTGGTGGCGGGTGGGAATCGCGCTTCGGTGGATGGCAGCAAGGGGTTTTTCATCGAACCTACCATCTTCGGCGACGTGAAGAACGAGATGAAGATCGCTCGCGAAGAAATCTTCGGACCCGTGCTCTCGATTCTGACTTTCGACGACGTCGATGAGGTGATTGAACAAGCCAACAACAATCCTTACGGCCTTGCCGCCGCAGTCTGGACGCGTGATGTGAAAAGAGCTCATCAGGTCTCGCGCCGGCTGAAGGCAGGCACGGTATGGATTAATACTTACGGACTGATGGACCCGTCACTACCTTTTGGCGGATACAAGAGTTCCGGCTTCGGCCGCGAACTGGGCGCGCACGCCATCGAGCATTACACCGAACTGAAAACGGTTTGGCTGAACATGGGATAGGTAAGGGCGCGGCATCGAGCCGTGCGGTACATGGTTGGGAAAGGGCACAACTTCCAGCCGTGCCGATAGAGGCAAGCGAGACGTGGGGCTTACGCCCCTGAGCTGAATTGCCAACTGCGAATTGGTCGCAATTTAACGAAATACGGAGTCATCAATTTATGCCCGGCAAAGTAGCAAAAATCGGAACATTCAGTGACTGGATCGGACTGTTCAACGACTGGCGCAAAGAAATCGGCGTCAACACAGAAGACATCGAAGCCTTCCACTTCGATACCCTCTACGGCGCCATCGACACGGAAGAGATCGAGTTCGGCCACTACAAAGGCCGTCACAAATGGGAAAACCTGCGCCAGATCCCCACACAGCAGATGCGTGACGCGCTGATGAACATGATCGTCTATCAGGGCGACACCGAATTCGCCAGCGTCGAGCAGCAGCGCAACCTGCTCGAAAACGCTCCCACCGACTGGGACCGTCGCGCTATCACCCGCGTCATGATCGAAGAGATGCGCCACGGCTGGCAGATGTGCGCGCTGCTGGTCGACCACTTCGGATATTCCGGCAAAGTCGAAGCGCAGAAAATGCTGGAGCGCCGCGCCTTCGAAAACAAGCGCCTGCTCGGCGCTTTCAACGTCGACGTCGACAACTGGATGGACTTTTTCACCTACACCGATTTCGTCGACCGCGACGGAAAATTCCAGCTGCAGATGTTGAAGTATTCGGCCTTTGCGCCGCTCGGCCGCTCCATGTCTTACATGCTGCGCGAGGAAGCCTTTCACATGGGTACGGGCAACGATGGCCTGCGCCGTATCGTGGAAGCGGGAGTCATCCCCGCCTGGCTGATCCAGAAATATCTCAACAAATGGATCTCCAGCTCCTATGACCTGTTCGGGACGGATCATTCTTCCTCGGCGCACTGGGCGTACGTCTGGGGCATCAAGGGCCGCTACGACGAGCCGAAAAACGACAAGGAAGCGAACCTCGACGATCTGAACGATTACAACCGCCATCTCTATCGCGAAGAAGTTTCAGGATTGATCGAGCGTTTCAACGGGTATCTGAAGTCGGGAGAGCCGAAGCTTTATGCCCCCGACATCAAGTTCAACCGCGCTATCGGACGATGGGCAGGACAGAAGTTCCACGCCCAGACCGGTGAACCTCTGGATGATCGCGCTTATGCAGAGCACTTGAAGGAATACATGCCGGGCCCGGGCGACCACAAACTGCTACTCGAGATCATCGAAACCGAAAAGAAATGGATCGCCGAAAAGACCGGTGCCCGCGATCCGCTGGCGAGCATCGGAGAAGTTCGGAAGTCAGCGATTAATTTGTAAGAAGCATCACGGGTGTCTAAGCAGACTAGCGGATTCGCCCGGAGGGGCGGTTGAGAATAGCCCGGTGCTGCAGCGCCGGGAAGATGCGAGGAAAAACGCGTCCCGGCGGGACGCCTGAGAGTTAGCTAGCAACCTACACCGTGCAGGTAAGAGCAGATAAGACATGCCACCCATTACAGCGGCCCAACGTATCGTGACGAAGCTTGCTCCTCCACAAGCCGGCATCACACTCGCGAATCCACCGCTGAATGTCATAAACATCCCGGCAATGGAAGAACTGCTTCAATGTCTCAACGAGATTGAGGGCCACTCAGAGATTTCTACGATTCTCATCGCTGGCGAAGGCAAAGCCTTTTCTGCCGGCGTGGATGTCGCTGCCCATACTCCCGACAAAGTGGAGCAGATGCTGCAGAAATTTCACGCAGTCATCCGCGCCCTGATTGCGACAAAGAAGGTGACAGTCGCTCAGGTTCACGGGCTGTGTCTCGGAGGCGGCGCGGAACTCGCCATGGTCTGTGACATCGTCGTCACGACAGATTCAGCGCAATGGGGTTTCCCCGAGATCAAGCTTGGATGTTATCCACCGGTAGCCTGCACCGCGCTCGCGGCTCTGGTCGGCCAGAAGCGAGCCGCAGAGATGATTCTTACTGGCCGGACGATCAACGGCAGGGAAGCGGCCGGTATTGGTCTAGCAACGCGGGCGGTTTCCGATGACGAATTACCAAGCGCGACGAATGAATGCATCGGCCGACTGCTTAAGCTCAGTCCGGCCTCCCTGGCGATTGCAAAAAAAGCCTCCTACGCCTGGGATTCCATGCACTTCGACAAAGGTCTCGCGCGAGCCGAAAAGATCTATCTGGAAGACTTGATCAAGACTTCGGACGCGCAAGAAGGCATCCGTGCGTTCATGGAAAAACGCGAGCCAAAGTGGACGGGGAAGTAATGGACTACGAAATCAGTCCTGAAGAAGTGAAAGCGAAGAAGGACGCCGGGGAAGCGTTTGTGTTGCTCGACGTGCGCGAACCGTGGGAGTTTCAAACGGCTCACATCGACCCAGCAAAGCTGATGCCTATGGGTGAAGTGCCGTCGCGCGCCCACCAGGAACTCGATCCTGACGAGCACATCGTGGTCGTCTGCCATCACGGCGTGCGCTCCATGAATGTGACGGTCTGGCTCCGCCAGCAAGGATTCGAAAAGGTGCAGTCCATGCGCGGCGGCATCGACGCCTGGTCGCGCCAGGTGGATGTGGGCATGCCGAAGTATTGAGGGTAGCAACGAGTAATGAGCTGCAAGCGATGAAAAAAGAACTCATCCAACTCCGCGTCAACGGCCGCGAGCACGAACTCGCGATTGAGCCGAATGCACTGCTGCTCGACGTGCTGCGAACGCAGTTGCAGTTCACTGGCTCGAAGCGCGGCTGCGATGATTCGTCGTGCGGCGCCTGCACGGTTCTCATCGACGGCGTCGCCATGATGTCCTGCACCGTCTTGAGCGCAAACTGCGAAGGCCAGGAGATCACCACCATTGAAGGTGTAACCGAACACGGCAGCCTGGCGGCGATCCAAAAGGCGTACGGAGACTGGGGCGGCGCCCAATGCGGATACTGCACTCCGGGTTTCATCATGACGGTGAGATCGCTGCTCGCTGAAAACCCCGATCCATCTGAAAACGACATCCGCAACGCACTCAGCAGCAATCTCTGCCGCTGCACCGGCTACAACCAGATGTATGAAGCGATCCGCTCGGTGATTGATGCAGAGCGAAAGGCATTGGTAGCAGCCAAATGATTTCTATATCGTGCAGCAAAAGTTTGTCATTCCGGGCGAAGCGAGCAATCTGCTTTCCGATCGAAGTGGCTGAGAACCTCGCGTGAACAACAACTTCTCCATCATCGGCAAACCCACGGCAATGATCGACGCCGCGGAAAAGACCACCGGCGCCGGAAAATACACCGACGACCTCAGCCTTCCCGGTATGTTAATCGGCAAGATTCTGCATTCGCCGTATCCGCACGCGCGCATCAAGAGCATCGAAACCAGGCGCGCTGAACAACTCGCTGGCGTAGTCGCAGTCGTGATCGGAAAGGACGCCCCCACGCCTTTCGGTATTCTCCCCGTCGGCCATGACGAACACGCCCTTGCGTTCGACAAAGTCCGATACGTGGGAGACAACGTTGCTTGCGTGGTCGCAACCTCAGAATCCATTGCCGAAAAGGCGCTGGAACTGATCCACGTCGATTACGAAGTCCTGCCCGCCTATTTTGATCCCGAAGAATCGATGAAGGCGCAGTCCGACTTCATTCACGCCAACAAGCTACAGAACATCGAGAAGGATTATCACCACGTCTTCGGAGATCCCGAGAGAGGATTTGCCGAAGCCGACGAAATTGCCGAAGCCCGTTTCATCGCCAACGAAGTCACCCACGCCGCAATGGAGCCCCACTCCACGCTGGCATCTTTCGAGATCGACCCCCGCACCGGGAAGTCGGGGCGCCTCACGGTCTGGTCCTCGACGCAGGTTCCGTACTACCTGCAGCACAAGCTCTCGCTCGTGCTCGAAATGCCCATGCAGCAGATCCGCGTCATCAAGCCGCTGGTCGGCGGAGGCTTCGGCGGCAAGAGCGAAGTCATCCCCCTCGAGATCATCGCGGCAATCGCCGCGCGCAAGGCCAAGGCTCCCGTAAAGATTACGTACACCCGCGAAGAGGTCTTCTGGGCTCATCGCGGACGCCCGCGCACCATTATCGATCTGAAAACTGGCGTCAAGCGCGATGGCCGTATCACTGCGGTGAAAGCGCGCGTGATCCAGGATGGCGGCGCCTATTGCTCGTACGGCGTAGTGACGATCTTGTACTCAGGCGCGCTCCTCGGTGCGCTTTACGACATTCCAAATATTCAGTACGACGGCTACCGCGTTCTCACCAACAAGCCCGCTTGCGGCGCCATGCGGGGCCACGGCACGGTCAACGTTCGTTTTGCTTTTGAATCTCAGCTCGACGAATTAGCCACGAAAATCAGCATGGATCCTGCTGAAATCCGTCGTCATAACCTGCTGAAGCCGCCCTGCATTACGGTGAACAGCCTGCGCGTCCAAAGCTACGGCCTGCCCGAGTGCATCGAGGAGGTGGTAAAGCGCTCCGGGTGGAATGATCGCAAAGGCGAACTTCCTAAAGGCCGCGGACTGGGCATCGCGTGCAGCCATTATGTCAGCGGTGCAGCCAATTCCATCATCCGCTCCGACATGCCGCACTCGACGGTGAACATCAAGATCGATCGCGATGGTGGAGTCGTAGTCTACACCGGAGCGTCAGAAATCGGCCAAGGCTCCGACACCATGACTGCGCAAATCGCCGCCGAAGCCCTTGGCTGCTCTCTCGAACGCGTGCATGTGATTGCCGCTGACACCGATCTCACGCCTATCGACATAGGCTCCTACTCCAGCCGCGTTACCTTCATGGCGGGAAACGCCACCCTCCGTGCTGCTAATGAAGTGAAGATGCTAATCGCCGCAGCCGCCGCCAAGAAGATGGGTTGCGCTCCAGAGGAATTAATTTTCCATGATGATGCAGTGAGAAGAAGCGGCGCCCATGTAGGGGCGGACGCATTCGTCCGTCCCGCCGAGCAAAGCTCGGCGCCAACGGTCTCCGGCCGCGTCGAAGGCCAAATTCTGCGCGGCTCCCTGCAGCAGAAACGCAAAGACGAAGGACCGAAAGATAAGATGACCTTCGAAGAAGCCGTCGTCGCCGCCATTGATTTCCACGGAGCCCTCACCGGGACCGGTTCCTACGCGCCACCCGCCGAAGCTCGCGGCGGCAAACACAAAGGCGCGGGAGTAGGCCCGTCGCCTGCCTATTCGTACTCAGCCCAAGTCGCTGAGGTCAGCGTTGATGAAGAAACCGGCGAAGTTACTGTCCACAGAGTCTGGGCCGCGCACGACTGCGGCCGCGCCCTGAACCCCGTATCTGTCGAAGGCCAGATCATCGGTTCCGTCTGGATGGGCATGGGCCAGGCGCTCACGGAAGAAATGGTTTGGAAAGACGGCATGCTGATGAACCCGGGCCTGCTCGAATACCGAAGCCCGTCATCGATCGAATCGCCAACCGTCGAACCCATCATTGTCGAGAGCATCGATCCCGAAGGGCCGTTCGGCGCGAAAGAATGTAGCGAAGGATCTCTGGCGGCGACAATCCCCGCGATCGCCAATGCAATTTACGACGCTGTCGGAGTACGTCTCCACGAATCGCCGTTCACTCCCGAACGGGTTCTCGCCGCGCTACGGGCAAAGAATAAAAACAAGGCATTGAACCTGACCGAAGGCATTGACCCCACCGCTCCTGCACGCTTCCGCGAGCACGGCGGCGCGCTCTGGCACAAAGGCAAAGGGCCCGAGCGCCATCCACTCGATCCCTCGCGAATCGCAACTCAGCCCGGAGGCGCCGATTGAGCCTTCCTGACTTCAAACTCCTGCGCCCGCGCACGATCGACGAAGCGCTGGCCTTTCTTGACAGGCATGGGTCGAACATTCGTGTCCTCGCGGGCGGCACCGACCTCATTCCTTCGATGCGGCAAAAACTGTTTGAGCCCGACTATATCCTCGCCTTGCAGGGCGTCTCAGAGATAAAGGGCATTCACGCCAGCCCCGCTGGCGGGGCGGAAATCGGTGCTCTTACAACCATTCGTGCCATGGAACGCTCTGGCTACCTGCGCCAGCACTATCCCGTCCTCACGGAGGCGGCGGCGACCGTAGCCTCGCCCGTCCTCCGCAACATGGGCACGATCGGCGGCAATATCTGCCTCGACACCCGCTGCCTCTGGTACAACCAGTCGCTCACCTGGCGCAAGGGTTGCGGCTTCTGCATCAAGAAGGACGGAGACATTTGCCACGTCGCGCCCGGCGGAACAAAATGCTGGGCCGCGTTTTCCGGAGACACTCCACCAGCCTTGCTCTGCCTGCAGGCCGAAATCGAAATCGCCAGCCCCGCTGGCATTCGGCGCATTCCGCTGCAGGACTTCTACACGGGTTTGGGCGATACCTACCGCAAGCTGCAGCCGAATGAACTGGTCACGCGCGTCTTCCTTCCCGCCTCCACCGCCGGGTACCGCGGCGTCTATCGCAAGTTGCGAGTCCGCGGATCCATCGATTTCCCTCTCGCCGGCGTAGCGGTTGTGATGAAGCGCTCCAACGGCCATATCGCCGATGCCCGGATCGGAATCACCGCCGTCAATCCCGCGCCGATGCTGGTCAAGGGCGCGACCGAATTGCTCGCAGGAAAAACGCCCGATGAGGCGCTAGCCGAGATGGTCGGCGATCTCGCCGCGAAAATTTCCAAGCCGTTGACAACCTCCGCCCTCACACCGGAGTATCGTCGCGAGATGATCCGCGTCTTCACCAAGCGCGCCATTCTGGCCGCGGCGGAATTGAACTGATGACCGCTCGCCTCGGCAGACCAGTACAGTGCGGCGTCCTCGCCCGTCCATCTACCCTGGCCTGTGACATAGGGCACCAGAAGCCTGAACTCCGTAACTCTCTGTTATCCTTGCTTGGCTGCGGACTACATCCGCGACTCCTAGCTCCTGATCGATGATCACTGACTGCCACATCCACATCCAGCCGATCGAAATGTTCAAGCCGCATGCGCTGGAGTTGATGAAGCAGAAGCGCCCCAATTTCGATCAAATCGTGGAATTCTGCCGTTCGCCCAAAGCGTTCCTCAAGTTCATGGACGCCGCGGGCATCGACCGCGCCATGCTGATCAATTACGTGGCCCCGGAAGTCATCGGCTTTACGAACGGCGTGAATCAATTCGTAGCGGATTACGTCAAAGAAGACCCGAAGCGCCTGCTCTCCTGCGGCAGCCTGCATCCACGTCACACCACCAACGTTCTCGCCGATGTCGAGCAGATCCTCCGGCTCGGCATTCAGATGATCAAGATTCATCCGCCTCATCAGCTGCTCTACCCGAATGATTATCTGACCGGCGCCAAGGAACTCGAAATCATTTACCGCGCCGCCGAAGCCAATGGTGTCCCGGTAATGTTCCATACGGGCACATCCATCTTTCCTGGCGCCCGGAACAAATACGGCGATCCAATCTATGTCGACGACGTCGCCGTCGATTTCCCCAAGCTGAAAATTCTTCTGGCTCATGGCGGCCGCCCCTTGTGGATGCAGACCGCATTCTTTCTCATTCGCCGCCATCCCAATGTTTATCTCGACATCAGCGGGATCCCGCCTAAAACTCTGTTGAAGTATTTTCCGCGCCTGGAAGAAATCGCCCACAAAACACTGTTTGGAACCGACTGGCCCGGCCCGGGAGTCCCCGACATCAAGAAGAATCTCGACGAATTCCGTGCGCTGCCGCTCAGCGCGTCCATCCAGCAACAAATCCTCTCGAAAACCGCCTTGAGCATTTGGCCCGCGTAAATAGACCAGCGCAGACGGTTTTGCCGCGAGAACTAACGCAAAGATCGCGGAGCGCAAAGATCAGCAAAGCATCCTGCCAAAGCCGATTACCTTCGGTGCCTTGGAAACCATTCCGCCTTTCAGGTATAAGAAAAGGTTGGGGTTCCCTGCGCCCTCCCTGCGCGTTTGGCATCTAACAATTTGGAGTCTGAAACGGAGAGCAATGTCCAGCCTTAGCACAACGCACGCTCCCAAAGGTCTGGAGGGCGTAGTTGCTACCACCTCGAAGATCTGCTACATCGACGGAGACCGCGGCGTCCTCGCCTACCGCGGCATCGACATCCACGAACTTGCGCACCAGTCGAATTTCGAAGAGACCTGCTACCTGCTCTGGTTTGGCAAGCTTCCGACAGCTCGTCAGCTTCGCGAATTACGCGACCGCCTCGCGGAAGAGCGCAAGCTTGATGCCTCCATCCTCGGCCTGCTGCGCAGCGCGCCCCGCCATGCGCTCCCCATGGACGTCCTCCGCACCGCCGTTTCCGCTCTCTCGTTCTACGATCCGCAAGAAAAAAGTAACGAACGTGCGGCCAATATTGACAAGGCGATTCGCCTCACCTCCCAGATTGCCATGATCGTTGCGGCGTACGATCGCATCCGCAAGGCACTGCCGGTCGTTGAGCCCGATCGCGCGCTCTCTCATTCCGCCAATTTCCTGCTGATGCTTAATGGAAAGAATCCCAGCATCACCGCCGAACGTGCCCTTGATATCGCCCTGATCCTGCACGCCGACCATGAACTGAACGCCTCCACTTTTGCCGCGCGGGTGACCGCCGCGACGCTGTCTGATATGCACTCTGCCATCACCTCGGCCATCGGCGCCCTGAAAGGCCCCCTGCACGGCGGCGCCAACGAAGCCGTCTTCCGCATCCTTGAAGCCATCGACTCCTCCGGCGCTGATCCCGTCGAATACGTGAAAGGCATGCTGGCGCAGAAGAAAAAGGTGCCCGGCTTCGGACATCGCGTCTATCACACCGAGGATCCTCGGGCGACCCACCTTCGACGCATGTCGCGTGAGCTGGGTAACTCGAGCGGCCAAGCCAAGTGGTTTGAGATCTCGCGCCAGATCGAAGAATTCGTCAAAGCCGACAAGAAACTCAACGCCAACGTGGATTTCTACTCTGCTTCGACTTATCACACGCTAGGGATCGACGTAGACCTGTTCACCCCGATCTTCGCCATTTCCCGCATCAGCGGCTGGACCGCCCACGTGATCGAGCAACTTGACGACAACCGCCTGATCCGCCCTCGCGCCGAATATCTAGGCCCAGACTACCCGGCCCCCTACATTCCGATCGATCAGCGCTAACTTTCGACCATTGTCATCTCGACCGGAAACATCTCTTCCACGAAGTGGAAGAGATGTGGAGTGGAGAAACCTTGTGCCTCTTCCCGTCCCGCCCCGGGAATGCGGCACTCACCCTTCGCCATAAAATCGACCCATCCCTTGACTGAGGCGCGCAATCTTTTATCATGGATGAAGAGAGCTGGAAAGCCTAGTCCCGCCGGCAACCCCTTGCCACTGAAGTTTTTGCCCGCAACTGATTGCAGCTCTTAGATTAAAATTGAGTTTCTCCCTAAGTTGCTGATTCCGGGATACCGACGGGCGGGGGAACCGTGCCTCGGACTCCAGTTTCATTTCGGAAGCAAAAATGACAATACCCGCACCGCGCGTCTACCTCGATAACAATGCCACCACCCCGGTTCTTCCCGAGGTGTTCGAGGCGATGCGTCCCTACTTCACCGAACACTTCGGCAACGCGTCATCCATTCACAGCAACGGACAAGAAACCCGCTCCGCCATTGAGGCTGCCCGCGACTCAGTATCCGATCTGCTCGGCTGTCAGCCATCCGAAGTCATTTTCACCAGCGGCGGAACGGAAAGCGACAATCTCGCTATCGCGGGTTGCGTCGCGGCTGGTGATCACGTGATCACCTCCAGTATCGAGCATCACGCCGTTCTGCTTGCCTGCAAGCATCTGGAAGAGATCGGTTGCCAACTGACTGTTCTGCCGGTCGACAGCCGCGGCCTGATCAATCCCGATGACGTTCGCCACGCCCTGCGGTCCAACACGAAGCTGATCTCGGTCATGATGGCCAATAACGAAACCGGAGTGATTCAACCGCTGGAAGAAATCGCGAGGATCGCCTCGGAAGCGGGGATCTGCTTCCACACCGACGCAGTGCAAGCCGCCGCCAAGGTTCCAATTGACGTAAAGCAAATTGGCTGTCAGACCTTGTCGATCTCAGGCCACAAGATGCACGCCCCACAGGGTATCGGCGCGCTTTACATTCGCAAAGGCACAAAGCTGCAACCGCTTTTCTACGGTGGGACCCACGAGCGTTCCCTCCGCGCCGGGACAGAAAATGTTCCCGCCATTGTGGGATTGGGGAAGGCCGCTCAACTTGCCAGACAAGGGTTCGGACGCGGCGATGACAAAAAGCTCGCGTCCTTGCGCGACCGCCTGGAGAAGGGAATTCTCTCTCGGATCGACGAGACCGGCGTCAACGGCCAAGGCGCTCCGCGCGTCCCGAACACCACGAACATTCACTTCGACCACATTGCCGGTGAATCCCTGGTGATCGCTCTTGATCTGAAAGGAGTGTCCGTTTCCGGAGGCGCTGCCTGCTCCTCTGGAGCGGTCGAGCCATCGCACGTGCTGCATGCGATGGGATTGAGTTCGGATCGCGCCCACGCGAGCATCCGCTTCAGTCTGGGCAAGCAGACGTCGGAGGAAGATATCGACTTCGCGCTCTCGCTGATTCCGGAAACAGTCGCGCATCTGCGTCAACTCTCGCCGACCTACAAGAAGCAAACAGTGACCATGTAAGGGCTGACGCATTCGGCCGTCCCGCGAGCGAAGCGAGCGTAGAAGAGCGGCGCCTTAGGGCCGCGATCAGAAAAGAAATCGGGCTTTAGCCCCTGGGGAACTGGAAGCTGAATACGGACACCATCGCGGTCGCCATGTCGGGCGGTGTGGATTCTTCCACCGTCGCGGCCATGCTGCGCGCCGAAGGGCACGACGTCATCGGCCTCACCATGCAGCTCTGGAACCAGCGCCGCCTCGCTGGACGCGAGGGCATGCCTGAGTCTGTCCAGGGCCGCTGCTGCTCGCTCGATGACGTCTACGACGCGCGCCGTGTCGCCCGCCAGATCGGTATCCCCTATTACGTGGTCAATCACCAAGAGCGGTTCGAGCGAGACGTCGTCCGTCCCTTCGTGGAAGAGTATCTCTCCGGACGCACGCCCATCCCCTGCAGCCTCTGCAACAATCACTTGAAGTTTGATCAGCTACTCGTTGTGGCACAGCAGATTGGCGCAGAGCGCGTAGCCACGGGACACTATGCCCGCGTCAGCTATGACGACGCCCGAGGTCGCTGGCTGCTCAAGCGCCCCGCCGATCTGAGCAAGGACCAGACATATTTTCTCTTCGGCCTGACACAAGAGCAGCTCAGCCGTACGCTGTTTCCGCTCGGCGATATGACCAAGCCGCAGGTCCGCGAACTCGCCCACAAGCACGCTCTCGCGATTGCCGAAAAGCCCGACTCGCAGGAAATCTGCTTCGTTCCCGGAGGGGATTACAAGCGCTTCATTGATGCCTATCTTTCGGAGCAGGGCGAGTCGTTGCCCGATACCGCCGGCGAACTCGTGACCACCAACGGAGTAGTCATCGGTGAACACGCAGGCATTCACAATTTTACCGTGGGCCAGCGCAAGGGTCTCGGAGTCGCCACGGGCTCACCGCTTTACGTCATCCAGATCAGCGGGGCGAACAAGCAGGTGATTGTGGGAGGCGAAGACAATCTCTACTCGCGCACCCTGCGAGCCAAGCGCGTCAATCTGATCTCAGTCGATGATCTTTACGATCCCATGCGCGTAACCGTAAAGATTCGCCACCGTCACGAGCCCGCACCCGCAATAATCGAGTGTGTAGGCGAGGACGAAATCCTGACGACCTTCGACGAGCCCCAGCGGGCCATCACCCCAGGCCAAGCTGCAGTCTTCTACGATGGAGAAGTTGTAGTCGGCGGCGGCTGGATCGCCTAGTATCCCGGAAATTTCCTTGTCATCCTGAGTGAAGCGAAGGATCTCTCCAGTTGGCCGGTAGCGCCCGTGCAGCCCGCAAGTTGCACGGGTCCTTCGCGGCAAGGAGCGTCGCTCAGGATGACAGAATGTCATGTAGTGGAACTGTTCGCGGCCACCGCTTTTGCTTCCAGGCGCTCGTAAACTTCCTCGGCACGACGCAGAGCTTCCTGTACGTTCTCGCAGATATTTTGTTTGCCGACCACTTCTTCGAACTCTGCCTGATGCATGAGTTTTGAGGGTTGTTCGCGAGCACCGCACAGGATCAATGTCCGCTTGCCGTTTTGCAGTTGCTTGGCGACTTCTTCAATCGCGAACAGTCCCGTCGCGTCGAGCGCGGTCATATTCCGCAGACGCAAGATCACGACCGGCGGAAGCGCATGCAGATTCTCGGTGACCACCGAGATCTTGTCGGTTGCTCCGAACAGGAACGGCCCGTGAATGCGAAATATGGTTGCGTAGTAGGGAATATCTTTGTCTTGCAGAATATGCACGCGGCCATCTTCGACGTAATCTTCCGTCACCTGTGAAACCGTCGTGGTCGCGGCTACGCGGCTGATGAAGAGCAGCGCCGCCAGAATCATTCCCGCTTCGACGGCAACGGTCAGATCAGCAAATACGGTCAGGGCGAAGGTCACCAGCCAGATGCTGATATCGGTTTTCGTCAGCTTCAGCAGTTGCGGAATTTCCCGCCATTCGCCCATGTTGTACGAGACGATCATCAGAATTCCTGCCAGAGCTGCCATGGGCACATAACTGACAAGTGGCGCGGCAAACAGCAGAATGCACAATAGCGTCAGCGCGTGAATCATGCCCGCAATCGGCGATTGCGCCCCGGAACGAATGTTGGTGGCCGTGCGCGCGATCGCGCCCGTTGCGGGCAAACCTCCGAACATGGGTGAGAAGACGTTGGCGACGCCCTGCGCAACCAACTCGACATTGGGATTGTGGCGGTCGTTGCTCATGCGATCGGAAACCACCGCCGACATCAATGACTCGATTGCGCCCAACATAGCAACCGTGAACGCGGGCCCAAGCAGTCCATGAATCAGATCGGAGCGGAATTTCGGAATCTGCATGTGCGGCAGGCCTGCAGGAATTCCCCCAAAGCGGCTGCCGATCGTCTCGACCGGTAAATGGAAGAAGTAGACCGCGCAGGTGGCGATCACCAACGCGACAATCGGCCCGGGAATGCGAGCGGAAATGCTGCGGCAAATGATCAGCGTCAGCAGCGTAAACACCGCCAGAGCCGTGGCTTCGAACGACAATGTGTGGAAGTTCGCGGCCAGCGTTTCCATGCGCAGCCAGAACACTCCGGGCACTTTCTCCACATGCAGCCCGAAGAAATCCCTGATCTGGGTGCTGGCGATGAGCACGGCGATTCCGTTAGTGAATCCAATCACCACTGGTCTCGGAATGAACTTGACCGCAGTCCCCAATCCGGTGAGCCCCATGGTGACCAGCAGGGCACCCGCCATCACTGTGCACATGAACAGTCCATCTACCCCGTGCGCGGTAACGATTCCGGCGACGACCACCACGAAGGCTCCGGTGGGTCCACCGATCTGCGTTTTCGAGCCGCCGAGCAGAGAAATCAGAAATCCGGTGACGATCGCGCAATAGATTCCTGCTTGCGGGGTCAATCCCGAGGCGATCGAGAACGCCATGGCCAACGGCAGGGCCACAAGCCCGACGGTGATCCCGGCAACTACATCCAATACAAACCGCTGCCGGTCATAGTCCCGGAGACAGAGGACCGACTTCGGAAGCCAATTTTCGCTCAGGAAAGTACGAGCCATTTTGGCATTATGGCAGTAATAGGCGGAATCAGGCAGTGACTTTAGGCACACGCGTAAAGCAATCGCCACGAAGGACGGGAACGTACACGAAGAGGGCCGTGACCGGAAATTTCACCTGTTCAGATAAAATGTTACGTCGCTTCGACTCCGCATGATTTCTGGGCTCATTTCCGCATGTCGCGCCACAGAACTCGCCTCCTGGGCTGGCCCGAGGGGGGTCGTTCCCTATATCCGGCAACATTTCCTGGATACGACTTTTCGCGGCCTCTATCACGCGAATGGATTCGATCTTGCGCTGTTGATTCCGTACTTTATCGTTCTCATTCTGCTGGCCGGATACGGAATGCATCGCTACATCCTCGTTTATCTCTATTACAAGCATCGTAAGAACCGGACTACGGAACCCGCCGCTCATTTCCAGGAACTGCCGCGCATCACGGTGCAATTGCCCATCTTCAACGAGCAATACGTCGTGGAGCGACTGCTGGAAGCAGCGTGCAAGCTCGACTATCCACGCGAAAAACTGGAAATCCAAGTGCTCGATGACTCGACGGACGAGACCGTCGAGGTCGCCCGCGGTCTGGTGGAGCGTTATGCCGCGCTGGGTCATCCGGTCAGCTATCACCATCGCACGAATCGGCATGGATTCAAGGCAGGAGCGCTCGCAGAAGGCTTGAAAACGGCGAAGGGGGAGTTCGTCGCCATCTTCGACGCGGACTTCACGCCTCCGGAAGATTTTCTCCAGCGAACGATCCATCATTTCACCGATCCGAAGATCGGCATGGTGCAGACGCGCTGGACGCATCTCAACCGCAACTATTCGTTCCTGACCGAGGTCGAGGCCATTCTGCTCGACGGTCACTTTGTGCTGGAGCATTCCGGCCGCGCACGCACAGGATTGTTTTTCAATTTCAATGGAACTGCCGGCATGTGGCGGAGAAAAACGATCGACGACGCAGGAGGCTGGCAGCACGATACGCTTACCGAAGACACCGACCTTTCCTATCGCGCGCAGTTGAAGGGATGGAAGTTCATCTACCTGCAGGATGTGGAATGCCCGGCGGAGCTTCCGGTAGAAATGACCGCCTTCAAAACCCAGCAGGCGCGCTGGGCCAAAGGATTGATTCAGACGGGAAAAAAAATTCTGCCGCGAGTGCTGCGCAGCGATGCGCCGCTGCACACCAAGATCGAAGCCTGGTATCACCTGACCGCGAATATCAGCTACCCGCTGATGATCATGCTTTCCGTGCTGCTGCTGCCGGCTATGATCATTCGTTTTTACCAGGGCTGGTTCCAGATGCTGTATATCGATCTGCCGCTATTCATGGCGTCGACATTCTCGATTTCCAGCTTTTATCTGGTTTCCCAGCGCGAACTGTTTCCGAGGAGTTGGCCGCGGGCATTGATCTATCTGCCATTTCTGATGGCGCTTGGGATTGGCCTGAGCATTACGAATACGAAAGCGGTGATTGAAGCACTTATCGGGAAACAGAGTGCATTTGCACGTACCCCGAAGTATCGTGTCGTCTCCAAGCAGGACAAGGTTGGAGCCACGAAGTACCGCAAGCGCCTCGGCTGGGTGCCATGGATCGAGTTGCTGATCGGGACGTATTTTGCGCTTACGGTCTATTATGCGGTGGAGAATGAGAACTACATCACAGTTCCATTCCTGTTGTTGTTTGTCTTTGGATTTTGGTGCACGGGACTCATGTCGCTGTTACAGGGACGCTTCGTCCGCGCCTCAATGACCACCTCCAGTCACAAGCCGTTCCCGGTGGGCGTGTAGCAGTGGCCTTCGATTGACCACTTGGTTACAATCCTCTCGACAATTTCTGGTCGTCACGGCTGCACTTCGCGTGAAACGCGAGTTGTTCCCAGGAGGATGCCATGTTCCTCTCGAGCCGCACGGTTTCGCTCGCTTGCCTCGTTACAATTTCCGCTCTGCTGCTTAGTTGCGGTTCTGCGCACGATTCCGACGAATACTATGTTTTTGTTGCTGCGAACCTGCAGGTTCCGTACTGGAAGACTGCCGGCGCCGGATTTTCCAATGCGGGATCACAATTCAAGGTTCGCTACGATTACGCAGGCCCACAGAACTATGATCCCCAAGCGGAGAAAGATGCTCTGGATCAGGCTGTGCAGAAGAAAGCCAGCGGAATCCTGCTCGGGGTGACCGATCCCTCGTTGCTCAAAGACAGCATCGATAAGGCCATCGCCGCCGGGATTCCGGTGATCACCATGGATTCCGACGCGCCTTCCAGCAAGCGCCTGTTCTTCATCGGGACCAATAACTATCAGGCCGGATTCGAGGGCGGCCAGCGGCTCGCGCAGGAACTGAAGGGCAAGGGCAACGTAGTGGTCTTCACCATGCCGGACCAGCCTAACTTGCAGGACCGTTTGCGCGGTTACAAAGACGCGCTGGTCAAAAGCCCCGGGATCCAGGTCACGCGCATCGTCGATATTCAGGGCGATCCGCGCATCGCCTTTGATACGACCACACAAATTGTCGGAAAAGAGCGCGACAAAGTGGACGCGTTTGTGTGTCTGGAGGCTCAGTCGGGAAAGGAAATCGCCGGGGTGCTGAGCAGTTATCACGTCACGGGCAAAACCGTGATGGCGATGGACACCGACCAGGAAACGCTCGACTGGATCCAAAAGGGCGTGATTGCCGCGACCATTTCGCAGAAGCCGTACACGATGGCATTCGTGGGATTGGAGATGCTGGATGGGCTGTATCATCATAAGCCGTCGTCCCTTGACAGGAATTGGGCCACGGACAGCTTTGCGGCAATTCCGACATTCGTGGACACAGGTTCGGTTCTGATCGATAAATCAAACGTGGACGCGTTTCTGCAGGCGGGAAAGAATCTGACGAATGCGCCGAAATAAAAGATAACAGTTCCGAATTGCTATTGATCAGACACATAGGTTGGTTTTGTCATTCCGAGACTACGCGAGGAATCCTTACTCGGCGATCCATTTCAGGTAGAGTTGCTCCGACTCCGAACGAGGGTCGCCCGCGCTCTCGTTCTCCGCAGTACACGAAATGAATGTTCAATGGAGCTTCAATGAGAAAGACAATTAGTTCTTGCCTGATCAGTTTCTTCCTCTTTCTTGCCGTTCTTGCCGGCGCATTAGACCGCCAACCCGGTTCAGACTACCGTGCCCGCCGCGAGACCGTAGCCAAAAGGGCGGGAGGATTGGTTGTGTACTTCGCGCCGCTCGAGCCTTTTGATTCGGTCTACGAATTCCGCCAGGAAAATAACTTTTACTACCTGTCCGGTGTGACCGTGCCGGGCGCGGCTTTGTTGGTGGCGCCTGAGATGGAAGCGCAGGGAGAAACTCCGGCGCGCGCGTATACCGAGATTCTGTTTCTGCCGCCGCACAACGTGCGCCTTGAAAAGTTCACCGGCACGCAGCTGGGCGCGGACAATCCGGATGCGCCGAAGATCACCGGTTTCGATCGTGTGGAGGAAATGGGCAAGCTTCCAGACGAAGTATTCAAAATACTGAGCGGCGGACGGCCCATCGTGTACACGGACGTTTCGAGTGATAGCGAGCCGACAACAGCCACTAAGGCTCTTGAATTCCTGAAGCGCACTAACACATTTGTGTTCTTTCAAGATGTGAAGCCGACGCTGGCGTCGATGCGCATGGTGAAGGACGCGGGCGAGATTGCCTTGATCCAGAAAGCTGTAGATGCATCGATTGCGGCGCATCTGGCGGCGATGAAAGCTGTGAAGCCGGAGGTCAAGGAATACGAGATCGCCGCTCTGATGGGATTCGAGTGGGGGAAACGCGGCTGCGAGCGCCCGTCGTACGCGCCGATCGTGGGCTCAGGGCATAACTCGACGGTGCTGCACTACTCCGAGAATACGAACACGATGAAGGCAGGCGACGTTGTGGTGATTGACGCCGCGGCCGAATACTCGATGTACGCCGCCGACATCACGCGAACACTGCCGATCGGCGGCCATTTCACGGCACGCCAGCGCGAGATCTATGACATCGTGCTGGGAGCGCAAGAGGCCGCCATGGCGGCATTCCAATCGGGCAAGTCGTTGCTGGGGGGAAACTCGGATGCCTCGCTGGACAAGGTCGCCCGCGAGTACATCAAGACCCACGGCAAAGACCTTCACGGGCAGCCGCTTGATCAGTATTTCATCCACGGACTGGGGCACTTCATCGGGTTAAACGTGCATGATGCCGGCGATTACAAAGTGCCGCTGGGGCCCGGAACGGCGTTCACGATCGAGCCGGGAATTTATATTCCTGAAGAAAATATTGGAGTGCGCATCGAAGATGATTACGTGGTTGGCCAGGATGGCAAGCTGATCAAGATGACTGCCGCGTTGCCGTCGAAGTCAGCAGACGTGGAGAAAGCGATGGCTGGCAAATAGGGAGCCCGGACGCCTCGTCCGCTTGCGGACTGGGCGTCCGTCGCACCACAATTTCTAAGAGATGTACTCCCTGATGTACGGATCCTTGGTGTGGGCCAGTTCGCGGATGTCTCCGTCGAAGATCACTTTTCCGTCCCGCAGAATCAGGAAACTCATGGGCACATCACAGTACTGGCCTCGGGGTAGAGCCTTCATCTCACTTGTTGTGGGATCGAATTGATGCGTGGCCATGGTGAAAGCGTCCTGCAGGCGATGGGTGACGAGCAGGGAACTGGTTTTGGAGACATCTCGCTGCTTCATGATCAGTTCGATGATCGTGTTCGAAGTGACCGGATCGAGTCCGCCGGTGGGAGAGTCGTACAGCAGTAATTCCGGTTGAGTGATGATGGCGCGGGCGATCGCCACGCGGCGGCGCATGCCGCCGGACAGTTCCGACGGAGCCATATCGAGAGTGTGTTCCAACTCGACGAAGCGCAGAGCCTCACGCACACGCTTCTCCACTTCGTCGTCGCTGATGTTTGCTTCTTGCATGAGCCGATAGGCGACGTTCTCGCGCACGGTAAGCGAGTCGAACAGAGCGCTCTCCTGGAACACCATGCCGATCTTCGCCCGGAGATCCAACAATTGCTCCTCAGGAGTTTGCGTAACGTCGGTCCCGAGCGCGAGGATGCGACCTGAGTCCGGACACAGCAGGCCCATGGCAAGCTTCAGGATTGTGCTTTTTCCGGATCCGGCTACTCCAAATAGCGCCTTGGTCTCACCGTAAGGAAGACGAAAGGAAATCCCGCTTAATACATGGTTGTCTTCGAATGCCAGATGCACATCCTGGAATTCGATGGCGTAACCAGACGGGGGCGGGTCATTGGTCCTGGGGCATTCGAGAGATTCCGTGGGTGGGGCCATAAAAACTATTTGTAGGGGAGAATGCTCATCAGGAACTGGGTGACGAACAAATCCGTGACCACAATTAATACCGATGCCGCCACGACAGCTTGCGTTGTCGCCTTGCCAACTCCCTGTGTCCCGCCGCGCGCGGTCATTCCGTAGTGGCAGCCGACGGTCGCAATGATGAAGCCGAACATAATCGGCTTGACCAGACCCATGAACACGTCCTCAAACACCAGCGCCTGCCAGGCGTTGCTCCAGTACTGGCGGGCATCGAGCGAGAGAAGCACCTTGGAGACGAAGAGGCCGCCAGCCAAGCCAACGAAATCGGAGAGCACCGTAAGGAAAAAAAGCATGAACACCGAGGCGACGATGCGCGGGGTCACCAGTTTTTTCATGGGATCGGTGCCTAGCGCGCGCATAGCATCGATCTGCTCGGTCACGATCATGGACCCGAGTTCGCTGGCCATCCCGGAGGCGTTTCGTCCGGCGACCATCAGTCCGGTGAGCACCGGGCCGAGTTCGCGGACCATCGACAGCGAGACCAGTTGTCCGATCAGCGTGATGGAGCCGAAACGCTGGAGAGTGTTTGCGCTTTGCACGGCGAGCACTGCTCCTGTGAAGAAGCCGGTGAGCAAAACGATCGGCAACGAGCCCACTCCGATGAAGTCGGCCTGCTGCACCATGTCGGCAAAATAAACGGGCTTGCGGAACACATTCCCAATCGATTGGGCCGCCAGCAGCGTGTATTCCTGCACGGACAGCACTTTCTGCTTGGCGAAGTCGGTGGGAGAAATCAGTTCCATGCGGTTCGGTAAGCCGGGACTCGGACCGAAGAGGAATCGCCCCAGCTTCATCGAACTATAACAGAGCCAGGCGAAGCGGAACTACGGGGCGCACCTGAAGCGTCAGCCTTGCAGTTTCAGCGCTGTGGAGGAGTGAGAAACGCAATAGCCCCGCGCTGTCGCACAAAACGTGATAAGGACCGGGCACCGCGATTTTGTTTTCTACTAGCCCCTGACTTTTTTCTTGATCTCGATATTCAGGCGGCGGATTTTCTGATTCAGCGTCGACAGAGGGACGTGGAAGCGCTCGGCCGCTTCGGTCTGATTCCAGTTGCAGCGCTCGAGCATGTCGGTGATGATCCTGCGCTGGACGTCGTCGACGATCTCGAACAGCGAGGCATCGGAAGGCGGATCGTGCAGTCCCAGGGACGAATTGCGGCCTAGCATGGAATCGGGCAGAAGATTGACGGAAATCTCAGGGCCGGAGGAGAGCACGACGGCGCGCTCGATGACGTTCTCCAGTTCGCGCACATTTCCCGGCCACGAGTAGGCCATGAGCGGCCGCAGCGCTTCTGGAGTGATATGCGGCACTGGACGTCCATTTTCGTCTGCGTATTTTTTTAGGAAAAATTCTGCGAGCAGCGGAATGTCTTCCTTGCGTTGACGCAGTGGCGGAAGATCGATCGTGATGACATTGAGACGATAAAAGAGATCTTCGCGGAAACGGCCTTCGCGCACCATCTGCCGCAGATCGATGTTGGTCGCGGCGATGATGCGAACGTCAACCTGGACCTCCTGAATGCCGCCCAGGTGCATGAATCGGCGATCCTGCAATACGCGCAGGATCTTCGCCTGCGTCTCCAAACCCATGGTGGCGATTTCGTCGAGGAAGAGCGTGCCCTTGTCGGCGACTTCGAAGAGTCCCTTCTTCGAAGCGATCGCGCTGGTAAATGCGCCCTTGAGGTGACCGAAGAGGGTCGACTCGAGCAGATCGGCGGGCATCGAACCGGTATTAACGGGAACAAACGGCTTGTCGCGGCGTGGCGAATTCAAATGAATCGCTTTGGCGATGACTTCCTTGCCCGTTCCGCTTTCGCCTTGCAGCAGCACGGTCGAGCGGCTATTCGCGACCTGAGCGACCAGGTCGAAAATCTTCAACATGGGCTCGCTCTTGCCCACGATGTTTTCGAAGTTGTAGCGCTGCTTGAGGGCGCGCTTGAGCTGAACGTTTTCTTCTTCGGCGCGCCGCCAGCCCACGGCGGCCCGGATGTCGGCGAGCAGTTTCTCGTTATCCCAGGGCTTCTGAATGAAATTGGCTGCGCCCGATTGCATCGCGCGCACGGCGTTTTCGACCGTGCCGTACGCCGTGATCATGATGACAGGAAGCTGCGCGTCATGGGCCCGGATTTCCGCAAGAATCTCGATTCCGTCGCGGCCGGGCAGAGCCAGATCAAGCAGCACCAGATCAAACGGCCGGTCCCCGATCCGCGCCAGGCCTTCCTCGCCGCTGCCTGCTGTCTCAACCTCAAAGCTTTCCAGTTCCAGCAACGTCTGCAACGATTCGCGAATCTCGGCTTCATCATCGATGATCAACACCGCGCCCGCGGGCGTCGGGCTTCCGTTGGCGATGCCGTGCGATATAACTGCTGCCTCAGACATGAACTGCCTTCCTGCTCAGGGGGAAGTCGAGGGAGAAGGTCGTGCCCGAGCCCGGCGCGCTCTCGACGCGAATCTTTCCCGCGTGTTCCTGAATAATTCCGTAGGTCACCGAAAGACCCAGGCCGGTGCCGCGCGATTGGCCTTCCTTGGGAGCGGTTTTCGTGGTGAAGAACGGATCGTAAATGCGTTGGATGTGCTCCGGAGCGATGCCTGAACCGGTGTCGGAAATACTGATGCTTACCATCTCGCCATTGGTGGTGGCCACGCGGAGCGTGCCGCCGCCAGCCATGGCGTCTTTGGCGTTCAGGAAAAGGTTTAAGAAGACCTGCTGCAGGCGCCCGGCGTTGCCTTGAATGGCGGAAATTAAAGGCGTCAGGTCGGAACTCACCTGGACCTTGGCCGTCTTGAACTGGTGCTCCAGAAGGGTGAGCGTGTCGGTAATGATCTTGTTCACGTCCACATCCGTAAATTCCGTGCCGCTGGTGCGAGAGAAATTCAGCAGGCTGTTTACTATCTCTGATGCGCGGAACGTCTGCCGCGTGATCTTCTCCAGCAATCCCGATTTTTGCGGGTCGCCATGGAGTTGCTTGGCCAGCATTTGCGTGTAAGAGGAAATCACCGCCAACGGAGTGTTGACTTCGTGGGCAACGCCGGCCGCGAGCAATCCGATGGAGGTCAGCTTGTCAGCCTGCGAAAGCTGGCTTTCCAGTTCCACGCGTTCCGTGATGTCGTCCATGATGACGAGCCGTCCAATGACCTGGAAACTGCGCGTAACCAGCGGTGCGATCGCTACATTCACCGTCCGCATCTCGCCCGCGGGCGTCTTCAGGCGGAATTTGTACAGGTTATTGATGCCGGCATTCTGCCGGACGCGATAAAACTCTTCGGCAAACTCAGCCGGGAAAATGCTGCGGAGCGGCTGGGTCAATGTCTGCCAGCGCGGCATGGCGTACATGACTTCCATCTGCGAATTCCAACTCTCGATGCGGTCTTCCATATCGAGAGCCATGACGCCGACGTTGATGGACTCAACGATGTTCTCGTTGAAATCTTTCAGGCGCTCGTATTGGGCTACTTTCTGCTGGAGCGAGGCATAGAGCCGGCCGTTCTGAATAGCAATCCCGAGATATCCACCTAGCGTTTCGAGAAGTTCGACGTCCTCGCTCGAAAGGAAATCACCCTTGGAGGTCTTGCCCAATCCGAGGACAGCAATCGTCTTCTGTTGGGCGCGGCACGGAATGTAGTAGTTGAGATCAAGGCGGGCAATCGCTTCCTGGGACCTCGGACTTTCCCGCGGCACCTGGTGCGTATTCTCAAAGAACAAATGCCCGGCCAAATCGGGCCGCTGCACGCCGAGAAAACTCAGATCCAGCCCCGTCGGAGGGCTGATGCCCATCGACCTGGCCAGGGTAAATTTCTCCGGCTCTTCGCCCGTGTTGAGGAAAATGGCAAGTCGGTCGACAGCCAGCGTGCGAGAAAGCCGATCGAGCACGGAGGAAATCAGGGCATTCAGGTCTGTCTCCGAGCTGAGTTCGCGCGCAAATTCGATCAAGGTGCGGCGGTAATCGTAGCGCGTGCGGTAAAAAGCCTGATCGACGCGGTCTTGAATCCACTTGCGCACGGGATCGAACAGCAACGCCGTCACGACCATCGCCAGGATCAGCCCGACAGCGCCGGTGGTAGGCTTCTGCATCTGTACCAGCCACGCGATCCCTGCGACCAGAGCGAAGTAGAGTCCGGCGACTGTAGCAGCCGCGAGCGTGTAGACCACTCCACGCTTGAAGATGAGATCCACATCCATCAGGCGATAGCGGAAAATGGCGTAGCCGAAAGTCAGCGGCAACAAGCCCAGCGATAACACGGAAAGCTTCATTCCCGTGCCTGGCAGCGAGCCCATCAGATAGGGCACGACATAGAACAGCGTGTAGGGAATGATCGCCAGAACCGTGCCCCGCGTCACCCACTTCAGTTGCTGGCGCAAGATGGTCGTGCTCGCGCGCTTATAGCTGTCCCAGAGGACTACCGCGGATGCGATGAACAGCAGCGCGCCATAAGCCATCTCCTGGCGATCCATGTTCCAGCGCAGATGGCCGCTGGCCTGCGCTAGTCGCAGTGCCATCACGTGCCGGCCCAGCAAAATGACTCCCGGAGCATAGGCCAAAGCAAGCAGCCATGGGCGCTGCCGTACGAATTGGCGCTTCTCCGGAAATGTCAGCGTGAAATGCAGGAACAATGCCGGCTGCAATACCCAGGCTACGATGTTGCTCCAATAGACTTCCCAATCAAACGGATTTAGCTCACCTGTGTACTTGAACGCGTACGCAATAAACGAAACCAGGCAGAAGATGTAGAAATGCATTGACCCGGGTGCCGTCCAGCGTCGCAGCAGGACGTAGACGCCGATTCCCAGGTAGATCAGCGCAATCAGGCGCAGCCAGTTATTCAGCGATCGGTCTGCAGGCTGGAGGTAAACCTTGCTCTCCAGGGGAACCGAGTTCCGCACGAGCGAGTAGGAAGCCTTGGACCACACTCCACTACGGTAGAGTTGCCGCTCCAGACCTGGAGTGTTCGTCACCGGCTGCTCGTTGACCGCGACCAGTTGGTCGTTGGGTTTAATGCCGGCTCGCGCTCCCGGTCCGCTGGGATCCACGCGATCCGCTACCAGATGTCCATGTTGCTCGACCCACCAGACGCCGTCATCAGGAACAGCGGATTCGCGCTCTTTCTGGAAATTAAAGCCGGCGAACACGACCGCAGCCACCGTCAGCAGGAACAGCAGAACGGCGACAAAGCGAACTTGGCTTTCCCGATTCATGGGTTTCGATGGCCCCGAACCCGCAGAGGGCCGTTCGCGCTGGGTAGTAGAACCCCGCCGTTCCTTAATCAGCAACTTACCTGCCATATGAACCTTGGGCTGTTTCCGCTAAGTGTAGGTCGTGGAAGAACTTCCCAAATTATAAACGCACGATGGCTGCAAGAATATGCAATTCGGGAATGTTCCTCTATGATTTGGAATCGATTTTCCCTTGCGATTCTGAGGCTTACAGCGATTTGTTATGAATCCAACCTGCGGTTTTGGGGATGCCTATGATCGTTCACAACCGAGGAACCGTTCCCGGGGGAAGATTTGAAACCAAAAATTTGACGCGCTTACCTCGGCGTAGGCTCAGTCGGATCTTCGTCCCAGTCAAAGGAGAGGGCCCGCGCGGTAGTCTCGATCGGCTCCAACTCGGGAATTTCTTCCGCCACCGGCGCCCCCAGTTCGGAAAACTTCCGCGCGGATACGAGCACACGGCTTTCCAGCGAGCCGACGGCCTTGTTGTAGCATTCCACCGCCTTGTCCAGCCCGGAACCTACTGCCGCGATATGTGCGGCCATGTGGCGAAGCCGCTCGTGCAGTTCCTTCCCGAGCGTGCTGATCTCGTGAGCGTTGCGCGCCAGCTTTTCCTGGTTCCAGCCGTAAGCGACCGCTTTGAGCAGCGCAATGAGAGTCGTGGGCGAGGCGGGGATTACTCGCTGCAAAACCCCGTGTTCGATCAACCCGGGGTCTTGTTCGAGGGCGGCGCTAAAAAACGTCTCTCCGGGCAGGAACATCACCACGAATTCGGGAGTGGCCTCGAACTGCTCCCAATAATTCCGGCTGCTCAGGGTCTTCATGTGATCGCGGACCTGGCGGGCATGGGTGGCGAAGGCAGCGCGCCGAGCATCTTCGTCGGTGGTCTCAAAAGCATCCAGAAACGCCTGCAGCGGCGTCTTGGCGTCGACTACTACAGTCTTTCCGCCGGGAAGTTTCACGATGAGGTCAGGACGGATGCGTCCGGAATCGCTGGTGATGGTTTCCTGTTCGGTGAAATCGCAGTAGGAAAGCATGCCTGCGATTTCGACGACGCGTCGCAACTGAATTTCGCCCCAACGGCCGCGAACGTTGGGCGTGCGCAGCGCTCGGACCAGGTTGCCGGTTTCCGATTGCAATTCTTTTTGCGTGGTGATCAGGGATTGTACCTGCGCCTGAAGCGCTCCATACGCGTGGCCGCGCTCTTTCTCGATGTGCTGGATTTGGGCATCGACTTTGTTGAGAGATTCGCGCACCGGAGCCACCAGGTCCGCGACTGCTTTCTGGCGCGCGTCCAGATCGCCCTTGGCTTCACTTTGAAAGCGCTTGAGGGTTTCCTGGGCGATCTGCAGAAATGAGGAATTGTTACTCTTCAAGGCGTCTGCAGCCAGAGCTTTGAAGGCGTTCTGCAGTTCTTCTCCGGCATGATTCAGAAGCTCAATTTTTTCCGCGCTCGATTTACGCTCCGCCTCAAGCGCAGATTCGAGCCGGGCGCGGCTTGCGATCAGTTGCCGTTGCTCCTCGAGCAGGCGCGACAGTTCACCCTTGGCTGTCGCTAACTCCTTATCCAGCAGCGCATAACGGGCCCGTGCAGCGGCTGTACGCAGGCCCAGGAGCAGCCAGCCCAGCACTCCGCCCAGGAGTAATGCAATTACGCAAGTGATGCCCAGTTCGATAGACACAGGTAACTTCTCACCCCGCTTCCCGACATTTAGCCTAGCACTATGGGCAAATCCAGGCCCCGTGCGTCTCGGAGCGAACCGCATTTTTCCCTTAAGACTTTGGCTGTGAAAGGTTAAGCTTTCAATCGATGCGTCGGGTCATCAAACTCGGTGCGTTACTGCTCGGCGCGGGTTGCGTTTGCGCGCTAATCCCTTGGGCTGCTGCCGATGGCCCGGAATCGTCCCGTGCGCCAGTGCAGAAGGGAAGCCTGCAATCGGCAACTGCGAAAACAACTGACATCCCTGTTTTTACTCCGGATTCGCAAGCGGAAGAGCAATTGTTCCAGCTGGCAAACCAGGCACGCCGGGAAGCCGGCGCACCTGCGCTGAACCTGGACCCCGGTCTTTCCCATGCGGCCCGCGAACATGCCGAGGCGATGCTCAAAGCAGGCCAGCTTTCTCATCAGTTCGAAGATGAGCCATCCTTGCCTCAGCGCCTTGCGATTGCCACGCAGCTCCTGCTTGACGAAGAGGCGGAGAACGTCGCCCTCGATAACGATCCCGAGCGCGGACATCAGCATCTGATGCTTTCTCCGCCGCATCGCGCGAACCTGCTGAACCCGGCGTACAACGTCGTCGGCATGGGCGTGTTGCGGTCCGCCGACCGGCTTTACATCGTGCAGGATTTCGGGCACGCGCTTCCGAATTATTCCGAAACCGAGTTGAAAGACCGCATCGGTGGCGCCGTGAACCAGATGCGCCGCGCTGCCCATCAGCCGGAACTTGGGCGTCGCGACCTCCTGATTGCCGATGATGTGGCTTGCTCGATGGCGCAGGCCGACAAAGTGGGTACGGCGCCCGTCCGCCAGCTTGCGCAACGCTTCACCGTCCTTACCTATACGAGTCTTCACCCGGAGACGTTGCCCAGCGGAGCAGCGCATGCGATTGCCAGCCGCACGCTGCAGCGATTTTCCGTCGGCGCCTGCTTCGCGCGAACCGATACCTACCCCACCGGCATTTACTGGATCGTCCTCTCCATGGAGTAGCTGGCTTACGCAGCCTCCGGCGGAAAAACGTAAATCATCTGGACTTCCGACATCCTCTTGGGACAAGCTAATGGCGCAGCCCAGCCACGATCCGAGCGCAAAGTGATATCGTGGATGGAAGCTCCCGCCCTCACCCCCGTTTTTTCGGAGTTGAATTATGTTGCCGAGGAATATCAGTGCGTGTATTGCGCTGGTAGGAGTGTGCCTCGCGGGTTCCGCGATGGCCCAGAGAAGCGCCGGCGGACGGGGAGCAGGCACGGGTGGAGCGGGATCTCTTCCTTACGGCGTCGATGAAAAAGACTCCCTGAAAGATTTTCACGCCGCTATGGCCGTGCAGGCTACGCCGGAACAGGTGGCGGAGTTTCAGGCTGTTCTGAAGAGCACCGACGCGGCCAGAAGCGAACTGGACAACTTGCGTCGGGCCGGCGCAGGAAGCACAGCGCAAAAGTTCAACGAAAGTCTGGAGAATGCGAACGCTTTGAACCGGAAGTTCGTGGAAGGATTTTCTTCCCGGCAGCGAGATCTGTTGAAGGAACCGGCCAGGCGTCTCGAAAAGGCTGATAGCGGCCTTCAGGAGCAATACAAGAGATTCGGTCTCGCCTTGCAGGCAGGCTCGACAACCGAAGTTCCATCTCTCCTCGACGCTTTGGACAAGTCACTCGCGGAGTTTTCCTCGGAACAGCTCGCCCTCGGACGTGACATGGGTATCCCGCTGGCCAGTGGACAGGACGTGACATTCACGTTGCCGGCAGTGAAGAATACCGTTCAAGTCGGCGACCGGTCCGTGGAGGTCCCAGTTTCAGCAGAGCTGTCGCAAACTGCAATCGAAGGAAGTCAACGCAAGTTCCAGGTTATCTCGAGCAGCGACCTTTCCGACCTGCAACAGAACGCGACCGAGATTCTGCGGACTCAGTTCAACACCACCGATTGCGGGGAACAATTGACAGTGCAACAGGCCATGCTCGCGCCCGCAGTTCCCGCCAGCCTGCTTACATTGCACCTGCATTACGAGCGTTTGAGTTGCATACGGCCCGCGGGACAAAGCAGCCCAAGCGAGATCGCAGAGGGCGATGGCTCGGTAGACCTCAAGATTCTGCCCACTCTCGATTCCGGCGCTTTAAAGCTGAAAACGGAGTTCTCCCGAATCGACGCGCAGGGAATGATGGGCGAGTCGATTCGGTCCGGTGACCTGGGGGACGATTTGCGCGCGAGGGTGGGCCAGGCGTTGCTTCCGATCATGAGGGCCGCAGCGGATTTGCGGACACTCCCTATGGCGCTGCGCCCATCCGTGAGGTTGAAGAGTGCCCGCTTCCGCGATGCGGGCGCAGCTGTTCTAGCACTGACTCTGGAAGGCGAGGTGGAGCTTTCCAACGAGCAGGCCGACGCTCTCGCCCGGCAGTTGAATCAGACGTTGGCGGCGCAGGACGCAGGATCCCGCTAAGCCTCCCTCTCGCCACGCTTGACGGTCGTTCCATGTGCTAATCTTGCGCAGCCCTCCGTCCGCGTTTCCAGTTCATGGAAGCCACCGCGCAAACTTCATCGGCCCGCTCCGAGTCCGGCAGCATTCGCATCGGCACGGCCGGTTGGTCGTACAAAGACTGGGACGGCATTTTCTACCCGCCCGGCATGCGTGGCCGCAAGGTCCATCCTCTGGAGTACCTGGCGCGATTCTTTGATACTGCCGAAATCAATACTTCCTTTTACGGGCCGCTGAAACCAGAACTGGTCAAGGTATGGTGCCGCAAGGTGGTCTCCGTAAATCCCGGATTCCAGTTCACGGCCAAGCTTTATCGCGCGTTCACCCATTCGCCGATCGCGGTCATGGAGCCCACCTCGGCCGCTACGATTCGCCCGACCGACGAAGATGAGTTTCAAACACGCGAAGGGCTGGATGCACTCGCAAACGAAGGCCGGCTGGGCGCTTTGCTCATTCAGTTTCCTGTGTCGTTCAAAAATACATCGCTGAATCGGGAATATCTTGATCGACTATTGCGCCAGTTTATTGAGTATCCGCGCGTCGTTGAAGTGCGCGATTCCAGCTGGAACAATCCGGAAACACTGGCCTATTTCACTGACAAAAATGTGAGCTTCTGCAATATCGATCAGCCGCAGCTCGGCAAATCGCTGGGCCCTACGGAGCACGTTACCGCGGCTCTCGGTTATGTACGACTGCATGGCCGCAATTACAAAGAGTGGTTCGACTCCGATAACCGCAACGATCGCTACAACTATCTCTACCAGACCAACGAATTGGAGGGCTGGAAGGAACGCATCGAGAGCGTCGCTCACCGGGCGCAAACGACCTACGTGATCACCAATAATCATTTTGAAAGCAAAGCCGGCGTGAATGCCTTGGAGTTGAAGGCGATGATCGGCGGGAAAAGAGTCGCCGCCCCGCCGACGTTGATTCAGAAATATCCGGAGCTGAGACGATTCGCCGACCCCGCCGACGATTCCGATCAATCCCCCGGTCCGCAACTCCCCTTACTCGCCTAAGGGGTCACTTGTGCCTTGTCATCCCGACCAGAGTCTGTCGTTCCAACGGAACGGCAGGCGGAGTGGAGGGACCTTGTGTTCTTCCAGTGGCAGACGATCTGACTAGGTGGTTGTGCCTGGATCTCCGCCCCCGCCATAGGCGCTCACCCTAGTGGTGCGCGACGAACTGGAAATCTCGAATCACCACGGACTGATCCTTCTCCGGAGTGTGCTTGAACGACCATAGATTGATGCCCACGGGCGCTGGCACCTGCGGAATGTTCGTTTTGTCGGATGAGTACGTTTCCGTCTTGATCACCTCGGCGACGGTTCCAATCGGCTGCGCACCATTCATCAACGTGAATACGATGTGGTCCGGAAACCACTCCATGCGCGCGGTGGTGAGAGTTCCGCCTTTGACGAAGAAGTTGTCCTCCCACGCGGAAACGCCTTTGGGCTTGCGGTGCCCGGTTGCCGGATAGACGGTGAAATCGGCGTCGCAACCATGACAAGTCTTGTTCCACTGGGAAAACTCGATGTCGATCTCATCCTCGGCGTCGACACCGATGTGATGCGTAGGCCCATAAGTAAAGAGGCCCAGCACCGTTGTCGGATCCATGTTGTAGACGTCGCCTTCGACCACCCACTGATATGTCCCGAAGCCGAGGTCTTCCGTCGTGAACACTTCCGCGGCCGTCCATTTTCCTCTCTCTTCGACGATGCGAAGATGCAGGTATCCGTGGCTATCAGTAGAGACATTGGCGGGATCGCCCAGCGCGACTCCCGCCATGTGGCCCTGAGTGAGCTTCCAACTGCGTCCGGCCCAGGTAATGGTCTGAGCCTGAGCATAAGGAAGCGCCGACAGCAAGATGCAGCAGAACAAACTCGCATACAGTTTCGATTTCAAAATAGCCATCCCGCTGACTCGAAGATATGCAGCACCAAAGTATAAGCGGCATGTCGTCAACTGCTGAGCGGATTTCCAGCGGTCTGAGCTGATTACCTTTAGTTGCTACCGGCGGATCAAGTCGCTCGATTCCCCCGCCGCCCGGCGGGACTTCGAAGAAGAACTGGAGCGAGTTCGGGGCATGGTTCGGGTGCTACATCGGCGGGTATGTGGTCATGCCCGAGCACGTTGCGCTTGCTCATCAGCGAGCCAGGACGCAAGCCGCTTTCAGTGCTGCTGCAAATGCTCAAGCAGATCGCTTCGCACAAGCTTGGGCGGCGTGATCATCCTCGTTTTTTGCAAACGCGGTATTACGATTTCCCGGTGTGCAGTTTCGTTCATCACGCGACGGGAGTGGAGGGTATCGTGGAGATTGTCGGAATGGACGGCGCGAAAGCGGGAACAATTCGGCATCCCTCAATAATGAAACCCACCCTCTCGCACAGAGCGCGGGAAGAGTGGGGCACCCCCTCCATTTCGTTTCTTAACGGCTACGTCGTTCTTCGATCCATTGCCCTATGTAGTACCACCACAACGTCCCAATTGCTCCCCAAGTGATCGCTGCATATGGCGTCAGCGCTTCAGAGTTGAACATTATGCCGAAGGCAATGGCAGAGATTGGGAAATCAGCAAAGAACACGGCCGCAAATGGTAAGGCTGATGGTCCATCAAGCATGGGCTTTGACTGGACCCAATAGAGTAGCCATGCACCAGCGAACAAAGATGCGTGGGCTAGAGGTGCGATTACCCGCGGTTGTTGAAATGCCGCACTATTCACTCGAAGCTCGGTACAGAGAATGCGTAACTGCTCTTACGCGCTCGCCGCGTGATCGGCCATTCGCTTCTTGTTGTAGCGCAGCGCGACGTTCATGAAGACACTTCCCAGGGAGGTCTCGAAGCAGATCATGAGCGCTTCTGTGTCTTCACTGGTCTTGTCGCCTTCCTGCGCGGTGAGCAGCAGCGGAGGATGGACGCGGAAATGGAAGCCCTGGTCGTTGAGCGCAGAAACCGCATTGCCCACGACCTGGTTGGCGAGTTCGAAGATGGTTTCCTTGACCAGCGCGTCCGACTCGGGGAGTTCGGCGCCGGCGTAGTGGCTGGCTACGCGCACGGCCGTCTGTGGCTCCAGATCGAGAACGATCCGGCCTTCAATGTCGCCGGTCAAAGCGATCATCCCGGCCACACCTTTGCGGCGATAGGCCTCCTCCTCCATGGTGAGATTGCCCACCTTGGTCGTGCCCTGCAGGCCTTGAGACAATACGGCGTCGGCCGCGTTGATGAAAGGCTGGATCAGTTCCATCTTCATCGAATTAGGCTCCCGCGCCAGCTGCGACTGCGCCGTCTTCGCCCAGTACGTACTTGATGACCTCGTAGAGCACTTCCGGCTTCACCGGTTTCTGCACGAAATGCCGCGCGCCCCGCTGCAGCGCCGCCACGATGTTTTCCTGGTATCCCACCGAAGAAACCATCACGATGCGCGCTTCCGGATGCGCCTGCACGATGCGTTCGGCCGCCTCGATGCCTTCCATCTGCGGCATGGTGATATCCATGAGCACGATGTCGGGGCGCGTGCGGTCGAACTCGCTGATGGCGGTCAGGCCGTCGCCGGCTTCGGCCGCCACCTGCCCGCCGAACGTTTCGATCATGCGGGCCAGGTTCTTACGGGCGAATACGGAATCGTCGACGATCAAATAGCGGACCGCCTGCCCGTCCTTGCTTCGTTTTACTGGTGCGAACTGCTCCATACAGACCTCCCCGTGTTCAATCCTTATCATGCCCGGAGCGCCCCGGCCAGATGACGCTGGTCATCCTCCGGGTAGGGGTTCCGGGCCTATCCTGTTGAAAAACTTAACTTCCCGCGCGTACCGATGTTGTCCGGCCGCACAACGCCTGTAAAGTTGCTCCCAGCACATCCAAGCCAACAATGCGAATGGCATAGCCACGCTCGATGGCCGCCTTGGGCATGCCATACACCACGCAGGATTCCTCGCTCTGCGCGATCGTCATACCGCCCGATTTCTTCACCGCTCCCAAACCTTCCGCCCCATCGTCGCCCATGCCGGTCATCAGTACGGCCACCGTCTGCGAGCGGAATTCTTCGGCAACGCTGCGCATCAGCACGTCGACGCTGGGACGATGCCCGTTCACCCGCGGCTCATCGCTAAGCACAACAATGTCTCCCATGGGCAGCCGCTTCGCTTTCATGTGGCGGTTTCCCGGGCAAACCAGAACGCGACCTGCCTGCAACAAGTCTCCCGACTGCGCTTCTTTCACGCGCAACTGGCTGAGCTCATCCAGACGGCGGGCGAACATGTCGGTGAAACCGTCGGGCATGTGCTGGACCACGACGATGGCTCCGGGAAAATCTCCCGGCAGTTGCGAGAGCAAGTATTCCAGCGCCTGCGGCCCTCCAGTCGAAACGCCGATCGCCACCACTTTGCTGGCCACACCCGCAGGAGCGGCAGCTTTTTGCGGCTTGCGAGATTGTCCCGGAACAATGCACAACTTCAGCTTGCATTCCGCAGCCGCTTTCACCTTGGCAATCAGTTCCCGGGCGGTTTCGGCCATGTGGGCGGAAGCGTCGCGGGGCTTGGTGACGAAGTCGAATGCGCCCAGCCCGAGCGCCTTCATGGTGACCGAAGCGCCTTCCGTGCTGTGCGAGCTGAATACAATGACGGGCAACGGCTCGCGCCGCATGATTTCCTTCAGCGTGTCGATGCCATTCATGCCCGGCATCTCCAGGTCGAGGGTGATCACATTGGGCTTCAGCTCTTCGATTTTCTTCAGGCAGAAGTTGCCGTCCATGGCCGTGCCGACCACTTCGATGGAGTCGTCCGTGGCCAGCATCTGCGGGATGAGCTTCCGCATCAGCGCCGAGTCGTCCACCACCAGAACGCGCACAGAGTTCTTGTTCATACGCGTCCTCCGGCGGTCTGACCCATCACCAGGCGTGCCCGGTCCGCAGCCGTAAGCAGCAGACCCGAGGTCGCCTGTCCCGGTCCTGCCGGGCGCGCCTGAGCCACATGCTCGACGACCGCAGGCAGATTCAAAATCAGCACCACGCGTCCGTCGCCCAGAATTGAGGCTCCGGATACCAGATCGGTCGAGAATGTCTGGTCATCCAACGCCTTGATTACCAGTTCTTCTTCCCCTTCCAGTCCATCAACAATCAATCCGTATTTCCTCTCACCGACCAGGATGACGAGCACAAACAGCTTGGTTTTTCCGTCCCCGTCCGGCGCCGGGCGTCCCAGGCGCAACGTCGGCAGCACGGCATTGCGTAACTGCAACACTTCGTAGTTGTCGACCTGATGCACTTCCGATTCGAAGGTGCGGGAAATTTCCACGACCGCATTGAGCGGTATCGCATAGAGGCGCTGCTCGACCCAGAATAGCAACGCGCGGATGATGGCCAACGTCAGGGGCAGCTTCAGGCGGAATGCGGTGCCCTGCCCGGGACGCGTTTCCACGCTGATCGAAGCTTTCAGGCGGTGCAGCACACTCTGAACCACGTCCATGCCGACGCCGCGCCCGGAAACTTCCGTGACTTGTTCGGCCGTGCTGAACCCCGGGCGAAAGATGAAGTCGAGCGTTTCGTTTTCCGTGAGGCGCGCCGCATCCTCGGCGGTGGTCAGGCCGAGTTCGATGGCCTTAGCGCGAATCTTTTGCGCATCAATGCCCCGGCCGTCATCGGCGACTTCGATGATCACGTGATTTCCCTGGTGATACGCATTCAGGCGAATCGTTCCATGGGCGGCTTTGCTCAGTTTGCGGCGGTCCTCCGGAGACTCGATGCCATGACTCACGGCGTTGCGCACCAAATGCGTGAGCGGTTCGGCGATGGCGTCGAGGATGCCTTTGTCGAGGTCGGTATCCTGCCCGCTGACCTCAAGCTCCACTTCGCGCCCGCACTGCCGCGCCACGTCACGCACCATGCGCGGGAAACGCCGGAACAGTTGGTCCACGGGCACCATGCGGATCTTCATGACCGAACGTTGCAGATCGTTCAGCACGCGCGATTGAAACGCCATGGTATCGGCAAACTTGCCGCGCAGCAGGTCTTTGGGATAGCGCTTGGCGAATTCGTTCATCGCCTGCTGCAGCATGGACTTGCCAATGATGAGTTCGCCGACGAGATTCAGGACGTTATCAATCCGTCCAGCTTCTACCCGCAAAATGTTTTCCTGCACCACGTGCGACGGTTCCGGCGAACGAGCGGGCTCGGCCGGACCCGGTGGAACGGATTCTGCAGCTGCAGTGTCGTTTCTGGCCCCGTTTTGTGTGGCGAATGCATCCAGCTGCGGGGAGCTCTCCGGCACCGCCGCGGGAGCGAGAAGCAGTTCGATGGTCACTTCTTCCGCGATCGTCGGAATGCGTCCTTTGGCCGCAATCTGCTCGACGGATTGCCCGCTGGCCAGCACGAATTCCACAAACTTGGAGGCCGCAGGCGATTTCGCATCCGGACGCATCGCCAGAACTTCTCCCACGCCAGCCAGCGCGTTCTGGATCAGTTGCCGGGCGGCGATCGGCATAGCGCAGTGTGGATCGATTTTCACCACCACATGCTGCACGGAAAGCCCGGCAGCTTGCGCCTTGTTCATGGACAGCTTTTCGTATTCTGTCCACTCCAAAGCCGATTGCGCCGAGGGCCTGATTGCAGCCGCAGACTTCTTTGTATGGCGAGGCTTTTTGGCTGCGGGCGCTGTCGTCAGGTCGTGGATCTTTTTGCTGATGCTCTTGGTGGAGGGCATCTTACGGCCGGTGCGGTAGGCGCCGATCATCTCCACAAAAACATCTGCGATCGCGAACGCAATTTCGGCGACCGCCGAATGCGCCACCGCTCCTTCGACCGAAAGCGCATCTTCAAACTGGTGTGCCAGTTCGCTCAACTCGCGTAGACCGCAGGCCGCCGAATCGCCCTTTAGCGTATGCACCGCGCGCCGGATGCTGCGCACGATCTCCTCGTCTCCCGGCTGCTTCTCAAGCTTCAGCGCCTCATCGTTCAGCGCCTGCAGCAGCTCCTGCGAGGTCTCGTAGAAAAGCTCCCGCAGTTCCAGGCCGCGCTCGTCGGGGGAATTCGTCATACGTCCTCCCTCGCTTCCACGCGCTGGTAGGCGGTGCCGCTGTCGCGATGCACCATCTGGAATTTTTTGGTGAGCCCGAGCAGGCTTTCGGCATGTCCGACAAAGAGGTATCCGTTGATGTTCAGGCAGCGATAGAACTTTTCGATCAGCCGCTTCTGTTCCGCTTCATCGAAGTACATCATCACGTTCCGGCAGAAGATCACGTCATTGCGCTGAGGAAGGTATTCGGTCTTGAGGTTGTGGAAGTCGAAGTGCACCATCTCCTTCAGCGCCTTCTTGATGGCATAGCGGTCACCGACCTTGTCGAAGTAGCGCAGACGATAACCGTAGTCGACCATGGACATCTGGTGCTCGCTGTACATCGCTTCCTGGCCCGCCCGCAAAACCGAGTAGCTGATGTCGCTGGCCAGAATCTCTACCCGCCACGGCGGAGGAATCAGGGGCTTGGGGAGCGGCATGTCCATCGGCAGCGGATTGCGCAGGTAGTAATAGGCGAGTGCGTCGGTCAGCAGCATCCCCAGCGTATAAGGCTCCTGGCCCGTCGAGCAGCCGGCGCTCCACACCCGGATTGAATACTCCCGGCGCTGCGCTTTTTGCTTGAAGAGATCTTCGAGTACGCCCTTTTGGAACAGATCCAGCTGGGCCTTGTGGCGGAAGAAACTGGTTTCATTGACGGTGAGGTTTTCGAGCAGCTTGGCGAGTTCCTCCTTGCCTTGCTGGCTGATGAGCAGCCGGTAATAGGAGTAGAAAGAGTCGACGCGACACTCCTTCAAGCGGCGAAGCAGGCGGTCCTGGAGAAAATGCGTCCGGCGTTCGTCGAAGTGCATGCCGCACTCCTGGTAGACGAGCGCCTGCAACAGCTTCAATTCCGCTTCCGTTAATACAGGAGCTGGTGCCGCTCCGGATGTGCTCATGTCCGTTCCTGAAAATCAGTGATTAGTGGCTGGTGGCCAGAAAGAAAGCTTCGGACTGACCACTGACACAAACCACCTTCTTATCGTGCTGCTGCCGCTCGGCCTTCCTGCTTGCCAATCTTCTTCTCCGCCGCTTCCGGTGTAGCCTGCAACGCTCCCGGGGCCAGCAGCTTGCTCATGTCGAGCAGCACGACCAGACGCCCGCCGAGCTTGCCCAAACCCGTGACGCAATTCAGTCCACCTTCCTGAAATGCCGCCGGAGGAGGTTCTACCGCGTCCGCGGGAATCTTCAGGACCTCGGAAGCCGAATCGACAATCAGTCCGGCCAGCCGGCCTCCGTGTTCCACCACGAGAATGCGGTTCTGCTTTTTCAGCAAAGCCTGTCCTTGCCCAAAGCGCTTGCGCAGGTCCATCACGGAAACAATCTTGCCGCGCAGGTTAATGACGCCTTCCAGATAGTCTGGAGCATCCGGCACGGCGGTGATTTCCGGGACACGCACGATTTCGTGCAGGGAAGTGATAGGGACGCCATAGGTCTCGCGCCCTACCTGAAAGCCCACGATATGGAGTTCACGGCTCATCGCTTCGGCTCCTCAGATCCGGCTAGAACTGCGCTCCCGCAGCCGCCCGCCGCGCGGCGCGCCCGGCAGAATCTCCCGCGGAGGCGTGGCTGGACTCATCCAGCGAGAAACGATCGAGCGATTCCAGCAAGCCGCGCGACATCTTCGACATCTGCTCCGACGAGGCGGCCAGTTCGGTGGAACCGGAGGTGGACTGCTGCACCAGTTCGCGCATACGTTCCATAGCTTTCACCACGGCCTGCGCGCCCGACGCCTGTTCTTCCACCGCCGAATTGATTTCGTGCGTGATCTCGTTCAACCGCGTAGTCGCCCGCGCGATCTGCGACGATCCGTGCGACTGCTCGTTGGTGGCCGCGCCAATTTCCTGCGCGAACTTGTAAACCTCGGTGACCACGTTGGAGATCTTCTTCAGCGCCGAGTTCAGCTCGCCACCCAGTTCGAGGCCTTCGTTGACGATCGAGGTCGAGCGATCCATATTCTCGACCGCCTTGCGGGCTTCCTTCTGAATGCTCTGGATCAGTTCGGAAATTTCCTTGGTGGACTGCGCGGATTTCTCCGCCAGCTTGCGAACTTCGTCGGCAACCACGGCAAATCCCAGTCCGTGCTCGCCGGCGCGGGCCGCTTCGATGGCGGCGTTTAAGGCAAGCAGGTTGGTCTGTTCTGCCAGATCGTCGATGACTTCGATGATCTTTCCGATATCATCTGCCCGCTGCCCGAGCGCTCCGATGATTTCGCCGGAGGAGGTAATTGTCGTATTGATGCGGGTCAGGCCGTCGGTCGCCTTTTCCATGGTGGCGATCCCGGAGTGCACCTCCTCGCGCGAGCGGTTGGAGATATCGAGCAGGACCTTCGCCGTGTCGGCCACGCGCTGGATGGAGGCCACCATCTGATCGATCGAGGCTGAAGTCTCGCTCACACTTGATGCCTGCACCTGTGTGCTCTTCACCATGTTCTGCACATTGACGCTCATCTCGTGCATGGTGCTGGTGACTTCGTCGATGGCGGAAGAAGCCTGCAGGCCAATCTTGGCCGAATCTTCCGATGCGCCTGCCACCTGGCTGGAAGCGCTGGCGACTTGGGAAGAAGCATCGCGAACGCTGCGCACCAGTCCCACCAGGCCGTCCACCATCCTGGCAAAGGCATTGCCCAACGTATCGTGCGAAGAGCGTGGCTTGACGTCGACGCGCAGGTCGCCCCCCGCGATCGACTCGGAAACCCCCGCCATTTCCTTCAGGTAGGTCACCATCTTGGCGAAGGTGCGGGACAGTTCGCCGATCTCGTCGTTGCGGGTGATGTCGATATTGTGTTCGAGATCCCCCGTATTGCCGATGCCCCGTGCCACATTCATCAGGTCTGCCAGCGGCTGGGTAATGGACTTCGCGGTCCGGTAGGCGACGATTGCGCCCACACACAACGCGATCAAGGTGGAGATCAGCGAGACGATGATGGTGTAGGTAGCAGCGCTCTCGTCGGACCTGCGCCGTTCATCCACCAGCTTTCGGTTCTCCACGTCGGCTACTTCCAGCGAGTCGGTGGAGTTCTTGACCCACGAAGACGCATCCTTCTGTAGGTAATAGATCTGCAGTTCCGCCACGGTGGCATTGCCCGAATCGACGTCGCGGCGCTTGTCGATCAGCGGCTGCGCAAATTCTTTGGCCCACGACTGTTCCAGTTGCTGTACTTTGCTGAGCGCGCTCTTGACCTGTTCGGAGTTGGCGAGGTTCTTGCCCGTTTCCAGCTTTTCATTCAGCGTGCGCAAGCCCTCGTTCATCCGGTCCACTTCCCGCGTGTCGCCGCTGAGCAGGTAATTGCTGAGATAGAGCCGGTTCTGCATCATCTGGAAGCGGACTGCGTTCGTGGCGTCGGCGAGCTCGAGAGAAGCTGCCGCAGCTGCTTTTGCGGCGTGCTCCCGCTGTACTGCCGACCAGTTCACGATGAACAGCACCACCACCATCGTGAGAACGACTCCGAAATTCATGTACAGCTTTTTGCCGATCGTCATGCCATGTCTCCTGCTGCGAGCAGCTCGAACTTGTTACCGTGGCTCAAACTTGAAATCGATCACTCCCGTGCTTTCTCCCGGGGCAGCTTCGAACCGCCAGTGCCGGGCCGCATCCAGCGCCGCGTTCGCCAATACGGGATGTCCGCCCACCACCCGGGCCTCTTTCACCGTCCCGTTCGGTGCTACCACCACTTCCACCTTTACGGTTCCAGTGATGTTCATCTTGCGTGCTAACTCCGGGTAGGCAGGCTGCACCTTCGTCTTTGCCCGTCTCAAAATTTCGCTGTTTTCGTTCTGCGCCCAGGTCGAAACCGGTGTACACAGCATCACGAGGGTCAATGCGGTAAATAGAACTGCCGCGGCGCGTCGAAACACAATTCCTCCCCAAGGCCAAAAGAATCCCGCTGCTGCACGGTGCAACGAGTGGGCCAAGGGTGACCTTCACGAGGAAACCGAAGTAATGAGCTGCATGTGCCTGAAAATGAAGCGCATCCATGATTCCGCGCATGCGGTTTCCGCTCTCCGCGGCGATTCCCGTCGTCTCAGAGCGGCTTCCTCGATAAGATGTTCTCAGGATGAGACGTTCGTCTCACCTCTGTCTCGGGATTTCATAGATAGGCACACCTGCCTGCATTTTGCTTGACTCAAATTGAGATGGCAGGTAATTTCCCGAATAGATTCAATTACTTGTGAATCCAGAACTGTTTCGTTCCAGCCTCGAAGCAGGGCAGGGCCTTCCTGGCAATCCGATTCTGTCTCCCGAAACGGTTCTCGGTTTCGGCGCCGAAGACGGATTTCAGAAGCTGCTGCTCCGTCTTGCCGCTCAGGCCAGCGAACGCGCCGATGCTAACTCCCTGATTCAACTGTTCTGTCAGGCCACGCGCGAGTATTTTCGCGTTTCCGGAGTGTATTTCTGGCGCTGGATGCCGGATGGGGAATTGATAGGCGAGCGCGGCGACGGAAAGTTTGTCGAGCGCTTTGCCGGAATGCGCATCCGTCCGGAAGAGAGTGCCGTAACGGCCGAAGCGGTGCGGCAGCGCCGAACGATTTTCGTCAACGAAGTCCAGGCCGCAAAGTATCCGGCAGCCGCCGAGTTCGGTGCTCGAGCCCTGCTGGCTGCGCCCCTGATCATCTTCAACGAAGTCATCGGCGCGGTGACGTTTCTGCACGACACCGACGATGCTTTCTTTAACGAAGACAATGTTGCGAAAGCCTCGATCTTAGCCGGTCAGTTGAGCAGCCTGTTGGAGGCCACGCGTCTTAGCGAGGCCTCGCGCGAAGAACATCGCCGCGCTGAGATTCTGGCCGAGGTCGCTCAGGCTCTGCACGGTACTCCAGACGTCGCGTCCGTAGTGGAAGCCCTGGCCGATCGGATACGGCTGCTTTTGCGCAGCCGACTGGTTTGCGTGCTCTTGAGCCAGGAAGGTCCGTTGGAATTGCGCGCGGTCTCAGCCGACTCCCCACAATTGGCGACCTCGGCGCGCGCCCGGCACGATCGCCACACGCTCCGCTTTGCGGCGGAGTTGGCCCAGCGCGCGATCGCGGCCGGCGAGCCAGTAACCTTTACGATTGGTACGGACTCGCACCCGCTCGGAAATCTGGCCACTCCCGGCATGCTGATCGCCGCCCCTTTGCGTACCGCACGTACCAAGGGAGCGATCCTGGTGTATCCGCGCGCGGACAAGCTCTTCACCGCGGAGGAGAAATCTCTGGTTGCGGTAATTGCGGGCTTCGGCGCGGTCGCTCTGGCCAACGCCGAGCTCTACACCACGGCCCGTGCCCAGGCCTACGAACTGCATCAGTTGCTGGAGGTCTCTTCGGAGTTGAGTTCGAGCGGGGATTTGGAGAAGTTCCTCGAATCTTTTGTCACCCATGCCGCGGATTTCCTCGGCTTTGGCCGGTGCTTCATCGCGTTGCTGGAGAACGATCGGTTTCTGGTGCGTTACGGCGTTGAAGCCGGACAGCCGCGACGCGTGGAAACGCTATTCCCGGAAGGCATTGCCACTCGCGCGTTACGCGCCAAAGAAGTTTTCTGGACGGACGAGGCCAGCCGCAACCCCGGTGCGAATCTTGACATCATCCATCAGTACAAAGTGCGCCAGTTCCTTGCCGTCCCTCTGTTGGGCGCGGGCGGGCGGGTGCTGGGCATGTTCGGGGTGCTCGACCGCCTGGGCGGCTCTGGCATTTCGCAGGAAGACATTCGCCGCGCCCGGGCGCTCTCCAACCAAGCTGCCGTTGCCCTGGAAGTTGCTCGCAACCTGCACTCGTCGGAAGAACACCGGCGGCGCGCCGAGGCGTTGATCCAGCTTGCGCGGGAAATTGACGGAGCGCTGCATCTGCCGGAATTCGGTCGTCGTTTCGTGGCCAGAGCCACCACCCTGACGGGTTCCGATGCGGCGCTCTTGGCCATTCGACACGAGGAGCATTTCCAGATCGTGGCGACACATCCCTCGGCAGGTGCTGCGGCTTCCGCCGCGAGCTCTTCTACCTCCGACAGTAAGCCTTCGGCCCATGAGTCTGGCGCGGCAGAACTTGCCGCTCCGTCGGCTTCCGTAACAGAGCATGCTCCCGAGGTCTTCGATGTTTTCCATTCGAATGCAGACGCCCTTCGTGTTTTGGAGAAGGCGCTCCCCGGGTTCCTGGCGAAGCATCCGGAGAAGGTGACGTCAGGTTCACTGCAAGATTTGCTAGGCGCGGATGCCGCGGCGGCTGTGGGAGGCAAAAACTGCACGCTGGTTCGGCTTCCCGGAGCCAATGGTGAGCTGGTCGGGGTGCTGGGACTTTTCAGTCGCTCTTCGGAGTTACTTCAGGAGGACAGGGTTTTTCTGGAGACCGTGGCTGGTCATGCAGGGATGGCTCTAGAAAGCGCGAGTTTATTTACCCGGATGGAGCAAGCGAACCGGCATTGGATGGAGATTTTTGATGCCATCGCCGATTTCATCGTCGTGCACGATCAGTCGGGCAACGTGCTGCGCGTGAATCGGTCTCTGGCGACGATGATTGGTGTGCCGCCGGCAGAGTTGATTGGACTGAAGATCCGCTCGTTGTTGGCGCTGGGAACCGAATTCACCCATCAAGCTTGCCCATTCTGCCGGCCTCTGGTCGACGATTGCGACGAGTTCGTGCACCCGGTGTTTGACCGCACGTTCCTGATTTCGACTTCTCGCATACACGGAGCCTCCGGCGAAGCGCTCCAGACCATCCATGTGCTGAAAGACATTACCGACCGGCGCGAAGCGGAGAGACGCTATCGCGAGCTGTTCGACAACATCCAGGAAGGCTTGTTCTTCACCACCCCTGCCGGCCGCTTCGTGGAAGTGAACGATGCGCTGGTTCGCATGCTGGGATACGAATCGCGCGAAGAACTGCTGCAGATCGATATCCCCACTCAGCTCTACTTCTCGCCACAGCAGCGCGAACACTACGCCACCGTGATGAGAGAGCAGGGGAGCATGCACAATATGGAAGCCACCCTGCGACGCAAGGACGGTTCTCCCATTCACGTGCTGATTAATGCCTTTGGCTTGTACGACAATGCGGGCAATCTGCAGCAGGTGCGCGGCTTGATGCTCGACATCACGGGACTGCGGACGTATCAATCCGAACTGCATCGCGAGCGCGATTTCTCCGCCAAGATCCTGAATAACACCCAAAGCCTCATTCTGGTGGCGGACACCGCCGGCCTGATCAGCTACGCCAATCGGCGCTGGCAGGAAGTGGGAGTCGAGCAAGGCGGATTGATCGGACGTCCTCTGCTGGAACTCGCGGCCGCCGGCTTCGTCCAGCCTTTGGCGGACGCTCTGCAGCAGACGCTCAGCGGGGAGCAGGTGGACAACCTCGAACTGCAGATTATTCGCGGCGACGCGCCAGGTAAATTTTCCGCCAATCTCAGCCCCATGCGCGACGAACAAGGCAATGTGACCAGCATCGTCGTCGTGCTTACGGATATCACCGATTCGGCCGTCCTGCGGGACAAGCTCCTTCACGCCGAAAAAATGGCGGCCGTAGGGCAACTGGTTTCGGGCGTCGCGCACGAGGTGAATAATCCGCTGACCGCCATTCTCGGTTTCGCCGATCTGCTGATGGAAAATCCCGATCTCCCCGAGACCGCCCGCAAGGATCTCCGCGTGATCCTGCAGGAAGCGCAGCGGACCAAGCAGATCGTGCAGAATCTGCTCAGCTTTGCCCGCCAGATGCCACCGCAGCGCGCGGCAGTGCAATTGAATTCGATCCTGCGGCGTACGGTTCAGCTTCGTTCTTATGATTTCACCAGCCATGGCATCGAAGTCATCGAGCATCTCGATGAAAGCCTGCCGGAGGTGATGGGCGATGCTCACCAGTTGCAGCAGGTCTTCCTCAACATCCTGAACAATGCGTATGACGCGGTGCATGAGGTCGGCCGGTCTGGGCGGATCGAGATCATCTCGACCAAATCCAACAACTCGGTGGAGGTTTCCTTCCGCGACAACGGCAATGGAATCACCAACACCGACAAGATCTTCGACCCCTTCTTTACCACGAAGGAAGTGGGGAAGGGCACCGGACTCGGTCTCAGCATCTGTTACGGCATTGTGAAGGAGCACGGAGGCGAGATTCTCTGCCACAACAATCTCGAGGAGCCGGGCGCTACCTTTGTTGTGCGCCTGCCCAGCACTTCGCACACGGCTTCGCTGCATGTGGCTGCAGGAGTGAAACGATCATGAGTATGCCTGCGGTTAAAACCACTCTACCCGTCTTGCTCATCGAAGACGAGCCCGCCGTCATGTCGTACGTGCAAGCCGCGCTGGAGCGCAGCGGGTATCCGGTGGTCTGTTGTGACTCCGGCGTGGAAGCGCTTCGCCTGCTGGAAAAGGGTTCGTTTCTCGGGGTGGTCTCCGATATGCGAACGCCGGGCGGCGTGGATGGCGGCCAGGTGCACGCCTGGATCACGAAGAACCGTCCCGATTTGGCGTCGCGGGTGGTTTTCATCACAGGGGACATTGCCAATGAGGAAACCGTGGCGACGCTTCGCCAGACGGGCGCTCCCTGCGTGGAAAAGCCCTTTCGCGTCCAGCAGTTCATCGATGTGATTGCAAATACCATGGGGAAGGCCCAGTGAATCCCAACACGAAAGACGATCTGCGAATCCGGCTCCTGGTAGTCGATGACGAGCAGAGCATTCGTAAGCTTTGCGTCACCATCGGCGAGGCGCTCGGCTTTGTCTGCCTCGAGGCCGATAGCGGGGAGTCGGCGCTTGCCCTGCTGGAAGAACAACCGGCCCATATGATTCTCACCGACATGGTGATGCCGCATATGTCTGGGCTCGAGTTCCTGGAGAAAGCCAAGAAACTCCTCCCTCGCACCGAGGTCGCCGTCATGACCGGGCATGGCTCGATCGAGACCGCGGTTCAGGCCATGAAACTTGGCGCTTATGATTACATCACCAAACCCTTCTCGCCATTGGAAGAACTTCGGCTTTTTCTGCGCCGCATGGCCGACAAAGTCCGTCTCGTCGAGGAGAACGAATTCCTGCGGCAGCGCATGGATTCAGAAATCGCCGCGCACGGAATCGTCGGGTCATCGGCCAAAATCCAGGAAGTTCTGCGCATGGTGGCGCGCCTGAAAGACACGCGTACGCCGGTGCTCATCTTCGGAGAAAGTGGCACCGGCAAGGAACTGGTAGCGCGGGCCGTTCACTTCCGTGGAGCCTTCGCCAACCGCCCGTTCGTCGCGGTTGACTGCGGGTCGCTGGTGCCTACTCTGATCGAAAGCGAATTGTTCGGTTACGAAAAAGGAGCCTTCACCGGCGCGCTGAAATCCAAGCAGGGACTCTTCCAGGCAGCCGACGGAGGTACTGTCTTCCTCGATGAAGTCGGAGAACTTCCGCTGGAATTGCAGGCCAAGCTGCTCCGCGTCCTTCAGGAGAAGGAGGTCCGCCCGGTCGGCAGCAATCAGCGGATCAAAGTGGATGTGCGCGTGATCGCCGCCACCAACCGCGATCTGGAAGCCGCGTACAAAACCGGCTCGTTCCGCAAGGATCTGTTCTTCCGGCTGAATGTGGTCGCGGTTCACGTGCCAGCCCTGCGCGACCGCCCCAGCGATATTCCCACGCTGGTGCACTGGTTTTTGGAGCGCTACGCCCCCGGTTCCGGTATGCAGGTCTCCACTTCCGCCATGAAGTCGCTGATGCAATATGATTGGCCCGGCAACGTGCGCGAGCTCGAAAACTGCATGGAACGCGCGGTTGCGCTGGGCAACGGCCGCAGCATCGATCTCAGCGATCTTCCTCCCGCCATCGCCGTAGGAGCTTCATTGGTGACATCAACCAGAAAGTCCTCGCTACTGGATCCGGAATTGGCTGTCCCGAGCCTTATCGCCGATTCCCGTCCTATCCCGGTGACCACCGATCTGGAAGACATTGAGCGCGCCACCATTCAGCGTGTATTTGAGCAGGTGAAGGGCGACAAGGCTCTTGCCGGGCGCATGCTGGGCATCAGCCGGGCTACGCTCTACAGAAAGCTCAAACGCTACAACATCAGCGCCGGCGCTTCGAGTTCCTCCAGCCAGGCGCTGCAATAGGCCATGGGAACGCTGATTTGAGACAGCGTCTCAGGCTGAGACGGTAGGATCGACGCTGCCTCATGCAGGACCTTGAGAAAATAAGGTAAATTCCTGAAAACACTCCCACCTCAGTGCTAGTCCTTCCGTGTTTTCAGTTGGTTCCCGCGTTGCTCAATTTCTGATGAACAGCGGAAATCGGCTCCCCGAAAGCTCTTCTCAACCAGGAAGAGGGGGGAGCCAGACCGCATTGAATCGGGTCCGAGCGAGTCGGCAAGGGGCATCGGGTTGGCGCAGCAAGGCACAGCAACGAGTCGTGGAACGCAAAAGCTCAGCGAAGTGGCTGCGCTGGCGCGTTTTTTTCCCGAGGCCGCCCCGGTTCGCATTCCCATTCGCCTGGCTCGCACCCTGCACGCCTCAGGAACTTCTGCCGATGATTTTTCCGAAAGCACAGTGATCGAATTCGGCACGCCTCACGAAGTTCTGTTTGCCTGTAACACCCCGCTGGAATTTGCCGATGTTCTACATCTGCGCAACTCGGATGGTTCCCTGGATGTTGAAGCCTCGGTGGTCGCGGTGCAGTATCAGCCGGGCAAGACGATCGTGGCCGCCCGTTTTCGGGGAGATGTCCCTAACTGGATCGTAAAATCATGACTCCTTCCACACCCGCGCAGGATCTGGCAACGCAATGGAAATCGGCTTGCCGTCTCTATCCCATTTACTTCGAACTGGCGCGTGAATTCGCCATCGACGTGCAAACCTGCCCCGAGCTGGAAGCCGGCCTCGACACGCCGGGAAAGGAAACGGTGGAGCAGGCCAATTGCTGGCTCGCTCAGATGGATGAGCGGGTACAGGTGCACCAGTTGCGCCAGTTCTTGCAGACCAATGCCTCGGTGACGCCCGAGACGCTTCTGAACCTGCTGCAGCATTTTCTAACCCGGACAGAAAAATCGGACACGCTTCGCGACAAGATTGATTTTCTTCTCGTGCAGTACTTCAGCCAGTTGGCGCCCGTGGGCCTGGCGGATGGCGAGGTAGATCTTGCCTACGTGGCGCACGCGATGGAGCCGGTGCTGGGAGAGGTCGAACTGAAGGCGCCTGTGTGGCTGAACTCCCTGGATCGCGTTCTGGACTCAGCGCGCCGTTGCCGCTCGCTCGACGAACTGCTTCACGGCGGCATTCTCGAACAGGGACGTAAGGCCAAGAGCCAGGCAGGAGAGCTGTTTTATCTTCCGATCGCACTGGTTGCCTTTACGCGCTTCGGCTATCTCATGCGCCGGGTATTCTTCCGGCTTATGCTGGGCGACCTCAACCTGATACTCGATGGTCTGTCGGAGCTGGAAGGCAAGGGAATCGAAACCATCGATTGCCGACGGGCACAGTTTTCGGCGCAGGAGCCGATCCTGCGATTGCGCATGATCTGCCAGTCGTGGAAGGTGATGTTCCAGGCGGAATACTCATCGGGGCAACCTTTGCGGATGCTGGTGGATCTGCGCGCCTGCGTGGAGCACGCATTGGGACACGGCAAGAGTCCCGAAAAGGAAGCGAAGGCTCCGGCCAAACCGGAGGCAAAGGCGCAAACTAAGCCAACAGCAAAGCCAGTCGCCGCAGCCTCGAAGCTGCCCGTTGCGAAAAAGACTCCCGCGAGTTCTCCGGCAAATGTTGAGAGTCCCGCTCCTGCTGCTGGGAAGGCAAAGGCCAAAGCCGCCGCAGCTGGAAGCGAGCTTCCCGAATTTGAGATCTCCACTACACCCGGCTGGGAGCCTGACTCCGAAGAGTCGGAATCGAAATAGCTGAGAGGATATGAGCCGGTGGAAACGCCAACTGTACTGATCATCGCCGACGAGCCCGACTTCTCCCATCAGGTTACCGCTCGCTGGCAAATGGAGCGAAGTGTTCCGACCTTTACCCTGCTCAGCGGGGATCTATGGCCACGCTTCATCGTAGACGCATTCGATGTGGCGATTGTGGGCGATCTTCGGCGAGAGATGCTCTCGGTGGTGCTCGAGCCGCTGCACTCGACGGGGCAGCCGATCTTCTTCGTGTGTAAGCATGCCAGCACCGCGCAACTGGTGGCGGAGCGCTGGCCGCGCATTTCGATTCTGGGCTCGACCGAACACTGGCTGGAAACCCTGGTCTTTGCCGGTAACGAGGCGGTGCGCCGCGCGCGCGCCGAATCCCGCGCCCGCTCCGCCGAACTCACCTGTGCCGGCCTCGAAGGCGACGCCATGCTCGGACGCTACATGCTGGAAATGCGCCACAGCATGAGCGACGCCTTGACGTCGATATTGGGCAATTCCGACCTGCTCCTGCTGGAGCCCGGAAGTCTCTCGGCGCAAACGCGCTCGCAGATGGAAACCATCCGCAACATGACGCTGCGGATTCACGAAATCATGCAGCGCTTTTCATCGCTGCAAAAAGAGTTGAACGTTGTGGCTCGGCAGGCGCAGCAGGAAGCAGGCAAGTCCTACGCCGCGATCGCCGGAGACTGAAAGCCGGGAACTGAACTGAGAACGAGAACTGACTCCCTCCCCCAAGGGAAAGCGATCGGAACGAGCAAGCCGCGTCTTTGCGGGAAGGATCTATGCACAAACTTATGCCGGGACTGACGATCCTCGATCACGAACTCTCCGAGCTACGCCTGCTGGTGGAGCGGCAGATCGGCGTGTTGCTGGATTGTCCTAACAGTGCTTTGGCGGCGCACGTAGCCGAGTTCCTGGAAAGCGAAAACCTGGATTCCTCAGCTGCGCTGCTCAGCACTCTGCGTGCTTCTGATCGCGACCCATCGATGATGGCACGATTTCTTGACGGCATTCTCAACGTCACCACGGGGTTTTTTCGCCACCCCAGCGCCATGAGCGCGCTTACCAATTATGTGATCCCGCAGCTCTGCAACCGCAGGTCTGACGATGGTCCAGCAACCCTCCGGGTCTGGAGCGCCGGCTGCGCCACCGGAGAAGAAGCCTATTCCATTGCGATGGCTATCTGCCAGGCAATGGGGAATGGCAATGGAACTTGTACTCCTGCCGGGACGAACGGCAACCGCGACCCGAGGAGCAAGACTGTGAGCCGGGGGATTGCGCCGGAGTCTGTTCCTGCGAACTCGCAGATGGCGAAAGACTGGTCCATCCATATCGTGGGCACGGACCTGTTGCCCTCTGCCATTGCCGCCGCCGAACGCGGGCTTTATCCGCAGTCTGAAGTAGACGGGCTGCCGCCGGCCATGATCCGCTCTTCTTTCTCTCGGATCGGTAACAGCAACGGCGGGCAAACCGGGAATAATGGGAAACCTCCTGCCGGCGCATTCGGGCGGGAGGACGGTGTCACAAATGGAAGCGCGAATGGCGATTCCAACGGATGCGCGCACCTGCTGGTTAAGCCGCGCCTCCGAAGTCTGGTTACTTTCAACACCATGAATCTGACCAAGCCGGTGTATATCGGGCGCTTCGATTGCATCTTCTGCATGGACGTGCTCCCGCACCTCTCACGCAACCAGCGCACGGCTCTGGTCGAGCGCCTGCATTTGTACCTCGAGCCCGGCGGATACTTGTTCCTCAGCCAGACCGAAAAGCTCTGCGCCCCGAATCTCAACTTCCGCCCCGAAGTTTTCGACGGCTATACAGTGCACCGTAAACCCCTGGCAGCCGGCGCAGCCTACGGACGATAAGCCAGAAGTAAAAAAAACCATGTAGGGACAGCCGCCCCCGGCTGTCCGGTCGGGCAAAGCCCGACTGCGCCTGGACTCTACAGCTGATCTATTTCTGGGAAGAGACAGAATGAAAACAATTCCCGTCACGTTCGCGCGAAGACGTTTCTGCGTGCTCCTCAGTGCTGCAACACGAGCCAGTGACTATCTCTCGAAAGCGCGGTGCAATGCGCTTCACGCGAACAAAAACTCCTTGGTTCGCAATTCCTTGATCGTGTCCCGCAGCTTCGCCGCTTTCTCGAATTCAAATCGCTTCGCCGCTTCGCGCATGTCGCTTTCCAGTTTCGCAATATAGGCGTCCACTTCTTCCTGTGACTTGAATTCCGGTATGCCCTCGGACTCGCCCGCTGTCAGGTCGGCATAATCGGCGGCGACAATTGCCGCCAGCGCCATATCGACCGGGCGCACAATCGATTCCGGAGTGATCCCGTGCTCCTCGTTGTAAGCCGTCTGGATGGCGCGGCGCCGCGAAGTCTCATCCATTGCCTTCTTCATCGAATCGGTCATCCTGTCGGCGTACAAGATCGCGCGGCCGTTCAGATGCCGCGCGCAGCGGCCGATGGTCTGAATCAGCGAACCCGATGACCGCAGAAATCCTTCTTTGTCCGCATCCAGTATCGCGACCAGCGAAACTTCCGGCAGGTCCAATCCTTCGCGCAAAAGGTTGATCCCGATCAGCACGTCGAACTCGCCCTTGCGAAGATCGCGCAGGATCTTCACCCGCTCCAGCGTCTCAATCTCGGAATGCATGTAGCGGCACTTCACCCCGACCTCCGCGTAATACTCCGCCAAATCTTCCGACATGCGCTTGGTCAAAGTCGTGACCAGCACGCGCTCACCCTTATCGACGCGGGCACGAATTTCGTGCAGAAGATCGTCAATCTGCCCCTTTACCGGACGCACCTCGACCGGCGGATCGATCAGCCCGGTCGGCCGAATGATCTGCTCGACGACAACTCCCGCCGACTTCGTTAGCTCATACGGTCCCGGCGTAGCAGAAACGTAGATCAGCTGATTCGTGCGGTGCTCAAATTCCTGAAACGTCAGCGGACGGTTATCCAGCGCCGATGGCAAGCGGAACCCGTACTCCACCAGCACTTCTTTCCGCGAGCGATCCCCGGCGTACATGCCGTGCAACTGCGGGACGGTCTGATGCGACTCGTCAATGAACATCAGGTAATCGCGCGGAAAATAATCCAGCAGCGTGGGCGGAGGCTCGCCGGGGAGCCTTCCCGTGAAATGCCGCGAGTAATTCTCGATGCCATGGCAGTAACCCATGGCCTTGATCATTTCCAGATCGAACATCGTGCGCTGATGCACGCGTTGCGCTTCCACCAGGCGCCCCTGCTTCTCCAATTCGACTTCCCACCACGCCAGTTCTTTCTTGATCGAATCGACCGCGGCAGCCCGCGTCTCGTCCTTCATCACATAATGCGTCTTGGGATAAATCGGCAGCCGCACATACTTCTGCTTGACCGTGCCGAACAGCGGATCGATTTGCGATAACGCCTCGACCTGGTCTCCCCACATTTCGATCCGGTAGGCCATGTCGTCATAAGTAGGGAAGACTTCGATGACGTCGCCGCGCACGCGAAACGTTCCGCGCCGGAACTCGCCGTTGGTGCGCTCGTAAAGGATGTCGACCAGCTTGCGGGTAATGTCCTCGCGCTTGATCTTCTGGCCTTTCTCGAGAAACAGCATCATGCCGTAATACGCCTCGGGCGAACCGAGGCCGTAGATGCAGCTTACCGAGGCAACAATCAGCGCGTCCCGCCGCTCAAACAGTGAGCGAGTCGCCGACAGCCGCAGCTTGTCCAGTTCGTCATTGATGGTCGCTTCTTTTTCGATATAAAGATCTGCGGCCGGGACATACGCTTCTGGCTGGTAATAGTCGTAGTAGGAGACGAAATATTCGACTGCATTGTGCGGGAAGAAACTCTTGAACTCGTGATAAAGCTGCGCGGCCAGCGTCTTGTTATGCGCCATGACCAGCGTCGGACGGTTCACCGCCTCGATCACCTTGGCCATGGTGAACGTCTTGCCCGATCCGGTGACGCCCAGCAGCACCTGGTGCTGCTCGCGGTCGAAAAGGCCGCGCGTCAGCGACTGAATCGCCGCCGCCTGGTCCCCCTGCGGCTTGTAACTGGAAACAAGTTTGAAATCCATAAACAGCCATCAGCTCTCAGCAAGAGCCTAAACACCCTATCGTTAGATGAGGACAGATGCTGTCCTCGATTCAGTTCGTGTACGGACGCATTCGTCCGTCCCGCCGAGCAAGCTCGGCGTGTTCTTTTGCCGACAGCTCTCTAGAATCAGATTTCGCCGGCAGGGAATCTTTCTATTATAAACGGCGGAATCAGAACCCCGGCGGCCTCTCTGCCGCCACGTTGAACGCTCTTTCCAGGGCAATTCCGGCTGTTCCCAAGGTCCCTTCGTCGAAAAGCCGCCCGATCAGCGTGACGCCGTGCGGCACTCGCCGCGGCGTCGCAAACGTCGGCAGCGGATGTGCCGGGTCTGGCGCCCAATCGCTGCGCGCCTGCTGCACTTCCACAAATCCGGCCCGCAGCGTCAGCGACGGATGTCCTGTGAAGTTCGTAATTACCAGCATCTCATCGCGCAATGAAGGGACGAGCAGCAAATCAACCTGGGAAAAAACGCGCTCCATCTCCTGCGCCACTTTGCGGCGCATCCGGTCGGTCTGAACAAAATCGACTGCCGAGAGGAACCGCGCCTCGCGAAAAATATTCGGCCATGCGTCCGGGACTTGCATCTTGAGCTCTCGCAGCCCGCCGCTCAGCGTGAGTTCTTCAAACGCAGCCGCCCCCTCAGCAAACAGAATCAGGTTCAGCGAATCGTAAGGCCAGTCAGGAATAGATACCTCCACGGGAAACATCCCAAGCTTGCCGATTGTCGCGAGCGCAGCCCGATCCACATCCGTCGCAGGCCGTTCCTTCATCCAGGCAGGGAAGTAGCCCACGCGCAGTCCTTTAACGCTCGTGTTAGCGTCGAAATTCAAATGGCTCTCGACGCTCGCCACGTCTCCCGCATCCGGTCCCGAGATCGCCTGCAGCACCAGCAAAGCGTCTTCCACGCTTCGTGTCATAGGCCCCAGCTTGTCGAGCGACCAGCACAGTGTCATCGCCCCGGTACGCGGAACGCGCCCATAGGTCGGGCGCAGGCCAGTGACGCCGCAGCGCATCGACGGGCTCACAATGCTGCCGCCGGTCTCGCTTCCAATGGAAAATCCGACGAGCCCCGCCGCCGTAGCCGCGCCCGGCCCGGCGCTCGATCCTGACGAACCCTCTTCCGGAAGCCACGGATTCATCGTCTGCCCGCCAAACCACACATCGTTGAGCGCGAGCGCGCCCAGGCTCAGCTTCGCGACCAGCACGGCGCCCGCTTCATACAGCCGCTTTACCACAACCGAGTCTTCCGCCGGGACGCGATTGCGATAAGGCTCCGCGCCGTAGGTCGTAGGGATACCAGCCGTGTCGAGCAGGTCTTTCACGCCGAATGGAATTCCGTGCAACGGCCCACGGTATTTTCCTTGCGAAATTTCGCGATCCGCTTGCTTCGCCCGCTCCAGAGCTGCATCTCGCGTGAAGGTGATGGCGCAGCGCAGCTGCGGATTGAATTTCTCCAGACGCTTCAGGTAGATCTCGGTAAGCCGCTCGGACGTCAGTTGCCGTCCCTCAATCCAGCGTGAAAGATGGGTCACGGGGGAAAAGGCAATATCCTCCTCGTTCGCAGGCAGAGGAGGCAATTCCGCATGGCTGCGCACGAAGCGGTTCTCAGTTACGACCACGCGCAGTCCGGGAAGCACAGGATTCCACCTTGAAGCCGGTGCCAGCGTCGATTCCAACGGCAGCTTGCGAGGCCCGGTTCGCCGCTCGTAAACCCCGGCGAGTGTGCGCCGCCAGCTGGCCGCGGCCATGGCCCGCTCATCTTCTCGCAGCGGAAACTGCACGAGCTTTTCCGCCTCGGCAAACGTGGAAACCGAGACTTCCGGCCCCACCGGCGGCCCCGCGCCAAACGCCGTGGGCGCTCCGGGAGGCAGCTTGGTTCGATCCTGCCCGGGAATCTTGCCGCTCATCGCAGCCAGGAGCCCAAGCGAAGTTGAAGTCAGAAATTCTCGTCGGGATGAACTCATGATTTCCTCAAATGCGATTTGTACACGGCTGAACCTGACTCAGCCTGCGAATTGCTGATGAAATAAGGAAAACGATTACTTGTGCAGCTCAATGGCGAGGATGCGCGCGCTCATGGACTGGTCGGTCGACTCCACGTACTCGACTTTCGCCGGACGACCTTCCAGGTCCTTGCAGGGATTTAAATCAGCGTGCGGGGTGAAATTGAGGGCACTGAACCGGACCTTGTAATAATTTTCCGAGTGCAACGTCAAACTCTTGCTATTCGCCAAAACCTGCAAATCCATCTGCGGATTCTTACATTGAACGTTCTTGAGCACTCCGGTCAGAAAGTGATGCGGGCCCACGAAAGTGTCCGCGTGCGCCTGCTTTGGGACGTCGTTATCGTCATCATCGTCGTCCGATTCCGAATCTTTGCTCTCCGCCATGCTCTGCTGCCGGGCGTCGAATTCTTCCTGGGCGGCATTGAACTCCTCGGCTCGCATCAACATGTTGTTCACTTGTTGAATCTCTTCCGGAGTTTTCGCAACTTTTGCGGCAGCGTGCAGCACGTCCACCGCTCTCTGCCCTTGTTTCATGATCATCAGCACGTTGGCGACATTAATCCGATAACGGACGTTTGCCGGCTCGAGCGTAATTGCCGTGACCCCCATCAGGTGCGCCTCGTCCGGGTCTTTGTGATGCATCCCGAGAAAGACGCCCAGCAAATCAAAAGCCGGGGCAAACGAGGGATTTAATTTGATCGCCTGCCGGAGACTGTTCTCCACCTGCGCCTCTTCCGAGCCGTCGCCGCTGTTCATCGACATGGCAGCAAAATAGTAGTGCGCCAGGTAACTCTGGGAGTCGAGCTGAACCGCCTCGCCGTACCACTCCTTGGCCTCCTCGAGATGCCTTTCACGGAATGCCAGGTATCCCATAGTCTCGTGGGCGGAGACATTTTTCGGATCTTCCTGCAGCACGCGGTCGAGCAGCGCGTGCGAGTCGGCGGTCCGCTGGTTATAGGCGAGCAGATCGGCCCGCAGCGCGTCAGCCTGTGGCACTGTTAAAGTCTTTACCGTAAACGTGGAATCATCGACCTCTGTCGCCACTTTCATCTTGAAGGCGTAGAAATTCGCCTGGGCGACGTAGTGATCGAGGGCCTTCTCGAGTTGGCGTAGGTCTCCGAAGGCACGCGTCGCTGCCTGTACTGGATCTACCTTCTGCGCGAGCAGGCTCGCATACTCGTTGATGCGCTCGGTCTTGTCCTGAAAATCAGTAATGTGCAAGTAGTGGGTGAGCGCCCACGACTCCGCATAGAAGATCGAGCCCTTGCTTTCTTCGTGGTAGTAAGGCGATTGTTGATCGACGGCAAACAGCGTGGCGAGAGGTAAGAGCCGGTTCTGCCGCAGCAGCGCAAGATTCTCCGCGCTGGGTTCGCCCACCGACACCTCCTTCTCCCGAATTTCCGTGTTCTGATAGAACTGCGCCAGCCCTTCATTCAGCCATAACGGCAGCCACTCGGCCGCTCGCGACATCAGCAGGTGCGTGTATTCGTGATACACGGTGGCGTAGGGATGATCCCCCTCCGCGTCCAGACGCAGCAGGACATAGTTCTTATCGGGGGCTTGCAAGAAATATCCGGCTAGTTTCAGTTGTCCTTTGGCCAGATAGGCCTCCGGTTCCAGGGTGCGAAAGTCCTTTTCGTCCTTGACAGCCAGGACGACGATGGGAATGGGCGGATCGATCTGCATCTTGGGGAAGCGCACGTGGAAGATGGAGCGCATGCGCTCGAACTGGTCAGCCACACGCCGCCCTTGCTTCTCAGTGCCGTTGGTGACGACAGAAAAATGCTGGCTGCGCACTTCGATCCAGTTTTCTGCTTTATCCCGCGCCAAACACAGGGCCGTATAGAACAGAATCAGCACCAAGACCATTCTCTTCATATAGCCCCCATTGAATACAAATGCTGCAGTGAAGATTCACCTCACGCGACGCTTGGCCGCAACTCCCCTCTCGTGGTCGTGATCGTCACGCTGGTCGAAGGCAATTGCGGTGTGGGCCACTCCTTCGTGTACGCCTCAACCGTCATCGTTCCGGGAGTTCGTGTGCTCTGCACGATCACTTGCGCCATGCCACTGAACAAACTTCGCTGAGGTTCCTTGTCGGATTCCTGGCAGTTCGGATCGCCGTTGCCGACTCCAATCAGCTTGCCTTCACCGCTTACCTTGAAGTAGATCAACCGGTCCGCCGTCGGGACGGGTCGTCCCTGGTCATCGAGGGCTTCGACCCGCAAGATGGAAACATCTTCACCGTTGGCATTGATCTCCGCGCGATCAGGCGTGAGGCGGATCGAGTGCGGATCACCCGTGGTTTCGCGCTTTTGGGTGAGCACGACCTTGCCATCTTTCGTACCACGTGCTTCCAGCACGCCCGGCTCGTACTTCACCTTCCACTCCAGATGCGTAAGCCGCTGCACTTTCTGCGATCCCTGGCTCTTGCCGTTCAGGAAAAGCTCTACCGAATCCAGGTTCGAATGGACCCACACTAAAATCGGCTCGCCTTCGCGTTGCTCCCAATTCCAGTGCGGGAACAGATGCAGCACCGGCTCCGATCCCCACCAGGCTTTGTAGTAATAGAAATTGTCCTTTGGGAAACCGCACATATCGACGATGCCGAACTGCGAATTGATCGACGGCCATCCGTAGGGCGTCGGCTCGCCGCGATAATCGAAACCGGTCCAGGCAAATCCGCCCGCAAGCCATTCGCGCGCGGCATAGAACTTCCACCATTCTTCGGCGGTTTCGGCCCATGGGGGAAAATTCAGGTCATACGCGCTGAGCCAATTCCGCAGCTTGTCCGTGGAATAGATTCCCCGCGTCGAGACGGTGCTGGCAGTCTCCGATCCCACGGACGGCGTCTTCGGATGTTTCTTGTGCCACTCGTCAATGACGTTCAGGTTGTAGTTGAAACCCATCACATCCAGTTGCTCGGGAAACCTGGTCTCATACGCGGCATTTACCGCCGCGGTACATAGCCTGGTCGGGTCCAGTTCGTGAGTTCTGGCGATCATGTCATCGATTACGCGCACGCCTTGCGGCTGGGGCATCATCGTCCACTCTTCGTTTCCCATCGACCACAGGATGATGGACGGCGAATTCCGGTAGCGCTTCACCATGACCTCTAGTTGCGCCATGCCTTCCGGATTCGAACTCATCAGCCGGGTTTCGCACATCATCATCAGTCCCAGCCGGTCGCAGGCCTCGACCCACTCCGGAGTGGGCATGTTGTGCGAAGTACGCACCGCGTTCGACCCCATGTCTTTGAGAACACCAGCGCGATAGTCCTGCAAGCGATCGGGCAACGCCGCGCCCACTCCTGCATGATCCTGGTGGTTACAGGTTCCCTGGATCTTCACGGAATTGCCGTTGAGGAAGAATCCCTTGTCGGCATCCCATCGCAGGTCGCGAATGCCGAAGCTCACGCGCTCCGCATCGCGAGTCTTTGCCGCGGATTCAACCGAAACGACGGCGGAGTAAACGTAAGGAGTTTCCGGAGACCAAAGGTGAGCTTCCGAGATATGAGCGCTGGCGGCGAATGTTGCTGCACCTTTCGAAGCGACCGACTGCGGAGCAGACTCAGCGTTGGCCAGAACCTTTCCCGCTGGATCGAGAATCTGCCACCGTACCCGGCAGCTTTCTGCCTCCGCTCCCTCGTTCTGGACAATCGTTCCAAGACTGATTGCGGCGGCATTAGCTTTCATACTCGGCCGAACGTAACTCTCCCATCGCCCCAGATGCAGCGAATCGGTCTTCATCAGCCACACGTGCCGATAAATTCCGGCTCCCTCATAAAACCATCCATCGCCGAAGCTGGCGTCCATGCGCACAACGAGATAATTCTTGCCGCCGAAATTCGCAAAATCCGTAACATCGAAGCGAAACGGCGCATACCCGTTATCGTTTCGCCCAATGAAATATCCGTTCAGAAAGACCAGCGCGCTGCGAAATGCGCCATCGAACTCGATCGCGACCCGACGTGCGGCGTCTTCCTTCGGAAGATCAAACGTTCGTCGATACCACCCAATGCTCGTCTCCGGATATCGCCGTCCCAGCGGCTTGTAGCCATGCGACTGTTGCTCGTCGTCGTGGACAAACGGCAATTCGACTGCCCAGTCATGCGGCAGGTCCAGCGAGCGCCATTTGGAATCGTCGAATTTCGCGGTGGCAAACTCGAACTCGCCCGACTTGGCAAAGTCTCCCTGCCCCATGCCAAATCCCAGGTCACGCGATGGATCGTTGCCGTGTCCCTGAAAGAACTTCCATCCAAAATCGAACAGCAGCAGTTCGCGAGGAGATACCGCCGACGTCTCGGCGCTTGCCGAATACGAAGACAGCCCAAGCAACGCATTTGAGCGCCGCACGAAATCAGGAACTAGCGTTGAAGCAGATAATGCCAGACCGGAGCACAGCAGATCACGCCGCGTAAAAGACATGAAGGCCATCCCACGAGCAGAAATGAAAGCCAGTCCCTGCACCAGAAATGCAGCACCGGGGAGGACTTCGCATTATAAGCGCGAATGGCCAGTTCCGAGGAAGCATGTGTGGGGACCGAGGCAAAGCGAACACTCTCGTGCAGGGGCGGAGCCGAAGCGAAACAATCTCGTGTAGGGGCGGAGGCATTCCTCCGCCCCGCGACCCTGAGCGAAGCGAAGGGGAGCGTGTGTCAATGTCTCTCAGTTGTCTTGAGAAAAATGTACTGGGAAATTCGCAACCAGCCTTACTTCTGTTCCTGCACCTCGCCCATTCCCACGATCTTCGCCGAGGTGCGGAACTTCTTGTAATCGCGGTAGGTCAGATCGCCGTCCATCTTGTAGCCCTTGAGCAGCGCGACCCGCGCATCCAGCTTGAAGTTGACGTGCTCCGGCAACCAGACCTCGTCGTTCACGCGCGTCTGTTCCAGGGTCACCCGGGTGCCTTTGTGGAGCCGCGCCAGCACTAACCCGAACGAGATGGTATCAATCATTTCAACGTCCATTTTCGACAGTTGCAGATCCTGCTTGTCGATCCATAGGCGACCGCGAATCTTCGAGAGAAATTTCGCGTCCTTCATGTGCGGCTCAAAACCTGGGCGCGGCTCGGCATCAATGACCCACGCGTCGCGTCCGCCGACGGGTTCGGTTCCCACGAGAGTGAAGTTGTACGCGTCGGCCACTTCCGTGACGAATTTGCGCCCGTCCTCACGTTCTTTTTCTTGTTTCTTCTCGCGTTTGGCTCGATCCTCCGGCGATTCGTTCTTGCGTTTGTCGATGATCTTCTGAATTTTCTCGTCTTCCTTCGCAGCTTCTTTGGAATCGAGCGGTTGGTCGTCTTTGGCGATCAGCCGCTCCACCTGCTCGCCGTCGATTTCGAGAATGTCGTAGGTCTTGATCTCGGTGGATTTGGTTTTCCCGTTCCCGTCCAGCTTGTTATCCACCTCACGTTCGGTGTAGGTGTAGTCGCGGACGCGCTTGTCATTCTCCATATCCTTGTCGGCAACCACTCGCAGTAGTTGTTCGATCTGCTGTTGCGACAGTTTGCCGTTAGCGTCCGGGGTCAGATCGAGTTTCGGGAGGGTTTCGGCGGATTTGCTCGAGGGCTCCGCTACCGTCCCGGCTGGTTCAGTCGGATCGTGCGCGGTGGCCGGTGTGCCTTCCTGAGCCCGAGGCTGCGCAGCCTGGCCAAGCCCGAAGACACTCCCAACCGTCAGAAGTAAAACTATGAACCCCAGAAACTTCATGCAGATATTTTACGTGTGCGAACGCTTTGAGGTTCCCGCTTTTCTGGTTAAGCGGTGGAGGGTTGCCGAAGGGATTGTTCGACAGCCAGCCCACGGCAAGTGCGCTGGATCAAATCGTGCGGCCCGCTGGATTCCAGAAATTGGAAACCGTAGCGGAAGGCGTTGCGCTGGCGAACTGTGGCATGGATTTCCACTTCGCCGTCAGGCAAGGTGAATTCCAGCCGCACGATTTCATCCAGCCGTATCTCTTCCCGGAGCATGGCAGAAATGCCCGATTCGCTGATGTCCACCGTGTGCCCGCGTACGACTTCTCGATTGCGCGCATACACCTGGATCTCAACGTCCAGCTTGTACCGGGGATGAAGACGTGCCTCCACAAAACCAGCCGCCGGCCCAGTCCCCATTCCAGAACCGATTACCATCGAATGTTCCAAAATCTGAATTGGGCGGGCTGCTTTTCCATGCCAACCACGAACCCAGCCGGACGCCCACGGCAAGCCAACCTTTCCTTATCGGCGGAATCGGGAAGGAACCTTAATGAGTTTTGATGCGCTTCATGTGGGCGGCGGTGTCGCCGAGTTTATAGGCTTTGCCCAGGCACTCCGCCTGAAACAGCCGCTCATCAACGCGATGCAGCTTTTTCGCCTGCTTCTGGGTCAGCAGCGAATAGTGCTTGATCTCGAACAGGTGATCCACGATGAACCACACAGGCTTCTCGGTGGTCATCCAGTTCTGCCGGTCGAAGCGCTTCAGGTTTACCGGGCGCGAATAGCGCCGCAACGTCCGCTCCCGCCGCAAGTTGAAGTACAGATTGAAATAGCTCAACGCGAGTTCGCGTAGAGTGCGGTAGACCGGTTCGCGCCAGCGGCATCCAGAGTAATTGGACTTCGCCACCGCTCCCCAGCAGCCGTCCTGGCGAAAAATCGCGATCACGTGGTCGGTGTCGTGGTCGGCCTCAAAATCCAACAGCAGTGGCGGATAGCCATTCACCCGAAGCGCCGCCGCCGCGAAAATTGCACCCTCCAGGCAGTGCGAGCTCTCCTCCGCCAGCACCCGTTGCGGCGACCATGCCGTATCTTCCAGGTGATACGGCATGGCATCCAGAAACTTCTGGATCCCGTAAGGATCTTTCATGCTGCGCAATTTCCGCAGCTCTTTGGGAGTGAAACCGAAGTGGTCCGCAATCATCTGTTGTTTTGGAACGCGCTCAATCGACAGCAGAGTAGAGTAATCGAAGCCAACGCATTCGCGTAGACTCATCGCCCAGCGAGAGTGGTTGCAAATCGTGGTTCGTCGATCTGCCGGCTGCGGGAAGTGCCCTGCGCGGCGATTCCTGCTATCGCTGGTAGCCGGAAATGGACTCGGTGGAGTCCGGATTCGGAGCGTTTGCAGGGCTCTGTATCGACGGGCTAAATCGATTTAACTGCCGATATTAAGTATTTTTAAATCAGAAAGATACCGCCAATTATTTCCACATGACATGAAGTACGTAAACATTCTTGCAAACGCTATTTAGCGAGAATTGCACCATTCCCGATACACCGCGCTGTGAATCGTTTTCGCCGGGGGTTACTGCCTGGTGAACAATTCCGCCAATTCGTGCGGATCATCGACCAGCGCATCCGGGGAAGCGCCGGCGAGCGTCTGCGGAGCGAAGCCGTAGGTGACGCCCACGGTCCAGAGACCGGCGTTACGTCCAGTCTCAATATCCGTATGAGAATCGCCCACGATGACCGCCTGTTCCGGAGGTAGCCCGTTCTCCTGGAGCAAAACACGCGCACCCTCAGGCTCCGGCTTTTTCGTGGCAAAGCTATTGCCGCCATAGACCTGCGAAAAGAATTTCCCCAGCCCGAGTTCTGTGACAATCGCGCGCGAAGGATTCACCGGTTTGTTGGTAAGCACCGCCATTTTGCGCGGCACGCCGTTTCCCGAAGCTTGAATATTCCTTAGGGCCTCGGTGATTCCCGGATAGATCTTCGTATGATCGAGCTTGTGGGCCCGGTAATACGTGAGAAAGAATTCCAGCCCTTTGCGAATCAAAGCCTCATCCACAATCTCGCCGCCCAGGGCCCGCTGAATCAGAATTGGCGCGCCATCGCCTACGTAGCTGGCAATGACATCGTCGGGAAGCTCCGGGCGCCCGATGTGCCGGAGCGCGGCATTGACGGAATGGACCAGATCGAGCCGCGAATCGATCAACGTCCCGTCCAGATCGAAAATCACCAGCTTAATTGTGTGTGGATCAAATGCCCGCCTGGTCAAAATCATGTGCTCTTTAGAATAATGCACTCAGGCCGCAGCCGTCAGCCGGCGGGCTAATCGTCAAGAAACTCTGTTATGGGTTTGGATCTCTCTGGGCCCCAGATCCGAATGGGCCGAGCGAAGCTCGGCTGGTCAGTTTGCGTGTTACCCATATTTCTAGTACTATCGAAATATGGTCGCCATAGCTCCACGTACCAGCGCCGCCCAGAAGTCCGCCGAGCGCGTCGCCAAATACGCCGACATGTTTTCCGCCATGGGCACCGAGCCTCGCCTGCGCATTATGCAGATGCTGCTCTCGGCGCATCCCGAAGGCCTGGTTGTCAGCGACATTCAGAGCGAACTTGAAATACCGAATTCCACGCTTTCTCACCACCTCGACAAATTGCGCAATGAAGATCTGGTGGAGGTGAAACGCGAGGGAACATTCCTTCGCTACACCGCCAATACCGAGGCGCTGCAGGAACTGCTGCAATTCCTCTATGCCGAATGCTGCACGCGTAACAAGGCCCTCCGGCCGCAAGACATCGTCCAAATCTGCAAATAGGAGTCGTTATGCCCACTGAGACCGGGAACATCAGGGAAGTCGTGAAGCAGAAATACGGAGAAGCCGCCCTGCGCGTCCACTCCGGAGGAAGCTCGTGCTGCGGCGGTGCTGCATCAACCGGCTGCGCCGACCCGATCACCACAAACCTGTACGACGCCTCGCAGATCGGTCAGATTCCGGAAGAAGCGCTGCTGGCCTCGCTGGGCTGCGGAAATCCGACCCTACTCGCGCAACTCAAGCCGGGAGAAAACGTGCTCGACCTGGGCTCCGGCGGGGGCATTGACGTTCTGTTGTCCGCACGCCGTGTCGGCCCCACCGGCAGGGCCTATGGCCTCGACATGACCGACGAGATGCTTGCCCTGGCCAACGAGAACAAGCGCAAAGCTGGACTCGAAAACGTGGAATTCCTCAAAGGGGAGATTGAAAGTATCCCCCTGCCTGACGATTCGGTCGACGTCATCATCTCCAACTGCGTCATCAATCTTTCCGCCGACAAGGATAAGGTCCTGCGCGAAACTTTCCGCGTCCTCAAGCCGGGCGGCCGGTTTGCTGTGTCTGACGTGGTCACCCGGGGAGAGATCCTCCCGGAAATTCGCCAGAGCGTGCTGGCTTGGGTAGGATGCATCGCCGGAGCACTGGAAGAGAATGACTATCGCCGCAAGCTCGAAGCGGCGGGATTCGAGAAAATCGACATCGAGCCCACGCGCATTTACCGCGCCGAAGATGCCCGGGACACGCTCGCGCAAAGCGGAATTGACGTAGACGCGATCGCTCCGCAGGTAGACGGCAAATTCCTGAGCGCCTTCATCCGCGCCACCAAACCGGAACCAGCACTTCAATCTTGCTGCAGCCCGACCTGCTGCAACTGAACAACGAACCAGCCCATGAGTACACATCACAACGTCCTGTTCCTCTGTACAGGGAACTCCGCCCGCTCGATCATGGCCGAGGCCATCATGAACTTTAAGGGGCGGCCGAACTTTACCGCTTACAGTGCGGGCAGCCGCCCCTCCGGTGCAGTTCGGCCGGAGGCGCTGAAGCAGCTCAAGGCGGCACACCTCGCAACGGAGAATTTGCGGAGCAAGAGTTGGAACGAATTCGCCCAGCCTGGCGCACCGGCGCTCGATTTTGTTTTCACTGTATGCGACAACGCCGCCAACGAGACCTGCCCCCGGTGGCCCGGCCAGCCGATGACCGCGCATTGGGGCGTTCCCGACCCGGCGGCAGTGCACGGCAGCGCAGAGGAGATCGACAGGGCATTTCGCGAGGCATTCTTTCTGCTGGATCGCCGAATCAGCCTGTTTCTGAGCTTGCCTCTTCCCACCCTGGACCGGCTCGCTCTGAAGAAAGAGATCGACGAAATCGGACGACGGTGAAAGGGAAAAGGAGCAAACCCGCAAAGCCGGCGACACGTCATTGGACAATCTCATGAATAGCAAGATCTCCGCTCGCCTCAGCTTCCTCGACCGCTTCCTCACAATTTGGATCTTCACAGCCATGCTGGTCGGGGTGGCAGCCGGATGGTTACTCCCTGGCATTGTGCCTTTCCTCGATCGCTTCAGTGTGGGGACGACATCCATTCCGATCGCAGTGGGCCTGATTATGATGATGTACCCGCCGCTGGCCAAGGTCCGCTACGAAGAGATGGGCGAGGTCTTCCGCAATCGAAAAGTGCTCGTGCTCTCTTTGCTGCAGAACTGGGTGATTGGCCCCATCCTCATGTTTCTGCTTGCGGTCGTTTTTCTCCGGGGCTATCCCGAGTACATGGCCGGGCTCATCATGATTGGTCTTGCTCGCTGCATTGCCATGGTTATCGTTTGGAATGAACTAGCAAAGGGCGACACCGACTATGCCGCCGGCCTGGTCGCCTTCAATTCGGTATTTCAGGTTTTGTTCTATTCGATTTACGCGTGGATCTTCGTAACCAAACTGCCGCAATGGTTCGGCCTGCAGGGTGCAATCGTGAACGTCTCCATCCGCGATATCGCCAGGAGCGTTTTTCTCTATCTCGGGATTCCTTTTTTCGCGGGAATACTCACCCGCCTCACCTTGCGCCGTGCGCGCGGGAAGGACTGGTACGACGGGGTTTTCATCCCGCATATCAGTCCCTTCACTCTCGTCGCCTTATTGTTCACCATTGTCGTGATGTTCTCGTTGAAGGGTGGATACATCGTGCGCTTACCCTTCGACGTGGTGCGCATTGCGATTCCCCTGCTGATTTACTTCGTAGTCATGTTTCTGGTCTCGTTTTACATGGGACGCAAGCTCGGCGCCGACTATTCGAAAACCGCCACATTGTCGTTCACCGCGGCGAGCAATAATTTTGAATTGGCAATTGCCGTCGCCGTGGCCGTATTCGGCATCAATTCCGGGGCTGCGTTTGCGGCCGTCATCGGGCCTTTGGTTGAAGTTCCGGCTCTGATTGGGCTGGTGAATGTAGCCTTGTACTTTCAGAAGCGTTATTTCAGGCTGTCCCCGGTGGATGAGCTGGCCGTCTACTCTGAGCGATAGGCCGCTAGATCATAGACGCTGCCTGATTTGCCACATCGACCTGAGTGGTCAGACCACGCGCTCGGCAATCACCAAAGTTTTCTTTGCCAACTTCTGCTTCCCATTTACAATGCAACAGGCCCAACCGAAAATTGGGTTCACCCGCGGCTATTCTCATCTTTTGAAAACCGCGGAATGGCGGCCAGCATCCAATAGAGAAGGCGATCTTCGAACGAGCAGAGACACTGGATGGCGACCACTAAAACCGATCCCAAACTGGCCGTGGCGGCCAATGGCGGAAGAAAGAAACGATCCTTCGACGGCCTCACACCGGACGCGCTGATCCATGCCTATCGGCTGATGTACATGTCCCGGCGGATTGACGACCGGGAGATCCTGCTCAAGCGCCAGCAGAAAATCTACTTCCAAATGTCCGGTGCAGGACATGAAGCAATCGGTGTCGCCGCAGGCCTGGCGCTGAAGTCCGGCTACGACTGGTTCTACCCTTACTACCGCGATCGCGGAATGTGCCTTGCCCTTGGAGTTGAGCCCTACCAGATGTTTCTGCAGGGAGTAGGTGCGGCCGATGATCCCAGTTCCGGCGGACGCCAGATGCCTTCGCACTGGAGCTATCCCGCGCTGAATATCGTGACGCAGTCCTCGCCCACGGGATCGCAGATTCTTCAGGCCGTCGGCTGCGCCGAGGCCGGACGATATCTGACCGGTCACCCCAAGGCTGCAGAAATTCCGTCGTCAAACGGCTTCGTCGATTACCGCCAGTTCAAGAACGTGAGTTTCCAGGGCGACGAAGTCACCTATGTTTCTCTCGGCGACGGCACCTCGAGCGAAGGCGAGTTCTGGGAGGCGTTGAACGCCGCCGCACTCGGCAAGCTGCCGATCATCTTCTGCGTGGAAGATAACGGCTATGCCATCTCCGTTCCGGTCGAAGTCCAGACCGCCGGCGGAAGCATCTCGCGCCTGGTCTCAGGATTCCCCAACTTCCATTTTGAAGAGGTGGACGGCACCGATCCGGTTGCCAGCTATGGAGCCTTTCAGCGCGCGGTGCGCTATTGTCGCGAGGGGCACGGTCCCGCGTTCGTGCACGCCCATGTGATCCGTCCCTACTCGCACTCGCTCTCCGACGACGAGCGGCTCTATCGTCCGGACTCCGAACGGGAGCGCGATGCGGCCCGCGATCCGGTGACGCGCACGCAGATGTTCCTGCTGCGCGAAGGCATTCTCGACGACAAGGGCATTAATCAGCTCGAAAAGGAAGTTGAAGCGGAATTGCAGGCCGCGGTGGATCGCGCGCTCGAAGCTCTTCCCGCGCCTCCAGAGTCGATCATGAATTACTTGTATTCACCGGAGATCGATCCGACGTCTGGCACGTTTGACACGCAGCCTGCTGCAGAACCTGTACCGGCGGCGGAAGGCAAGAAACCGGCCGCGAAGACGATGGCCGATTTGATCACTGCCACGCTGCGCGACGAGATGAAGCGAGACGAGCGCATCGTGATCTTCGGCGAAGACGTGGCCGACGCCAGCCGCGAGGAATATCTCAAGCGCAAGCTGATCAAGGGCAAGGGCGGAGTCTTCAAGCTGACCTACGGCCTGCAGAGTGAGTTCGGGAGCGATCGCGTATTCAACTCGCCTCTCGCCGAAGCCGCCATTGTTGGCCGCGCCACTGGGATGGCTACCCGCGGCCTCAAGCCAGTCGTCGAGATTCAATTCTTCGATTACATCTGGCCGGCGATGATGCAATTGCGTGACGAACTGCCGACGATTCGCTGGCGCTCGAATAACGGATTCTCCTGCCCGCTCGTCATACGAGTCGCTATCGGCGGATACCTCACCGGCGGCGCGATCTACCACTCGCAATGCGGCGAGAGCATCTTCACCCATATTCCTGGCCTGCGCGTGGTGTTCCCGTCCAATGCGCTCGATGCCGCCGGACTTCTGCGCACCGCCATCCGATGCGATGATCCGGTGCTGTTTCTCGAGCACAAGCGCCTGTATCGCGAGGCGTACGGCCGCGCCACGTATCCCGGCGCCGAGTTCATGATTCCGTTCGGGAAGGCGAAAGTGGTTCAGCCGGGCGAGCACCTGACCGTTGTTACCTACGGAGCAGTTGTCCCGCGCGCGCTGCAAGCGGCGCAGAAATTGGAACGCGATCATGGGGTGAAGGTCGAGATCATCGATCTGCGCTGCCTGAATCCCTTCGACTGGGAGGCGATTCGAGCATCAGTCGAAAAAACCAGTCGCGTGCTCGTGGCCTACGAAGACACCCTGAGCTGGGGATACGGAGCTGAAATCGCTGCGCGTGTCGCCGACGAACTCTTCGACAAGCTCGACGCCCCGGTCCGCCGCCTCGCTGCCAAAGATACTTTCGTTGCCTACCAGCCTATTCTCGAAGACGCCATCCTGCCGCAGCCTAAAGACCTCTACCTGGCGATGAAAGAATTAGCCGAGTACTAAAAACGGAAGCCGCGGATCGCTCAGAGCCGATCGAAAAAGAAGTATCCGCGACCACCCGCGTTAATCTTTGGCCCAGGTTTTATTTTTTGTGTGCAGGCCCGGCTGAGGCCGTTTGCTGCTCTCCGGTGTACGCCTTCCACGCGCCATCGATCACGTAGGCATGCAGGGCGTCTGCCTGCTTTGTAGTCATGCGCAGATGCGGAAACGCGAACTTCGGCGGATCGGCAAATCCGGGCATGCCTTTATCCCAATGCGTCCCGGCGAGCACGATGCTGTACCACTGCGAGTGCACCTCAGGCGGTGCGTAACGGAGATCGGGAATCGCTCCATTCAGCACCCACGCGCCGCTGCCATCCATGCCCGGAGAGTGGCACCCATCGCAGTAGAACGTCTTGTAGAGCTTGGAACCTTCCTGGACCATTGCCGCGTCCCAGCGTTGCGCGGGAGGCCTCGGCACTGGCGGTACGACATCCGGCGGAGTGGGGAAGGGAACTCTTCCATCCAGCTTGAACGCCAGAATCCGCGACGGCCCGCGCTTCGAACGCGGCGTCGCCATCGTCCACGCCGGAGCGAACAACCGTGAGCCCGAGCCCCATCCCACTGGCAACATCACGTACTGCTCGCCATCGACGGAATACGTCACGGGAATCGATTCGATCGCCGAGCCCGTGTCAATCGACCAAAGCTTCTTCCCCGTATCCGCTACGTAGGCCGCAAACTCACCCGTGCCCTGTCCCTGGAACACAAGATTTCCCGCAGTCGAGAGCACGCCGCCATTGGTGGCGATTTCTTCCTCCACCGACCAGCGCTCGGTTTGGTTCACCGGATCCCAAGCGATCAAGCGTCCTTCCGTTTGCTTCATCCACTCCCACTCATTCGCTACGACCGCGGCATGAGAATTCGGCTTGCGATCGGTGGTCGGAATGTATACCAGCCCCGTGCCCGGGTCGTAGCTCATCGGCCACCAGTTGTGGACGGTCCACTGCTTGCCGCCACCTTGCGACGCCGGAACCTCGACGGCCTTGCCGGTAGTCAGATCAATCGAAGTCGCCCACATCGTCTTCACAAGCGGCTTGGCCGAAAGTAGCTTTCCAGTACGCGCGTCGAGGATGTAATAGAAGCCATTCTTCGGAACTGTCATGGCCACATGCTGCTTCTCGCCATCAAGCGTGAGATCGGCCATGGCAATGTGATTGTTTTCCGTCTGCATTCCGGGAGAACTGGTCTGAAAATGCCAAACGTATTCCCCGGTATCCGCCTTCACAGCGACAATGCATCCGGCGAAGAGCTTGTCGCCATTGGCGCGCAGGGCGGAAAGCTCTCCGTAATCCGCTCCAGCGCCCGCGGTCCCAAAGATCACATAGTCGGTGACCGGGTCGTACGTGATTGCGGTCCACACATCCGCGCCGCCCATCTTCCAGGCGTCGCCGCCGGGCCAGGTCTTCGCGGCAATGTCTCTTAGCGCTGCCGACTCGTAGGGCTTTTTCGGATCGCCCGGTACCGTCCAGAATCGCCACAACTCTCTCCCGGTCTCCGCATCGTACGCCGCAATCGAGCCGCGCACGCCATCATCGGACCCGTTGTAGCCCATGAATACTTTGCCCTTGGCCACGTGCGGTGCGTTGGTGATGCCGGTCTGCGTCGGCTCACAAACTTTGGACTCCCAGATCTGCTTGCCCGCCGCGGCATCGATGGCCACCAGACGGCAATCGCCGGTGCCGACAAACACTTTTCCTTCCCAAACGGCTACTCCGGCGTTCGTGCGCGCTGAGTAGGATCCGTTGAGCGCCTGATCGAGCCGCACTTTAGGATCGAATTTCCAAATCAGTTTTCCGGTCGCGGCCTCAACCGCGTATATCTTCGATTGCGGCGCGCTCACATAGGCCACGCCATCCACCACGATCGGCTCCGATACCAGCCCCATGGCGCTGTCCACATCCAGATACCACGCCAGCGCCAGCCCGCTCGCATTCTGATCGTTGATTTGCTTCAGCGGACTGAAATGTCCTTCGTCGAACGTTCTCCCATTCAGCAGCCAGTTCGTGCCCTCGGAGGCATCAGCCGCAACGCGCGATTCAGTTACATCTCCGGCCTTCGGCGGATTGTTTGCCGAGATACGCGCGATCAGTACCATCGCAACCGTGAGCGAGAGAGCGGACAATCCGGCGATTTTCCCAGTCATTATCCTTGCCATTGCGAAATCCGATCGTTTCTGCAAGAGCCCACGTCTCCTCGAAGGGGCGCGGCTTGAGGCCGTGCGCTTTCAAAGCGCGGCGTGCCCGACCCTGTTGTACTAACCAGAAAGCTTTAAGCGCGAGAATATTCCGGGGTCCGCGTCTCACGCTTGGCAGCAATCTCTGCCGATGCACTAAACAGCATGCGGTACGCCGCTCCGCCCAAAGCCCCGCCGATCAATGGAGCCACCCAAAACATCCACAACTCCTGTAACGCCCAACCTCCCGCGAAAATCGCCGGCCCCGTGCTGCGCGCCGGATTCACGGAAGTGTTGGTCACCGGAATACAAACCAGGTGGATCAACGTCAGGCAGAGACCAATTGCGATTGGGGCGAATCCCTTCGGAGCCCGCTCATCCGTTGCGCCCATGATCACGATCAGGAAGAACGCGGTCAGCACAACCTCAGCCACGAAGCCCGCGAGCAGCGAATAGCCGCCGGGAGAATTCGCACCATATCCGTTCGAAGCGAACCCGGCATGCACGTCAAAACTGGCGTTTCCGCTGGCGATCACGTACAGCACTCCTGCCGCCGCGATGGCACCCACGACCTGCGCGATCACGTAATGCAACAACTCTGAAGCAGGGAAGCGCTTGCCCACCACCAATCCCAGGCTCACCGCCGGATTGAAATGGCCTCCAGAAATGTGTCCGACGGCATAAACCATGGTCAGCACCGTCAGGCCAAAGGCCAGCGCCACGCCCGCGAATCCGATTCCGACGGCGGGAAAGGCCGCGGCCAGTACCGCTGCTCCGCATCCACCAAACACCAGCCAGAACGTCCCGAACAATTCGGCCACTGCGCGCTTCATGATTGGCATAAGCCCCTCCTCTTTCAGTCATTAACTCGAGCACAAGCCGATACGATTTCCCGGGTTGATCGTTCGTGTCTTTAGTTGTAGAGCTTTGCTACGTCAGGTTCCGAGGCCAGCAAGCGTAGCACAATGGCTGATTACGAACGCTATCTTTTGGCCGCCAATCCGATTGTTCCTGCCTGCGCTAACTGGTACGCTGCAAACGGATGGACTCGATACGCCTCAATTCGAGCGCCCGGCTAACGCGTTTGCTGCGGTCATCAGCGTTCGAAGTCTGGATAAAATTCCTACTCGCGCTCCTGGGACTTGCCCTGGCATTTCTCGCCGCCGTTTTCTCCACCGTTTCGCGCGACTTGGGTAACGTCTGGGCTACGGTCGTTTTAGCTTCGGTTTCTCTCCTTCTCGCTGCGCTGGTCGGTCTGGTGACCGTCCCCTACCTGGCTCGCCGAGTTGCCATGGAACGCTTGCGCGAGTCGTTCGATTACGAAGTCACCCGCGTGGGGATCGTCTACGTCCTCGCCACTCTGGTGATCGCGATCGCCGCCCTCAATACAGGAAACAACCTTCTCTACATCGTCGTCGCGGCGATGCTTGCCGCGATCCTTGTCTCTGGCGTGGCGTCCGCCTGGGTGCTGCGGCGTCTCGAACTGGATATCCGCCTTCCGCAGCACGTCTTTGCCGGCCGCTCCATCGTCGCCCGCATTGTGCTGCGCAACCCGCGAAAAAAGCTGCCGTCCTTTTCCATTCGTGTCGTGGCCTCTCGCCGCGTAAAGGAGGAGGTATCCAAGCAGTGGCGCTGGGAGCCGACTACCTTTGCATTTCCGTTCGATCGTCCGCCGGAGCGGCAATGGTTGCGGTTGCCGGATCGCCGCCTGCGTCGCGTTCGGCGCGCACAGTCCAGCGCCGGCATTTTCGAGGGAATGGCCTATTTCCCTTTTCTCGCTCCGCAGGCGCAGCTCTCGGCCGACTTGGAATTGCGATTCGACCATCGCGGCTGCTATCGGGAAGATAGCTTCGGCTTGGCGACGCGATTTCCGTTTGCGTTCCTCACGAAGACCCGCCACATTGCGCTGCAGCGGGAAATTATCGTGTACCCACGGGTCGAGCCCACCGACGAGTTGTTCCAGATCCTTCCGCTGGTCCGCGGCGAGTGGGAGACGTTCGTTCACGGCCGCGGCCTCGATCTTTATCGCATCCGCGAATACATGCCCGAAGATTCCGCCCGCCACGTGGACTGGAAAGCGACGGCGAAGTCCGGCTCACTGAAAGTGCGCGAGTTCGCCCGCGAGGATGAACGCAAGCTCTCCATTGTTTTTGATAATCCCGCCGTTGGAGCGGTTTCCGGCGAAGCCTACGAAGCATCGGTGGAACTCGCCGCCTCGCTGGCCTGGCACTTTGCCTCAGACAATGCGGAAGTCTCTTTCGCCATCCCCGGACGCCCCCGCACTCGCGACCTCCACGTCTTCTTGAGGTGGTTGGCCCTGATCACTCCGGGAGCTCCTCAAGACGCAACGGAATCGCCAGAACCGTCTGCTGCGAAGGATGGGGTCTCGAGAGCAGACGGGCAACTTGCCTATGATCTCGACCAGGCCGTTCCCGGCGAATACAACATCATTCTCACGGCGCGCTCGCGCGGCACTCTGCCGAACTCCCTGTGGAACTGCTCCTACTTCGTTTTCATCGCCGGCTTGAACCGGACAGAACTGGCCAACTACTCCCGAGGCCACTCGTAAGGAAACGCCTTTCCGGCGTCGTCGGCGCTCCCGCTGGAGAGCCCGGAATTTTGCATTCCTTCGCATAGCACGAAGGTAACGTTGCGCACTGAGTACCTATGCCGTAACGTTACTTCCGATTACTTCGGTCCATTGAACGTACGGGTACAAGACGTTAACGTAACTTAACAAGACGAGCGTAGTGTCGTTTAGGGCTTTCCCGCAGTTGTTCGGCGGGGCAACTATTTCCGCTGAATCACAATGAGCGAGCGAATCCGAATCCTCTATTACGCGCTCTGGCTGGCACATCCCGTCCTCCAGCTGGGCATCGCCTCGCTCATGCTACGGCGCGATCTTCACCGTAAATTCCGCTTCTTCTTCGCCTATATCCTGACGCAGCTCGTCACCTTTGCCGTAGTCTTTCCCGCCTACTGGAGCCGGCAGAATTACGCCGCCTCGTTTTACGTGTATTGGGTGGGCAGCGCTATCAGCGTGGCATTCGGCTTTGGCGTGATTCACGAAGTATTCGTCGATGTTTTCCGCGCCTTCCACACTTTGCGCGATCTCGGCTCCATTCTGTTCAAGTGGGCAGGGCTGGTGATGCTGCTGGTGGCCGGTGTTGTCTCGGTCTCCACCAACTCCTCCGTGGTCCCGCCCTGGATGCAGGCCATCATCACCGGCCAGCGTTGTGTGCGTATCGTCCAGGTCGGAATGATCTTGTTTCTGCTTTTTTTCGCCCATTACGTCGGCGTCAGCCGCCGGCAACGTAGCTTCGGCATTGCCCTCGGTTTCGGCAGCTTCGCCTTCGCGGAACTCGTCTTGATCTCTTCCTGGGGAGGGAATCACCTCGGCAATCCGTGGATTAGCATGGTCAACATGGGCGCATACGACGCCACGCTACTGGTCTGGCTCGGCTACGTGGCTGTCAAGATTCCTGCAAAAGACGCGGCCACTTCTCTACTCCAGTCGAAGCGCTGGGAACAGAGTCTCTCCGATATCCACCATCCAGTGCCCGCCAACTCGCTGATCCCGATGTTCGAGGGCATGGTCGACCGTGCGCTCTCCCGCACGCAGCCCGAACCGACTCCACTGCCGAATACGGCTGCAACAGCTGCGACAGCAGCAGAGCCAGCCCCTCATTTCGCCGTTGCTGTTCGCGTTGGTTCCCGCAGCTAAGAAGGTTTTTCTCGCCCAATCTCGGTCATTCCGGAAAACCGAACAAGAAACATCACCCCACAACGCCAAGTAAGCCACCTTCGTTGTCTGAAGTATCTCTTTAAATTAACGCCATATGAAACTGAATTATTGGATATTAGAAGACTTCAAATGTGAGGAATTCCCAAATTGGAACGGAGGCAGCGCCTCTTTGTGAAAGTTCTTGCACATCAGGTTGACACCTGACTTATAATGCGGGTCCGCCTGTAGATCATGCAATTCGTGTATTTACGGGAGGATTGAAGGAGAACGAACCAAGGAGAAAGACCCATGAAACGCGCGATCAGGATGGCTATCCTGACGGTCGGACTAGTGGGCACATTCGTCGGTGCCGCCGTTCAACAGGTTCCCGCCGCGGACGGAGGCCCGATTCTTCTGTGCCCACCCAAAACACCAACGTGTAAACCGGATCTACCACCAATGATGAAGTAGTACAGCGGAAATAGATCCTGACCGCAAGGTCACTAAAGTAACCTCCAGTAGTAACCTGTGGTAATTGGGCCGAACAAGGGCCACGCAATTTTCGGGCTGACGGGCATTCATAACCCGTCAGCCCTCATTTTTTGCGAGTTCCTCAACAATAATCCCGTGGCTTATTTTGCCCGGAACGCAGCATCCAGGGTGTGCCGAAGTTCCTCCGGGCTGAAGACCGGCGGCTGACAGGCTGTTCCTGAACAAATCGCGGCGAACGTTCTGCCCTCACGAATCTGCGGCAGATTCGGAATTGTTTCCGCCAGCAATGGCGGCAGGTTTGCCCGCACGGCCTCGTTAGCGGAAAGCCGCAGAACACTTTTGGCGAAACGGAAAGGCTGCACTCCGGCAGCGTAGAGCTCTCGCGCCGCGTGATCGTTTTGGTCTCTGCCGATTACGACAACCTGCGTTGCATTCTCCAATAAGTGAGTCACCGCGATGCCGTAAGTAGCAGCGAAAATCCCAAACTGTTCCGCCACGCCGGCGAACGTTTCCAGCGTCTGTTCCGCCTTCTCCCGATAAGCCGCTTCACCGGTGTAATGGTGCAGTCGCACGAGCGCGATCGCCGCCATCGGATTTCCTGCCGGAGTCGGCGCGTCCTGCAGGGGCTTGCGCCGCGTACCCAAAACCCCGAGATCATTTCCGGCCGCTGACGCGCTGTCGAAGAACCCTCCCGACGTGGGATCGTAAAATTGCGCAGTCATCACATCCGCAATCTGGCGGGCAAATTTGAAATAGCTGAAGTCCGCACTCGCCTCGTACGCATCCAGACACGCCAACACTGTAAAGGCGTAATCATCGAGCATGCCCGGAATTTCGCGATGCTCTGCCTTGGGATCCGAATAAGCAATGACGTGGAGAAGCAGTCCTTGTGTGGCCGCGGGCGACTCGCCCGCGCTGCTTCCGCCGTGGTGCCACGCTTCCGCCAGCACTCGATCCAGTGATCGCAGCGCGAATCGCCGGACTTCGTCCAGATCCAGCACCTTGGCGGCTTCCAGGTACGCCGAGACGCAGAGGCTGTTCCAACTCACATATACGGTTTTGTCGACATACGGAGTAGGCCGTTGCAGCCGTGCCGCCAGCATTTTCTTCCGGGCGGAATTCAGCAGTTCCTGCACGCGGTCGGGCGCGACATTCATCCGCTTCGCAATCTCGTGGATCGAGGCGCGCACGTACAGAACGTTCTTTGCCGGATCGTGGTGCATCTCCCCGATCTCGTTGATGTCGTAATGCAATGACGCGACCTGCGCTTCTTCTTCGCTTAGCACCGCGCGCGCCTCTTGCAGCGTCCACGTGAAGTAATCGCCATCGTCGTCCATCGAGTAGTCGGCGTCCTGCGAAGCATAAAATCCTCCGTGTTCGCGATCGCTCAGCCACTCGTCCATCCAGCGAATGATGTCGCGCGCCACCTCGGCGAAGAACTCCTCTCCGGTCGCCTGATATCCGTGCACATAATTTTTGAGCAGTTCGGAGTTGTCGTAGCACATCTTCTCGAAATGCGGCACCACCCAGCGCTCGTCGACCGAGTAGCGATGAAACCCGCCCGCCAGTTGATCGTAGACGCCTCCACGCGCCATGTGCTCCAGCGTGGTGACGATCATCTCCCGAAGCTGGGGGTTTCCATTCTTTGCATATCTCTCAATCAGCAGATCCAGGGCCGAGGGATGCGGAAACTTCGGCGCCTGTCCAAACCCTCCATGCTGCGCATCGAACATCGACAGCGCCGATTTCTCAATCGCCTCGATCGCTCCCGCCGAAACCCGCCCGCTGCGCCCGGCAAACGATTCCGACTGCGCAATCGCCGTCTCTACCATCTTCGCCTGCTCGATCACATCCCCGTGCTTCTCTTTGTAAGCATTCGCAATGCTCAGCAGCACGCGCCGAAAGCTCGGCCGCCCGTATCCATCATTCGGGGGGAAATAGGTTCCGCCATAAAACGGCTTGCCATCCGGAGTCAGAAACGCAGTCAAAGGCCATCCGCCCTGTCCGCTGACGGCCTGCACCGCCGCCTGATATCGGCTGTCGATGTCAGGTCGCTCATCCCGGTCCACCTTCACTGCAATGAAATGCTCGTTCACGACCGCCGCAATCTCAGGATCGTCGTACGATTCCCGGTCCATTACATGGCACCAGTGGCACCATACCGCCCCGATATCGAGCAGCATGGGCTTGTTCTCGCGCTGGGCAGCGGCAAACACCTCTTCGCCCCACTCCCGCCACTGGATCGGCTGATGCATGGCGGACCGCAGGTACGCCGAAGAAGCCCGCGCCAGGGAGTTCAAAGTCGTTGTTGTCATACTCATTCAGTCTAATGCTTCTCCGGTTCGTACGCCTGTCGGCCAGCGACCCTCTCTAATTTTTTGATTCTCCGCCCCAGCCGCAATTCTCAGACATCTTCTGCTTGGATTTGGGCATCTCTCCCACTTAAAATCTCTCGGTCTCATAAAGAGGGAACCCCTGCATGAAAGCCAGATCGGCGAAGTTCCGCCCTGACGTGAGCGTCCTGCTGTCTCTTCTCATTCTTCTTACCTTCACCAGCTTTTCCACCGCGCAGCAGACGACTGCGACGCTTTCCGGCACCGTCACCGACGCTGCCGGGAAACCTGCTGCCGAGGTGAAAGTCACGGTCAAGAACGCCGCCACCGGGCACTCGAGCGATACTCAGACGGATGCTTCTGGCGCTTACAGTATCGAAAATCTTCCGCCTGGCGATTACGAAATATCCGCCTCACTCGACGGAACTGCCGCGACCTCGAAGGTGACCCTGACGACCGGAGCCCCTCAGAGCGTGAACCTTTCGCTGGCGCCGGCGCAGAATCTGCCCAACGCCCCATCTTCGAGTCAACCCGCCCCGAATCAAACCTCGCCCTCGCTCAGCGATCTCGGCTTTTCGGCTTCGGAAACGCAGGCCAACGCCCGAGAACAGGCGCTGCTCGACAAGCGCACGCACATGCTGAAGATTCATCAGCGCATGGGCCTGATCACCACCATTCCCATGGTCGCCTCCGTCGTGACCTCGCTGAATGCCGGCGGAAAAAACGAAGGCAGCGCCTCGCGCGATCTGCACGTCGCCCTGGGCGCGCTGACCGGCGATCTCTACGGCATTACGGCGTATTACGCCATTCGCGCCCCCAGAATCAAAGGCACCGAGACCCGCGGACAGATCAAAGCTCACAAGATTTTGGCCTGGATTCATGGGCCCGGCATGATTGCCACACCGATCCTGGGCGCAATGGCATTCAGCCAGAAAAACAACGGGGAGAAAGTCCACGGTATCGCGCAGGCCCACGGTCCGGTAGCCATCATCACGGCTGGCGCCTTCGGCGCAGCCCTGCTGACGGTCTCAGTTAAGTTTTGAATAAGACTGAGAGCTGAGAACCGAGAACTGATCACCCTGAGCGGTCAGAAGATCCCTAGCAGCTTCTGGAAAGCGCGCACCAAAACTTATGATGAAAAAATTGTTCATTCTTTTCTTGCTCCTCCCGCTGCCCCTCTTCGCCGCCGACCAGACTTGGGTTCTCAAGCAGAGCACGTTGACGTATCACGTCTCGCACCCGCTGCACGAGAGCGAAGGCACGAGCCACTCCGCGCGCGGCAAGGGCATTTGCCATGAGGGACAATGCGAATTCCTCATCGCCGTCCCCGTGAAAACGTTCGACTCCGGCGACAGCAACCGCGACCTGCACATGATCCAGGTCACGCGCGGCGCCGAGTATCCCATGGTCACAGTGCGTACGCACCTGCCCGAATCCGATGAAACTGCCGCGCAGATCAAAGCCGACCTCGACATCGAATTCGCCGGCCAGACCGCCCACTACAAGCAGGTCCCCTTTCAGGTCAGCACGCAGGGAACCGAGAAGCACATCACCGGGACCATTCCCGCAACGCTCACCGATTTCAAGATTCAGCCGCCCTCTTTGCTCACGATCCCTGTGAAAAACGATGTGCCCATCCGTGTAGACCTGACCTGGGGGCCGCAATAGAGCCGTTCCGGCGAACGTTGCACGATTGACTTGGCCGGACTGCGACCATAACATCTCTCCCATGGTCGGCCAGGTCATTTCGCACTATCGCATCATTGAGAGGCTCGGTGGCGGCGGCATGGGCGTCGTCTACAAGGCCGAAGACCTCGACCTCGGCCGCTTCGTCGCCCTGAAATTCCTGCCCGACGAACTGGCCCGCGACCCCCAGGCTCTGGAGCGTTTCCGCCGCGAAGCCCGGGCCGCCTCGGCGCTAAATCATCCCAACATCTGCACGATTCACGAAATCGGACGCCACGAATCGCTGAACTTCATTGTCATGGAGTTGCTCGAGGGCTCCACCCTGAAGCACCGCATCGCCGGCCGCCCGCTGGAACTCGGGCAACTGCTCCAGTACGCGATCGAAATTGCCGATGCCCTCGATGCCGCCCACGCGAAGGGAATCATCCACCGCGACATCAAGCCCGCGAATATCTTCATCACCGGGCAGGGACACGCTAAAGTTCTCGATTTCGGCCTCGCGAAATTCTCCCCCACAGCCGGTCGGGCCTCGGATGATGGCGAGACCCGCAGCGTGGATGAAGGTCACTTGACCAGCCCCGGCAGTGCGGTCGGCACCGTCGCCTACATGTCGCCCGAGCAGGTTCGCGGCAAAGAACTCGATCTCCGTACGGATCTGTTCTCCTTCGGCGCTGTACTTTACGAAATGGCCACCGGAGCCCTGCCGTTCCGCGGCGAGACCAGCGGCCTGATCTTTGATGCCATCCTCAATCGGCAGTTTCCGCCTCCCTCGCGGATCAACCCTGATCTGCCCGCCGAATTCGAGCGCATCATCGGCAAGGCTCTGGAGAAAGACGCCGATCTGCGCTACCAGCACGCTGCCGACATTCGCAGCGATCTGAAGCGCCTGAAGCGCGACTCCGAATCCGGCCACGACCACTCCAGAATTTCCTCTCCTGCGGTTCTGGAACCGGCGACAGTTTCCACGTCTCCTTTGTCCGGAGCTACGCCGATTCCGCAGCCGAGTTCGGCTCACGTGTCGAGTTCAGTCACGACTGCACCGGCCCCTGTGAAGGGCCGCGGCAAGCTACTCGCCATGCTTGCTCTGCTCGCGGTTGTACTGGTGACCGCGGCGATCCTCGCGCGCCGGTTCGTCTCCAGCGCTCCCCCTGCTGTCGCGACAGGAAAGATTCTGCCCGTCAGCCACTGGCATAAGCCGATCGGCAAAGCAATTCTCTCTCCCGACGGCCGCACCATCGCCTTTACCTCTTACGCGCAGGGCTACGAGCAGGTCTTCGTAATGCTCGCCTCCGGAGGCGATCCTCTGCAACTCACTTCGGATG